>Ga0136621_1000477_pt1 | contig 15870 bp, 19 predicted proteins | sample AntDryUQ445A2306_FD_104673 | JGI IMG/M metagenome (GOLD analysis project Ga0136621, IMG submission 104673) | Polar desert sand microbial communities from Dry Valleys, Antarctica - metaG UQ445A (23.06) | ecosystem: Environmental > Terrestrial > Soil > Desert | place: Antarctica: Dry Valley...
ACAGAAACCAGGGCGACACGAGCGCTGCAAGCGCCGCGCTCGCGAGCGTCAGCGTCCCGGCGAGCGCGAACAGCACTCGCTCCAGAGGCCAGCCGCGCGTCATCGCCCGACCCCTTCGACGATCGCGTTCAGCTCGGCGACCTGCCGCTGCAAGCCGCCGCAGACCTCCTCGCAGAGACGGAAGATCCTCTCGTCGACGATTGAATAGAAGACCTGGTTGCCGTCCTTGCGGCGACCGACGATCCCGGCCTCGAGCAGGACGCCGAGGTGCTTCGAGACGTTCTGCTGTGACGCGCCTGTGGCCTCGCACAGCTCGCTCACGCTCGCCTCACGCTCGCGCAGAGAGTCGAGCAGCTTGATCCGCATCGGCTCGCCGATGACGCGAAAGCGGCGCGCGATCAGCTCGATCAGCGGGTCAGGCAGGGGCTGGGGAAGACTCATACGACTCCTCTACTGAACAACTACACAACTGAATAGTTGTTACGTTAGCAGAACTTCCACAGAACGATCGGAGGCCTCAATGCACAACGTCGACATCGAGTCGCTCCTGCAAACGGTCGAGCAGGGAACGGCCGATCCCGCCTCGCTTCGCCAGCCGGTCGAGCTGTCGGGCGAATGGCAGACGCGCGCCGGCGCACCACAGTTCCAGGGCCGGATCCCCTACCCGGGCGGCGAGGTCGAGTTCTCCTGCGACTTCCCGCCGCAGCTCGGCGGCAGCGGCTCCGCCCCGAACCCGCTCGCCTACTGCCTCTGGGGCGGACTCGCCTGCTACGCGATGACCTTCGCGACCGAAGCAGCGCGCGAGGGCATCGAGCTACGGGCGTTGCGCGGAGTCATCACCACCGAGGTCAACCAGAGCCGCGCACTCGGAGTCGACGAACGGCCACCCGTCGAGCACGTCGACTGGCACCTCGAGGTCGAGGCCGACGCGCCAGAGGGGACAATCGACGAGCTCAAAGAGCGGGCCGACGCCCGCTGCCCGGGCGTGTACTGCCTCCGCAACCCGATCAGCCTCGCCACCACCGTGTCGCACGCCTAACTGCCCCGACAAACGCAGCTCAACCAGGAAGGAGGAACCATGAACGACTGGATGGATGGGAGCGACTGGGTCTGGATGACCCTCTCGATGACCGTCGGAATCGTCGTCCTCGGCGCCGTCATCTACACAGCAGTACGGCTCGCCAACCGAGACTCGTGGCGGCAACCGTAGGGGGTGAGTATTAGGCGTCTACACACGGGAAATACAGGGGGCGGGGAATTCCTTGGGACTCCTACGTTCTCCGGCGGGGCACCCCCTCCGTCACCGCGCTGTCGGCCGACCTCGATCGCGCGCTGCGCAGCGTCGGCGGTCCGCTCAGGCTCTTCACCAACGCGCGACCTTCGCGCTCGATCGCGTCGAGCGCCCCCTCCACCGCACTGTCAAGGCCCTGCTGCCTCCGCCTCCGCATCGACAACCTGTCCGTCGTGGTCGTCCTCGAGCTCGACGACGGGAGCGACCCGCGGTACGACGACTCGAATGCGGGACGCCGAAGCCGGGCGGCGAATCACGATGCCCTCCGAGCCGCCGCATCGACCGGAATCCGGCCTCGAATGGGCAGCAACTCGGCGCTCGTGCCCATTCGCCGGCGTCGTCTCGGACGGGAAGCCGTGCGGGGAGCGGGCTCGAGCGAATCTGACTCCCTGCTAGCCGAGCAGGTACTCAGGCGCTCGTCGATCTCGGCGAGGCTGAAACGAAGCCGCGGTCGAGACTTCGGCAGCGTGCCATCGGGACGCGGCCGGGACTTGCTCGGCAGGTTGATCGCGCCGAGCTCATGCGCGTGCTCGTAGACGTAGGCGCGGGTCACGCCGAGGTGCTCGGCGACGACCGAGGCATCGACGAGAGGGCCGGCTCGCGCGCGCATCATGTTCGCGGAATCGGCGACGCTCATGAGCCGACCTGACGCGCGGGCGTGGTGACGAGCGATGTGGGCGCCGCGATCTCCTCGGGTCTCGGGACGACGATCTCGATCTCTGCGACATCGCCGAGCGTCCCGTAATAGCGGTCGCCGTACAGCCGGCGCCGGAATCGGCGCTTGCGCTCGGCGCTCGTCGAGTCGACCGGCTGGTACTCGCGCCAGCCGGAGATTTGCAGGACCTCGCTTCCGTCATCGTCGTAGCGGTGCTCCTCGACGAGGCTGAGATCGATGAACCGCTCAAGCATCCGCGGGGTGATGCGCCTGCGTCGATCGCCCGCGACGAACGCAAACCCGCGAAGCCATTTACGGGGGAACTCGCCCTCTTTGCCGTACTTCGCGGTCCAACTCCAAAGCTGGACGAGGGCGCGGAACTCGAAGTTCGTCAGCTCCATGAGGCGCGGATTCGTCAGCGCAGCGTGGTCGAGGCGAATGACTCCGCGTCGGCGTGCGCCGTCGACTCGCGGCGGGCCTCCTTCGCGTGCGCGCGTAGGAACAGCGCTCACGACGAACCCCTAGAGACTCGGCCCGCTCTAGCGTGCCCGCACGTCAGGGTGGGCGATGCGGGCGACGGATGGCTAAAACGGGATGTCATCGCCGCCCTCCTCGTCGCCAGAAACCGCGTCGAGAACCTCGTCCCGATCGACCTCGTCCCCCCTACGGGGGTGGGACGGGGCGGACGAGGTCTCTCTCTCGGAGACCCCCGAACCCACCGCGTCCAACCTCGTCCCGAAGAGTTCGGACGGGGTTGAAGCGGCATGAACGCTAGCAATCCAGTACCTCGCGTCGCCACCTCGTCCCGACCACGTCCCACCGTTGCGGCCGTGGTCGCGGACCTCGTCCCGCGTCTTTAGCCGTTCGAGGGCCTCATCGACCTTCGTTAGGCGCCCCTTTGCGCCCTTCCGAACGGCCGTCGTCGAGTGGCTTCCGGAGTGCTCCATCAACCATCCGAGCACGCGTGCGTCGAGCACCTCATCTGCCTCGTCCGGAGCCGTCGTGTCGACCAGGCGAAGCTCGAGCGCGTCCGCATCCCAGTAGGCCGGCGTGCGCTTGAAGCCGCGGATGTTGTTGCCGCGGGCCTCCACCCAGAGCTTCGCGCCCTCCGCGTCGATGTAGAGGCCGGCGCGAACGGCCGCGCCCTTGAACATGTCGCCATACGCGCGCAGCCGCTTGCGGTTCGTGTCCGTCGCCCACGGCATGTGGTCGATGAGCACGATCGTGCACCCGAGCTCGTCGCAGATTTCGGCCTTGAGGCGAGCGAAGAGCGCGCCCACGTCGCGGTCCTTGAGATCGAGATCGGAAGTGAAGTTGTAGACCGAGTCGAGCACGATCAGCACGAAGCCGTGCTCGGAGATCGTCGCCTTGAGCCGGTCGATGTCCGCGGGCAGGCTGACGCCTTCGTTGAGATACCAGCGGATTGGAAGATCGCGTGGCGTCTCGTGTACGCGGGCGTAGAGCTGGACGCGCTCGGCCTCGTTCCGGGTCGAGTCGTCCTGCCAGAAGTAGCCAACGGGGCCCTGGGCACACGCCGCGCAGCCGAGCACCTCGCCCGATCCCCTGGCGACGACGTCGGCGATCTTCGCGGCGGTCCAGCCCTTGAACGTCTCGGGGAGCCCGGCGATCGTGAAGAGCACACCACGAGGCACGAGCCCCTCAATCAGATCGGGCGGCTCGCCCGAGAAGTCGAGATCGAGCACTTCACTGTGAGCTCGCCCGGTGAAGGAAGCCACGGACGCGATCGACTCGACAACGCTCAACGGAGCTCACCCCTCCGCGCTGCGCGCTCGAGCTCGGGGCTGATCGCGGGACAGTCGGCCTCGTGGTGGATCGTCGCCTTGAAGATGCCCGGAGCGATCTCGACGGGCGCTCCGACCGCGCCGCCGCAGGAGCAGCGTCCGGTCAGGCTCGCCTCGTTGCGCAATCGGAGGCCGAGCTTCACCGCATCGCTCGCGTCGGCGCCGACAGACGGCAGAGCTGCGAGACGCTTGTTGCGGCGCTTGGTGCTCACGCAGCCCTAGCCCCCAACGCGAGCACGGCAGCCTCGAGCCTCGTGAGCTCTTCGGCGGCCCGATCGCAGATCGCCGCGTCGAGCTTATCGTCGCCGGTCGTCTCGGTCGCCTCGCTCGTGATGGACGGGAACTGGACGGCGTCGCGCCACGAGCAACCACTCGCCACGCGGACAACCACCGGGCGACTGTGCTCGTCGCCGGCGAGCTCGAACTCCACCGCGTCGAACGAGACCGCGGAAAGCCTGAGCGGAACAGGTGGGACGGGGTTGAACGGGGCCTTCGCTAGAGTTTCGGTGCTGTTGCTGGACATTTGTTCGGTGTCCTTTCTCGGAGCCCCGCCGCAAGCGGGGTTCCGTTCGTTAGGGGGCGTCTCCGTTCGACCTGTCGGTTCGCTGCTCGAGCCACTGCTCGACGTCCTCCGGCCGATAACGAACGTGGCGCCCGACCTTGATGCCGCGCGGCCCTTCGCCATGCGTGCGCCAGACGTAGAGCGTCGAGACGGGGACGCCCAGATAGGCGGACAACTCGGGGATTCCGAGCAGCCGCGGACGCTCGACCGTCGTTGCTTCCGAGAGCATCGTCACCTCGCTTGGGGTAGCCATCGCATCCACGTATACCGATGGGGGTCGCTCTTCCGTCGCTTTGTGCTACTTTTCATTCCTAATCCGAATAGGAGCACAGATGGCGAAGACCCGAGAGAGGACACCGGCGGCCGTCAGCCGGGTGTTCGGACGTCAGGTGAAGGAGGCGCGGCGGCGGCTGGGGCTCAAGCAGGTCGAGCTCGCAAAGCGACTCGAGGAACTCGGTGTGGACATGCACCAGGTCACGATCGCGCGGGTCGAATCAGGGGAGCGCCGCGTATCGGTCGACGATGCGCTCGCAATCGCCGCTGCCCTCGGCGTGAACCCGCTCTACCTGTTCTCCGGTGACTTCACCAACGAGCCAGTGCACGTGACGCCAACGCTCGAGATCACGCCGAGTCAAATGCGGTTCTGGTTCGGCGGCAACCGGCCATTACCGCGCACGGACGAGCGGACCTTCTTCGAGCTGATTCCCGACGAGGAGCTCATCGCCCGCCAACGACGCGGCCTTGAGCACTTGAAGGAGAGCGTTTTTCACTTTGTTCGGGCCGCTGGCGCGAAGGATCAAGTGGAAATGCGCTACGCGCTGAGCCTCATCGGGAAGGAGCTCGAACGACAACACGAGGGCCTTGAGCTCGAGGAGCGCAGGGCAAGAAAGGAGAACGAGGATGCCTAGACCGCTGACTGGCCAGATCATCGAGCGCCCGGGAAAGCACGGCCGGACGTTCGGTATCCGGTTCCGCGCCTACGGACGGCGCCACTACATGACCACCAGTTCGACGAGCCGTGAGGAGGCAGAGACGGAGCTCGCCAACGTGCTAGCCGACGTGCGCCGCGGAATCTGGCGAGCGCCCGAGGCCGACGTACCAGACGCCCCAAAGGAAGAGCCGACGTTTCACGAGTTCTCAAGCGAGTGGCTCGCCGCTCGCAAGCTCGAGGGACTAGCTGAGAAGACGATCGCCGACCTTCGGTGGTCGCTCGAGCTTCACCTGCTCCCGTACTTCGCGAGCTTCCGGCTATCCGAGATCACGCCGCAGGAGGTCGACCGCTTCAAGGTCGCGAAGGCGCGGGAACGACAGGAGCTCGAGGACGCACGGGCTCGCGGTGAGAAGGTCCGCGAGCGCGGCCTCTCAAACAGCTCGATCAACCACACGCTCAGCGATCTCGCCCAGGTGCTCGAAACGGCGGTCGAATACGGCCACATCGCGCAGAACCCCGCGAGCGGCCGAAGGCGTCGCCTCAAGCAGACGCCGCCCACGTACTCGTGGGTCGAGCCGCAGCAGCTCCCGGCGTTGCTCGACGCCTCGCCTGACGGAGTCGGCCGCGCGCTGCTCGGCATCCTCGCGGGAAGCGGCTTGCGGATCGGCGAGGCCCTCGCGCTTCGATGGCGTCACGTCGATCTCATGGGCGCCGGGACGCTGTCGATCGTCGGCTCCAAGACGGACGCCGGCGTTCGCACGGTCGACCTGACTGCCGCGCTACGCGAGGAGCTCCGCGACTGGTGGCGGGAGTCGTCGCACGACCGGCCGGACGACTACGTGTTCCCCAGCTCGACCGGGAACCACAGCAACCCGTCGAACCTCCGGCGAGACGTACTCCGCCCCACGATCGACGCCGCAAATGTCGAGCTCGAGAAAGACGGCATCGCGCCCATCAGCTCGATCACGTTCCACTCGCTGCGTCGGACCTACGCGAGCCTGCGCTGTGCATGCGGCGATGACGTCGCCTACACGTCGGCGCAGATCGGGCACACCGACCCGCGCTTCACGCTCAGGGTCTACACGCAGGCGACCAAGCGACGCGAGCGGCTGTCCGGCCCGCACCTGCGAGCGTTCGACCGAGCGATCGAATGGGCACGAATGGGCACAAATCACGAGTTGGAGCGTGTGCCTGCTACTGCGGAGGCAACAAAAAACCCCGCCTGAGCGGGGCTTTGTGAGAGCGGATGATGGGATTCGAACCCACGACCTTCTGCATGGCAAGCAGACGCTCTAGCCAACTGAGCTACATCCGCCGGAGCGGCCGATTATAGCCGTGGACGCGAAGGTCTCCTGGAAAGGCTGCGGCCCGCCGAAGCGGGCCGCTGGCGATACCGCACGGCGGGGACATCCCGCCTCGGCGCTCGACTGATACCCGGCGCTCATACTAGCGCCGGAGCGCGAGCGGGGCGAGAGGCCGATACACACGGATGCCATCCCGTGACCTCTCGCCCGACCGCATGGTCGGAGGGCGCCGGAGTCGAACCGGATCCGGTGGCAAGCCGGACGCATGGGGTATCAGCCAAGCGGCGCGCCGTGCGCCATCGCCCTCCAACTCCCGTGGATGCTGCCCTCTCGATCCGGAGAGCGCTAGATGTCCGATTGGGACGTGTCCGCGTCGAGCGCTTCGTTGACAAGGCTGTCCGCAAGCTCGTTGTGCTCACGCCGTACTGCGATGTAGGTCACGCGCTGCATCCGCCGCGCGAGCCGCGATGCGTCGAGAAACAGCTCCTGCAGCGCGCGGTTCTTGACCTTGTACTCGCCCCGCATCTGCTTCACGAGGAGCTCGGAGTCGGACACCACGTCGAGCTCGTCCACCCCCACCTCGACCGCTCGCTCCAGCCCGGCGACGAGCGCCGAGTACTCGGCGACGTTGTTCGTCGCGACCCCGATCGCCTCTCCGCGCGCGTCGAGCACGGTTCCGTCCTCTGCCTCCAGCACGAACCCGTAGGCGGCCGGACCCGGGTTTCCACGCGATCCGCCGTCGGTGAAGAGCTTCGCCTTCACGCGTCGACGAGCGGATACACGTCGTAGGCCGGCTCCTCGTACGGGTGCGAACGCCGGAGCGCTGCGACAACGTCGCCCACCCGCTCGGAAGGGACGATCGTCTCCACGCGCAGCTCCGGCACGTGCTCCTCACTCCCACGCTCCCCGATGGTCGGATTCGTGGCCTCGCCGCCGAGGAACGTCCCCGTCCCCGCCGTGTACCACGAGCAGCGCTCGTACTCGCCGATCTTCCCGCCACCTGCCTCGAAGACGGCGTTGCGAGTCGCCTCGAGCGCCTCCGCGGGGACGAACCAGACGAGCTTGGCGCGACTCAGATTTCGTCCTCGGGCGCCGCCTCGACCCCCGAGTCACCGGTGTTCGGCGTGCCTCTGGGCTCGATCAGAAGAATCTCGGCGCCTTCGTCCGACCGCGGGCAGTGCTCGAGACCGCGTGGGACGACAAAGAGCTCACCCGGCCCGAGCTCGATGTCGCGATCTCGGAGCTGGATCGTCAGTCGCCCGGAGACGACGAAGAAGAAGTCGTCCGTATCGGGATGCGAGTGCCAGGCGAACTCGCCCTTGATCTTGGCGACCATGATCTTGTTGTCGTTGTAGTAGGCGACGATCTTCGGTCGGAACGCCTCGTCGAAGGTCGCGAGCTTCTCGGCGAGATTGACCCTCTGCACGGGGTCAGACCCGTGGGGTCTGACCCCGGTCATTCGATGTTGTCGATCTGCGCCCGCTGCAGCGTCCCCGAGTAGTCGACGTAGACCGACTTCCACTCGGTGTAGACGTCGAGCGCCGCCTGTCCGGCTTCGCGGTGCCCGTTACCCGTCTCCTTGACACCGCCGAACGGGAGGTGCACCTCGGCGCCGATCGTTCCCGCGTTGACGTAGGTGATCCCGGCTTCGAGATCGCGCATCGCCCGAAAAGCCCGGTTGACGTCCTGCGTGAAGATCGAGGACGAGAGCCCGAAACGCACGCCGTTCGAGACGCGAATCGCCTCGTCCGCGTCCTTGACCCGGATGAGCGCGGTCGTCGGGCCGAAGATCTCCTCCTGCGCGATTCGCATCCTGGGCTCGACGTCCCCGAAGATCGTCGGTCGGTAGAAGAACCCCTTGCCGAGATCCCCGTCGGCCGCGACCTCACCGCCGGTGAGGAGCTTTGCGCCTTCCTCGACCCCGATCTCGGTATACGAGTGGATCTTCTCGAGCGCGGCGGCGTTGATCACCGGGCCGACGTCGGTCTCGTCGTCCCATCCCGCCCCGAGCGTGAGCTTCTCCGCCTCCTCGACGAGGCGCTTCGAGAGCGCCTCGTACACCCGCTCGTGGACGATCACGCGGCTCGCTGCGGTGCAGCGTTGACCCGACGTGCCGAACGCGGACCATACGATCCCATCCACGGCCAGGTCGAGGTCGGCGTCGTCGAGGACGATGATCGCGTTCTTGCCGCCCAGCTCGAGATGAATCCGCTTGAGGCCGTCAGCCGCGTTCCGCATGACCGTGACTCCGGTGTCTCGCGAGCCCGTGAGCGTGATCACCGGGACGTCCGGATGACGCACGAGGCGGTCTCCGACCGCACCGCCCCCTCCGTGCACGATGTTGACGACACCCTTCGGAGCCCCGCATTCGTCGAGCAGCTCGACGAAGCGCTGGCCGAGCGCGGGCGTGTCGGTCGCCGGCTTGAAGACGACGGTGTTGCCGGAGACGAGCGCGGGCATGATCTTCCATGACGGGATCGCGATCGGGAAGTTCCAGGGCGTGATCGCACCGACGACGCCGATCGGCATGCGCACCGACATGTTGAACTTGTCGCGGAGCTCCGAGGGCGTGGTCTGGCCGAAGAGGCGTCGCCCTTCGCCGCCCATGTAGTAGCTCATGTCGATCGCTTCCTGGACGTCACCTCCCGCCTCGGCCTTGACCTTCCCCATCTCGTGAGCCATGAGGTCGGTGAGCTCGGTCTTGTGCTCGACGAGGAGCTGCGCAAAGCGGTAGAGGAGCTCGCCTCGCTTGGGCGCCGGGACGAGTCGCCAGTCCTCGTACGCCTCCTTCGCCGCTTCGACCGCGCGGTCGACGTCGTCGGGGCCCGACTTCGGGAAGACCCCGATCGTCTCGCCGTCGGCCGGGCTCGTCGACTCGAAGGTCTCGCCGGAGGCGGCGTCCACCCACTCGCCGCCGATGAAGTTCTGAGACTGCCTAAGTGTCGTTGCCATCGGCCGATTGTAGGGGCCGGGCATGCCCGGCCCTCGGTCAGCGCGCGACTGCGGGAAGGACGCGACCGCTGTCGTCGAGCTGCGCGTTCCAGTCGGTGAACGCGGGCTCGATCTCCGAGATGTCTGCGCCGCGGTCGGCGAGACGGATCGGCTGTCCGGCCTCGGGTACCACGCGGTACTGGTACCAGGTGATCTCCCACGCGAACGTAAGCACGAGCTCGCTGTTGATCCCGGAGAGCGGGACGATCGAGACGAGCGGAGCGCCGAGGGCGCGGGCGACTCCCTGTACCGTCCGCTGAAAGAGGCTCGCGTTGAAGAGGTCTGCGGCTTCGACGAGTGCGGCCTCCGAGTCCGAAAGCCGGCGGAGCACGGGTTCCGAGAAGACGGGCTCCGCCTCCGCGGGCGCCACGCCCAGGAGCTGCGCCCAGCGGGGCCGCTTCCTGCGGGTATGCGGCGAGAGCGCGCGAGACATCGGGCCGCCTTCGCGCACCCACCCGTACTCGAGCGCCGTCTCCTGGCAGAGCGGGCAGACGTCGACGAACTCGACGCCGTCCGGGGAGAACCTCACCGTGTACTCGCCCTGCAGAAGCGTGCGCTCGCAGACGGCGCAGGCACGGACAACGCTCGCCTTGGTCACGCGCATGGCGCGGACCTTACCAGCCACTCGTACTTATCCACAGCTGTGGACAGAACGAAAGAAGAACCACAGGACGGGGTCAGCGAAGCCTGACTCCTAGCGTCCGCGGGTGAAGGTCAGGCTGAAGCCTGACCCCGAAGTCGGTTGCTCAGTGCGCGCCCGCGGCTTCGCGCTCCCGGCGCTGCTCTTCGATCACCTTCTGTGCGACGTGCGCGGGTACCTCCTCGTAGCGGAGGAAGTGCATCGAGTAGTCGCCCCGGCCGCCGGTCATGGATGTGAGCGATTGCGCGTAGGTCAGGAGCTCCGCCATCGGAACCTCGGCGCGGATCGCCGTCATGCCGCCGAGTGGCTCCATTCCCTGCAGCCGGCCCCGACGCGAGTTGAGATCGCCGTTGACCGCGCCCACGGCGTCGTCGGGCACGCTCACCTCAAGCTCCATGATCGGCTCGAGGAGAACCGGATCGGCGTTCATGTACGCGTCCTTCCACGCCATCGAGCCGGCGATCTTGAACGCCATCTCGGAGGAGTCGACGGTGTGGTACGAGCCGTCGACCAGCTGGACGCGCACGCCCTGCACGGGTGCACCGGCGAGCTCCCCGCGGTGCATCGCCTCCTGGATTCCCTTGTTGACCGCCGGGCGAAAGCTCTGCGGAATGACGCCGCCGACGATCTTGTCGACGAACTCGTACTCCCCTTCGTCGAACGGCGAGACGACGATGTGGCAGTCGCCGAACTGGCCTCGGCCGCCCGTCTGCTTCTTGTAGCGGCCGTGCGCGCGGGCCTCGCGCCGGATCGTCTCGCGGTACGGAACCCGCGGCGGATGGAGCTCGATGCCCACTCCGAAACGCCGCTTCGCACGCTCGAGCGCCACCTCGACGTGCATCTGGCTCATGCCGGAGAGAATCTCCTCGCCCGTCTGCTGGTCGCGGCGCAGATGCAGGGTGGGATCTTCCTCAGCGAGGCGGCGGATCGACGTCGCCATCTTCTCCTCGTCCCCCTTCGCCTTCGGCGTGATCGCGAAGCTCATCACGGGCTCGGGGAAGCCGAAGTCGGGGACCTCGATCGCAACTTCCTTGTCCGCGAGTAGATCGCCGGTATGCGCCTCCTTGAGCTTCGCGACTGCGCCGATGTCGCCCTCGACGAAGTCGAGCGCGGGCTTGTGCTCCTTGCCCTGAAGCTCGAGGAGCGACCCGAGCCGCTCCTTCCCCTTCGTGCGCAGGTTGACGAGCGTCGACTCGGCGGTGATGGTGCCACGGAGGACGCGGAAGAGATTGATCCTGCCCGCAAACGGGTCGGCGACGGTCTTGAAGACGAAGACCGCGCTGGAGGCTCCGTCGACGTCGATCGGCGAGCCCTTCTTCGCCGGTGAAGGCACCCCCTCCACGAGGAGGTCGAGGAGCGCGTGCGTGCCGAGGTTCTTGGACGCGACACCGCACGCGACCGGAAAGACCTCGCCCTTCGTAACCGCCGTCTTGAGCGCCGAGGCAACCTCCTGCGCGTCGAGCTCCTGCCCGTCCAGGTAGCGCTCCATCAAGCTCTCGTCCGTCTCGACGACTGCGTCGAGCAGCTTCTCCCGGTACTCGGCGGCCACATCGGCCATGTCGTCCGGGATCGGTCCCGGCTCCTCCTCCTTCGCGCCCTCGGGACTCGAGTACGCGCACATGTGGAGCACGTCGACGATTCCGGTCAGCTCGTGCTCGGAGCCGATCGGAATGTGCACCGCGACGCACTGGGGCGAGAGCTGCGAGCGAAGCGCCTCGAGCGTCCGGAAGAAATCGGCACGCTCGCGGTCGAGCATGTTGACGAAGACGAGGCGCGCCAGACCGAGCTCCTCGCCGAGCCTCCACGCCCGCGACGTCCCGACCTCGACGCCCATGACGGCAGACACCGTCACCAGCATCCCCTCGACCACCCGCGCCGCGGTTCGCAACTCCCCCTGGAAGCTCGGGTCGCCGGGGACGTCGACGAGGTTCAGCTTGCGGTCCTGCCAGCTCACGTGCGCGAGCGCCATCGCGATCGAGAGCTGCCGCTTGTGCTCGTCCTCGTCCGAGTCGGAGATCGTCGTCCCGGCCTCGACCGTTCCTAGACGATTGACGGCTCCCGACTGGAAGAGCAGCGCCTCGACGAGCGAGGTCTTTCCCGTCCCACGGTGACCGACGACGGCGACGTTGCGGATCCTGGCAGGCTCGGGCATCGACAGACGATCCTCCTCGATCGGATTTCGGCCGACAGCTTAGTCCGCGGAGAACGCGCCGCAGCGTGACTTCGAGCCTACGTCTCGGCGTGCTCGCGGGCGACGCTCGAGAGGTGCGCCTTCAACCGAAGAATCGCCTTCGTGTGGAGCTGTGAGACGCGGGACTCGGTGACGCCGAGCACCTCGCCGATCTCGCGCAGCGTCAGCTCCTCGTAGTAGTAGAGCGTGACGACGAGCTTCTCGCGCTCGGGCAGGCTCGAGATCGACTCGGCGAGCGCCTCCTTGATCTCCGTCTGCTCGAGGAACGCCTCGGGATCCGGGCCGGACTGATCCTCGATCGTGTCGATGAGAGCGATCTGGTCTCCGCTGCCTGAGGGTGACCACAGCTCGTCGAGTGCGGCAACCGAGGAGCGCGAGATCTCCCGGAGGCTGTCTTCGAGCTCGTCGTTCGTCACCCCGAGCTTCTTCGCGATCTCGTCGTCCGTCGGCGCGCGCATCAGCTCCTTCTCGAGCGCGGCGATGGCCCGCTCGATCTGCCGGGCGCGGGTCCGCACCGAACGAGGAACCCAGTCGAGCGCGCGGAGCTCGTCGATGATCGCACCGCGGATACGAGCCATCGCGAAGGTCTCGAACTTGATCTCACGCGCGGGATCGAAGCGCTCGATCGCGCCGATCAACCCGAGGAGTCCATACGAGACGAGATCCTGCTCGTCCACGTGGGCGGGCAGACTCGCGCCCACCCGTCCCGCGACGAACTTCACCAGAGGCGCATACGTCAGGATCAGCCGGTCTCGGAGAAGCTGGTCCCCCGACTTTCGGTAGTCCTGCCAGAGCGTCTTCGTCTCGTCGGCCGCAATCACGTGAGAGAGAATACGCCGGGGAGAGGCGGATTCCTCAGTTGCGCGCGAGCGCGCGCAGAGCGAGAGTGCCCATCCACACTCCGAGGGCAGCTGCCGTCAGTGCGATCACCCAGGCGCGCCCACCCTCGAGCGCGGAGAGGACGGCAATGGTGAGGAGGCCCACTGCAAGCACCGAGAACAGGATCCCCAGCGCTCGCCGATGCACGGCGACGATTGTAGGGGCGAGGCTAGCCTCGCCCTCGGCGGCGCTACCATTCCCGCTCGCAGCCCAGGGGAGTAGCTCAATTGGTAGAGCACCGGTCTCCAAAACCGGGGGTTGCAGGTTCGAGTCCTGTCTCCCCTGCTGGCTCTATCAAACTGAATCTGCACCCTGGCTAGTCAAGGCGAAGCAGACTTTCTACCGGCGTGAACCACCTTCGCTACGAGCGACTGCCCCAACGTCCCCCACACCGCGTGCTCGATGACCCCAAGATGCGACTTCAGATGCAGTGCCTCACGGGACGCCGAGACGAACCCGGATGGCTCGAAGGGGTGCGTCTCGGAACGCTGTACGCCCGCGCCATGTCCTCCACCAGCGCGATGACTGCGGCGTGCTCTTTGTCCGCTACGGCGTGACGACGAAGGTGCGCTCGCCGAGCAAGGCGCCGTAACGGCGCTGAGACCGCGGTCCGAAGCCGGCCCAGACGTACCAGCGGTACGCGCCGGGCACGAGACTCTGGCGTCGTCCGCCGTAGCGCCACGTTCGCTTCAGCGCAAGGTGCGTCGCCGCCGGCCACGCGCTCAGGATCTTCGTCGCGCCGCGGGACACCTGCACGTTGTAGTACGTCGCGTTCGCGACGCGCGCCCACGCGAGGCGAGGCGGGCGCGCAGTCCGGGCGCCGTTCGCCGGAGCGAGGAGCGCCGATGCCGTGGGCCGAGCGACGACGGCGACGCCCGCGGACCGGTTGCCGGCGCGGTCGTACGACACGAGTGCGTAGCGGTATTCGACACCGTTCTGAACTGCGCGGTCGGCGAGCCGCGTCGCGCGTCCGGTGAAGACGACCGTCTCGGGCGCGCCCGACGACGAGAGCGAACGCGTGACGATGATCCGATCGAGGTCCGAGTCGGGAGGAAGGGCCCATCTAACGACGACGAGGCGGTCACCGCTCTGCGCGCGCACGCCCGAGACGTCGCGGGGCGGTGTCGTGTCCCGGGCGGAGAGCGGCGGCTGGGTGGGCGCAGGCGGTGGCGGTGCCCCTGGAGGCGGTTTAGGCGATCCGGGAGGAGGCGGCGGCGAGCCCGCGACCGAGACCGTTACGGTTGACGTCGCGCTCACGACGTTCCCGGAGGCATCGGTCGCCGTGAAGCGGACCGTCGTCGTCCCGGCCGGAAATGCGGCCGGTGCGTCTGTCGTGATGTTCGGGCTCGGATCGACGATGTCCCTCGCCGAGGCGCCCGCGAGGAAGGCCTGAATTGCGGGGTGCGTTGCCGGAACGGGCGCCGTCCCCGTCGAGATGGCGGCGCCTGCGGGGACGCTGAGAACGGGCGGCGTGGTGTCCACGACCGCGATGGCAAAGGAACCCGAGCCGACGTTGCCCGCGGCGTCGGTCGCCGTACACGTGACCGTCGTCGTCCCCAGCGAGAACTGCGACCTGGATACCGGGACGCAGGCCGCGGGCACGGGTCCATCGACGGCGTCGACCGCTGTCGCCGCCGCGTACTGCACGACCGATCCGGCTGGCCCGTTCGCCTCGCGTTGGATGTTCCCGGGCACCGTCACCGCGGGCCCCGTCGTGTCCCTCACGCGGACGACGAACGATCCCGAGGCCCCGGTGCCATTGACGTCGACGATCGAGCACGTGACCGTCGTGTCTCCGAGCGGAAAACGCGCCGTCACCGTGAGGCTGCCTTTGCCCTGACCGCCGCCCGGCCCGTTGCACTGAAGGTCAAGCGGCTTACCCTGCGGGTTCGTCGCGCTGGCCGTATACGTCACGTCGGCACCGCTCGCATGCTGCGCCTCCGCCACGATCGTCCCGGGCAGCGTCAGGGTCGGTGCGGCCGCTCCGGACGCAACCAGGAGGAGCGCGGCGGCGATTGCGAGAAACAAGACGGCGACGGGGCGACGGAGCATGCGACTGTCCTCCTACAAGTTGAGAGAGACGGCGAGGTACGCGGCCCCCACGGCCGCGATCGTCACGAATCCGAGCGTCGCCAGGTCGGAGCGGTGGTGCGCGACGGCGCGCCCGAGCTCTCCGCGAGGAAGAACAGCGGCGGGAATCGTGGATACGCACAGCAGGAGGGCCGCGAAGGCGACGATCGCGACGAGGAAGAGATCGGCGGCATGCCGGCTCGTGGCCGAGTTACTGGGCTCGCTGACCCGGGCCAGCGGCACGGCGAGCGGAGCGGCGGTTTCGAGGGGAGGGCGCGACCGAGACGGCGTGCGCCTGGGCGCCCGCGCCGGGCTGCTTAGCTTCGCCTTCAAGCGCCGCGCAGACCGCTCGGCTGCGGCCGACTTTGGCCTTGCGAGGGGGGCCTGAGGATTCCTCGCTGGGACGAAGGTGCGCGATGCGGGCGCGGGTGGTGTCGCTGTCGGCGTGGACGGCCGAACCGGTGAGGCGACCGGCGTCCTCTCCGGCGAGGCGGTTGGCGCCGCTCGTGCGGGCGGAGGCGGTGGAGGTGCGGGGGCGCTCCGACGGGGTGACG
>Ga0136621_1000479_pt1 | contig 15865 bp, 11 predicted proteins | sample AntDryUQ445A2306_FD_104673 | JGI IMG/M metagenome (GOLD analysis project Ga0136621, IMG submission 104673) | Polar desert sand microbial communities from Dry Valleys, Antarctica - metaG UQ445A (23.06) | ecosystem: Environmental > Terrestrial > Soil > Desert | place: Antarctica: Dry Valley...
CAACGTCAAGATGCAGGTGACCTTGATCGCGCCGATCGCGATGGAAGAGGGCTTGCGCTTCGCCATCCGCGAAGGCGGCCGCACCGTCGGCGCCGGCGTGGTCGCCAAGATCGTGAAGTAACCGGTGAGTATCGCGTCTGAATTTAGGCCAGTAGCTCAATTGGGCGAGCCGGATAAGAGAATGACACTTAATGTGTCATTTTACCGGCTAGCGACCGGACAAGGATGTCCGGGCCGGGGCTTCTCATGGCTGATATGTATCGCCTGGGATGGCTGTGACGAGGTTAAACTTAGGCCAGTAGCTCAATTGGCAGAGCAGCGGTCTCCAAAACCGCAGGTTGGGGGTTCAAGTCCCTCCTGGCCTGCCATATTCGCGAGGGCCCGGACGGCGACAGTAATATCCGCCGTAGTGCTGACGGATGGTCATCGCGCGGTGGCAGATGGCAACTAAAACCGAGACGCAACGCTCGGTGCTGGATACCGCCAAGCTTGCGCTTGCGGTGGCGCTGCTGATCGCGGGTGTAATCGCGTTCTACTGGTACGCGGAGCAGTCAACACTTTACCGCGTGCTGGGTCTGCTGGCAGTCACCGGTGTCGCGGTTGCGATTGCTTGGAGTACTGCGAAAGGCCGTAGCACCGCGAGTTTCCTGCAGGACTCGCGTACCGAGGTGCGCAAGATGGTGTGGCCGAGCCGCGCCGAGACCATGCAGACGACACTGGTTGTATTTCTGGTAGTGATTATCGTAGGAATATTTTTGTGGTTGCTGGATATGTTTCTGGGCTGGGCGATCCAGCTCGTGATTGGCGTTTGAGGCTACCCATGGCGCTTCGCTGGTACGTCGTCCACGCCTACTCCGGTTTCGAAAACCAGGTCAAGCGTGCGTTGCTGGAACGCATCGAGCGTTTCAGCATGCAGGACCGATTCGGCGAGATTCTGGTGCCGATGGAAGAAGTCGTGGAGATGCGGGAAGGTCAGAAGCGGCGCAGCGAACGCAAGTTTTTTCCCGGTTACGTGCTGGTGCAAATGGACATGAGCGACGAAACCTGGCACCTCGTTAAAGAGGCGCCCAAGGTGCTGGGTTTTATCGGCGGTACCTCCGATCGACCCGCGCCCATCTCGGACCGCGAAGCCGAAGCGATTCTGCAACGTATTCAGGAAGGGGTCGACAAACCCAGGCCCAAGGTGTTGTTCGAGCCGGGCGAGGTGGTGCGGGTCGCCGACGGACCGTTCAACGATTTTAACGGCGTGGTTGAGGAAGTGAACTACGAGAAAAGTCGGCTGCTGGTGGCCGTCCAGATCTTTGGTCGTTCGACACCGGTGGAACTGGAATTCAGCCAGGTGGAAAAGTCCTGATCGGCGGATGCGGCAGGCCGGTTACGGCTACCGGCGATGTTTGCAAGCACGTTTTGTGACGATCGGATTGTTGTCCCCGCAAGTGCGGTGTGTTGGAGCATAAATGGCAAAGAAAGTTGAGGCGTATATCAAATTGCAGGTGCGCGCGGGGCAGGCCAATCCCAGCCCTCCGGTAGGGCCGGCGCTGGGTCAGCGTGGGCTGAATATCATGGAATTCTGCAAAGCGTTCAACGCGCAGACGCAGAATGTCGAGCAGGGCATGCCGTTGCCGGTGGTGATTACGGCGTATTCGGACCGCAGTTTTACGTTTGTCACCAAGACGCCGCCCGCGTCCGTGTTGCTAAAAAAAGCGGCGGGTATCGCCAAAGGCAGCGGCAAACCGAATACGAACAAGGTGGGCAAGGTTGATCGCGCGCAAATTGAAGAGATCGCGAAGACCAAAATGCCGGACCTGAACGCTGCCGATCTCGAGGCCGCCGTGCGTAGCATCGCGGGGAGCGCGCGCAGCATGGGGCTGGAAGTCGAAGGAGTCTGATTATGGCAAAAATTTCCAAACGCATGCGCGGCATTCGGGAGAAGCTTAAGCCGGGTAATCAATACTCGTTGACTGAGGCGTTGCAGCTCATCAAGAACACAAGTGCGGCAAAGTTCGCCGAATCGGTAGATGCCAGCCTGAATCTCGGCATCGATCCGCGCAAGTCGGATCAGATGGTGCGTGGCTCCACCGTGTTGCCGCACGGCACCGGCAAGAGTGTCCGCGTGGCCGTGTTTGCGCAGGGCGAGAAGGCGCAGGCCGCCACGGACGCGGGTGCGGACATCGTCGGCATGGACGATCTCGCCGCCCAGGTGCGGGCCGGTAAGCTGGATTTCGATGTGGTCATCGCGGCGCCTGAAGCGATGCGGGTGGTCGGGCAGCTTGGTCAGATCCTAGGGCCGCGCGGCCTGATGCCCAATCCCAAGGTCGGCACGATCACGCCGGACGTAGCGCAGGCGGTGCGTAACGCCAAGGCCGGGCAGGTGCGTTACCGCGCCGACAAAGGCGGCATCATTCATTGCAGCATAGGCAAGGTCGGTTTCGAGGTGAATGCCTTGCAGGAAAACCTGAGCGCCCTGGTGGCGGATCTGATCAAGGCGAAGCCGGCCACGTCCAAGGGTGTTTATCTTAAAAAGGTAACCTTGTCATCGACCATGGGGCCGGGTATCGCCGTGGATCAGAACCAACTGTCCAGTCAGTAAATGCGCGGCAGGCCCGCAATCGGTGCTTCCCAGGTCGATATACACGGGCCGATCATTACGGCCGATCACTAACGGAGATTTGAAAACGTGGCATTGAGTCTGGCGGAAAAGCAGCAGATCGTCTCGGAAGTCGCCGCCGTGGCCGTTGACGCCCATTCGGCGGTTGCCGCCGAGTACCGGGGCCTGACAGTCGAGGTTCTGACCGAGTTGCGCGCGAAAGCGCGTAACGACCAGGTTTATCTGCGGGTGGTCAAGAACACGCTCGCCCACCGCGCCGTCGCCGGCACGGCGTTCGAATGCATGCAACCGGGTTTTACCGGACCGCTGATTCTGGCGTTTTCACGTGAAGATCCGGGCGCGGCGGCGCGTCTGGTGAAGGACTTTGCCAAACAGCACGACCGGCTGAAGCCCAGGCTGGTCGCTGTGGGCGGACAGTTAATGGATGAGTCGGCGCTGGATCGTCTGGCGAGTCTGCCCACCCGCGAGCAGGCGTTGAGCCAGATGCTCGCGGTCATGCAGGCGCCGCTGGCGAAACTGCTGGGGGTGTTGGCGGCGCCGCACGCCAAACTGGTGCGAACCTTGTCGGCGTTAAAGGATCAGAAACAGGCTGCCGGCTGATGGCGCGTGCGATTTCGATGTAAGCAACGGTTAGGAGCAAACAGATGGCTGTATCTAAAGAAGATATTCTCGAAAGCATTTCCAGTATGAGCGTCATGGAAGTGGTCGATCTCATTTCCGCCATGGAAGAAAAATGGGGCGTAACCGCGGCCGTAGCCGCCGGGCCGGCAGCCGCCGCACCCGCGGCTGCCGCGGAAGCGGCCGAGGAGCAAACCGAATTTGATGTGGTGATGACCAGTTTCGGCGCGAACAAAGTTTCGGTAATCAAGGTAGTGCGCGCGCTTACCGGTCTGGGACTCAAAGAAGCCAAGGACATGGTGGAGAGCGCTCCATCCACGATCAAGGAAGCTGCCAGCAAGGCGGATTCCGAGACCATCAAGAAACAACTGGAAGAAGCTGGCGCATCGGTAGAACTTAAGTAATCGCGGTTTACCGGTTGCGTTCCGTAAACCGCACTGTCGCGCACAGGCTGGTGGCGTCAACGTCACCGGCCTGTGTGCGTTGTATTTTGAACGCGGCGCCCCATTTTTGCGCCAGGTCGACTGTTTGCGCTAGACGATTCGCCTGCAACCCCGCCCGCATCGTCGTCAACGAGGTAACCTAATGGCTTATAGCTACACCGAGAAAAAACGCATCCGCAGGGATTTCGGTAAGCGTCCTCAGATTCTCGAAGTCCCGTACATGCTGGAAATCCAGCTTGCCTCTTATCGTCAGTTTCTGCAGGCCGAGAAGGCGCCTGACCAGCGCGATGCCGCGGGGCTGCACAGCGCTTTCAGCTCGGTGTTTCCGATCACCAGCTATTCGGGCTACGTGCAGCTGGCATACGTCAATTACCGGCTGGGTACGCCCGTGTTCGACGTACGCGAGTGCCAGTTGCGCGGCATGACGTTCGCAGCACCCCTGCGCGTGACGTTGCGGCTGATCATTTACGACAAGGAGGCGCCGGCCGGCAGCAATCGCGTAAAGGATGTGAAGGAGCAGGAGGTCTACATGGGCGAACTGCCGCTGATGACCGAGAACGGCACCTTCGTGATCAACGGCACCGAGCGCGTGGTAGTGTCCCAGTTGCATCGCTCGCCGGGCGTGTTTTTCGATCACGATCGCGGCAAAACGCACTCATCTGGCAAGCTGCTGTACTCCGCGCGTGTGATTCCCTATCGTGGCTCCTGGCTGGATTTCGAGTTCGATCCCAAGGACTGCGTCTTCGTACGCATCGACCGGCGTCGCAAGCTGCCGGCGACGGTGCTGTTGCGCGCGCTCGGTATCGACGCGCCGCAGATGCTGGAAACGTTTTTCGAGACCGACAGCATCGATATCACCACAGATGGCTTCCGGCTGGAGCTGGTGCCGGACCGGCTGCGGGGCGAGATTGCCGCGTTTGACATCGTCGCCAACGACAAGACACTGGTCGAGTCAGGGCGGCGCATTACCGTGCGACACGTCAAGCAGATCGAAAAGGCCAGCATCAAGGCGCTGGACGTGCCAGAAGACTACGTTAACGGCAAAATTCTGGCGCACGACGTGATCGACGAAAGCACGGGTGAACTGCTCGCCGGCGCCAACCAGGAGCTGACCGCCGAACTTTTGGGCAAGTTGCGCGCCGCGGGCCCCAGAACCATCCGCACGCTGTATGTCAACGATATCGATCGTGGCCCCTATGTGTCCTCGACATTGTCCATCGATCAGACACGCACCGAACTCGAGGCGCAGGTCGAAATCTACCGCATGATGCGCCCCGGCGAGCCGCCCACCAAGGAAGCCGCCCAGAACCTGTTCAATAACCTCTTCTTCACCGAGGAACGCTACGACCTGTCGGCCGTCGGGCGCATGAAATTTAATCGCCGAGTCGGGCGCGAGGAAATTGTCGGACCGGGTACCCTGAGTAAAGAGGATATTCTTGCCGTGCTCAAGGTGCTGATCGGTATCCGCAACGGGAACGGGGTAGTGGACGACATCGACCACCTCGGCAACCGGCGCGTGCGCTGCGTAGGCGAAATGGCCGAGAATGTTTTCCGCATCGGACTGGTCCGGGTCGAGCGCGCGGTGAAGGAGCGTCTGGCGCTGGCCGAGTCCGAAGGTCTGATGCCGCAGGAGCTGATCAACGCCAAGCCGGTCGCGGCCGCCATCAAGGAATTTTTCGGCTCCAGCCAGCTTTCGCAGTTCATGGATCAGAACAACCCGCTGTCCGAGGTCACTCACAAGCGGCGTATTTCCGCTTTGGGTCCCGGCGGCCTGACCCGTGAACGGGCCGGTTTCGAGGTGCGCGACGTGCACCCGACCCACTACGGGCGCGTGTGCCCGATCGAGACGCCGGAAGGCCCGAACATCGGGCTGATCAATTCGCTGGCGGTCTACGCGCGCACCAACAGCTACGGATTTCTGGAGACGCCTTACCGCAAGGTCGCGCACAGCAAGGTGACCAACGAAATCGTTTATCTGTCCGCGATCGAAGAAAGTCAGTATGTGATCGCGCAGGCCAATGCGACCCTGGACGCACACGGGCGCCTGACCGATGAACTGGTGTCCTCGCGCAGTCAGAACGAATTCAGCCTGTCCACGCCCGACCGTATCGAGTTCATGGACGTTTCGCCCAAACAGATCGTATCGGTAGCGGCGGCGCTGATTCCGTTCCTGGAGCACGACGACGCCAACCGCGCGCTGATGGGTTCCAACATGCAGCGTCAGGCGGTGCCGACCTTGCGCGCCGAGAAGCCGCTGGTCGGCACCGGCATCGAACGCGCCGTGGCGATTGACTCAGGCGCCGCGCTGACCGCGCGGCGTGGCGGGGTGGTGGATACGGTGGACGCCGCCCGCGTGGTCGTGCGCGTACACGACGACGAGACCGAGGCCGGCGAGCCGGGTGTGGACATCTATGGCCTCACCAAATACACGCGTTCGAACCAGAACACCTGTATCAACCAGCGACCGCTGGTCCGGCCGGGTGATGTGATTGCGCGCGGCGATGTGCTGGCGGACGGTCCGAGTACCGACATGGGCGAACTGGCGCTGGGTCAGAACATGATGGTCGCCTTTATGCCCTGGCACGGCTACAACTTCGAGGACTCGATTCTCGTCTCCGAGCGGGTGGTCGAAGAAGATCGCTACACGACCGTGCATATCGAAGAGCTGACCTGCGTGGCGCGCGACACCAAGCTGGGGGCGGAGGAAATATCCGCGGATATTCCCAATGTCAGCGAGGGCCTGCTGGCCAAGCTTGACGACTCGGGTATCGTATATGTGGGCGCGGAAGTCCGCCCCGGCGATATTCTGGTTGGCAAGGTGACGCCCAAGGGCGAGACGCAACTCACCCCGGAAGAAAAGCTTCTGCGCGCGATTTTCGGCGAGAAAGCATCCGACGTTAAAGACACGTCTCTACGCGTGCCCTCCGGCATGGAGGGCACCGTCATTGACGTGCGCGTGTTTACGCGCGACGGGGTGGACAAGGACAAGCGCGCGCTGCAGATCGAGGACTCCGCGATCGAACAGGTGCGCAAGGACTTGAACGACCAATTGCGCATCTACGAAAACGACATCTACGACCGGGTCGAAAAGCTGCTGTCGGGCAAGCTCGCCGAGGGCGGCCCGAATGGCCTCAAGGCGGGTACCAAGGTCAGCAAAAACTATCTTGCGGAGTTGCCGCGCGCGCAGTGGTTCGAAATACGCATGCGCAGCGAGGAGGTCAATACGCAGGTCGAGGTGCTGGCGCAAAGCCTGCGCGCTCAGCGCGAGGCATTCGACCGGCGCTTAACCGAGCAGCGCGGCAAGATCACCAGCGGCGACGACCTCGCGCCCGGCGTGCTCAAGATGGTCAAAGTGTACCTGGCGGTAAAGCGCCGCATGCAGCCGGGCGATAAAGTGGCCGGCCGGCACGGCAACAAGGGCGTGGTGTCGATGATCGTGCCCGTGGAGGACATGCCGTACATGGAGGACGGCACGCCGGTCGACGTAGTGCTGAATCCGCTGGGTGTGCCCTCGCGCATGAACGTCGGCCAGGTGCTGGAGACGCATCTTGGCTGGGCTGCCAAGGCGCTGGGTTTGAAGCTCGGCAAGATGCTGGATGCTAACGGTCAGCCCGCGGAGATACGCGACTTCATCGACCGCATTTATAACGGTGGCGAGATCAAGAAGGTGGATCTGACCGAGTTCAGCGACGGCGAGGTGACCGCGCTGGCGGGCAACCTGCGCGCCGGCGTGCCGATGGCGACACCCGTGTTCGACGGCGCCAACGAGGATGAAATCAAGGCCATGTTAAGGCTAGCGGAGCTCCCCGAAAGCGGCCAGACCACGTTATACGACGGGCGCAGCGGCGAGGCGTTCGACCGCCCGGTGACCATCGGCTACACGCATATTCTGAAGCTGAATCATCTGGTCGACGACAAGATGCACGCACGCTCGACTGGCCCCTACAGCCTCGTTACCCAGCAGCCGCTGGGCGGCAAGGCGCAGTTTGGCGGTCAGCGCTTCGGCGAGATGGAAGTGTGGGCGCTGGAGGCTTACGGCGCCGCGTACACCTTACAGGAGATGCTCACCGTGAAATCCGATGATGTGAATGGCCGTAACAAGATGTACAAGAACATTGTCGACGGCGACCATCGCATGGAGCCCGGAATGCCCGAATCCTTCAATGTGCTGATGAAAGAGATTCGCTCGCTGGGCATCAATATCGAGCTCGAGCAGGACGAATAAGCCGTATATCGCGCAGCAACCCTCTCTCTCTACTCCCCTTTGACGGGATGTTGGAGGGGGTTGAAATTGCCGCGTCGGCTGCAAGCCGCCAATCGAACATACCCACGCACGTGGAGTAGCAAATGAGAGACTTACTAAATCTGTTGTCGCAACAAGGCAAGGTTGAAGACTTCGACGCCATCCGCATCGGGCTGGCCTCGCCGGAGATGATTCGCACGTGGTCTTTCGGTGAAGTGAAAAAGCCGGAAACGATCAACTACCGCACCTTCAAGCCGGAGCGTGACGGTCTGTTCTGCGCCAAGATTTTTGGCCCCGTGCGCGACTACGAATGTCTGTGCGGCAAATACAAGCGGCTCAAGCACCGCGGCGTCGTGTGCGAAAAATGTGGCGTCGAGGTCACTCTGACCAAGGTGCGTCGCGAGCGCATGGGCCATATCGATCTGGCGTCCCCGGTCGCGCACATCTGGTTTCTGAAATCCCTGCCGTCGCGCATCGGCCTGTTGCTTGACATCACGTTACGCGAAATCGAGCGGATCCTGTACTTCGAGGCATTCGTGGTGATCGATCCGGGCATGACCCCGCTGGAGCGGTGCAAGCTGTTGTCCGATGAAGAGTACCTGCAGGCTATAGAGGAGCACGGCGACGAATTCGATGCACGCATGGGCGCGGAAGCAGTTTACGAGCTGTTGCACTCGCTTGACCTGCAGGCCGAGGCAATGCGGCTGCGTGACGAAATCGGCCAGACGGGTTCGGAGACCAAGCTCAAGCGTATCGGCAAGCGGCTCAAGCTGATCGAGTCTTTCATCGAATCCAGCAACAAACCGGAGTGGATGGTGCTGACCGTACTGCCGGTGCTGCCGCCCGATCTACGGCCACTGGTGCCGCTCGACGGCGGTCGCTTCGCGACTTCGGATCTGAACGATTTATACCGTCGGGTGATCAATCGCAATAACCGTCTCAAGCGCCTGCTGGAGTTGAACGCGCCCGACATCATCGTGCGCAACGAAAAGCGCATGCTGCAGGAATCGGTGGACGCGCTGCTGGACAACGGGCGGCGCGGCCGCGCGATCACCGGCAGCAACAAACGCCCGCTGAAATCGCTGGCGGACATGATCAAGGGTAAGCAGGGCCGTTTCCGCCAGAACCTGCTGGGCAAGCGCGTGGATTATTCCGGACGCTCGGTCATCGTGGTAGGGCCGACCTTGCGACTCCATCAATGCGGCCTGCCGAAAAAGATGGCGCTGGAGCTGTTCAAGCCGTTCATTTTCAGCAAGCTGCATCTGCGGGGGCTGGCCACCACCATCAAGGCAGCGAAGAAGCTGGTGGAGAAAGAAGGTCCGGAGGTGTGGGATATTCTTGAAGAAGTCATCCGCGAACACCCGGTAATGCTCAATCGTGCGCCGACTCTGCATCGCTTAGGGATTCAGGCGTTCGAACCGGTGCTGATCGAGGGCAAGGCCATTCAGCTGCATCCGCTGGTGTGCGCGGCGTTCAACGCGGACTTCGACGGCGACCAGATGGCGGTGCACGTGCCGCTGTCCATCGAGGCGCAGCTCGAGGCGCGCGCGCTGATGATGTCCACCAACAATATCCTGTCGCCCGCACACGGCGATCCCATCATCGTGCCGTCGCAGGACATCGTGCTGGGCCTTTATTACATGACCCGCGAGCGCATCAACGCGCAGGGCGAAGGCAGCGTGTTCGCCGACGTGGCGGAGGTGCATCGGGCGTACGAGGGCCGGCATGTGGAGTTGCACGCGCGTGTCAAGGTGCGTATTCGTGAGGTCGTGTACAGCGAGGAGGGTGAACGTATCGAGAGCTTTAAACGCATCGACACCACCGTCGGCCGCGCGCTGCTGTCGCAGATCCTGCCCGACGGGCTCGGTTTCGACTACGTCAATCGCAACCTGGACAAGCGCGGCATCTCGCGGCTGATCAACGCCTGCTACCGTAACGTGGGACTCAAGGACACCGTGGTGTTCGCCGACCGGCTGATGTACACGGGCTTCTTTTATGCCACCCGCGCCGGCGTCTCGTTCGGTGTGGACGACATGGTGGTGCCGCAGGAAAAGGAAACCATCCTTGCCGCGGCCGAACGCGAGGTCAAGGAGATCGAGGGCAATTACACGTCCGGTCTGCTGACCAAGGGCGAACGCTACAACCGCGTGGTGGACATCTGGTCGCGCACCAACGATCAGGTCGCGAAAGCCATGATGTCCAAGCTGGGCACCGAGCAGGTCATCGACGCGCAAGGCAAGGCGGTTCCGCAGAAGTCGTCCAATTCCATTTTTATGATGGCCGATTCTGGCGCGCGCGGCTCCGCCGCACAGATCCGCCAGCTCGCCGGCATGCGCGGGCTCATGGCCAAGCCCGATGGCTCCATCATCGAGACGCCCATCACCGCGAATTTCCGCGAGGGGCTGAACGTGCTGCAGTACTTTATCTCCACCCACGGCGCCCGCAAGGGGCTGGCCGACACCGCGCTCAAGACCGCAAACTCGGGTTATCTGACCCGCCGGCTGGTCGATGTGGCGCAGGACATGGTGGTCATGGACCCGGATTGCGGCACCCGCGAAGGCATCGTGATGAAACCCATCATTGAGGGCGGCGACGTGGTCGAGCCGTTGCGCGAGCGCGTGCTCGGTCGCACAGTCGCCGACGACGTGTTTCTGCTGGGTCAGAAGGAGCCGGTGGTCACGGCCGGCACCTTGCTGGACGAGCGCTGGGTGCATGAACTCGAAGAACTGGGCGTGGACGAGGTCAGGGTGCGTACCGCGATCAACTGTCGGGCACGCTATGGTGTCTGTTCGGCGTGCTACGGACGCGATCTCGCGCGCGGACACATCGTCAACAAGGGCGAGTCGGTGGGCGTTATCGCGGCGCAATCCATCGGTGAGCCCGGCACGCAGTTGACGATGCGTACCTTCCACATCGGCGGCGCCGCCAGCCGCGCTGCTGCGGCCAGCAGCATTACCATCAAGTCGCCCGGGCACATCCGCCTGCATAACATCAAGATCGTCAAGCACGAGAGCAGCAGCAACAACGTAGCCGTGTCGCGATCCGGCGAGTTGGGGCTGATCGACTCGCAGGGGCGCGAAAAGGAACGCTACAGGGTGCCGTACGGGGCGGTGATCTCGGTCAATGACGGGGACAGCGCCGAGCCGGGGCAAATCGTCGCCAACTGGGACCCGCACACCCATCCCATCATCACCGAGGTGGCCGGCCTGATCTCGCTGCATGACTTTATCGAGGGCATCACGGTCAACAAGACGATCGACGAGGTAACGGGGCTGAGTTCAAGAGTGATCTCAGACCCGAAGACGCGCGGCTCACAGGGCAAGGATCTGCGCCCGATGGTCAGACTCAGCGACGAGAACGGCGTCAATCTGGCGTTAGCCGGCACCGATCTACCCGCGCAATATGCGTTGCCGCCCGGCGCGATCATCAGTCTGGCCGACGGCGCCAAGGTGGATGTCGGCGATGTTATCGCGCGCATTCCGCAGGAATCCTCCAAGACGCGCGACATTACCGGCGGTCTGCCCAGAGTGGCCGATCTGTTCGAGGCACGCAAACCCAAGGAAGCGGCCATTCTCGCTGCGCGCTCCGGCACCGTGGGTTTTGGCAAGGAAACCAAGGGCAAGATGCGGCTGGTGATCACCGATGAGAACGGCGAAGCTGCCGAGGAGCTGATTCCGAAGTGGCGGCATGTGAACGTGTTCGAAGGCGAGCACGTCGAGCGAGGCGAGGTCGTGGCCGATGGCGAACACAACCCGCACGACATCCTGCGTCTGCTCGGCATCACCGCGCTGGCCGAATACCTGGTCAACGAAATTCAGGAGGTCTACCGTCTGCAAGGTGTGAAGATCAACGACAAGCATATCGAGGTGATCATCCGCCAGATGCTGCGCAAGGTTGAAATTCTCGATCCGGGCGACACGCGTTTCCTGCGTGGCGAGCAGGTCGAGTCGGCGCGTCTGGTCGAGGAAAACGAAAGGGTGGAGCGCGAGGGCAAACAGCAAGCCAAGTTCGATCCAGTGCTGCTGGGTATCACCAAGGCCTCGCTGGTGACGGAGTCGTTTATCTCTGCGGCTTCCTTCCAGGAGACCACGCGGGTGCTCACGGAAAGTGCGGTGCGCGGCAGCCGCGACGATCTGCGGGGCTTAAAGGAAAACGTGATCGTGGGCCGTCTGATCCCGGCCGGCACCGGGCAGGCGTATCACGACGAACGCCGCCGTAGTCGGTACAGCGCGTTTCTCGAGGCTGGCTTGCCGGGCCACACCGAGGAGGTGCCCGTGCAAGAAGATGCCCCGACCGAGTCATTGACGGAGAACGCGCATGACACCGGCGCTTAAGCGAGCGCGCGTACCGCGGCAAGGGACCTGCAATGCCACGCTCAGGCGGCATTCATTTATGACCGGTGTTTTGTTTGACACGCTGAACAACAGTTTCTAAAATGTGTGGCTGTGACAGGCCGCTGCCTAACCGTGCGGCCTGTCTGTCTTTGTTAACTGGAGAAAGTCCACGTGGCGACCACGAATCAACTGGTGCGCAACCCACGCGTACGGCGGCGCGAGAAAAGTAACGTCCCCGCTCTGGAAGCCTGCCCGCAGAAGCGGGGTGTCTGCACGCGCGTTTACACGACTACGCCCAAGAAGCCGAACTCGGCTCTGCGCAAAGTTGCGCGTGTACGCCTGACCAACGGTTTCGAGGTCGCCAGCTATATCGGCGGCGAAGGCCACAATCTGCAGGAGCATTCGGTGGTGCTGATTCGCGGCGGTCGCGTGAAGGATTTACCGGGCGTGCGCTATCATACTGTGCGCGGCAGTCTCGATACGCAGGGCGTACAGAGTCGCCGTCAGGGTCGCTCCAAGTACGGCGCCAAGCGGCCCAAGTCCTGATGTTCGGCCCATTACCCTTGCGAGTTTACGTCTTGCAAATTTATCTATAACCCGGTCCTGTCCGGCCGCCGAGTCTTGATCACGCAGTCAAACCAGCCACAAGTAACAAATTTAAAGTTATGTCCAGAAGAAGAGAAGTGCCCAAGCGCCGGCCGGTGCCCGATCCGAAATACCATAATGTGCAACTGGCGAAGTTTGTGAACATGCTCATGTTCAGTGGCAAGAAATCCACGGCGGAGCAGATCGTTTACGGGGCGCTTGAGCAGATCAAGGCGCGCAAGGGCGACGAGGGCCTGGAGGTGTTCGTCAAGGCGCTGGAGAACGTCCGGCCGCTGGTCGAGGTCAAATCCCGTCGGGTGGGTGGCGCGACCTATCAGGTGCCCATCGAGGTGCGTACATCGCGTCAGGCGGCGCTGGCGATGCGCTGGATTGTGGACGCCGCGCGTAAACGTGGCGAGAAGTCGATGACTAACAAGCTGGCCGGCGAGCTGATGGATGCTTCGGACAGTAAAGGCTCGGCTGTACGCAAGCGCGAAGATACGCATCGCATGGCCGAAGCGAACAAGGCATTCTCGCACTACCGCTGGTAGACGGGGGCTTGGAGACCGACTTGTCTCCACCGCGACATATTACGATAACGCTGTGAACGCCTCGTTTTCTTATGGGGTGGCCTGCCTTTAGACGCAGCATTTTAAATTTTTCAGAGGTTTAATCCCGTGGCACGCAAGACCCCTATCGAGCGCTACCGCAACATCGGCATTGCCGCGCATATCGACGCCGGCAAAACCACGACCACCGAGCGCGTGCTGTTCTACACCGGCATTTCCCACAAGATGGGCGAGGTGCACGAGGGTGCGGCGGTCATGGACTGGATGGAGCAGGAGCAGGAGCGCGGCATCACCATCACTTCGGCGGCCACGACCTGTTTCTGGCAGGGTATGGACAAGCAGTTTCCCGAGCATCGCGTCAATATTATCGATACGCCGGGGCACGTCGATTTCACCATCGAAGTCGAGCGTTCCCTGCGCGTGCTGGATGGCGCGGTGGTGGTGTTTTGTGCGGTTGGCGGTGTGGAGCCGCAGTCCGAGACCGTGTGGCGGCAGGCCAATCGTTACAAGGTCCCGCGCATCGTGTTCGTCAACAAGATGGATCGCGCGGGCGCGGACTTTCTGCGCGTGGTAGCGCAGATCAAGAAGCGGCTTGGCGCGGTGCCGGTGCCCTTGCAGATACCCATCGGCGCCGAGGAGCACTTCAAGGGCGTTGTGGATCTGCTCAATATGCGCGCGATTTACTGGAACGACGCAGACCAGGGCATGACCTACGAGTCCCGCGATGTGCCTGACGATATTCTGGCTTTGTGCCGGGAATGGCGCGAGTCGCTGCTGGAAGCCGCCGCCGAGGCGTCCGAAGAGCTGATGAACAAGTATCTGGAGGAAGGCGACCTGCCGCCAGACGAAATCGTCAAAGGCTTGCGCATGCGCACCCTGGCGAACGAGATCGTACCGGCGTTGTGCGGTTCGGCGTTTAAGAACAAGGGCGTGCAGGCGATGCTCGACGCGGTGATCGAATATCTGCCCGCGCCAACCGACGTGCCCGCCGTGGTGGGCCATCTGGACGACGCCGAGCAGACACTGGCCGAACGCCATCCGGCCGATGACGAACCGTTCTCCGCGCTGGCGTTCAAGATCGCGACCGATCCGTATGTCGGCACGCTGACGTTTATTCGCGCTTATTCCGGCGTCCTCAAATCGGGCGATACGGTTTACAACCCGATCAAGTCCAAGAAAGAGCGCATCGGACGTATCCTGCAGATGCACGCCAATCGCCGCGAAGAGATCAAAGAGGTGTACGCGGGCGATATCGCCGCGGCGGTGGGTCTCAAAGACGTGACCACCGGCGAGACCCTGTGCGACATGAGCAAGGTCATCGTCCTAGAGCGCATGGATTTCCCGGAGCCGGTCATTTCCGTTGCGGTGGAGCCAAAGACCAAGGCCGACCAGGAAAAAATGGGTATCGCCCTGCAGAAACTGGCGCAGGAGGACCCGTCGTTTCGCGTGCATACCGATGAAGATTCCGGCCAGACCATCATCTCCGGCATGGGCGAGCTGCATCTGGACATCATCGTCGATCGCATGAAGCGCGAGTTCAAGGTGGTGGCCAACGTCGGCGCGCCGCAGGTGGCGTACCGCGAGACCATCCGCAAGCTGGTCGAACAGGAAGGCAAGTTTGTGCGGCAAAGCGGCGGCCGCGGTCAGTACGGCCACGTCTATCTACGCATCGAGCCGGGTGAACCGGGCAGCGGTTATGAGTTCGTCAACGGTATTGTCGGCGGCGTGGTGCCCAAGGAATACATCCCCGCGGTCGGTAAGGGCGTGGAGGAGCAGATGGCCAATGGCGTGATCGCCGGCTTCCCGATGGTGGATGTCAAAGTCACCTTGTACGACGGGTCTTACCACGATGTGGATTCGTCCGAAATGGCGTTCAAGATCGCCGGCTCGATGGGCTTCAGAGAAGGCGCCGCCAAGGCCAGCCCGGTGTTGCTGGAGCCGATCATGAAGGTTGAAGTGGTCACACCAGAGGAATACATGGGCGATGTGATGGGCGATCTCAATCGGCGCCGCGGCCTCGTGCAGGGTATGGAAGATCTGCTGGCTGGCAAGGTAATCAGCGCCGAAGTACCGCTGGCGCAGATGTTTGGTTACGCGACCGATCTGCGTTCCGCCACGCAGGGGCGCGCCACTTATTCCATGGAATTCGAGAAGTATGCCGAGACGCCGAATACCGTCGCCGAAGCGGTCATCAAGCGGGCTTCGTAAATCGGGCCTCGGCAAGGATGTAACACTTAAGTGACTATAAATTGATTCTGCGCCTGCTGATTTAGACGTCACCGTTTTTAAAAAATGACCCCGTTTTTGAAAGTAACCAAGTAACGTTAAGGAGACAGTAGCCGTGTCCAAGGCCAAGTACGAGCGCAATAAGCCGCATATCAATGTAGGGACGATTGGTCATGTGGATCATGGCAAGACCACGTTGACGGCGGCGTTGACCAAGGTTATGGGTGAGACCTATGGTG
>Ga0136621_1000480_pt1 | contig 15856 bp, 15 predicted proteins | sample AntDryUQ445A2306_FD_104673 | JGI IMG/M metagenome (GOLD analysis project Ga0136621, IMG submission 104673) | Polar desert sand microbial communities from Dry Valleys, Antarctica - metaG UQ445A (23.06) | ecosystem: Environmental > Terrestrial > Soil > Desert | place: Antarctica: Dry Valley...
AGACGCTAAAAGGCCTTACCCCCTTCGAATTCATCTGCAAAACATGGACACAACAACCCGATCGATTCAAACTCGACCCAACCCACCATATGCCGGGACTTGACAGCTAGGTCGTTACCCAGATCAGCACTCTTACGTGTTAGTCAGCGACCGCTTGCCGGTATCGACGCTGCAAGTGAAGGCGGTGAACTGTTACCGTGCGAAGTTAAAAAATTATCGATCGATTATTCGCGCTAGACCGTTGATTATTCGTGAAGGAAGAGGTTATGCCGCTCTTATAGCACCAACTTAACAGGCACTCAACCGCTCAATTGAAGATATTGTCAGCAGGCGGTGCTGAACCCAAAGTGGTTGATCCGTAGCCGTGGATCCGCCTATGGATTATCGGATGCGACAGCGACCTCAGCGCGTTGCTTGCGTCATCTTCGCGCAACGGATTGGCCTAAGCATTTGGATCAATGAACTTGCGCTTTGAACGCCATCAAGAGCCCGGCGCTTGCTGGTGTCGATCGGACTGCTCGAAGCGATGAGGCGCTCATGTCACTCGCAATTGGTACACTCATCTGAACCAAGATGCAGATGCGAAAATCTCTGGCAGCACCCGAGCTCGTTCGTCGAAGTATAGCTTCGTACACGACGCGCGGCCGGAATGCTGCCAGGAAGGTATTGGCTATCCTATGGGCGTGGGCCGACCGTCGACTTCATAGGTGCCTTGCCTCCGCCGGCGTTAAAGATGTCTTCGGCGATCTGAATACCCAGCGGCACGTCGCCGATGAACTTCCCATCGACTTTCCTGGCGAGGTCGGGGCTACCATCTTCTTTAACGGCGAAGGCATCGAACAGCCAGTGAACCCCAAGGTAGACGCGGCTGCGCCCGTTTTCCTCGATCATCTGCCACAGTCCCCCCTTCTCGAAGCTGCGCGCGTGCCTGGGCCGTACCGCGCCTGTATTGTCTTTGTTGACGCCGTTGAATTCGTCCGACACGAAGTAAAGGCCGTCGAACAGGTCGTCTTTTTTCCTGTTTCCAATCGCTGTGCCGTAGAAGAGCCGCGTCATATGAAACGCTGCGGCGCCAAACGTGGCGTGCCCGGAAGGGTAAGCCGGAAATGGAGGCGTGACATCTTTCTTGCCGACCGAGTTCGTGCTGGGCGCGCCGAGTGGCAACCAGTCGGCTTGGCTTTCGTTGTCGATGTCGCTCTTGCCTTCGTTCGCCCCTGGGCCCATGGACGAGTCGTGTTCGCGGATGCCCAACACCGGTCGCCACAGATCATGGCGGTACTTCTCGTCCCATGCCAGGATCCCGGCATCTGCCATCGCCACATTCACCAACGCAAACAAGCGGGCATTGTCTTTCGCTAAGTTGCCTCTGTTTTCCGCCAGGCGGCGCACGATCTGGTTGTAGAGGCGTGGCGGCGTCCCTAGCCCGGATGCGCCGTCGTATCCCCAGTAGACGCCGATGACGGTCTGGTCTACCGACCGGCGCGCTGAATCGCCGGGCAGAGTTCCCATCAACTCCGGCGCGATGCCCCTGCGCCGCACCTGCTTTAATGCTTTTTTCGGGATCGGGACGATGTTTGCCGCGAGAGGTCGAGGGCACATACCCGGCCGCGCCCGAGCCAGGGTCGCCCGCTCTATCAAAAAGGATCATGTCGGCGACCGTTATTCCGAACGCATGTCCCGGGTTGGACGTGTCACCCACAAGACGCTGTCAGAATTGTTTCCTAGCCAGAAGCCTTTCTTCGACCTCATGTTCGCGGGCTTGTGAGCCGCCGCGGCAACCGCTGCATCTTCCGACGCGCCGGCACCGACGGCCGGCAAGCCGGTCAGATAGGGCGGAAGTTCAGTTGCGTCATCGAATACGGCGGCATAAGCGTCGTACATCGCGAGGTGAACAATCGCCAACGCGCGCGAACTTAGCGTGGGGCCGGTTTGTTCACCCATGCCGTTGGTGTGACTTACACGGTTGGCTTCGAGGGCTACACCGTTCCAGAATAGAATAGGGTCCATGCGTTGCTCCTTTGGTCTGTCGAGATTGAACTGCGGTAGTTTGCGATTGCCCATCCGTGGGGCGCGGCTATTTGCCTGTTCCTGCTGTGCAGTGTCGTCTTAGCGGAGCGCGGCGTATGTGAGATATTGGCTGGTTAAATAGTGATAAATTACCGGTTTTAGGTTGGCCGCTATGATCGCTCATGTGGCGTGTGCCGCTTCGTTTAATCCGCGAATTTGCAGCGCGGGAGTCTGAAGCTCATGCACGATTGGGGCTTGAAGCTCTCGAAACTTTGCCGATACTCGGGAGTTGCGAGGCGCGGGTGGGTTGTCCCGGCGAAGCGCTTCGGTCGTTTGCGTCTCGTGGCCAGGTTTCAAGGCAATCAGGCGCGCTTGGTGTTCACACCGGGGAAAGGCACGGTCGCAATCGCGAAGGATAGAAACCGTCGCGGATATCGCTTGGGGCAATGAACAATCGCCAGCGAGCGTAACTTGCGCGTTCGCCCGGTTTGTTTACCCATTCCATTGCTATCACTTACGCGGTTGGCTTAGAGCGCCACACTGTTCCAGAACAGAATTCAGTCCGTAAGGTGCTCCTATGTTCTTTGGGGGTTTAACGACGGTGTCTTGTGGTTTTTGTTTCAGGATAATTTTTCACAAACGCGAGGGTAATACTTCACCGGCTGGATTTACGGCTTGCGCTATGCTGATCGTTAAGGGAGGAAACCCGAGGGACGGGTTAAGCAGCGGATGCTTGGCAAGGTAGCTGGGTTGACCTGCGCGGCATGGAAGCCGCGCAGGGGTTTTGCGCGAACGAAGTTCATTTTCGTATTGCGGTCCTCATCAGCACCGAGCCGTCAAACAATACTGATACCGACTTTACAGCGTTCGCGCCGCCCTCGCACGCGCTGCGCGCGCCGGTCGACGCTTACGCCACGGGAATCGGTCGCCACGCCGTTCACCTGCACCGGCTACCCAGGCGCGCGGCAACTCACGCCCGCTGCCCGCCGTTCCACGCGAGTAAACTCATAAACTCCCGCCGCGTCTTCGGGCCGTGCGTGCGAAAGTGCGGGTCCGGTGTTTCCAGGTAAGTCAGCCGTTCTTCGGCGATGCGATCCCGGCCCGCGCGCTGTTTCACCTCGTCGATGCTGATCTGATACGGCTTCATCGCATTGCGCCCGAACACCTTGGCGCGAAGTTCCGGGGTTATTTCGGGATAACCGTGCGCCTCGCGTAATTCTTCTGAAATCTGAAACGTTCGGAACGCCTGGATCTGATCCTGCGGCGAACCGTACCAGATCGAATCCGTGCCCCAAAGTACGTTGTCTTCGCCCATATACTTGAACAGCTTGCCCAGGCCATGCGCGGCGCTGTCCGGGTCGCGCATCAGATAACGCCACGTCGAGCCCAGCTCAGCGTACACGTTGCCGTTTCCCGCGACGTCGTTTTCGAGCACCGTCTTTATCAGCGAATCGATGCCTTCGTTGCGGGCGGGATCGTAAGGCCCCTCCGGTTGACCGGGTACGAAGCCCGAGTGATAGATGAGAAAATTCACGTCCGGATATTTGCTGGCGACAACGCCGATGTCGTTGCACAGCGAATGCTCGTAGGATTCCGGCCCAAATGGAATGCCCTTGTGTACGCAGATGTTCCTGACGCCGAGCTTGCGGGCCTTCTCGATAAACGCGAGTCCTACGTCGTCATTTAAGAAAAATCCTTTGCCGTTTGGCCCCCATTGCGTGTAAGTCTTCCACGCCGAGACTTCCCAGCGCGCCGCCAGTTCGTCCATGCCCTGCATGTCGCCGTCCTGATTCGGATTCACGCGCCCGTGCACCAGCAGCCGGTGCGAACCCTCCATGCGTTCGACGATGCCGGCGGTGACGGCGGCCTCTTCGATGGTCAGCGGTTCGGCGTCGCGGTACGACGGCACGAACGACAACACCATCATGTCCGTGTCGGAGTCCAGAAATATATCTTTGATGAATTCGTCCTCGCCCAGGCATTGTAGATAACTGCGCTCGCCCGGCGCGTCGGCCAGCCTGCACTCGGTCTTGGGGAAATCCGACAGCGGACGCGCGTCGGCTGGCAATCGTTTGAGCCACGCCCCTTGCGGATTCACGAAATGTCCCTGCACGTCGAAGATGAACTCACGGCCCGCGAGCGTCGCCGCGGCGATTTCCGGGTCCACCGCTGCGGCTTGCGCGATCTGGAAAAATCCACCGGCGCGACCAGCCGCGGCATAGGCCGCGTTCATCGCCAGGAGCGTAGACGCCGCGCCGCAGGCCGACACCAGAAACGAACGGCGCGAAACGTTGCGGCGTCTCGCGTTCTCGCTGGCGGCGTTCGAGGCGATCTCGCGCGCATGATGGTGCACGGGTTCCAGCGGAATCGGCACGAACTCGCCGTTGGTGGTGGTATCGAGCTTGATGGGCAGGCGACGTCCATCGGGATCGTGCGATGTGGGCATGACTGGCTCCGGGGCGGTAGCTTGGGACGTTATGCATTTTCTGGGCGTTACGAATTACGACCGGCCACAACGGGCGCGGTTCGCCGCGCCGTGAGTCGCGATGGCGAATTTCCCCGCTACTGCCGCGTGCGTTGGCCGCGTATAAGCACCTCGCGCGGACACGCCACATGGTCGATATTCTGCGTGCGCTGCGGAACTCTCCCCGCTGGCGTGCCGCGGAAAAAAATAATCCGAGCCAGGATTCAAGCCGTAAGACATGCCGGGTGCGTTTTGGCAGCGCATATGCGAAATTAAAGGCACCTCGCCTCTCGTTGCGCTCACCGGCGGCGTGTCGCTACTGCTGGATAATCTCGGGAGCGCGCATGCATCTCGATTACCCGCCTGAACGCCTTTTTTGCTATCGTGTCTGCACCTGTCCTCGATACTCTTGCCCGATTGAATTACTGCTGCCAATGCGGCGCCGCGGTCAGCCTGCGTGTTCCGCCTGGAGACAACCTTCCGCGGTACGTGTGCGATGCCTGCGGAATTATCCATTACCAGAATCCCAAGATCGTGGCGGGGTGTATTGTCGTTGCGGACGAACTGATCCTCCTGTGCCGGCGCGCGATCGAGCCGCGTTACGGTCTGTGGACGATGCCCGCCGGCTTCATGGAGAACCACGAGACCGCGGCGCAAGCCGCGGCGCGCGAGACGCTGGAAGAAGCCTGTGCGGAGGTGGTCGATTTGTCCCTGTACGCGCTGTTCAGTCTGCCGCACATCGATCAGGTGTATGTCATGTTTCGCGGCGTGCTGCGTGAGCACCGCTTCGCGCCGGGTGCTGAGAGTCTGGAGACGGCGTTGTTCGCGGAAAGCCAGATTCCCTGGGACACCCTCGCATTTCCGGTGGTGCGCGAGAGTTTGCGGCTTTATTGCGAAGATCGGCGCGCCGGTGCGTTTCGCGTGCATACCGGGGCCATCACCCGCGGACAGGACCGTGAGCTGGAAATCAGCGTTGACTGAGCACTCGTAGCGGAACGCGATAGCGGTTCCGCCACCCAGCTATCATGCTGGGTCGCTGACGGTCAACCCAGCCCACCAGGTTTGGGCGGCGCGAGCGTCCGCCGGTCAGGCGCCCAGATCAGGAATCAGCTTGCTCTCGTAGCGGGCGATGATGTCTTTCAGCTGCAGCTTGCGCTTTTTAAGGCGTCGCAGATTCAGCTGATTGATGTAGACATTCTGCGCAAGACCAGCAATGGCTTCATCCAGCGCACCGTGTTCGGCGCGCAGTTCGGCGAGGCGCTGCTTGATCGATTCCGAATCCTGCACGGTCATGGGCGTGAAGCTTCAACTAAACGAGGATCGTCTGGCGCCAGGTGTCCTGATCCGCAACACCGCGCGCATGCCGGCGGCGTTCAAAAAGGCTAGCCTTTGGAGCCGCCCAGACACGGCGGGGAGCGCGGCACCTGGCCGCCTTTCGCTTCCCATTCGTCCGGGGTCATGGTGTATAGCGACAGCGCATGCACCGGACCCGCCAGCTCCGCGGCCAGCGTCTCGTTCAGCAACCGGTGGCGCGCGAGCGGCGGTTTGCCTGCAAAGCGATCCGACACGATCGTCACCTTGAAATGCGACTCGGAGCCGGGGGGCACGTTGTGCAGGCGGCTCTCGTTACGCACCTCCAGATGGATCGGGTCGAGGCGATCTGTGATCTTTTGAGTGATGATGTCCTGAACCGTCATGGTGCGCGCCTCGTCCGAGTCTTGGCCCTCAAGTATAACGCCACCGCTGCAACAGCGTCAGTCGTCGCGCTCCAGTTCGTGATTGCGGTAATGCGCGTCGCGCCAGCAGCGGGGCAGGGGTTCGCCGGAGGGAAAACACACTTGTTGCTTTATGAATTTGTCCGCTTCGGGCATCTCCTCGCCGACGTTGAGGCGCCCGGTAAACGCCGCCTGGGTCGGGTCCAGCAATTCCTCGATTTCCAGCACTTCGACCAGATAATCACTTTCGGTCAGTTTCAGCAGCATGGTAGCTCCGTTGTAAAGAATCCGTTGGCGCGCCCGCGTATCAGCGGTCCTCCCCGAGTCGATAAAAACGCCTGGCGTTGGCGGTGGTTCGGGCAGCCAGCTCGGCGGGCGTGGCCCCTCTCGCCGCCGCAACCTGCCTTAGAATATGCGGCAGCAGCGCGGGTTCGTTGCGCCGCGCCTTAGGTTGGGGCCGTAGGTCGCGCGGGGTCAAGTAAGGCGAATCGGTCTCGATCATCAGCCGCTCGGCCGGGATGTGGCTGACCAGTTCGCGCAGATGCGAGCCGCGCCGCTCGTCGCAGATCCAGCCGGTGATGCCGACGTGCAGATCCAGCGCCAGACACGCGTGTAACTCGTCCGCGCTGCCGGTAAAACAATGCACCACGGCGTCCGGCAGCCGATCGCGATAGCGCGCCACAAGCCGGATAAAATCATCAAACGCATCGCGCACGTGTAAAAACACCGGCATTTCGAGTTCACAGGCCAGCGCCAGTTGCTGCTCGAAGACGTGGCGTTGCGCGGGCGGCGACGAATAATTTCGGTTGTAATCCAGCCCCGTCTCCCCGCTGGCCCGCACCTTTTCGTGCGCGGCCAGTTCTCGCAGCGTATCGCGTGTTTCGTCCGTCCATCCCTCGGCCATATGCGGATGCACCCCAGCCGTGGCGTAAAGTTGATCGGGGTAACGCTCGGCCAGCGCGATGGCGGCCTGACTGTCTGCCACGCTGGAACCGGTGACCAGCATGGCGCAAACGCCAGCGTCGCGCGCGCGCTCAAGCACTTCAGCCTCGTCCCGGCGAAACGAAGCGTGCGTGAAATTGAAACAGATGTCGATGAGTTCGTGGTTCATGTTTATGGTTCGTAATTCCGAGCCCGCGCACGTATCGCGTGTTTTTCGTAGAATGCATCGTAGCAACCATCGATTCGAACTTGAACGGCAGTCCGCATATGAACGATAGCAACCCGCAAGCGATATTTCTGCAAGATTACGCGCCGCCCGCGTTTCTGCTCGACACCGTCAAGTTGCACGTCTCGCTGGATGACAGCGACACGATTGTGCGCTCCGTGCTGGCTGTGCGCCGCAATCCTTATTCGCGGTCCGACAGCGGGCCGCTGGTGCTCAATGGCGAACGCATGGGGCTGAGTATGGTCATGCTGAATTTGCGCGTGCTGGGCGGCGCCGATTTCGCGGTGGACGACCAGTCGCTGACCATACCCGACGTGCCGGATGCATTTCAGCTGGAAATCGTCACGCATATCAACCCGCAGAACAACACCACCCTGGAGGGGCTGTACAAGTCCGGCGACATGTTCTGCACCCAGTGCGAGGCGCAGGGCTTTCGCCACATTACCTATTTCCTGGATCGTCCCGATGTGATGGCGCGCTATACCGTCACCATCGAGGCGGATTTCGAGCGCTATCCGGTGCTGCTGTCCAATGGCGACCGCATCGAGAGCGGTCGCCGGGGCAGTCGTCACTTCGCTACCTGGCACGATCCGTATCCCAAGCCCAGTTACCTGTTCGCGCTGATAGCGGGCAAGCTTGCCTGCCATGAAGGTACCTTCACCACGCAGTCGGGGCGCGAGGTCCGGCTCGGTATTTATGTCGAACCCCACAACATCGACAAGTGCGCGCATGCCTGCGAATCGCTTAAAAAAGCCATGCGATGGGACGAGGAAATCTTCGACCTGGAATACGACCTGAATACTTACATGATCGTGGCGGCGGACGATTTCAACATGGGCGCCATGGAAAACAAGGGGCTTAACGTTTTCAATTCGAAGTACGTGCTGGCGAGCCCGGAGACCGCCACGGACGACGATTATCAGCACATCCATGCCGTGATAGGCCACGAATATTTTCACAACTGGACCGGCAACCGCGTCACCTGCCGCGACTGGTTTCAGCTGAGCCTGAAGGAAGGTCTGACCGTGTTCCGCGAGCAGGCGTTCATGGCGGACATGGCTTCGGGCACCGTGCAGCGCATCAACGACGTGCGCCTGCTGCGTGCGCAACAGTTCGCCGAAGACGCCGGGCCGATGGCGCATCCGGTGCGGCCGCAGTCGTACATCGAGATCAATAATTTTTACACCGTCACCGTGTACGAAAAAGGCGCCGAGGTGGTGCGCATGTACCAGACCCTGCTGGGGCGCGACGGTTTTCGCCGGGGGCTTAAGCTTTATCTCGAGCGACATGACGGGCAGGCCGCGACCACGGACGATTTCGCCGCCGCCATGAGTGATGCGAATGGGCGCGACTTTACGCAGTTCAGGCGCTGGTACGATCAGGCCGGCACGCCGCAGGTATTTGTGGCGGGCGTCTGGGACGCGCAGACGCGATGTTATCGTCTGCATGTCGAGCAACGCTTGCTCGGCATGCAAGGTCAGCCCGATGCGCTGCCGTTTCACATTCCGCTTGCCGCCGCGCTGGTCGGCCCCGACGGCGAAGACCTGCCGCTGCGACTGACCGGGGAGTCTAATGTCCAAGGCACTTCGCGCGTGCTGGAGTTGACCGAGGCCGCGCACGACTTTGAATTTATCGACCTGCCGGCGCGCCCCACGCCGTCGCTGTTGCGCGACTTCTCGGCGCCGGTGAATCTGCGCTATGAGTATGACGATAAGGAACTCGGGTTTCTGGCCGCGCACGACAGCGATCCGTTTAATCGCTGGGAGGCAGGCCAACGCCTCGCCACGCGCTTGAGTCTGAAGCTCATCGCGGATCATCGCGCCGGTCGGCCGCTGAAGTTCGATCCTGCGCTGATCGAGGCGTTCGCGCGCACGCTTGAACCAAATGCACTGGACGACGGGCTTGCCGCCGAAGCGCTGACTCTGCCGAGCGAAGGTTTTCTTGCCGAACAGATGGAGGAAATCGATACTGATTCGATCCACGTGGCACGAGAGTTTATGCGTCGTGCAATCGCAGCGGCGCTTGAATCGCAACTTGCGGAGGCATATCGCGCTCGCGCGACCTCGGCCAATGACTACACCTATGATGCCGTCGCGGCCGCGCGGCGCGGATTGCGCGATCTTTGTCTCAACTATCTCAACACACTGAAGAATGACGATTACGCGCAATGGGCGTTCGATCAATTCGCGGCCTCCCGCAACATGACCGACGCGATGGGCGCGCTGCAGGCAGTGAACGATCGCGGTGGCGCGCGACGCGAGCAGGCGCTGCAAGTGTTTCACGATCGCTGGCGCCAGGATCCGCTGGTGATGGACAAATGGTTCGCGCTGCAGGCGAGTTGCGCGCGGCCGGAGACCTTGCAAAAAGTAGCGGAGCTGCTGGATCATCCGCTATTTTCGATACGCAATCCCAACCGCGTGCGTGCGCTGATCGGCAGTTTCGCGCAACGCAATCCGGTTATTTTTCACACGTCTTCGGGGACGGGCTATCGATATTTAAGCGAACAGATCCTGCGGCTGGACGCGCTCAATCCGCAGATGGCCGCGCGGCTAGTGAAAAGTTTCAGTCGGTGGAAAAAATACGAGCCAGGTCGCCGCGCGCTGCAGAAGTGCGAACTCGATAAGATTGCGGGCCGCGAGAAAGTCTCGCGGGATGTGTTCGAGGTCACGGCTAAGAGCCTTGCGTAGGCTGGGAGAGACAAGCAAATCCCAGCATCTTTGGCATGCTGGGTTACGGCGCATGCGCGCCTTAACCCAGCCTACATTCGTTAAAACCCTTCCGTCGAGGTGAACAACCCCACCCGCAGATCCTTGGCCGCGTAAATTTCGCGCCCGTCCACCGCCATCGTACCGTCGGCGATGCCCATAACCAGTCGGCGCGTGATGAGGCGCTTGATGTCGATGCGATACGTCACTTTATGTGCGGTGGGCAATACCTGTCCGGAGAATTTGACTTCGTCCACGCCAAGCGCGCGGCCGCGGCCGGGGTTGCCCAGCCAGGCCAGGAAGAAACCGACCAGTTGCCACATGGCGTCCAGACCCAGACAGCCCGGCATCACGGGGTCCCCTGGGAAATGACAGGCGAAGAACCAGAGCTCCGGATGAATATCCAGTTCCGCGACAATTTCGCCCTTGCCGTGTGCTCCGCCGTGATCCGCGATCCTGACGATGCGGTCCATCATCAACATGTTGGGGATGGGAAGCTGCGCATTGCCTGGACCAAACATCTCGCCGTAACCGCAGCGCAGCAGCTCCTTCAAGTCAAGAGATTCGGGTCTGGGCATCCTGGAATACGTCGCCGTTAATCGGTCTGGAATGTTTGTGGGTACGTCGTTCGCCGGCGTGGTATTCAGCCTGTCGCGCGCACATCCCTCGAACGCATTTCGTCTGACCCACCAATGTGGCGACAATGGTAACAGACACGCCTCGAATATATCGCCGTTGAGACGGCGCGCCTTAATCGGCCGCGGTTCTGTGCCCGATTTATATGTCGATGGCACTCGCGGCATCGACACGGATCCGGTGTGATGGCGCGGCTACGAAGTAAGGTCGATCGTTAGACATGTTAGCCCTGCATGTTAGACTTCGCGGCCATATCGTTATCCTTGAAATTCGCCGCAAGAGAGATTGCCATGCGTCACAGGTCATTGTTCCCATTGTTTCTGGCTGTCGGTACAGGCGCGGTAGGCGCGGCGCACGCCGACCAGCTCGAAGTTTTCTTAAGCCAGCGCGCCGCACAGATCGGCTACGCCAAGCCGCTTGGCACCTCCAACAGCGACGCGATGGCGGCGGTTTTCTACAACGAAGACAGCGACGTAATGCTCAATGGCGGGGTGATGGCGTACGGTCAGCCGCCCGGCCAGTTGCCGTTCAGCTTCGGCGCCGGCGTCAAGGCCTACGCCTTTTCGCTGGACGACGCGGACGAGACCGTCGCCGCGGGTGCGCTGGGCGGTAAGGTGACGTATACCATTCCCGCGAACATTCCGATGCACCTTTCCGCCGAGGCGTTTTATGCGCCGGATATCACCACCACCGGCGAAGGCGACAGCATGTTGGACTTCAACACGCGCTTTGAGATCGAGTTTATTCCGCGCACCTCCGGGTTTATCGGCTACCGCAAGATGGAGGTCGATCTCGACAATGCCGAAGACGCCGAACTGGACGACAACATCCACGTTGGCCTGCGGTTGAATTTCTGATCCGATTTTAATCGCACCGACTTTGATAGACCACCGACTCGATAGATCCACCCGTAAACAATCATGGATAATGTCGCGCGCCTGCTAGTCATCGTTGCGCAACTGCGCGATCCTGAAGCGGGCTGCCCCTGGGATCTGCGCCAGACCTTTGCCAGCATTGCACCGCACACCGTGGAAGAGACGTATGAACTCGTAGAAGCGATCGAACGTGGCGACTCGGACGCTCTCAGGGACGAGCTGGGCGATCTGCTGTTGCAGGTTATCTATCACGCGCAATTGGCGTACGAGCAGAACCTTTTCAGTTTTGATAGCCTGGCCAGAACAGCTTGTGACAAGCTGGTGCGGCGTCATCCGCACGTATTCGGCGATGCGCACTTTGCAAGCGAGCAGGCGCGCGAGGCCGCCTGGGAAGCGGAAAAAGCACGCGAGCGTGCCGCGGCCGGGTATAAAAGGCAAAGCGCGCTCGGCGGCGTGGCCGCCGCGTTGCCCGCGCTGACGCGGGCGCACAAGCTCCAGAAACGCGCCGCGCATGTCGGCTTCGACTGGCCCGATCGCGCGGATATCTTTGCCAAGATCGACGAGGAGATCGCGGAAGTGCGCGAGACGCTGGCCGATGACTCCGCGCCCGCGCGCACCGAGGAAGAGATCGGCGATCTGTTGTTCTGCGTGGTCAACCTTGCGCGGCGCACCGACATCGACCCCGAGCGCGCGCTGCGCGTAGCCAACCGCAAATTCGAACGCCGCTTTCAGGCCATCGAGGCGCGCCTAGCGGAGCAAGGGCGCCGCCCCGAGGACTGCACCCTGGCCGAGCTCGATGCGCTCTGGGATGAGGTTAAAAAGCGCGCCAGTAACCTTAGTTGACGTCAGTCGCCCGATTGCGTGACATTCGTCGATTACTCCCAATCCTTATCCATGTCCGGTCCGCGCGCGGGTTGCGCGCTGACATCAGCCTAGTATAATGTTATTGTGGTCGGGATGGGAAAATATTCCAGACCATTAGAAATTCGTGCAACTTCATGTTGTGCAACTTCATGAATTTTTCATGAACCTGCCCGGCTTAACGCGAAAAACGCATCTGTCTGAGCGTGACTTACGTAAGGGTCTAATGTATTTTCGTACTTTGACTCGTGCCGATTCGCATACGTTAAGCAATGGATATGTCAAGTGAACGGTTTGCTTTTAGGAGTTGTAGAACTCGCGACAGCAAACACGAATGGCGCAGGAGTTGTCGGGTAAGACTCATTGCTGCGTCCGGTGCAATGACGTAACATGCACCCGGCCACGCTTTCTACCTTGATCCCGCGGGCCGCGGGATATTTATCCCATCAGGAGTAAAATTATGAATGACGAAAGCTCGAAAATTGTAAATCCTCTGGAGAAAATGGTCAGCAAACGCGCCGAACGCCGCCGCTTCTTAGGCCAGGCCAGCATCATGGGTATGGGCCTCGGCGGTCTGGGTTTGCTGGGCTCCGCCGGCTTCCTGCCCAGGGTGGCTGAGGCGCGTGTGGACACCGCAGGCACCGGTCTTGCCGCGATCGACGCCGCCGTGCTTAATTTCGCGCTGAATCTGGAATATCTGGAAGCCGAATACTACCTACGCGCCGTATTCGGCCTTGGGCTGGCTGACGAGGACACCACCGGCACGGGCCGGCGTGGTAACGTCATCGGTGGCAGCCAGGTAACGTTCGCTACCCCGGTAATCCGCCAATACGCCAGAGAAATTGCGCGCGACGAGGAAGCGCATGTCAGGTTCCTGCGCACAGCGCTGGGTTCAGGCGCGGTGGCGCGTCCGCAGATCGATCTCAAGACCAGCTTCAACGCGGCAGCGCAGGCGGCCGGTCTAGGGGACACGTTCGACCCGTTCGCCGATGAGCAAAGCTTTCTGCTCGGCGCTTATATTTTCGAGGACGTCGGCGTGACGGGCTACAAGGGCGCGGCGCCGCTGCTGAAGAACAAAGACATTCTCGAAGCCGCAGCCGGACTGCTTGCCGTCGAGGCGTATCACGCGGCCAATATACGCACCGTGTTGTTGTCGCTGGGACTCGATGCCCCGTCAATCGCAATCTCGGATGCGCGCGACTCGCTGGACGGCCCGGACGATCTCGATCAGGGCATCATCGACATCCGGGGCAATTCCAATATCGTTCCAACCGACCGGAACGGGCTCGCCTTCAGCCGCAGCGCGGAGCAGGTGCTGAACATCGTGTATCTGACGCCAGCGGCGGCAGTACGCGGTGGGTTCTTCCCTCAGGGTGTCAATGGCCCCATCAGGAGAAGCGGCGCCAACGCGTAGGCTTAGGTTACATAAAACCACGCGGGCGAATCGCGGCGCGCACGGAGCGCGCGCCGCGATTTTGCCTGTCCGGGGCAAATAAAATTCGCGATGAATGACGGGCCGCATCCGGCATATTGACGTCGTCGTACCTACGGTGGATCCACCACCAGCCGATGCAGGCCGCCGCCAAAGAAGTCCACCACGTATAACTCACCGTTCGCGCCCTCGCCAAACGAGACGATGCCGAGATCGGTACTTGCCATCACGCGCCGTGCAAAACCGCCTCCCACTTCGGGAAACAATCCGGAGACCGTGCCGGCGACAAAATCGCCGAATACGTAAACACCCCGCAATCCGGGAATCGCATCGCCACGATAGACAAAGCCGCCGGTGACTGACTGGCCTTCGTCATGGCCGTACTCCGCGACCTGGAACGAATATTTTCGGCGCGCAGCGCAACCGGTCGAGTCGAAAACAAGGCTGCCCTCGTAGCACCGCCAGCCGTAGTTGCCACCGCGCTCGATGATGTCGATCTCTTCGCGCTCACCCTGGCCGACATCGCCCAGCCATAGTTTTCCATCCGCGCGATCGAAGCTGAAGCGCCACGGATTGCGCAATCCATATGCGTAAATTTCGGGCGCGCCATTGCCGTCGGCGAACGGGTTGTCGGGTGGGATGCCGTATGGCTCACCACCGTCCACGACTATGCGCAACACGGCGCCATATAAATTGTCCCGGTTCTGCGCGTTGTTCCGCGGATCGCCGCCGCCACCGCCGTCGCCAAAGGCGATATACAAATGTCCGTCCGGCCCGAACGCGAGATGTCCGCCGTTGTGGTTCGTGAACGGCTGATCGAGGTTGAACAGAATCTCCTCGCTGGCGGGATCGAACGTGCGGCCGCCATCCGTGCTTGTCACGCGCGAGATGCGCGACACCAGCGGCGTGTTCGCGTCCGGTCCGGTGACCGTATACGACAGAAACGCCTGACCGTTACTCGCAAAGTCCGGATGTAGCGCGAAGCCCAACAGCCCACCTTCCCCGCTGGCGTCGACTGTGACCGCGGCGGCAATCGTGCTCATGGCGGTGCGGTTATTGTCCGCGTCGAAGCGTTTCACCACGCCGAGACGCTCGACCACGTACCAGTGCGCGCCGTCGCCCGGCGCCTGCACCATCGCCACGGGCGTGTCGAAGGTGAGATTGGGATAGGCGCGTTGCAGGCGTACTTCGACCTGACCGGGATTCCCGCTGCCTCCGTCATCTATACTTTGTCCGGTACCGCCGCCCCCGCAGGCGACGCAGGCAATCGTTGCCGCGAGCAGCACGGCCTTCGAGATGCCACGATATCGCCTTGTGCTCATCTGATCATTCCACATGGGTGTCACGGGCCGCCGCCCGCAGGCACCGGCGACGCTAAGGACGCTAAGTTGGCCACACGGGCCATGCTATGCTAACCAAATGACGCAAGCGAGGGGACCATGGGATTGCCGCTGCGCGATACGCAACGCCATACGTACCGCGAATACCGTACCTGGCCGGAAGACGTGCGCTATGAGCTGATCGACGGCATGGCCTACGCCATGGCGCCGCCGGTGAGGATACACCAGCGTCTGGTTGGCGAGCTGTATCGCCAGATCGCCGACGCATTGGAGGATCCCTCTGCGAGGTGAATGTCGCCCCTTTCGACGTGCGCCTGCCGGACGCCGACGAGGCGAACGACGAGATTATCACCGCCGTACAACCCGATATTGTCGTGGTGTGCGATCCGGCCAAGCTCGACACATACGGCTGCCGCGGCGCGCCGAATCTCGTCATCGAAGTGCTCTCGCCTTCCACCGCCGCGCACGCTCAGACCGTCAAGCTCGCGGCCTACGAGCGCCACCGTGTGACGGAATACTGGCTGGTGCATCCAACGGATCGCGTAGTGACCGTGTACTCATGGGCGAATGGCGGTTACGGTCGCCCGGTGATCTCCGAGTTCGAAGGACTCTTGATAACGAATGCCGTGCCAACGATCAGCATCGATTGGGCG
>Ga0136621_1000484_pt1 | contig 15778 bp, 17 predicted proteins | sample AntDryUQ445A2306_FD_104673 | JGI IMG/M metagenome (GOLD analysis project Ga0136621, IMG submission 104673) | Polar desert sand microbial communities from Dry Valleys, Antarctica - metaG UQ445A (23.06) | ecosystem: Environmental > Terrestrial > Soil > Desert | place: Antarctica: Dry Valley...
GCATGGGCGTGGAGATCACCGCATAGGCGAGGGAGGGCTTTGCCCGACGGAGCCGAGGCCCACGGGAGCCGGCGTCGAGCCGGGACCGGGATAGACGGGATAGGAAGACCGCAGCCTGATGCGGGAGGGCGGAAGCCCGAAGGGAGGTTCGGCATGGCACAGCGGAGCAAGCGCTACACGGCGCTGGCCGAGAAGGTAGACCGCGAGAAGGAGTACGCGCCGGATGAGGGCGTCCGTCTCGTGAAGGAGACTTCGGGAGCCAAGTCCGATACCACCGTGGAGCTCCACCTGCGTATGGGCGTCGACCCGCGCCACGCTGACCAGATGGTCCGCGGCGCGTCGGTGCTCCCGCACGGGACCGGCCGCAACGTGCGGGTCATCGTCTTCGCGCAGGGCGACCGGGCGCGCGACGCGCAGGCCGCGGGCGCCGACGTCGTCGGCGCGGAGGACCTGTCGAAGCGGATCGAGGGCGGCTGGCTCGACTTCGACGTCGCGATCGCGACGCCGGACCTCATGGGCCAGGTCGGAAAGCTCGGGAAGGTGCTCGGCCCCCGCGGCCTCATGCCCAACCCGAAGTCCGGCACCGTCACCTTCGATATCGCGAGGGCCGTGCGCGACGCGAAGGCCGGCCGGGTCGAGTTCCGGGTCGACAAGACCGGTGTCGTGCACACCGTCATCGGCAAGGCGTCCTTCAGCGAGCAGGCGCTCGTCGAGAACCTGTCGTCGCTCATGGACGCGGTGAATCGCGCGCGCCCGACCGGCTTCAAGGGCGTCTACATCCGCACCGCACACCTCACGAGCACGCAGGGGCCGAGCGTGAAGCTCGACCTCGGCGAGACTCTCGCGCTCGGGGGACGCTCGGCCGGCTAACGCACGCGCCGCTTGGCCTTCGCTGACGGACGGCTTAGGCCCGAGCGGCCTCGCGGAGTACCCGCAGCTCGGCCTTCACGCCGGGGCTGCGACGTTCGACGGCGCGCCTGAAGGCGACGGCCGAGATCGTCGCGATGTGCTCCTCGAGGTAGGCCCTGACCTCGTGCGGAAAGGCCTGGCCGATCTCGCGGAGCACCCAGCCGACCGCCTTCTGCACGTACTCTCGCTCGTCCTCTAGGCACGTCGTGACGAGCGGCAAGACACGGTCGAGGGGCGTGAACACGGCGTTCGTACCCGAATAGTGGATGAGGCTGACGATCGAGATCCGCCGAAGCCACTGGTCCGCCGACCGGTTCCACAGCTCGAGTTGCGGGTACACGTCAGCCGGATCGCTCGCGAGGATCCAGGAGTAGAGCGAACTCAGTCCGTCGCTGTGGCACCAATTGTCGACACGCTGGTGCCAGTGACGCACCACCGGCCACAGCGCGGGGCTTACCCGCTTTCTCACGCGCGGGGCGTAGTACTCGAGCGCCGCGAAGAGGACGTCGCCGTAGGGCGAGGTGCACCAGAGGCGGTTCCAGATCGCGAGTATCTCTTCTTCCGAGAGGTCATAGAAGGAGAATCCCTCATTGACCCGCCTCCGCAGCGCCGGGAAACGGATACCGAGGTACTCCATCGACGAGCCCCGGTCAGTCGCCACGTCTGCCCCAAAGCGCGGGTTGCCGATCTCGCGCAGAGCGGCGACGACTTCGCCGCTGTGATCAGTGAGGTGAGCCTGGAGATCCTTCCGCGCACGTGCCTTCGGCATGGGGGTGTTGCTCCTGGCAGCCTCGTGGCCGAGTTGACCACAGAGTAACGCGCTCCAGGGCGGTAGACTGGCGTCAAACTGAATAGCGCCTGAGAAGCAGGTTCCCGTTGCTGGTCGCGATCCGAACGGATCGAGCCCAGCTAGGGCTTGAATCGGCCGAACCGGCCGGGCCAGCGGAGGCGAAAGCGATGCGACAGCAATGTCCGTACGCCTTCGTTGCTCCAAGGGGAAGCACGAGGGCGTTCTTGTTTTTCGAGAGGAGGTGACACATGGCAAAGGTGAAGACGGGCCCGAAGGTCAAGCGCAAGCTCGGCGGCGTCCCGGCGAAGGCCAGGAAGGTCGACTCGCTGGCCGAGCAGATCGGCGCATCGACGGCCGTCATCGTCACGGAGTACCGCGGCATGACCGTGCATGATCTTCAGGATCTTCGTCGCCGGCTGCGGCCGAAGGGCGTCGAGTACCACATCGTGAAGAACAGCCTGTTCCGCCGTGCGGCCGACCAGGCCGGTCGGAGGCTGGGCGACATGATGGTGGGCCCGACCGCGGTCGCGCTCGGCACGATCGACGAGGTAGAGCTCGCGAAGGGCATCGTCGACGAGACCCGCACCCTCCGGACGCTCAAGATCATGGGCGCCTGGGTCGGCGGCCGGGTCATGAAGGCGGAGGATGTCCAGTCGCTGGCGAAGCTTCCGCCGCTCGCGCAGCTCCAGGGCACCTTCGTGGGCACACTTCAGGCGCCGCTCGCGAGCATCGTGGGGACGCTCACCGCGGCACACGCTCAGCTGATCCGAGTAATGAACGCAAAGGGGAACGCATGATGGCAGTCGAGACGGAGAACCCGAAGTTCGAGAAGGTGGCCACGGACCTCGAGTCCTGGTCGATCCTCGAAATCGCGCAGTTCGGCAAGTACCTCCAGGAGCGCTGGGGCGTCTCCGCAGCCCCGGTCGCGGTGGCGGCGGCTGCAGGTGCGGGCGCCGGCGGTGGCGAGGCCGCGGCAGCCGTCGAGGAGAAGACCGAGTTCACCGTCGTCCTGAAGGAGACCGGCGCCTCCAAGATCAACGTGATCAAGACGGTCCGCGAGATCACCGGTCTCGGCCTCAAGGAAGCCAAGGACCTGGTCGACGGGGCGCCGAAGCCGGTCAAGGAGAACATCGGCAAGGACGAGGCCGAGGCCATCAAGAAGAAGCTGGAGGATGCCGGAGCTGGTGTCGAGCTGAAGTAGTCGGTCGGACTGCCCTGCCGCTTTCGGCGGCGTCCGATACAGATATCGGTATCAGACGAGTCTCGCCAGGGCTTGCCTGTCTGGCAGCTCGGGGAGCGCTGGCGGCAGGCGATAGAGTTTTCCCAGCGACTCCGTTCGATCCCCGGGTGGCCTCCCGGGACCGAGATCGGCGGTATCGCGAAAGGTGCCGGACCGGGACCCGAAAGGGTCCCGGTTTGGTTTTCACCACGGGAGGAGCGGTGATCGCCGCCCTGCGCGCCGACCTCGAGATCGCGCGTCGCGGCTATGCGCGCTACGCCGCGTACCCCGTTGCGACGCTTGCGGGCCTCTTCACGAACACGCTCTTCGGGTTCATGCGCGGCTTCGTCCTCCTCGCCCTCTTCGAGCAGCGGAGCGAGATCGGAGGCTACGACGCGGCCGCCACGCTCACCTACACCTGGCTGACGCAGGCGCTCATCGCCACCGTCTTCATCTGGGGCTGGCTGGATCTCGCCATCCGCATCCGCAGCGGGGACATCGTGACCGACCTGGTCAGGCCGATCCATCCGCTCCGCGCCGCGCTGGCGAACGACCTCGGCCGCAGCGCGTATCACGCGGTCTTCCGTGGTGTTCCCGTGCTGCTCGTGGGAGCGTTGATGTTCGACCTGATCGCTCCCGCTGGCCCTCTCGAGTGGTTCGCGTTCTTCGTGAGTGCCGCGCTCGCGGTCGTGGTGAGCTTCGCGTTCCGCTTCCTCTACAACATCCCCGCGTTCTGGCTGCTCGACTTCCGCGGCATCGCGGTGCTCGCGATGATCCTCTCCAGCCTGTTCTCGGGGTTCGTGATCCCGATCGCGTTCTTCCCGGACTGGCTCGCCGCGATCGCCCACGCCACACCGTTCCCCGCGATGGTGCAGATTCCGATCGACATCTTCGTCGGTGCGGTGCGGGGCCCGCAGATCGCGGTGGCGCTCGCCGTCCAGGCCGCCTGGGCTGCCGGCCTCCTGCTGCTCTGCCGGGTCTGCTTCGCGCTGGGTGTCCGGCGTCTGGTGGTGCAGGGTGGGTGAGCTGCTCGACGGGATACGCCTGTACGGGCGCCTTGTTGCCGCCCGCGTGCGGGCGCAGCTCCAGTACCGGACATCGTTCGCGCTGGATCTCGCCGGGAACTTCTTCATCTCGTTCCTCGACTTCGCCGCGATCCTCGTCATCTTCAGCAACGTCCCGCAGCTCGGTGGCTGGTCCGTCGCCGAGGTCGCGCTCCTCTACGGCATGTCGAACCTGGCCTTCGCGCTGACCGACTTCGCGGTCGGGGAGCTCGACCAGTTCCCGCAGCAGATCCGCGACGGCACCTTCGACCAGGTCCTCATCCGGCCGCGCGGCACGCTGTTCCAGGTCGTCACCGGCAACTTCCAGCTTCGCCGGCTCGGCAAGGCGCTCCAGGCGCTGCTCATCCTCGGATATGCGCTGACCGCGCTCCCCATCGAGTGGACGGTCGACCGGCTCCTGGTATTCGCGCTCGCGGTCCCCGCGGGAACGGTCATCTTCTGCTCCGTCTGGGTGGTCGCGATCTGCATCGTCTTCTGGGCGGTCGATGGGCGGGAGGCCGCGAACGCGTTCACCTACGGCGGGCAGTTCTTCACCCAGTTCCCGATCAACATCTACGACCGCTGGCTGCGCCGGTTCCTCGCCTACGCCGTGCCGCTGGCCTTCGTCGCGTACTTCCCGGCGCTGTACGTCCTCCACAAGTCGGACCCGCTCGGGCTGCCGGCCTGGCTCGGGCTCCTCTCGCCCCTTGTCGCCCTCGCCGCCGCGGTGGCCGCCGGCGCCGTCTGGGGCGGGGCGGTCCGTCACTACCGGAGCGCGGGCGGCTAGTGCCGGTGCGCGGGGGGCTGTGGGCCGGAGGCCGGTCCCGGTGCGGGGAGGCTGGTGCCGGTGGGCGGGAGACTAGTGCCGGAGCGGGGGCGTGACGGTGGCGGTGCCGATCATCGAGTTCGAGGACGTCCACAAGGACTTCGTCGTCCACCGCAAGGCGGGGCGCCTGCGACGCGAGCGCACCGTCGTGCGCGCCGTCGACGGGCTCTCCTTCGCCGTCGAGCGCGGCGCGATCGTCGGGTACATCGGTCCGAACGGCGCGGGGAAGTCGACCACGGTCAAGCTGCTCACAGGCATCCTCGTGCCCTCCGCGGGGCGGGTGTCCGTCGCCGGGCTCATCCCCGCGAAGCAGCGCATCACGCTCGCGAGACGGATCGGCGCCATGTTCGGCCAGCGCGTGCAGCTCTGGTGGGATCTGCCGCTCATCGACTCGTTCGACCTGCTGCGCCACATCTACCGGATCCCCGAGGAGCGCTACCGCCAGAACCTGACCGAGTTCCGTGAGCTGCTCGAGCTCGACCCGTTCCTGCGGACGCCGGTGCGGCAGCTCTCGCTCGGCCAGCGCATCCGCGGCGAGGTCGTCGCGGCGATGCTGCACGACCCCGAGGTGGTCTTCCTCGACGAGCCGACCATCGGCCTGGACGTCGTGGCGAAGCAGCGAGTCCGCGAGTTCCTGACGGCGGCGAACCGCGAGCGTGGCGTGACCGTGATGCTGACCACGCACGACCTCGCGGACATCGAGCGCCTCTGCTCCCGGATCCTCATCCTCGACCGCGGCCGGCTCGTGTACGACGGCGGGCTGGAAGCTCTGAAGGCGCGCTACGGCGGTGAGCGCACGCTCGTCGTGGATCTCGAGGAGTCGGGCCCCGCGCTGCGCGTCACTGACGCGCGGGTCACGCGCGTTGACGGTCCCCGGCAGTGGATCGCCTTCGACCGCGAGCGCACGAACGCTGCGCGGCTCGCGGCCGAGGTGGCCTCACAGGCAGCCTTGCGGGACCTGACCGTCGAGGAGCCGGACATCGAGGATGTGGTGCGGCGGATCTACGCGGAGCGTCAGGTCGGTCGCACGTAACGCACACTCTCGCTTCCAGTCGCCGCCCGGCCGCTGTGACCACGCTGCAGGTCGCCTCGCGCAGCGCAGGCTCGCGTGCCGTGCACGCATCCACGCGCGGGGGTCAGGCTTCGAGCGCCGTGAGTGCGGCGATGTCGCCGAGATCCTGCGGCCGCCCGGCGGCCTGCTTCATCCGGATGAGGTCGTCGAGACCGGCGATGTGGATCTCGAACCCGCCAAGGTCTACGGCCAGCGATCGAGCGTTGAGCTCCTTGTAGGCCGGCGCTCCCGGCACCTCACCGAACACATCGAGGCCGCCGGCATCCGTCTCGAGCGTGAAGTTCGCACCGCTCTCAAGTGTCTTGGGGTCGTACACGTCGATGTCAAGCAGATGTGCGTCGACGCCCGAGAGGCGGGCCTGCATCTCGCGCAGTGCGGCTGCCAGTCGCTTGAAGTTGGCGGACTCGGGCGAGGGAACGAGATCGACGTCGCGGGTATTACGCGTGTGGCCGTGGGCGATGACCGCGATCCCGCCGATGACAACGTAGTTCACGCGGTGGCGCGCGAGGCACTGGAAGATGTGGCGCGGATCCGATGACGTGATCACGGGCCGTGCGCTCATCGGCGAGCGAGTCTCGCCGCCGCGCCGACGGCCGAGTTGAGCCGCATCCAAGCGAAGGCACGTTCGAGGCGCTGCGCCGGCGTCAGCGCACGTTCCGCATGCAGGTGCGCGAGGTCGTAGTCGCCGCGCATGGGACGGGCGTCCAGCTCGAGATCTTCGCCCATCACCTGCAGCAATCTGCGGAGGGTTTCGGCGGTCGGCGAGCGGCCGCCGGTCTCCAGCCGGCTGATCGCCGTTTGCGTCGTCCCCGCCCGGCGCGCGAGTGTTGCCTGCGTCAGTCCGCGGCGAGCTCGCACCGTGCGAATGAGGTGATCGGGCTCCATACCCATGAGCATATCCGATCGGCTATGCCTCGAAGCGCAGCGCAACTGGCGGAAGACGCCACGTTCGAGACGAAGTCCTGGCAGGGGAGTCCCCCCACGATGTGCGGGTCGGCGAAGGGGAGGCGCTCGGGTCGAGGCCTGCGGCAGCCGAAGCTCAGGCCGGCGCGCTGACGAGCAATCCCGTGTAGCGGCCGGGAACGAGCACCGTGGCCCACGGCGCCAGCGCCGCGACGCGATCCACGAACCTGCCCGCCGACCCGGCGTTGTGCGCGAAGAGCTCGTAGTGCATCGGCACGGCGATCGGTATCCCGGCGTCCCGGACGAGCTCCGCCGCCTCGTCGGCGCTGAGGTTGCCGACGAGGTCACGCGCCTCGCGTTGCGCATCGCGTCCGTTCACCGGGAGCAGCGCGACATCGATCGCCAGCGCGCGCAAACGCTCCGCCATGCCGTCGTAGCGGATCGTGTCGCCAGCGTGATAGATGCGCACGCCATCGAGCGCGATGACGTACCCCAGGTAGCGATGCTCGCCCTCTGTTAGGCCGAACGTGTACGCGTCGGCGACGTGGACCCCGTGACAGGCCGGCACGGGCATGATCGTCGCGGCGCCGAGCTCGATGGCCGTCCCTGGGGCGGCGCCGATGACGCGGCCCGCCCCCGCGGCCTCGGCCGTCCGCTCGACCAGCGGCTCGGGCACGACGAAGCGGGCGCCCCTCGCGGCCGCTGCGATCGCCGGAATGCTCGGCAGGTCGAGATGGTCGCGGTGCTCGTGGGTGGCGAGCACGAGGTCGGCGAAGCCAAGCTCCTCCGCCGCGAGCGGTGCCGGCTGCGTCCGGTCGGGACGCGCGGACAGGAACGCGTCGACGACGACGGCCATCGTCGTCCCGCGAATGACGAACCCGGCCTGTCCGAGCCAGAAGAGCCAGACCGAGCCGGACCGTGGCCGGCTCCCGGCGATCCGTCCGGCATAGCCGCTCACTCGCGCACGCGGAAGACCATCTGCGTGGGGCTCACGAAGCGGAGCGCCACGACGAGCATCGTGAGCGTCGTGAGCATGTAGACCACCGCCAGCGCATCGACCGCCTGGGCCGGGCGGATCCCCGCGCCGAACAGGGCCGTGTACAGGGCGACGACGAGAGTCTGGGTGTCGGCGCCCGAGACGAGGAAGGTCAGCTCGAACATGCCCATCGTCCGCACCACGACGAGCAGCGCCGCCGTCAGGATGCCCGGCACGAGGAGTGGGAAGAGCACGCGCCGGAAGACCTGCAGCGGTGAGGCGCCGAGCGTGCGCGCGGCCCGCTCCACGTTCGGGTCGAGCTGCTCGATGAACGGGGTCATGACCAGGATGACGAACGGCAGCGCGGGGACGAGGTTGATCAGGATGACCCCCGGGAGCGTCGCGGCGAGCTGCGTGCGGTAGAGCTGCGAGGCCAGCGGGATCCCGTACGTGAGCGGCGGCATGAGCATCGGGAGCAGATAGAGGGCGAGGAGCACGCGCTTGCCGCGGAACTGCGCCCGCGCCAGCACGTACGCGGCAGGCACGCCCATGAGGCACGCGAGCACGGCGACCGCGAGCGTGACGACGATGGTGAAGCGGAGCACGTCGACCATGGCGAACTGCGAGTCGGCGTAGCCGTACCACCTGGTGGTGAAGCCGCTCGGCCACCACCCGCCGAACCAGGTCTGCGCGAAGGAGTTCACCACGACGGTCGCCATCGCCGCGAAGAGGTTGAGGAAGAAGACGCCCAGCACCACGGCGAAGAGCACGCGCAGCGCCGTCTCGAGCGGCCCCGCCGGCCGGGTCCCGCTCATCCCTTGCCACCGCGTGCGGGGCCCGCGTAGAGGCGGGCGCGCAGCGCGAACACGAGGCCGATCAGCGCGAGCTGCAACGCGCCCATGACGAGCGCGATCGCCGAGCCCGCCGAGAAGTCGAACCGCTCGTAGGCGGCCTGGAACGCCGCGATCGAGAGCACCCGCGTCGAGCCGCCGGGCTCCCCCAGCAGCACCGCCGAGGGGAAGACCCCGAACGCGAGGACGAACGTCAAGGCGAACGCGGTCGCGATCCCCGGTGCCATGAGCGGCAGGAGGACCCGGCGGAAGGTCTGCCACCGTCCGGCGCCGAGCATGTGCGCGGCGCGCTCGAGAGCGGGGTCGATCCCCGAGACGTACCCGAGCATGAGCAGGAAGGCGAACGGGAAGGCGGTGAGCATGATCGCCAGCAGGACCGCCCCGTACGTGTGCAGCAGGCGGACCGGCGCATCGATGAGGTGCAGCGACTCCAGCGTCCGGTTGAACCAGCCCACCGGGCCGAAGTAGAAGAGCATCGCGTCGGCGATGAAGACCGGACCCAGGGTCACCGGCACGACGAGCAGCGCGGTGAGCACACGCTCGCCCCGCAGCCCGTGCCGCATCCGATACGCGAGCGGGACCGCGAGCAGGACGCAGAGGAGCGCCGCCGGCAACGCCAGCGCGAAGGTGTTGCCGATCGACGCGCGCTGGAACTCGTCGCCGAAGAACGCCGCGTAGTTCGCGAGCGGCCCGCCGGTGCGTGGCGTGACGCTCAGGAAGAGGCCGTAGCCGAACGGGTAGACGAACGCGAGCGCCAGGAAGAGCACCGCAGGCAGCGACAGCACGAGGCCCTGGCGGGGGCTCACGGTCGCGCTTCGCCCTCGGCCGGGTACACGAGCAGACGATGCGGCGCGACGTCGAGCGAGATCAGGTCGCCTGGCGACAGTGGCCCGGACGAGACCGCGTAGAGGCGATGCCCGCCGTCGACGACGATGTCGGCCGCGAGCGAGTCACCCTGGAACTCGACCACGTCGACCCGGCCCCGGATCGGTCCGTCGCCGCCGCGCCGGCAGGCGATGTCCTCCGGACGCACCGCGGCGATGGCGTGCCCGCCGGCGCGGACCGCTCCGATGGCGGTGCCTCGCAGGGCAAGGCCCGGCGCCTGCACGGTGGCCTGGCCGTTCTCCACCGCGACGACTTCAACGGGCACGAGATTCCGGTAGCCCATGAAGTCGGCGACGAACGCGCTGGCCGGCTTGGCGTGCACCTCGGGCGGCGTGCCGATCTGCTGGACCAGGCCATCGCGCATCAGCACCAGCCGGTCCGAGAGCGACAGGGCCTCGCCCTGGTCGTGCGTGACGTAGATCGTCGTCAGCCCGAGGCTCTGATGCAGCCGCTTGATCTCCGTGCGGAGCTCTCCGCGCAGCTTCGTGTCCAGGTTCGAGAGCGGCTCGTCCATCAGCAGTAGGCGGGGCTCCATGACGAGCGCGCGGGCGATCGCCACGCGCTGCTGCTGTCCGCCCGAGAGCTGTCCCGGATGCCGGTCCGCGTGCTGCTCGAGGCGGACGAGCGCGAGGGCCTCGTTGGTGCGGCGCCTGACCTGCTCGCGGGCCAGTCCGCGGACCTCGAGGCCGAAAGCGACGTTGCGGCGGGCGGTGAGGTGGGGGAAGAGCGCGTAGTTCTGGAACACCATGCCGAAGCCGCGCCGCTCCGCGGGCAGCCCATCGATGCGGCGGCCGTCAAGCCAGATTTCGCCGGCGCTGAGGCCGAGCAGCCCCGCGAGGCAGTTGAGCGCGGTGGTCTTCCCGCATCCCGACGGCCCGAGGAGCGTGATGAACTCGCCGGGCATCACGCTGAGGTCGAGAGACTCGAGTGCGGTGATCGGCCCGTAGCGCTTCGTGACACCGCGGAGCTCGAGACGTCCCGGACCCGCGCCGGCCGGCCTCGTGGGGCCGGCCGGCGGAACAGCGCCCTCCTGTGGCGCCGCGGTCACTTCTTCTTCGCGCCGAAGGCCTTGTCCCAGAGTTCGAACGCCGTGACGAGCTCCTTGGACCCGAGCGGGAGCACGATCTTGGACTCCTTGGCCCACTGGTCGTACTCCGGCCGGCCGAACTCCTTGATCGCCTGCTGGCTCTCGGCCGGAGCCTTGTCCAGGGTCACGCCCTTCACGGCCGGGCCGGGGTAGAAGTAGCCGGCGTCGAAGGTGATCGCCTGGCTCTCGGGACGGAGTGCGAAGTTGATGATGTCGAGGACGACGGCGAGGCGCCCCTCGTCGAGGCCCTTCGGGACGGCCATGAACTGCTCATCCGCGACGAACGAGGTGTTGTCGAGCCGCGCGACCTTCATCTCCTTCGGGACCTGGCCCAGGACGCGCGGGTTGATGTCCCAGCCCATGGTGCTGGCGATCATCCAGCGCGTCCCGTCGGACAGCTCCTTCATCGTCGGCGTGGTGCCGGTGGGGTAGTACTCGATGTACGGATCCAGATCCTTCAGGAACTGCCAGGTCTTGTCCCACCCCTTCTCGGGGTCCCTGGGATCCTTGTCGCCGAGGATGTACGGCAGGCCCTGGAGCAGCGTGCGTCCGGGGCCGCTGTTCGCCGGCCGGGCGTACACGAACTTGTTCGGGTTGGCCTTCGCCCACGCGAGCAGCTCGGCCGCCGTCTTCGGCGGGTTGGGGACCCTGGCCGCGTTGTACTCCAGGAGCGGGCCGCTCGGGGTGTACACGACCTGGACGCCGAAGCCCTTCGCGAGCTCCTGGATCGGCTTCACCTCGTCGAGGTAGTTCTTCATGTTCTCGAGCTGCGCCGCGTACTTCGGCGTGAGCGGCTCCCAGATGGTCTGCTCGACGCCGGCGGCCATGCCGTCGAGGCCGGTGAGCACGATCGAGGTCTGGATGTTGCCGGCGTCCTGCTGCGCCTTGATCTTCGCCGGCATCTCGGGCGAGGTCGCCTTCTCGATCTTGTAATCGCGGAGCCGGTTCGGATAGGTCTTCTTGTAGCTCTCGAAGATGCCCTTCACGAGCTGGTCCTGGCCCGCGATGTCGAGGATGTTGAGCGTCACCGGTGTGTCGGGGAACTTCGGTCCGGCCGCACCCGCGCCGGCTCCGGGTGCGCTGGCCGCAGGTGCTCCGGGCTGCGGTGGTCCGCCGCAGGCACCCACGACGATCGCGCCCAGTGCGAGGGCTGTGATCGCGCCTCTCATCGATCGCATGTGTCGTCCTCCTCTATCAGTCGCTGCGTGTGTCAGTCGCTTGGCGTGCACATCCAGGTCCACTCGTCGAACGACGCCGCTCCCGGTCGCGTCCGAAGCGGATCATGTCCTCGCTGCCACGGCGCCCAGCGGCCGCCCGGCCTCGGCGAGCCGCACCAGCGCGTGCTCGAGGTCCACGGCATCCTCGTCCGCGAGTGGCGAGAGCGGTGGCCGCACCGGTCCCGCCGGTCGCCCCTGGAGGGTCATCGCTGCCTTGATCGTCGTGACCTCGTAGCCGCGGCGTCTCGGGCGCATCGAGTACAGCGGCTGGATGTGCTGCTGCACGAGCTCCTCGGCGAGGAGCGCGTCCGAGCTCGCGAGCTCGAAGAGCCGCACGGCAACGTCCGGGTAGAGGTTCGCGATGCTCGACGTGTAGCCTTCCGCGCCCGCGGTGAAGTACTGCGGCGCCATGTCGTCGCCGACGCCCGCGAGCCAGCGGATGCCATCGCCGACGTGCTCGCGGATGCGCTTCCAAAGCCGGATATCCCCGTGGCCATCCTTGAACGCGATGACGTTCGGCAGGCGCGCGAGACGCGCGACGAGCGCCGGCGAGAGCACCGCGTGGTCGCGCGCGTACGGGAACACTCCGATACCCACCGACTGCGCGATCGCCGAGTAGTACGCGAAGAAGCCGTTGTCCTCGGCGCGCCCGTACGCCGGCGGCATCAGCAGCAGCCCATCCGCGCCGGCGGCCTCGCAGCGGCGGGCCAGGGCGGTCGCGAGGCTCGCGTTGAGCCCGACCCCCACGATGACCGGCGTGCGCCCGGCCGACGCTTCGACGGCGATGGCGCAGAGCCGGACGATCTCGTCCGGGGTGAGCGAGTGGAACTCGCCGGTCCCGCCCGCGACGACGATCGCGACGACGCCGGAGCCGACGAGGCGCTCGATGTTCCGCGCGAAGCCGTCCCCATCGAGCGAGAGATCACCCTGGAACGGTGTGATCGGGAACGCGATCGCGCCGCGCAGCCGGTCGCGGAGCTCGAGTGGATCCAACCGTTACCCCCAGCCCCGCCGTCGCGGCGGCGGCCCGAGGATGCTAGAGCACCCCGGTGCGTTCACCAGTCGCCAACGTGCGGGCGCCAGTCCGGATCGGTCTTCCGCATCTCCGCCACGTCGTCGCGGTAGCGGAGGTCGGACCCGCGGTACCGCTCATGCAGCCGCGCCAGCGCATCGCGGTCCAGCTCCACCCCGAGACCAGGTCCCCGCGGCACCGGGAGCGCTCCGTGGTGAAAGCGGAGCTTGCCACCAGTGATCACCTCGTCGGTCTGCCAGGGGTAATGCGTATCGCAGGCGTAGGTGAGCTCCGGCACCGCCGCCGCGACGTGCGTCATCGCCGCGAGCGAGATGCCGAGGTGCGAGTTCGAGTGCATCGAGACGCCCAGGCCGAACACGCGGCAGAGCCGGCCAAGCTCCACGGTCGCGCGCATGCCCCCCCACATGTGGTGGTCCGACAGCACGATCGAGATCGATCGCTTCGCGACCGCCGCGGGGAGGTGCTCGAATGCTGTCACGCACATGTTCGTCGCGAGCGGGATGGGGGAGCGCTCCGCGACCTTCGCCATCCCGTCGAGACCGGGCGTCGGGTCCTCGAGGTACTCGAGGGTCCCGGCGAGCTCCTCGGCGATGCGGGTGCTCGTCGCGACGCTCCAGGCGGCGTTCGGGTCCAGGCGCAACGGCACCGACGGGCCGAAGGCCTCCCGCAGCGCCCGCATCGCCGCGACCTCACGGTCGGGCTCGAGCACGCCTCCCTTGACCTTCAGCGAGCCGAAGCCGTACTGCTCGCGCATCCGCCGGGCTTCGCCGACGAGCGCTTCCGCGCTCATGACCTCCCCCCACTCGTCGTCCCCGGCGTGCTTGAAGAACAGGTACGCGGAGAACGGGATCTCGTCCCGAACCCGGCCGCCCAGGAGATCGCACACCGGGCGCCCGGTCTGCCGGCCGATCGCGTCCAGGCAGGCGACCTCGATGGCGGAGAAGAGCGCGGGCGCGGCGAAGCCCCGCGCCTCCCAGGGCCGCTCCTCGGCGGGCCTGCGCGCGGCGTCGAGCTCGACGCGCAGTGGCGTGAGCCGGTACGCGTCGCGGCCGATGACGAGCGCCCGCGCCGCGTCGAGGGCGCGCAGCGGGGCGTCCCCGCCGTACGTCTCGGCGACGCCGACGACGCCCTCGTCGGTGTCGACCGCGACGATGGTGCGAAGGGCGAACGGCGCGTGCAGGCCGAACGCGCTGCGCAGGGGCGGGTCCGCGATCGCGACGGGTGTCGCGCGGAGATCGGTGACGCGCACGGCTAGCGCTCGGGGAGCTCTGCCGCGGCCCGGACCCACGTCTCGGCCCGCGGCGACAGCGTCAGGCCGAGGCCGGGCCGGTCCGGGACCTGGATCCGTCCGCCCGCGATCTCGAGCTGCTCCTCGAAGAGCGGCTGCAGCCAGTCGAAGTACTCCACCCAGCCTTCGGCGGGCTGGGCCGCGGCGAGATGCACGTGCAGCTCCGTCGCGAAGTGCGGCGCGACGGTGACGCCGAGCTCCGCGGCGAGCGCGGCGATCCGCAGGTACGGTGTCACGCCTCCCACGCGAACGGCGTCCGGCTGGAGCACATCGACGGCGCCTGCGTCGAGCAGCCGGCGCAGGTCGCGCGTCGTGCTGAGCATCTCGCCGCTCGCGATCGGGGTGTCGAGCGCCTGCCGAAGCGCCGCGTGTCCGGCGGCGTCGTAGGCATCGAGCGGCTCCTCGAGCCAGGTGAGGTCATACCGTTCGAGCGTCCTGCCGATCCGCCGCGCGGCGGCCCGGTCCCACTGCTGGTTCGCGTCGGCCATGAGCGGCGTGGCCCCGCCGATCGCGCCGCGAACGGCCGCGACGCGGGCGAGGTCCGAACGCTGGTCCCCTCCCACCTTGATCTTGATCCCGCCCACGCCGCGGGCGAGGCTTCGCTCGGCGTTCGCGACCACCTCGGCGTCCGTCGCCGAGAGAAAGCCGCCGCCGGTGTCATAGCAGCGCACGCTGCCGCGGTAGTGCCCGAGCAGCGTCGCGAGGGGAAGTCCCGCCTGCTTCGCCTTGCGATCGTGCAGCGCGATATCGAACGCCGCGACCGTCTGCACCGCGAGCCCCTCGCGTCCGATCGACGCCGCGGCCCACACCAGCTTCTCCCAGATCCGCCCGATGGCGAGCGCGTCCTCGCCGATCAGCAGGGGTGCGAGCTGCTCAGCGTGGGCGAAGAGCGCGGGCCCGCCTGCGCGCTTGGAGTAGCTGAACCCGATGCCCTCCAGTCCATCGGCTGTCGCGATCCTCGCGACGAGAACGTCCACGCTCGCCAGCGGCTGCTGGCGGCCGCTGGTCACCTTCGCGTCGCTCACCGGCTCCGCGAGCGGCACGCGATAGAGCGCGCAGCGCACACGCTCAACAGCGCACCCGGTCCGCGTCGCCGGCCTTGTGTTGGGTCTCACAGCACCCGATGTGTGCGACGCGTCACGAGCCACGCGGGATCTCCTCCTGGCTCGCGGCGGCCACGGACGGGCTCCGGAGCTGCGCGGACAGACCGCCGTCGACATACAGGATCTGGCCGGTCACGAACGCGGCGTCGTCCGAGACCAGATACAGCACGGCCTCGGCGATGTCTGTGGGGACGCCGCCGCGCCGCAGCGGCGCGTCCTGCGCCCGTCCCTCCGCCGGTGCGTCGGCGGTGGCGGCGGGACCGACCGCGTTGACGCGGATCCCGGCCGGGCCGAGATCGACGGCAAGCGCGCGGGTGAGCGCGTCGAGCCCACCCTTGGTGACGTCGTAGATGGCGTTGTCGTGATGGGCGCGCTGCGACCCGCCGACGGAGGTGAGGTTCACGATCGCGCCGCGCCGCTTCGCGGCCATGACCCGGGCAGCGCGCACCGAGAGCAGCACCGCGCTTCGGAGGTTCACGCGGAGGATCTCGTCGACCCGCTCGTCGCTCACCTCGAGCACCGGACCGAAGGTGTCGGTGAGCGCGCCGTTGTTCACGAGGATGTCGATGCCGCCGA
>Ga0136621_1000485_pt1 | contig 15759 bp, 17 predicted proteins | sample AntDryUQ445A2306_FD_104673 | JGI IMG/M metagenome (GOLD analysis project Ga0136621, IMG submission 104673) | Polar desert sand microbial communities from Dry Valleys, Antarctica - metaG UQ445A (23.06) | ecosystem: Environmental > Terrestrial > Soil > Desert | place: Antarctica: Dry Valley...
GGAGCTCGCCGAGCTCCTCACCGGGATCCTCGAGGACGAAGGGGTCGACGTTCGCCTCGGCACCGAGATCTCCCGCGTCGCGCGAGCGGGCGAGCTCAAGGTCGTGGAGAGCTCGAAGGGCGAGCGCTTCGAGGCCGCGGAGATCCTCGTTGCCGCCGGGCGAACACCGACGACCGACGGACTCGGTCTCGAGGAAGCGGGCGTCGCGATCGGACGTCGCGGCATCGAAGTGGACGGCCGGATGCGGACGAACGTCTCCTCGATCTATGCCGTGGGAGACGTCGCGGGGAGGTATCACTTCACCCACTCCGCCGGGCACGAAGGAGCGATCGCGGTTCGCGACATGTTCTTCCCTGGCAAGGGCAAAGTCTCCGACCTCGTCCCGTGGACGACCTTCACCGATCCCGAGCTGGCGCACGTCGGCCTGACAGCCGAGGAGGCGCGAGAACGGCACGGTACGGAAAAGGTCGCCGTCGAGCGCGCCGACCTGTCCCACTCGGATCGAGCACGCGCGGACGGCACTGCCGAGGGGCGGATCGTGCTCGTCACTGCGCGCGACAAGCTCGTCGGAGCCCACATCCTGGCTCCCGCCGCTGGCGAGATGATCCACGAGCCCGCGCTCGCGATCCGAGAGGGCATGAAGCTCCGCGACCTCGCGTCGCTGATCCATGTCTATCCGACGATGACCACCTCGATCAACCTGCTCGCCGCCGAAGCCGCCTACCGCTACGCGCGGCGGTTCGGTTGGCTCATGCGGCTCGCCAACGTGCGCGGGGGTCAACCGAAGGGGCGGTAGTCGATCTCGCCGGCCGCGATGGCGCGGTTGAGCTCGAGCAGCAGCCGGTTCGACTCCTGCGGGTCGTGCCCGCCGACGCCGGCCAGCCGTAGGCGGCAGCGACCGCCTCGTCGAGCGCGTCGTGCAGCTCGCGGAGGTCGCTAGGCGGAGCCGCCGGCGGATCTCCTCGCCACTACTTGAGCGCAGAACGGGATCCGCTCGCGCGAGATCCCTGAAGCTGGCGCCGCGCGCCGGATCGCCGCGATCCGCCATCGAGCTCTAGATGCTCAGCTGCTCCTTCGGAACGGCGAAGAAGGGCCCCTGCCGCAGCCGCCTGGCGACGTGCGAGAGCTCCTCGACGCTCCGCTCGAGCGCCTCGGCCAGATGCGCGTCGGCATCATCGCGACGGAGCTCTGCGGCCGCGCTTTCCGCACGCTTGCGCGCCTCCTCCACGTAGAGCATCACGACGTCGATCTCGGCGAAGTCCTTCTCGTCCAGCTCCTGCAGCCTCCTCTCTCGCTGCACCTAGACGACGACGCGGACAGGGCTCGCATGCTCCGACGGTACCCTCAACCCGTCACGGGACAGTGCCGAATTCGCGTCAACGCCGTACGTTTCGACGCTCGGACGCGTGGCGAGGCACCATTGCGACGATGCGGCTCCGCCTTCCACGCCTGATCCTCGCTGCGGCGGGCGGGTACCTGCTCGGCACCATTCCCTCGGCCGACATGGCTTCACGTCTGGCGAAAGACGGCGCGGTCGATCTCCGCTCGAGCGGGAGCCGGAACCCTGGAGGCGTGAACGCCCTTCGACTGCTCGGGAACACACCGGGCCGAGCGGTGATCGCCGCAGATGTCGGGAAAGGCTATGCCGCCTGCGCCTGCGGTCGCGTCGTCGGAGGGGATCTGGGCGCGCACGTCGCCGGCGTCGCGGCCGTCGCAGGACATTGCTATCCGGTCTGGGTGCGATTTCAGGGCGGAAAGGGTGTCGCCTCCAGCTTCGGGCAATGCCTCTACACCTTCCCGGCATTCGCGCTCGGAGAACTGGCTGTCGCCCTCGCGGTCGCACGCGTGCCGCGACTACGGCAGCGCGGCTTGGCGGCGACAGGGGCAGGGGCGACCGCCTGGCTCGCCGCCAGCATCCTTTGGTGGAAGCGAGGTCTCCCGAACTCCTGGGGCCCCGCTCCGACCGCCGCGCTCCCGCTCGCGAACGCCGCGACCGTGCTGGTGGTCGCCTCGGCGTTCGCCCGTGCGCTGCTTCGCCGGGATCCGGACGATCTCAACGGGTAAGGCGTGACCCGTCAAGCGCAAGCTGTCGAAGTGAACCGGCCGCTCGACTATGACGATCGGCGGGAATCGACGTCCCAGACCGTCCCCGATCAGCTCGCGATGGCGCAGATCGCATAGACCGTCAGCGACCAGGCAGGGATGAACGCGTCCGTCTCGGAAGCGTTCGCCCTGTAGATGTTGTCGTTGTCCGGGAACGACGCCCAGAGCGCGACCTTCGGGCTGCCGCCGTTCACGCGCGCTCCGCCACCCATGAGCCGCTTCCCGGCGGGACACGCGATCTGGACGACCTTGGGGCTGGTCGAGTTGTTCGGGCTCGAGGTCTCGACCCGCTCGACGGCGCTCAATCCCGGCGCCCCGGCGGGACCTTGTGGGCCGATCGGACCGGCGGGCAGCTGCCCGGGGCCGAAGTCGGCCTTCAGGAGCGAGCCATTCCGCACCTTGGCCGCCGTGACCGCATTCGAGGCAAGCTTTTTCGTCGTCACCGCTCCTGTCTTGAGCTGAATGGTTCCGACGCTCGACCGTGGCACCTGCAGCACCGTCGCGTAGCTCGTGCCTCCGAGCGCGACGGCAAGCGCCACACACGCGATGACCATCGCCGGCGACGGCCGGCGCAGCGAGATTCCTCGCATCGTCTACCTCCTCGCTTTAGCTGGGAGGAGCCGACCGTAGCAGCGCTGCCGGAAGGCCCAGATGCTGGACAGCGACGCGGGCGTAGGGCGAGGCATGCCGCGCTTTAGGCGAGTGGAGGCGGGGCGAACTTCGCCCTCATTCCACCGTGACGGTCTTCGCGAGGTTGCGTGGTTGGTCGACGTTCAGGCCGCGCAGTCGCGCAATGCGATATGCGAGCAGCTGGAGAGGAAGGATCGCCAGCACGACCTGGAGGAACGCCGGCGTCTTCGGCACGTAGATGACGTCGTCGGCGTGATGCTGGATGTCCTCGTTGCCGTCCGTCGCGATCGCGATCACATGCGCTCCGCGCGCCCGCACTTCCTGGATGTTGGAGACGATCTTGTCGTAGACGTGGATGTTCGTAGCGACGACGACGACCGGAGTCGCCTCGTCGAGAAGCGCAATCGGCCCGTGCTTCATCTCTCCCGCGGAGTACGCCTCGGTCGGGATGTACGAGATCTCCTTCAGCTTGAGCGCGCCCTCGAGGGCGACGGGCAAGCCGATATGGCGACCGAGGTAGAGGAAGAACGGCGCGTCGTAGTAGCTCCGCGCGATCTCCTCGATGGGATGGTCGCCGTCGAGGAAGGACTGGATCTTGCGCGGCAGCTTGTAGACGTAGTCGAGGATGAACTCGATCTCCCCGGGCGGAAGTGTCTCTCGCACCTGCGCGAGCTTCAGCGCGACGAGATACAGGAGAGCCACCTGAGCCGTGAAGGTCTTCGACGCGGCGACGCCTGTCTCGATGCCCGCCCGCGTGTAGAGCACGGAGTCCACCTCGCGCGTTATCTGCGAGCCCATCATGTTCGTGATCGCGACCGTCCGGGCGCCCTTCTCGCGGGCGAGCTTGAGCGCCTCGATCGTGTCCCGAGTCTCGCCCGACTGAGTGATCCCGATCACGAGTGTCTTCTCGTCGATGACGGGGTTGCGATAGACCCACTCGGAGGCGATGTCGAATTCCACAGGAATGCGCGCCCATTCCTCGATCAGATACCGGCCGACGACACAGGCGTGGTAGGCCGTTCCGCAAGCCACGAGGACGATGCGGCGGAGCTCCTTGACGTCCTTGCCGGACATGTCGAGGCCCTCGAGGACGAGGGTTCCGTGGCGAACCCGATCGCCGATCGTCTCCGCGACGGCGTCCGGCTGCTCGTAGATCTCCTTCAGCATGAAGGTCTCGTAGCCCGCCTTCTCGGCGCCTTCGTCGTCCCAGTCGAGCTCGATCGTCTCGTGCTCCGCCGGCGTCCCGTCGACGTTGACATAGACAGGGCCGGCGGGCGTGATGGCGACGATCTCGCCGTCGGCAGGGAACTCGACCAGGCGTGTCTCCCGGAGAAAGGCGGCGGCGTTCGAGGCGAGGAAGGTCTCGCCGTCGCCTATGCCGACCACGAGGGGAACCTGGTGTCGGGCGCCGACGAGAAGGTCGGGATGGTCGCAGTGGATGACGACGAACGAGAAGTGGCCCTCGAGCTCCGCGAACGCGAGTCGAACGGCTTCGACGAGGTCGCCGTCGTAGTGGCGCTCGACGAGATGAGTGACGGTCTCCGCATCGGTCTCCGAGGTGAAGGTGTGGCCTTCCTCCGTCAGGCTCGCGCGGAGCTCCCGGTAGTTCTCGACAATGCCGTTGAGCACGATCGAGACACACTCGGGGTCGCAGCCGGTCAGGGGATGGGCGTTTTCCTCTGTGACCGCCCCGTGCGTCGCCCAGCGCGTGTGCCCGAGGCCGGTGGTCGCGGCGGAACCGTTCGTCGCGCGCTTGATCAGGTTCTCGAGGGGACCGACGGCACGCACATACGTGAGACCGCCCTCCTCGAGGAGCGCGATGCCGGCGGAGTCGTAGCCGCGGTATTCGAGGCGCTCGAGGCCCTGCAGGAGCAGTGGCTTGGACTCACGAGATCCGACATATCCGATGATCCCACACACCTTCGAACCTCCTTAGAACGCGTAAGAGCCCGGCGGCGCCCTTCGTTGGGCTAGCCGAGCTCTCTTGCTACGAGCGCGGCGATGCTAGCACAGATTTTCCCTGCTACCTCGGCCGTTTCGGCCTCCGCTAGCACTCGAACCAGGGGCTCCGTTCCCGAGGCACGGACGAGGACTCGCCCTCGCCCAGCCAGCCCCTCGGTGATGCGGTCCGCTTCGTCGAGAATCGACTGCGGTAGGACACGGCGGACGACACGCACGTTCTGCTTGGCCTGCGGATAACGAGACATCGCCGCTGCGGCCTCGCTCAGCTGGCGGCCGCCGAGCGCGCGGCAGAGAAGGAGCGCCGCTGCGAGCCCATCTCCGGTCACGTGGTTTCCGAGCCAGACGACATGTCCGGACTGCTCGCCGCCGAGCAGCCCGCCGTCCCGATGGAGTGCCTCGAGCAAATAGCGGTCTCCGACCGGGGTCGTCACGACGCGGATACCGCGCTCTGCCATGAGGCGGTGGAAGCCGAGGTTCGTCATCACGGTGACGGCAACGAGATCGACCCCGAGGGCGAGGGCGAGGATCGCCAGGATCTGGTCTCCGTCGAGCGGCTCCCCCTGCTCGTCCACGGCGAGCATGCGGTCGCCATCGCCGTCGAAGGCGACCCCAAGATCGAGACCCAGCCTTGTCACAGTCTCTTGCAAGGCGGCCAGGTCGGTCGCGCCGCAGCCGACGTTGATGTTCGTTCCGTCCGGCTCGATCCCGATCGCATGAACCTCGGCGCCGAGCTCCTCGAAGACCGCGGGCGCGAGATCCGAGAATGCGCCGTTCGCGCAGTCCACCGCGATACGAAGACCTGCGAGATCCGACCCGAAGCCGTCGACGATGTGGCGCAGGTACTTCGCGGCGGCGTCGCCGAGCCGCTCGACCGAGCCCTCGGGCTCACGCTCAGCGCTTTCGAGCAAGGCCTCGATCGACTCTTCGTCCCCGTCCGCGAGCTTTCGGCCGTCGCCGTCGAAGAGCTTGACGCCGTTGTACTCCGGCGGGTTGTGCGATGCCGAGATGACCGCCCCCAAGTCCTCCGCGAGCAGCGCCACCGCGGGAGTGGGAAGCACGCCGGCGAGAAGCGCTGTCCAGCCCGCCGAGGAGATGCCGCGAGCGAGAGCGGCCTCGAGCTCCGGTCCGGTCCCACGGGTATCCCGTCCGATAAGGACACGGCCGGGGTCAGACCCGGTTTCGGACTTTCCAGCGACTTTCGCCCAGAGGGTCGCCGCCCGGCCGATCTTTTCCACAAGGTCGGTCGTCAGCTCCTCGCCGACGACGCCGCGAATCCCGTCCGTTCCGAAGTAGCGCCGCGCCACGGCGGCGGAAGCTACCGCTTCGAGAACTGCGGGGCTTTGCGTGCCTTGTGCAAGCCGGCCTTCTTGCGCTCGACGATGCGTGCGTCGCGCGTCAGGAAGCCCTGGCGCTTGAGCGGAATGCGCATCTCGGGGTCCGCCTCGACCAGCGCCCGCGCGATCCCATGTCTCACCGCGCCGGCCTGCCCGGAGACACCGCCGCCATGCACTCGCACCCTCAAGTCGTACGTCGTGGCTGCCTCGGCGACCTCGAGCGGCGCCATGACCATCTTTCGATGCGCGGAGCGCGGGAAGTAGTCGTCGAGCGTGCGGCCGTTGATCCAGCTCTTCCCGTCCCCCGGCCGCAGAATCACCCGCGCGACGGACGTCTTGCGCTTGCCGGTGCCGAGGTATTGGGCGATATCGCTCACGAGAGATCCATCTCCTTCGGGGACTGGGCAGCGTGCGGATGCTCGGTGCCAGCGTAGATCTTCAGCTTGCTGAGCTGAGCCGCGGCGAGCTTGTTCTTGGGCAGCATCCCCTTCACGGCCTTACGGAGCACCTCGGTCGGCCGTCGCTCGAGCTGCTCGCGAAGCGTGCGCTGACGAAGCCCCCCCGGGTACCCGGAGTGGCGGTAGTACATCTTCGTGTCGAGTTTCGAGCCGGTCACTGCGATCTTCTCTGCATTCACCACGACGACGAAGTCACCCGTGTCGACATGCGGCGTGTACACGGGCTTGCCCTTTCCGCGCAGTGTGTCCGCGATGCGGGTCGCCAAGCGCCCGAGCGTCTGCCCGTCTGCATCGACGAGGAGCCACTCGCGCTCGATCTCACCGGGCTTGGCCGTATAAGTCTTCATCACAGAAAGAGGGCGGAACAACCGTCCGCCGGCGGTCGATTCTAGCAACTCTTTCCTAGCCGAATGGGTGGCGTAAGCCAGGACCGCCAGGCTGTTGACTTGCCCTGCAAGGACGGAGGATCCGTAGTACGTGCAGCACGGGGAGTGCCGCCTGCGGATAAAGGGGGCATGGGTAGATGGGATCATGGCCAACAGCCGGGACCAGGCAGCACCGGCGGCTGCTCAAGATCAGTCTCGTCCTGGGATCTTTTCTTGCGGCAGGCTTGGTTGCGGCCGGAGTGGTTTCGGACGCCGATCAGCGCTCGATCTCCAGCGACAGCTCCAACTATGCGCCCGGCGACGCTGTAGCGCTCTCCGGCTCCGGCTGGCAAGCAGGCGAAGCCGTCCAGCTTCTCGTCGACGACGACCAGAGCAACGCGTGGTCCCATGAGACGAACCTCACCGCAGCCGCCGACGGCACGGTCTCGGACTCCTTCGACCTCCCCGACGTCGCAGGAGAGTTCTCGGTCACAGCCACAGCCGCGTCTGGAAGTGCGAGAACGGGACGGGTAGCTACACGTTCCAGCTCTTCGCGAACGACAACACGCCGGGGGGAACCGACGAGTTCCGCATCAAGATCTGGGAGAAGGTCAGCGGGACGATGATCTTCGACAACAAGAGCGATCAGGGCATCTCCGGTGGAAGCATCGTCGTCCACAAGGGCTGAGCCCGAGACCGACTGCTTAAACGGGGGCGCCACAAGGCGCCCCCGTTTGATTACGACGCGGGCTCGAGGACCGGCGCCTCCGGCGGGCGAGCGAGCAGGATGACGAGCGCCGGTGCGACCGCGGCGATCGTCGCCCCGATCGCCACGGCTGCCACACCCCACTCCGTATAGGCGAGCCCGCCGAGCAGCGCGAGCGCGGCGGCCAGGAGCCCGGCGCCGAGGTCGGTGAGCCCGACGAGACGCCCCCGCTCGACCGGAGTCGCATGCGTGACGAGCTCCGCCGCCGCGGCGACGTAGGAGACGTTCCAGCCGAGCCCGAGGAGGAAGAGCGAGAGCGACATCCCGGGAATCGACTCCACCCAGGCGAGCATCACGGTCGAGACAGCCATGATCGCCAGGCCTCCGATCAGCGCAGGCCGCCGCCCGATGCGGTCGATGAGCTGCCCTACCACCAGCACGAGGGCGAACATGCCCACGATGTGCAGGCTGATGACGCTGAAGACGTCGGCCTGCTCGTGGCGGTGCCCGATGACGATGTAGCCGGTCAGGTTCATCACGCCAGCCATCACGCCGAAGCTACCCAGGGCAGCGATGACCGCGGTCGGGACTCCCGGCCGTCGCAGGATCTCCCGCAGCGGCGCTGGTCTTTCGCGCACGCCGGACTCATCTTCGTTCCCGCCGGCGTACTGAAGCTCGAGCGCGATCGTTCGCGGATCGGGCCTGATGAGAAGCGCGATGACGAGCCCCACGGCGCACATCGCGGCCGCTGCGAACCAGGGGATGACGAGGGTGTCGAGCTCGAGATCCTTGCCGGCGAAGAGCGGCCGGAAGACGAGCGGGCCGAGCGCGGCGCCGAACAGCGCACCGAAGAGGACGTACGAGATCGCGCAGGCGCGGCGCTCGGGCGGGTACATGTCGGCGGCCGCAGTGCGCGCAAGGAGGACACTGCCGTTCATGGCGCCGACTCCGGCGAAGCCGAGGATCACGAGCGGCGCGTTGTCCACGACGCAGCCGAGCGCGGTGAGGATACACCCCACGATCCCGACCACGAAACCGCCGGCGATCACCGGCACGCGACCCAGACGATCCATCAGACGGCCGGCCGGCAGCGCGGCGAGAGCTCCCGCAGTGAGGAAGATCGCGGGCCCGAGCCCGAGGATCGACTCGATTCCGGTGACGAGGACGAGCGTTATGGTGGCGACGGCGACGGCAAGCTGCAACACGCCAGAAAGGACCACGAGGCAGAGGCTCAGCAGAAAGGTGTTACGCCGAGTCGGATACGAGGTCGCGGCGATCGAGCAATTCAATCAGCGCGGTCGAGGCTCAGTACGCGGGTAGGAGGCCCTCGAGCATCGGGAAATGGCGCGTGTTCGTCGTGAGCAGCTCGGCATCGAGAAGGAGCGCAGTGGCCGCGATCAGGTAGTCGATGTCCTCGATCCCGCTATAGCTCGGTCGGTAGCGCCGAGCCAGCGCCGCTCCGAGCCGTGCGACGTCGGTGTCGACGGGAAACCAGACGAGCGTCGCAGAGAAGTCCTCGAGCTCGGTGGTCTCAGTCTGGCGCACGCCGGCGAGAAGCTCGAATCGAACGAGCTCGCTGGCGCCGATTCGTACGCCGGCTCCGACTACCTGTCGAAGAAGCTCGCGTGCAGCGTCCGCGCCGCGAAGATGATCGATCGCGACCGTCGTATCGAGCAGCTTCACTCGACGTCGAGGCGACGAAAACCTTCGTTCATGTCACCGCCGCGAATCGCATCTACGTACTCGGCACCAGTGAAGTCACGATCCTTCCACGACCCTGCGCTGCTCTCGAGCAGGCGCAGCTTCTCCTCTGTCGTCAGCTCGAGCCGGTACGTACTTCGGATTGCACGGCGTATGAGCTCGGACGCAGAAGCGCCCGTTGCCTTCGACATGCGCTCGAGAAGCTCACGCTCGTGGTCGCCGAGATAGATCTGTGTGCGAGTCATCGACATCGTTATACATCACTAGATGTTACGGGAATGAGACCGTTTCGCAATGTCTTTCACGCTACCGCGGCGGAATTGCCGAGTAGCGAGCCGCGGCGCTACGATGGCCGAAAGCGTACGGGGAGCTCGGGGCAACCGGGCTGAGAGGGCGGCTGGAGCGCGCCGCCGACTCTGAAACCTGATCTGGGTAATACCAGCGGAGGAAGCGCATGCCCGAAGAGCTCGTTGTGGTCGTCGCCGGCGGAGAACCCTCGCACGGAGCGATGGCGCCCGCGATTCCCACCGGCACCCCGGTGATCGCCGCGGACAGCGGGCTCGAGCGTGCACGCGAGTGGGGGCTCGAGGTGACGATCGCCGTCGGCGATTTCGACTCGGCGTCTCCAGAGGCGGTGAGCGTGGCAGAAGCGTCGGGGACACGCATCGAGCGCCATCCAGCAGAGAAGGACGCCACCGATCTCGAGCTCGCCCTCGACGCCGCTCTGGCGCTCCGTCCAAAGCGAATTGTCGTGCTCGCCGTCGTCGGCGATCGGCTCGACCACCTTCTCTCCATATTCCTGCTCCTCGCAGCGCCTCGCTACGCAGGGGTCGAGCTGGATGCTCACATCGGGCTTGCGCGCGTTCACGTCGTTCGCGGCCAGAGGACGCTGTCCGGACAGCCGAGTGAGCTGCTGTCGCTCTTCGCGCTGCACGGTCCGGCAAGCGGTGTGCGCACGGAGGGACTTGCGTATCCGCTCGCCGGCGAGACGCTCGATCCGGGCTCGAGCCGGGGCGTCTCGAACGTCTTTGCCGAAGAGACCGCCACGATCATCGTCGAGCACGGCGTCCTCCTCGCAGTTCGTCCGGGTGGGACGCCGTGAAAGCCCTAGTTACAACTTGGTACAAGGGCGTCGGCGCCGCTGCGATTCTGTGCGCTCTTGCGCTCGCCTCGGTCGGCTGCGGCGGAGCCGGCGAGAAGCCGACCGACGTGGTACTCGTCACGCACGACTCGTTCGTGATCTCGAAGGACGTGAAGGCTGAGTTCGAGGAGACGAGCGGCTTCGAGCTCCGGATCCTGCAGTCCGGCGACGCGGGCGAGCTCCTGGCGAAGGCGCTGCTCACGGCCGGAAACCCGCAGGGCGACGTCCTCTTCGGGGTGGACAACAACCTCCTCTCGCGCGCGCTCGACGGCGATCTCTTCGAGCCGTACGAGTCCCCGCTCCTCGAGCGGGTGGGCGACGACTATGTGCTCGACCCGGAGCACCGGGTCACGCCCGTCGACCACGGCGAGGTGTGCCTCAACTACGACAAGGCGTGGTTCTCGGAGCGCAGGATCGAGCCGCCGAGGTCGCTCGACGACCTGACCGATCCACGCCTCGACGGGCTTCTCGTCGCCCAGAATCCGGCCACCTCGACGCCAGGGCTCGCTTTCTTGCTCGCGACCGTCGCCCGCTACGGCGAGCCAGGCTGGCAGGAGTTCTGGCACAAGCTGCGTGAGAACCGCGTCCTCGTCGTGGACGGCTGGGAGGAGGCGTACAACGTGCACTTCTCCGGCGCGTCCGGGCACGGGGATCGCCCGATCGTCGTCTCCTACGCGTCAAGCCCGCCCGCCGAGGTGATCTTCGCCACGCCGCGCCCGAGCGAAGCCCCCACGGCGGTCGTCGAGGACAGCTGCTTCCGGCAGATCGAGTTCGCCGGGGTCCTCCGCGGAGCACGAAACGAGGAGGGAGCGCGAGAGCTCGTGGACTTCCTGCTCGACACGCGCTTCCAGGAGGACATCCCGCTCTCGATGTTCGTCTTTCCGGTCAACCCAGCGGCCGAGCTACCTCCGGAGTTCGAGACGTTCGCCGTGATCCCCGAGAGTCCGCTCGAGCTGTCACCCGATGAGATCGGAGCCAACCGGGACCGGTGGGTGAAAGAGTGGACGCGCATCGTGCTGCGGTGAGCGCCAACGCCTGGCGCGCCCTGACCTACGGCGTTCCGCTCGCGTTCCTCGCGCTCTTCTTCCTCTTTCCGCTGGTCTCGATCCTGGAGCGGGGACTACTCGGCTCCGGAGAGAGCCTCGCCGCACCGCTCGACGTCCTGACGGACCCACTGACGCGCGAGGTCGTCTGGTTCACGCTCTGGCAGGCTGTCGCCTCCACCGTGCTGACGGTCGCCGTCGCGCTGCCGGCGGCGTACGTGCTCGGGCGCTACTCCTTTCGGGGTCGGAGTGTCGCGATGGCGGCCGTCACGGTCCCCTTCGTCCTCCCCACCGTGGTTGTCGCGCTTGCCTTCCTCGCAGTGCTTCCGGAGCGACTCGAGCGCGGCTGGCCGGCGATCCTGATCGCCCACGTCTTCTTCAACGTCGCGGTCGTGGTGCGTGTGGTCGGCACGTTCTGGGCGGGACTCGACCCGCGCATCTCCGAGGCAGCTGCGACGCTCGGCGCCGGCCCGGTGCGAAGCCTTCGCGAGGTGACGCTCCCTCTGCTCGCGCCCGCGCTCGCGGCTGCCGCATCCATCGTCTTCCTGTTCTCGTTCACCTCGTTCGGCATCGTCCTCATTCTCGGCGGGCCGCGCTACTCGACCCTCGAGACGGAGATCTACAACCAGGCGGTGCGTCTGTTCGACCTGCGGGCGGCGGCCGTGCTCGCACTCGTGCAGCTGGTGTTCGTCGCGCTCGCCGTCTGGGCGGCAACGCGTCTGGAGAAGAAGCTCGCGGTCGAGGGGCGGCGAGGGCAGGAGCGCGACGTCCTGCGCCCGCTGCGCACGCGGAACGAAAAGGGGTTGGCCATCGGCAGCCTCGGCGTGCTCGCGCTGTTTCTCGGCGTTCCGCTCGCCGTATTGGTCGAGCGCTCGCTGGCAGTCGGAGACGGGTACGGCCTGGACGCCTACCGCGCGCTCAGCCGGTCGACGAACGCGCTCCTCGCGACGCCCTGGGAGGCGGTCGCGAACTCCCTCTTCTACGCGGCCGGCGCGTCAGCCATCGCCGTCGTCATCGGTGGGTTGGCGGCGTTCGCCGTCGCGGGCTCGGGTCGCAGCGGGACGCAACTGCTCGACGGATTGCTCATGGTTCCCCTCGGTGCGTCGGCGGTGATGCTCGGCTTCGGCTTCGTCATCACCTTCGACGCTCCGCCGATCGACTTTCGCTCCTCCCCGTGGATCGTTCCGGTCGCGCAGGCCCTCGTCGCGATCCCGTTCGTCGTCCGCATCGTCGCGCCGACGCTGTGCGCGATCGACGAGCGGGAGCGCGAGGCCGCTGCAGTGCTCGGCGCATCGCCTGGCCGCGTTCGACGCGAGATCGACCTCCCCATCGCCAGCCGTGCGCTGGGTGTCGCAGCCGGATTCGCGTTCGCGATCTCACTCGGCGAGTTCGGCGCCACCGTCTTCCTCGCCCGGCCGGACAGCCCGACCCTTCCGGTCGCGATCTTCCGCTTCCTGGGACGTCCTGGGGAGCTGAACGCGGGTCAGGCGTACGCGCTGGCGGTGATCCTGATGGCAGTCGTCGCGGTCTCGGTGCTCCTGGTGGAGCGGCTCCGCGCGCTCCGGATCGGATGGTTCTGACGATGCTGCAAGTCGACGATGTCACCGTCGGATTCGACGGGAAGGCCGCGCTCGACGACGTCACGCTGGAAGTCGCCGACAGCGAGGTCGTCACCGTGCTCGGCCCCAGTGGCTCGGGGAAGAGCACGCTCCTTCGCGTCATCGCGGGTCTGCAGCGACCTGACTCGGGGCGCGTCCTGCTCGATGGCGTCGACATCACGGAGGCTCCACCGCATCGCCGGGGCATCGGACTCGTGTTCCAGGATCACGCGCTCTTCCACCACCGGGATGTCCACGGCAACATCGCGTTCGGGCTCAGGATGCGAGGTGACTCTCGGCACGACATCGAGCAGCGCGTGAGCGGTCTTCTCGAGCTTGTCGGCCTCACGGGATACGAGCGGCGCGCCGTGGCGACCCTTTCCGGCGGCGAGCAGCAACGGGTGGCGCTCGCCCGTGCCCTCGCTCCGGAGCCGCGCGTGCTCCTCCTCGACGAGCCGCTCGGCTCGCTGGATCGCAGGTTGCGAGATCGGCTCCTCGAGGATCTCGAACGGCTCTTCGGGCACATCGCTCTAACCGCCCTCTACGTCACGCACGACCAGGCGGAAGCCTTCGCGCTCGGAGACCGAGTCGCAGTGGTTCGGGCAGGACGCATCGTGCAGACCGGAACGCCCGACCAGGTCTGGGTCCAGCCTGCGGACGAGGACACCGCTCGTTTCCTCGGGCTCGGCAACGTCCGCGACGGCAGGATGATCCGACCCGAGGCCGTCGCCATTACGCACGCCGAAGGGGGCGCGAAAGGAGACGGTGTGGTCGAGACTGTCGCGCGGCGCGGCCCCATCATGCGTGTCGTCGTCCGGCTCGACTCGGGGGAGATGCTGGAGGCTGCGGTTTCGGCGCTCGATCATCCGAGGCCGGGAGACCGTGTGCACATCGCAATCGACGAGCGAGGAGTCGTCGCGTTCGACTGAAGAGAGCTGGCTCGCGGAGGACCTGCAGGCCCTCCGCGAGCTCGAGCTTCGCTAGCCGGCGTTCTCTTCGGCCATGGCCAGCCAGTCTTCGCGCGTGCGTTGACCCACCTGCTCGGGATGCATGCTGCGGACGTGCTCGTCAGCGTTCGCCACGAGCTCGTCGTCGGTCTCGCCGCGGACGGTCTCGCCACAGGGACAGTTGATCTGCTTCGCCATCTGCTTCCTCCTCGGTAGAGATGTCCGCGTGGGTATATCCCCGGAGCGCCAGGTGGAAACGTGGCGGCTCCCCACCTACCGTTCTCCGGCGCAGACCTTGTCGCCGGCCATGACCTGGTCGAACGCGGCGTTGAACTCGTGGTCGCGATCGCGATCGGCCTGTGTGAGGCCGGCGAGCTCGACCTGTATCACCGGTGTTACCCCCGGCCCGCCGACCGTGACCCGATGACGCTCGCCTGCAGCGGGAGGACGGACCTCCTGACTCGGATAGCCTGGGAACGGCTTCTGCGGGACGAAGCTGTGACAAAAGGTCCCGGTGTCCTTGTGCGTGAGGATCCCGGACTCGCGCCTCCACCCCGCCCGTACGCGGAGTTCAGGGTGTCGATGTACAGGTTCCGGCCATACCCGTCCTTGGGAACTCCTTTGGCGTTGGAGCTGAGTCCATACATCGGCGCGCCGAGGTAGCTGTAACGGCCGAACAGGCCCTGCCATCTGCCGTCGTACGTCCAGTTGGGATGGACTTCGAGCAGGGGTAGCGCGCCGGTCCAGTGAGAGACGTGAAGCTCCCAGTTCGTGTGCTGCGGCAGCCAGGGGTCGAAGCCGAGCAGAGGCAGCCGGCGCTGCCAGGCCTGGATCGTCCAGTACGAGCCGTTCGGCGCCCTGCACGCTGCGATTAGCATCGGCAGCGCCGGGCCGTCGTAGGGACGGCACTCGTTCCGGAAGCGTGTCCAATACTTTCCGTTCCGATACTTGCCCCAGCCACCCGCGTAGTCCCAACGGAAGCGAACCTGGGGCGTCTCTGCGGAGGGTGGACGCGCGTTGACCGCTCCCCAGACGAGGACATGTCGCGAGCGACCGTCGTTCCGCGTATAGGTGATCAGGGCCTCGCCCTTGCCGTTGACCTTCAGCGAGCCGAGCTCGACGTTCGCATCCGCGAGCGGCTCGCTGCCCGTCGCGGGCGCGGCGACGACGAGCACGGCCGCCACGAGGCTGACCGGAACGAGCACGCGCAGGAGAAGCCGCATCATCCAGTCAGATCGGCGCTCGAAGGCTTCTCCAGCTCACTCGCCCGAGGGTTGGCACTAGAGAACAGAGCGAGCCAGGTTTCGCCCTACTCCCACTCGATGGTCGCCGGCGGCTTCGAAGACACGTCGTACACGACCCGGTTGACCCCTGGGATCTCGTTGATGATCCGGCTCGACACCGCCTCGAGGAGGTCGTACGGGAGCCGGGCCCAGTCCGCGGTCATCGCGTCCTCGGAGGTGACGGCGCGGATCACCACCGGGTAGGCGTACGTGCGCTCGTCGCCCTGCACCCCGACCGAGCGGATCGCCGGGAGCACCGCGAAGCTCTGCCAGAGATCGCGATAGAGATCGGCCCGCCGAACCTCCTCGAGCAGGATCGCATCCGCGCGACGCAGGATCGCAAGCCGCTCCTCGGTCACCTCGCCGATGATGCGGATCGCGAGGCCAGGCCCAGGGAAGGGCTGGCGCCACACCATCCGCTCCGGCAGTCCGAGCTCCTCGCCGACGCGCCTGACCTCGTCCTTGAAGAGCAGGCGCAGGGGCTCGAC
>Ga0136621_1000487_pt1 | contig 15734 bp, 15 predicted proteins | sample AntDryUQ445A2306_FD_104673 | JGI IMG/M metagenome (GOLD analysis project Ga0136621, IMG submission 104673) | Polar desert sand microbial communities from Dry Valleys, Antarctica - metaG UQ445A (23.06) | ecosystem: Environmental > Terrestrial > Soil > Desert | place: Antarctica: Dry Valley...
CATCACGGCGTAGACGGCGAGGTAGGCGATCGTGGCAGCCGCACCGTCGAGGGCGAGCCCGCGCGCGCTGGTCGCGATCCCGGCCGCGGCGAGCGGGACGAGCATGAAGCCCGACTGCGCGATCGAGGACCAGGCCAGGAGGCGGACGACGTCGGTCTGCCGCAGCGCCCCGAGGTTGCCGGTCGTCATGGTCAGCGCGGCGATGATCGCGAGCACGGTGCCCCATGCCTCGCCGTACGGACGAAGCCCGAACCACAGCACGACCAGCAGACCGGCGAAACCGCCGGACTTCGAGACGACCGAGAGGAACGCCGCGACCCGGACCGGTGCGCCCACGTACGCGTCGGGCACCCAGCCGTGGAACGGCACGGCGGCGACCTTGAAAAGGAGCCCGGCGAGCAGCAGCGTCGCGCCGACCGCGGCGACCGGTGTCGACGCGGTCCCGGCGACGAGCGCGCCGGCGAGCAGGTCGAAGTAGAGCGTGCCGGTGACGCCGTACAGCAGGGCCGCGCCGAAGAGCATCACGGCGAGGGCCACCACCGACACGAGAAAGGCCTTGAGGGCGCCCTCCGCGGCCGACGGGTGCTCGCGCGTCTGACCAGCCGGCAGCGCGATCATCGCGAAGGCCGGGAGCGAGAGCACCTCGAGCGCGATCACCAGGGTCAGCACGTCGCGCGAGGCAGCGATCGCCATCGCGCCGGCCAGCGAGGCGAGCAGCAGAAAGTGGTACTCCCCAGAAAGGCGGCCAGCCAGCCGGCCGAGCGGCCCGGCCGGCACCCCAGGCGCGGAGGCAGCCTCGTCCCGGACCGGAAGCATGATCACGACGGCAGCCCCGACGAGCGAGATCGCCTGCAGCGCCCAGGTGATCGGCTCGACCACGAACGAGCAGGCCGAGAGGCCCCCACCTGCGTCGATGCAGAACGTCCCGCGCTCACGCCCGGTCTGCGCCACCAGGAGGGCGCCGGCGAGGACGACCACGCCGAGCGTCGGCCAGCGCAGCGCGGCTCGGCGCGCGGGCGGCACCCAGAGATCGGCGAGCAGCACCCCGATCGAGCCGAGCGCCACCACGAGCGTGGGGCCGAGCGCCGCCCAGTCGACCGACTGCACGAGCGACGTCATGAAAAGGCCCCGTGCCCGGTGAGCGCCTGGCCGATCACCAGGCTGTGCACCTCCGAGGTGCCCTCGTAGGTGAGCACCGACTCGAGGTTGTTCGCGTGCCGGAGCACGCCGTACTCCAGCGTGATCCCGTTCGCGCCGAGGATCGTGCGGCACTCACGGGCGATCTTCAGCGCCTCGCGCACGTTGTTGAGCTTGCCCAGGCTGACCTGGCGTCCTTCGAGCCGGTGCTCGTCCTTGAGCCGGCCGAGGTGCATCGCCAGCAGGAACGCCTTTTGCAGCTCCAGCGCCATGTCCGCGAGCTTGGCCTGGGTGAGCTGGAATGCGGCCAGCGGGCGCCCGAAGACCTCGCGCTCGCAGGCATACGCGATCGCGGTCTCGAGGCAGTCCCGGGCCGCGCCGACCGCGCCGAACACGATCCCGAACCTGGCCTCGTCGAGGCAGGACAGCGGGCCACGCAGGCCACGGGCCTCGGGCAGCACCGCCGAGGCCGGGAGCCGTACGCCGTCGAGCACGAGCTCGGAGGTGATCGACGCTCGCAGCGAGAGCTTGCCGTGCATCGTGGTGGCGGAGAATCCCGCAGTGCCGACCGGCACGAGGAACCCACGGATGCCGTCGTCGGTCTGCGCCCACACGACCGCGACGTCGGCGACCGAGCCGTTGGTGATCCACATCTTCGTGCCGTCGAGCACCCAGTCGTCGCCGTCGCGCCGCGCTCGTGTGCGCATGCCGCCGGGGTTCGAGCCGTAGTCCGGCTCGGTCAGCCCGAAGCAGCCGATCGCCTCACCGGCCGCCATCCGCGGCAACCACGCGGTCTTCTGCTCCTCGCTCCCCCACCGCCAGATCGCGAACATCGCCAGCGACCCCTGCACGGAGACGAAGCTGCGGGTCCCGGAGTCGCCGGCCTCGAGCTCGAGGCAGGCGAGCCCGTACGAGGTCGCGCTGGTCCCTGCGCAGCCGTAGCCCTGCAGGTGCATGCCGAGGAGACCCAGCGCCCCGAAGTCCTTGGCCAGGTCGACCGGGAACGTGCCGGCCTCGTACCAGGAGGCGACATCCGGCCGGATGCGCTCGGCGACGAAGCGCCGGACGGTCGCCTGGATGTCGCGCTCGTCGTCGGTGAGCAGATGGTCGACGACCAGGAGCTCCAACGCACCGACCCGTTCAGTCGCCATGCGTCCTCCTCCGGTCGGCGAGCTCTCGGGCGGCCAGCTCGACCCTGTCCGCCGCCACCAGGACGTGCAAGGCGGCGGCGCCGAGGGGGACGAAGCTGTCCTCCGCGGCCACCCGAGCCAGCGGCCCACGGAAGCCCGCGTCGAGCAGAGCGGCCATGACGCCTTCGGCGACGCCGCCGGTCCGCCGGGTCTCGTCCACGACGAGCACCCGGCCGGTGGCGTGTGCGGCGTCGAGCAGGTCGTCCAGCGGGAGCGGCGCGAGCCAGCGCAGGTCGACCACGCGCGCGGCGATGCCGTCAGCGGCGAGCCGGGCGGCCACCGACAGCGCCATCGGGACGCCGTTGCCGAACGTGACGAGCGCGAGATCGCCGCCGTCACCCCAGGTGCGGGCTCGTCCAACCGGGACATGCCGCTCGACCCATCTCGCGGGTGCGTCGTACGGGGCGCAGCAGGCCCCGTCGCCGGGCGTGGAGAGGTCCCGTTCGTGGTACCGCGCGATCGGTTCGAGGAACACGCACACCGAGCCGTCGACCAGCGCGGCTGCGACGCAGGTCCGAAGCATGGCCGGCGCGTCGGCCGGTCCCGAGGGCGAGGCGATGATCAGCCCGGGGACGTCCCGGATGACGGCCACCGAGCTGTCGTTGTGGAAGTGCCCGCCGAACCCGCGCTGGTAGCCGTACGCGGGGACCCGCACGACCATGGGGTTGCGGTAGCGGCCCTGGGAGAAGAACTGCAGCGTCGCGGCCTCGCCGCGGATCTGGTCCTCGGCGTTGTGGAGATAGGCGAGGTACTGGATCTCCGCGATCGGCAGCAGGCCGGAGACACCCGCGCCGAGCGCGAGGCCGAGCACCGCCTGCTCGTCGAGCAACGTGTCGAAGACCCGCCCGGCGCCGAAGCGCCGCTGCAGTCCTCGGGTCACCCCGTAGACGCCGCCCTTCGCGGCGACGTCCTGGCCGAAGACCAGCGCACCGGGCGTCGCGGCGAGCACGTCGTGCAGGGCGCGGTTGATGCTCTGGGCCAAGGTCAAGGGACCCTCGTCCTCCGGGAGCCGGCCGCCGAAGATCCCCAGCCGGCGGTGGTGATCTGCCGCGACCGCAGCCCGGTCGGCGACGGCCGCCGGCCGGCGGGGCGCGATCGGCGCCATGATCGTCGGTGCGTCGGCCAGCTTGGGTAGCCGGACCACCTCCGCGGCAGTCGCGTCGACCCGCGCCCGGACCGCGTCGTAGCGCGCGAGCAGGCCCGCTGGGTCGAGCACGCCGGCCCGGACGAGCCTCTTGGCGGCGTGCACCAGCGGGTCCCGCGCGAGATCTGCAGCGATCGCGGTGCTCGAGCGGTAGCTCGCCTCCGCGTCGGATCCCGCGTGCCCCATGAGACGGACGGTCGTGAGGTGCAAGAAGACCGGGCGCCGGCGGTCACGGACGTACGCGACGGCTTCGCGGGCGACCGCGAGCACGTCGAGGACGTCGCTCCCGTCGGCGGCCAGGTAGCGCAGCCCCGGCCGCGCCTGGTACGCGGCGCGGACCCAGCCCGCGGGGGTGGGCACGCTGATCCCGAGGCCGTTGTCCTCGCAGACGAGCAGCAGCGGGAGCGGCAGGCCCTGGTAGGCGATGTGGCAGGCGGTGTTGATCGCCCCGGCCGCGGTCGAGTGGTTGACCGACGCGTCCCCGAAGCTGCACACCGTGATCGCGTCCGACGGCCACGGCGAGGCGACGCCGAGCTTCCGCGAACGTTCGACCGTCAAGGCCACTCCGACCGCCCGCGGCAGGTGTGAGGCGATGGTGGACGTCTGCGGGATCACGGCCAGATCGGCGTGCCCGAAGACCTTGTGCCGACCGCCGGCGATCGGCTCGGCGGCGGCCGCGACCAGCCCGAGCAGCACGTCGCGGATGCCGTCGTGGCCGGCGACCTGGCCGGCTCGGCGGAGGTAGAACCCCCCGGAGCGGTAGTGCAGCAGCGCCGGGTCGGTGGGGCGCAGGGCCGCGGCCACCGCGGCGTTCGCCTCGTGACCGGCCGACCCGATCGTGTAGAACGCCTCGTCGCGGGCTCGCAGGTCACGCGCCACGAGGTCGAGGTGGCGGCTGCCGGCGGCCGCGTCGAAGAGCTCGAGCAGCTCACTTGCGGTGTCGGCGTCGAGACGGTCCACCGGGCCGGCGGGCACGGGCGTGGTGGCGAGCTCGGCGACCCTGTCGCGGAAGTGCTGGTCGACGGGATCGGTGTCCAGGCTCTGCACGGTCGTCGCCCGGGCGCGCACGGTGGCGACGCGGACCACGGTCAGCCCCCCGTCCCGAGCAGCGTCGCGACTGCCGGGTCGGTGAGCCCGAGCAGCAGCCCGGGCCACACCCCGAGCAGGACGACGAGCACGACCAGCGGCGACCAGGCCAGCGCCTCGATGCTGGAGACGTCCTCGAGGCTCGAGCGCCGCGGAGCTGCGTCAGCGATCGGTCCCTGGCAGACCCGACGGACGGTCTGGAGCAGGTAGGCAGCGGTGAGCACCGCACCGACCCCGGCCAGCGTCATCAGCGTGAGGTAGAGCCCACGCGGGAGCGCGGAGGACGGGTCGTACGCGCCGAGCAGCGTGAGCATCTCGCCCCAAAAGCCGGCCAGGCCGGGGAGGCCGAGGCTGGCGACCGCAGCGAACGCGAGGATCGCGGCGAGCCGGGGCGCCCGCGCGTAGAGCGCACGGCCGACCCCGTCGAACGACGACGACCCGTGCCGGTCCTTGATCCCGCCGACCACGAAGAACAGCAGGCCGGTGATCAGGCCGTGCGCGACGTTCGCGTAGAGCGCGCCGTTGATGCCGGCCGGAGTGAGCGTGGAGATGCCGAGCAGGACGAAGCCCATGTGGCCGACGCTGGAGTACGCGATCAACCGCTTGAGGTCGGTCTGGGCCAGGCAGGCGAAGGAGCCGTACAGGATGCCGACCACGCCGAGCGCGCCGAGGTACGGCGCCAGCGCCTCGGTGCCCTCGGGGACGACCGGCAGGACCACGCGCACCATGCCGTAGGTCCCCATCTTCAGCAGCGCGCCGGCCAGCAGCACCGAGCCGACCGTCGGGGCAGCCGTGTGTGCGTCGGGCAGCCACGTGTGCAGCGGCCACATCGGGGTCTTGACCGCGAGCCCGCCGAGCATCGCCAGCGCGGCGATCACCTGCGTGCCGCGGGCCATCCCTGCGCCCGCCCCGTCGGCAAGGGCGACCAGGTCGAACGTGCCGGTCTCGGCGTGCACCACGAGGAAACCGAGCACCATGACCGCGGAGCCGAGCAGCGTGTAGAGGATGAACGTGTTCGCCGCGGATCGCGCTGTGCTGGATGGGGTGCTGTCACCCCAGACGGCGATCACGAACCACATCGGGATCAGCACGACCTCGAAGAACAGGAAGAACAGCACGAGGTCGAGTGCGACGAACGTGCCGAGGAGGCCGACCTCGAGCAGGAGGAGCACGGCGACGAACGCCCGCGGCTGGGCCGCCTTCGGCATGACTCGCATTGTGTACGCGAGGCAGAGGAACGCCAGGAGCGCGGTGAGCAGGACCAGCGGGAGCGAGATGCCGTCGACGCCCAGGTGGAACCGCAGGTCCAACGCCGGCACCCATGACAGGTCGGTCTCCAGCTGGAACGTGCCGGCGGCGTCGTGGTCGAACGCAAGAACCGCAACGACGGCCAGCACGAGCGTGATCCCGCCGAAGATCGCTCCGAGCGGTCGAGCCACCCGGTCCCCGCGGGGTCCCGGGACCAGCGCGACCACCGCGCTCCCGAGCGCTGGGACGATGATCATCGCGAGCAGGACCCGGGCCTCGGCGCTCACGTCCCGGCCGCCGTCCAGGCGGCGACGATCACGAGGACCGTGCCGGCGAGCAGCACGGTGAGGTACCGCTGCAGGTCACCGTCCTGGCTGCGGCGGACCGCGGCCCCGAGCCGTTGGCTCACCGTGCCCGACCCGGTCACCGCCGCTCCCACGACGTCGCGGTCGGCGACCAGGGTTGCCGCGGCGATCCGGCGCGCGGGGCGCACGACGATCCGGTCGTAGAGCGAGTCGACCCCGAACCCGCGGTCGAGCACCGGTTCGAGCCGGCCGAGCAGCCGCGCCGGATCGGCCGTGGTTCGGCGCCAGGAGAGGTAGGTCAGGCCGGCTCCGATCGCCGCGAGCACGAGGCTGGCGATGGAGGTGACCAGGCCGGGCGCGAGCAGCGTCGCTTCCGCGGGGACGAGGTCCGTGATTCCGGCCGGCTCGACTGTGAACGTCAGACGGTCCAGCCACGCCGGGAACCAGTCGTTGCGGAGACCGATCACCCCCAGCCCGACGGTGGCGGTGGCCAGCACGACCAGCGGGCCACGCATGGTCCACCCGACCTCGTGCGGCTGAGCCGGTGCGGAGCGTGTGCCGAAGAACGCCAGCAACCAGAGCCGGGTGGCGTACGCGGCAGTGACAGTGACCGTGATCATCGCCACGACGAGGACGAACCACGGCACCCACGCCGTCGCCGCCGAGCCGTCGTGGATGGCCTCCTCGGCCCCGACGAAGATCGCTTCCTTGGAGAAGAACCCGCTGAAGGGTGGGATCCCGATCAGCGCGGCGAGCCCGATCGTCATGGTGACGAACGTGACCGGCATGATCCGCCGGAGGCCACCCATCTCGGGCAGCAGGTTCGTCCCGACGACGTGGATCAGCGCCCCGGCGGCGAGGAAGAGCAGCGCTTTGAACGCCCCGTGGGTGATCAGGTGGAACATCCCCGCCTCGTACGCCTGCACACCGAGCGCGGCGAGCATGTACGCCAGCTGGCTGATCGTCGAGTACGCGAGCACACGCTTGATGTCGGGCTGCACGAGAGCAGCCAGCGCGGCGCCGAGCATGGTGATCGCCGCGATCACGGCGAGGACGGCTAGCGTGGCGGGGGCGGCCAGGAACACGTCGTACAGGCGGGCGACCAGGAAGACTCCTGCGGCCACCATGGTCGCGGCGTGGATCAGCGCGCTCACCGGCGTCGGCCCGGCCATCGCGTCCGGCAGCCAGACCTGCAGCGGCAGCTGTGCGGACTTGCCGACGACGCCGGCCAGCAGCAGCAGCGTGACGACGGTGAGGGTGTTGCCCGCCATCAGGTCGTCGCCCACGAGCAGCTCGAGGTCGCTGATCTTGAACGTGCCGGAGCCGAGGCCGAGCCCGAAGATCCCGAACATGAACGCGATGTCGCCGATGCGAGTGACCAGGAACGCCTTGACGCCGGCCCGCCGGGCATCGCGCAGCTCCCAGTGGTGGGCCACCAGGAAGTACGAGCAGATGCCCATGACCTCCCAGCCGATGAGCAAGATGATCAGGTCGTCGGCGTGGACGACCAGCATCATGGCGGCGGTGAACAGCGAGATCAGCGCTGCGTACGAGGGGTAACGCGGGTCCCCACCGAGGTAGGAGACCGAGTAGATCTGCACCGCGAGCGCGACCGCGGCGACCATGATCGCCACGGTGGCGCTGAGCCCGTCCAGCCGGAGCGCCACCTGCATCGGCGCGGTGCCGTTCGGGATCAGCCCGTACGACGCGCTGTCCGCGACGCCGTCGACGACGTTGGCGATGGCTGTGCCGGCCGTGACCGCGAACGTCACGAACGCGCCGCCGACCGCCACGGCCGCTGCTCGACGAGACCGGCCGAGTGCGGTCAGCCCGACCAGCGCAGCGAGCGCCGGGACGAGAATCGCGGCCAAGGCTGGCGTCACGGCGGGGAGCCTGATCGCTGGGCCTGGCGGCCGATCGTGGTGTCGTGATCTTCATCGGCGTCGGGGGCATCGAGGTCGGGGCCGTCGTGATCGGGGCCGTCGTCGTGGTCGGCGAGCGTGCGCAGCAGGTCCAGATCGATCGTCGCGGACCCGCGGAAGACGGCGAGCACGATCGCGAGTCCGAGCCCGATCTCGGCCGCAGCGATGGTGATCACGAACAGGGTCAGCGCCTGGCCGGTGTGGAGCGTGTCGCGCAGGTACACGTCGAAGGCGACCAGCAGGAGGTTGACCGCGTTCAGCATGAGCTCGACACCCATGAGCACGAGGACGGCGTTGCGCCGGGCCAGCACCGCGTACACGCCGATCGCGAACAGCGCCGAGGCGATCACGAGCGGGACGGCCAGATGCATCACGAGTCGACCTCGTCGCCCGACGCCCTGGACAGCGCGATCGCCCCGACGAGAGCGGAGAGGAGGAGCAGCGAGATGATCTCGAACGGCAGCACCCAGGCGCGGAAGATCACTGTGCCCGTCGTGGTCGCGTCACCCTGCGGCGCGCCGCTCAGGTCGATGGTCGCCCCGCCGAACGCCATGAGGAGGGCGGTGACGATGACCGCCCCGACCGCGACCGCGACGGTGCCGGCCAGGAGGCGTCGCGGGCGCGACAGGTCGGCGACCGGGCCGATCGGCGCGCGGGTGAGCATGAGCCCGAACAGCAAGATCACGACGATCGCGCCGACGTAGATGAGCACTTGGACCCAGGCCAGGAACTCCGCGGTGAGGACGAGGAAGCAGCCGGCGACCGCGGCGAGGCACACCACGAGCCAGAGTGCGGCGTGCACGAGCTGGCGGGTGACGGCGACCATGAGTGCGGCCCCCACGGCGACGAGGCCGAGGAGGCCGATGACGACGTCCAGTCCCGTCATCCGGTCTCGCCGTCAGGCGGTGTCACCCGCGGCCGGACAGTCGGCTCGGTGGTCGGCCCAGCGGTTGGCTCGGCTGCGAGGGGCGGAGGTTCGATGGCCTTGCGGGCAGCCGCCAGCTCCTTTGCCGGTGCGCTGTGGACGTCGAGCGGCGGTGGGGCGGGAACCGTCCACATCCACTCGCGCAGGCGGTCCTTCTCGTGCACGAGATCGCGGATGTCGAGCTCGGCGTACTCGAACTCCGGGGACCAGAAGAGCGCGTCGAACGGGCAGACCTCGATGCAGATGCCGCAGTACATGCACAGCGCGAAGTCGATCGCGAACCGGTCGAGCACGTTGTGCGAGCGGTCCTTGGCACCCTCCTCGACCGCCGGCACGACCTCCTTGTGCGAGTCGATGTAGATGCACCAGTCCGGGCACTCGCGCGCGCAGAGCATGCAGCTCGTGCAGTTCTCCTCGAGCAGCGCGATGACGCCCCGGCTGCGCGGCGGCAGGGCCGGCTTCTCGTCCGGGTACTGCCTCGTCACCGACCGGCGCGTGAGGTTCTGGAGCGTCACCCGGAGACCATCGAGGAGACCCAGGCGCGCCATGGGCACATCCTGTCCCGCGCGGCCGCCGATGACGAGCACTCGACCTTGGGGTTTCCCACCATGTACCTGAGCCGATGGTCAGGTCAGGCCATGCTCGGCCAGATCAGGCGCCGAGCGCGCTGACCGTCTCGTCGGTCGGACGTAGGTGCTCGAGCCCTGGGATGGAACCGAATCCGCGGTCTGCTGACACGAGCGGTGCACCCGTGGCGATCGCGACCGAGGCGAGGAGGGCGTCGAACATCCCGACGGTCGGGTTCGACTGGAAGATCGCGAGCGCAGCTACAAGGTTTGCCTCATCACTCACAAGCAACGGACCGAAGAGATTCAGGTACGACCGACCGCGCGCAACTGCGTCCGCCCGATCCCGACGCTGACTCCGAACGTGGACGAACTCCTGGAGAACCTCGACCGTCGTACGCGCCACGATCGCGCGCGCGTCCACCGCCGCGACCAGTCGTCGACAGGGTTCGCGGAACTGGTGCTCGCCACCGACGGCGTACACCAGGACAGTCGTGTCGAGGACAATCATGCTCGCCGGCTGCGAATCTCGTTCAGCTCGGCGACAAGATCCTCGACTCGCTCGGGAACGTCCATCGGTGGGGCGTTGAGGATGTCGCGCGCCGCCGCCGCTCGGCGGCGGTCATCTGGCTCAGCCAGGCTGCGATCGATGGCGTCACGAATCACTGCCGCCACGGAGATCTGTCGGACAGTCGCGATTGCCGCGACCCGCTCGTAGCGTTCCTCGTCGAGCAGAATCTGCAACCGCCGACTCATAGTCATACACATACAGTAGCATGTGTATGTCTTGTCGGCCGTCAGAGAACGGCAACAACGCCGGTCAGCGCGAGCTGAGCGAGCGCGAGCGGGACGAGGACGGTCCAGGCGAGGCGCTGGAGCTGGTCCTCGCGCAGGCGCGGGAAGGCGACGCGGAACCAGATCACCACGAGCGCCAGCGCCATCGTCTTCGCCAGCGTCCAGATCCACCCGATCTCGCCGGACCACGGGCCCTTCCAGCCGCCGAGGAACAGCACCGCGGTCAGCGCGCAGAGCAGGACGATGCCGGCATACTCCGCGAGCAGGAAGAATGCGAACCGCAGCCCGCCGTACTCGGTGTACGGCCCGAACACGATCTCGGAGTCCGCGACCGGCATGTCGAACGGGGGCCGGGCCAGCTCGGCCAGCCCGGCGACGAAGAACACGATCGCGCCGGGCAGCTGCCAGAGCAGCCACCACGGCTCCCACGCGTCGACGATCCCGGTCAGCGACAGCGTTCCGGCCGCCATCGCGACCGACGCCGCTGCCAGCACGAACGGCAGCTCGTACGCCAGGAGCTGCGCGGCCGTGCGCATGCCCCCGAGCAGCGCGTACTTGTTCGCGCTCGCCCAGCCGGCCATGAGCGTGCCGACGACGCCGACGCTCATCACGGCGAGCACGAAGAACAGGCCCAGGTCGAGGTCCTGCCCGACCAGGCCGGGACCGATCGGGACCGCGACCAGCGCGACGAGGTACGGGACGAGCGCGATCCCCGGTGCCAACCGGAAGATCGTCCGGTCGGCGGCGGCCGGGACCGTGTCCTCCTTCTGCACGAACTTCACGCCGTCAGCGACGAGCTGCAGCCACCCGTGGAACCCGCCGGCGTACATCGGGCCGAGTCGCGACTGCATGTGCGCCATCACCTTGTGCTCGGCCTGGCCGACCGCGAGCGGCAGCACGAGAAACGCGGCGAGCACCGCGACCAGCCGCACCGCGACGTCGAGCACCTCGCTCACGACGAAGGTCCCTCCGCCGTCGAGTCTGCGACGCTGGGTCGCGTCGCGGGGAGCTCGCGCGGCCCCCAAGCCGCGTCGGGGACGCCCGGTGGTTGCATGCGTCGCCGGCCGGGTGCCCCGTCGCCGGACTCGCCGGGCTCCTTTGCGCCGGGCCAGGGCTTGGCCGCGCGGGCGGCGAGCACGAAGTCCTTGCGCAGCGGGTGGCCCTCGAACGCGTCGGGGAGCAGCAGAGGGACGAGGTGCGGGTGCCCCTCGAACCCGATGCCGAACATCTCGTAGGTCTCCCGCTCGTGCCACGCCGCCCCGCGGAAGACGCCGGTCGCGGTCGGCAGGCTCGGCGCGAGCGCCGACAACGTCGTACGGACGAGCAGGTGCGTCACCGACCCAGGCGTACCGACCGCCGCGAGATGGGCCACGACGTGGAACCCGTCCTCGCCGTGGTCGACCGCGGACATCCAGTCGAGGTAGTCCAGCCCGGCGCGGTCCCGCAGCGTCGTGAGCGCCTGCACCCACTCCTCGGCCGGCACCTCGAGCGTGGCCGGGTACGAGTCCTCGTCGAGCCAGACCTCGACCCCCAGGGCAGCGGCGAGCAGGTCGCGGGCCCCCGCGGCGTCAGCCGCAAGAGGAGGCACCGCGGCGTCAGCCGCAAGAGGGGGCAGGGCGCCGTCAGCCGCCATACCGGGCCCCGAGCGACTCCGCGGCGATCTTCTCCTGGAGCCGCACGATGCCCTGGAGCAGCGCCTCGGGTCGCGGCGGGCACCCCGGCACGTACACGTCGACCGGGATGATCTGGTCGACGCCCTTGGTCACCGCGTACGAGTCCCAGTACGGTCCGCCGCAGTTGGAGCACGCGCCGAAGGAGATCACGTACTTCGGCTCGGGCATCTGCTCGTAGAGCCGCCGGACCGCCGGTGCCATCTTGTCGGTGACGGTGCCGGACACGACCATGAGGTCGGCCTGGCGCGGACCCGGCGCGAACGGGATCACGCCGAGCCGGATGAAGTCGTGCCGGCTCATCGAGGTGGCGATGAACTCGATCGCACAGCAGGCCAGCCCGAAGTTGAACACCCAGAGGCTGTAGCGGCGACCCCAGTTGAGCACCACGCGCAGCGGGTCCGGCGCGAGCCTGGAGATCGGGCCGAGCGTGGGCATCCCGAGCTCGGTCGTCCCAGTCGCCGGCCCAGGAGCCGGCCCAGGAGCCGGCCCAGTCGCCGGCACCTCGGTCGAGGCCACACTCAGGTCCACCTCAGCACCCCTTTGCGCCAGGCGTAGACGATGCCGACGGCGAGGAAGCCGAGGAACACACCCATCTCGACGAGCGTCGTCATGCCGTAGCCGGGTGCGGCGAACACCGTCGCCCAGGGGAAGAGGTAGACCGCGTCGACCGCGAACACGACATAGAGGTAGGCGTAGATGTAGTAGCGCAGGTGCGTCTGCGCCCAGCCCTCACCGACCGGGTCCACGCCGCACTCGTACGTCGTGAGCTTCTCGACGGTCGGGGCGTTCGGCCGGATCAGGCGGTTCGCCGTGAACGCCGACGCGACGAACACGACGCCGAGGGCGATCAAGATCGCGACGACCAGGTACCCGCTGAAGTAGTCGCTCACGGGCACCTCCCTTGGCCGGCTGCCGCTCGTGAGTCTAGGAGGTCCCCGGGCGCTCCGTAGGATCGACGGATGGAGCCCAATCGTCCGGTCGTGCCCTGGACCAGTGACCCGTCACTCGTCGACCGGGCCGCCTGGACGGGCAACCTGCGACGGGCGAGCTGGGTCTGGGCGCTGGCGCCACTCGCGACGTGCGGCCTCGGGAATGTCCCGGTGTTCCTCTTTGCCGCCATCCGGCAGCGGCGCCGCAGCTGGTGGTACGCGTTCGGCGGGTACGCCGCGGCGACGGTGTCGATGTCCTCGCTCACCAACGCCATCGAGGACTCCGCCCAGGACAACATCCAGACGATCTTGATCATGACGAACTGGGTCGTCGGCGCCGGCCACGCCCTCGCCACCCGCCAGCGCGTCTTCCAGCCGCCCGCGACCCTCGACCTGGGCAACGACCCGGTGCTCGCCGCGGCCGTGCACGCGCAGGGTCGTCGCGACCTGGCTCGGAACATCCTGGCCCAGGACCCCCGGCTGGCCAGTGATCTCGGCATCGGCCGGCCCGACCTCGGACGGGGGTACGACGACGGCGGGCTGGTCGACGCGAACACTGCTCCGGCCGCGGTGCTGGCTCGGCTGCCGGCGCTCGGACCGAAGTTCGCCGCACAGGTGGTGACCGTGCGCGACTCAGCCGGGGTTCAGCTCGGCGGAGGAGATGGCGATCCTCACCGACCTGCCGCCCCACGTCGTCGACCAGGTGCGCGACCGGCTGGTGTTCAGCCCGCGCTGAGCGATTCCGGCAGGGCGAGCGATTCGCGGGGCGGGAGCTGAGCGATTTGGCCGGGCCGGGTCGGGCACGCGGTCCTACGATGGGTACGGGTGTGTTGCGACAGATTGCCGCTCAGTCGAAAGGGATCGGACAGTTCCGTGGGCAAGCAGGTCGAGCAGCGCGACCGCGTGGTCATCCGGTTCGCCGGTGACTCCGGCGACGGGATGCAGCTCACCGGCGACCGCTTCACCTCCGAGACCGCCGCGTTCGGCAACGACCTGGTGACCCTGCCGAACTTCCCGGCCGAGATCCGCGCCCCGGCGGGGACGATGGCCGGGGTGTCCAGCTTCCAGCTGCACTTCGCCGACCACGACATCACGACCCCGGGTGACGCACCGCACGTGCTGGTCGCGATGAACCCGGCGGCCCTGAGGTCCAACCTCGCCGACCTGGTCCGCGGTGGCGACCTCATCCTCGACGACCACGACTTCAGCGGCCGCAACCTGCAGCGCGCCGGCTACGCGACGGACCCGATCACCGACGGGTCGCTCGACGGCTACCACGTGCACGCGTTCGACCTCACCGAGCAGACGTTCGAGGCGGTGAAGTCGTTCGGTCTGAGCCGCAAGGAGGCCGGTCGTAGCAAGAACATGTACGCCCTCGGACTGGTCTCCTGGCTCTACAACCGACCGACCGACGGCACGATCGGGTTCCTCGAGCGCAAGTTCGCCACCAAGCCGGCGATCCGGGACGCGAACATCGCCGCGTTCAAAGCCGGGTTCAACTTCGGCGAGACCGCCGAGGAGTTCTCGGTCTCCTACGAGGTGAAGCCCGCGCCCAGGCCGCCGGGGGTCTACCGCAACATCTCCGGCAACGTCGCGCTCGCGTACGGGCTGATCGCCGGGGCGCGCCTGACCGGGCTGCCGATGTTCCTCGGCGCGTACCCGATCACACCTGCCTCGGACGTCCTCCACGAGCTGGCCCGGCACAAGCAGTTCGGGATCCGGACGTTCCAGGCCGAGGACGAGATCGCCGGGATCGGCGCTGCGCTCGGCGCATCGTTCGGTGGGGCGCTGGGGGTGACGACCACGTCCGGCCCCGGCCTTGCCCTGAAGACCGAGACGCTCGGGCTCGCCGTCTCGCTGGAGCTCCCGCTCGTCGTGTGCGACATCCAGCGCGGCGGGCCGTCGACCGGGCTGCCGACCAAGACGGAGCAGTCGGACCTGTTGCAGGCCATGTACGGCCGCAACGGTGAGGCGCCGATCCCGGTGCTCGCCCCCCGGTCGCCGTCGGACTGCTTCGACACCGCGATCGAGGCGGTCCGGATCGCGACGAAGTACCGGACACCGGTGATCTTGCTCTCCGACGGCTACCTCGCGAACGGGTCCGAGCCGTGGGAGATCCCTGATGTCGATGCGCTGCCCGACCTCGGGGTCGAGTTCGCCACGGAGACCAACCACGGTGAGGACTACTGGCCGTACCTGCGCGATCCGGAGACCCTGGCCCGGTCATGGGCGGTGCCCGGCACGCCGGGTCTCGAGCACCGCATCGGCGGGCTGGAGAAGGCCGACGGCCACGGCAACATCTCCTACGACCCGGCCAACCACGACTTCATGGTCCGCACCCGGCAGGCCAAGGTCGACGGGATCGCTCGGGACATCCCGCCAATGGAGGTCTACGACCCGTCTGGAGCTGCCCGCCTCCTGGTGATCGGCTGGGGCTCGACCTACGGCGCGATCGACGCCGCCGTCTGGCGCACGCGGGACGCCGGCAGGCTGGTGGCCCAGGCCCACCTGCGCCACCTCAACCCGTTCCCGGCCAACACCGGCGACGTGCTCCGCGCGTACGACCGCGTGCTCGTGCCGGAGATGAACCTCGGCCAGCTCTCGATGATGCTGCGCGCCCGCTACCTGGTCGACGCCGTCGGCTACAACCAGGTCCGCGGGATGCCGTTCAAGGCCGAGGAGCTCGCCGACGTGATCGCCGGCCTGCTCGACGGCTGAGACTGATCGACCGGGATGGGTGGTCGACGGACCCGGGCGGACTTGAGGTTGCCCGAGCCGGTCGCCCGTCGCCAGCCCTGCATGTGGTGAGATGGC
>Ga0136621_1000488_pt1 | contig 15732 bp, 12 predicted proteins | sample AntDryUQ445A2306_FD_104673 | JGI IMG/M metagenome (GOLD analysis project Ga0136621, IMG submission 104673) | Polar desert sand microbial communities from Dry Valleys, Antarctica - metaG UQ445A (23.06) | ecosystem: Environmental > Terrestrial > Soil > Desert | place: Antarctica: Dry Valley...
GACACGGAAACGGATCGGTGCGCACGCAGAACCAGCCGCTGTGATCGGCGCTGTCGTCGTCATCCCACAGCTTCTCGTCGGACTCCAGGTCGAGATCGGAGAGAACAGCTACGCCGCGCTGGGGCTCTAGCGACCTGTCCGGGAAGTGGCCACGGTGAGTGGCACGTGAGAGGTACCGCGAAGCAAGGACGCAGGGAGTGCCAATATGCAGACCTATTGGCACGGGTTCTCGGGGCCAGGAAGTGCACAGCACTTTCTGGGGTAGGACCGAGGACGCCGCATCCTGGCGCGTCACGCCTGTCAGACGCCCTGAGCCAGTTTCCGGGCACCCTAAGTCCACGGTGGCCACAATAGCCACGTGGCTGTAACGCCCTCACGCGACGTCGCGATCGTCCTCTCCGGAGGCGGGATCAACGGCGTCCTGCTCGAGCTCGGCTTCCTCAAGCGCCTGCGCGAGAGCCCGGTGTGGCCACGGGTGGGATGGATCTACGGAACCTCGGCGGGCGCCCTCTCGGGAGCGATGGCCGCGGTCGACCGGCTCGACGACCTTCAGGAGTTCGCGCTCGGCCTGCAGCCTGATGACGTCTTCCGCCCGCGACGCGTGTGGCAGTTCCCCGGAGGCCTCCACGACTACAGGCTTCCGGAGACGATCGCCGAGCGACTCGGAGGAGAGGAGCTGGGTTTGGCGCTGGTGACGTCCGAGATCGAGCTCGTCGTCATCGCGACCGATGTGAGCGTCCCACTCGACGAAGCCGACCCGCGTCATTTCGAGCTCGTCTACGAGGCGGGCTCCACCTCCGCGGAGACGATGGGAAGGGCGGTTCTCGCCTCCGCCGCCGTGAGTGGGCTCGTGTTCCCGGTCTCGATCGAGGGCGTCATCGCGACGGACGGAGGCTGGGTACGCAACTTCCCCCTCGCGCACGCGTACCGAAATCCGGAAGTACAGGCGATCGCCGCCTTTCGCTACGTCGCAAGCTACCGGCCAACCGATGTCGCGTTTCTGGGACGGATGCGAGAGCGTCTGGATCGGTTCAGAGCGGTCCCGCCGGTGCGCGCTTTGCTCGCGGAGATCCGTCTCGCGGAGGAGCGCGCCGCACGCGGGGAGCCCGCTCACTACGCGGAGATGATCATGCGCCTCATGCGAGTCGCGATCGCGCGAAACACGGTGCTCGAGGAACGTCTCGCAGCGGAGCGAGACACGTCCGTGGCCGAGTTGCAGAGGCTACGAGACGAGGTGATCTCGACGGCAGTCGACGCGGCGCCGAAGCGCCGGCAGGAACAGCTTCGCGCCGAGCTCGAGGTCATTTTCACGTCCGCGCGGTTCCCGTTCCGGCACGACCGGCAGGTCCCGAGCCTGATCGTGAGGGCCACCCAGGGGGACGACGGTCTCGACGCGACGTTCCGTGGAGAAGAGCCGTGGCCGGAGGAACGCAAGCGCGCCTTGATCGAGCGCGGCTACCGGCTCACCGACGATGCGCTGGCCGCGAACCCCGACTTCAATGCTTGATGGCCGAGCTGGGTGCGATGCGGCCGCGAAGCGGGCGCCTTCAGGGATCGTCGCGCGAACGGAATTCGCGCTAGCGGATTCCGGTCTTGCGCCAGCTAACGAGCGGACGCGGGCTGCCGCCCGAGCGTGACTGTCACACTCGTCTTTTTCGCGTCGCGGTATATCCGGAGCTTGATCTTGTCGCCCGGCTTGCGCGCGGCGATCGCGTCGCGGAGCTCCTCGATCGAGGAAATCTGCTCGCCGCCGGCTGCGACGATGATGTCTCCGCCGAGGTCGTACGTCTCCCCTGCGACGACGACCCGGGTCTCACCGGCTTCGAGGCCTGCCTTCGCGGCGCCGCTCGCGGGGCGCACCTCCTCGACAAGGATTCCCGACTCGACAGGAAGGTTGTAGGTTTCGGCGAGATCGGCCGTGACCGCATGTCCGGCGATGCCGAGATACGCATGCTCGGCGCGGCCAGTCTGCAGGATCTGCGCGACGACGTCCTCGACCGTGTTCGACGGAACCGAGAAGCCGATCCCGACGTTGCCCGTGCTGATGCCTCCGGTCTCGATCTGCGTGTTGACGCCGATCACCTCGCCCCGCGCATTCAGAAGAGGGCCACCTGAGTTGCCCCGGTTGATCGGCGCATCCGTCTGAATGACGTGGTCGATGGTGAACTGGTTAGGTGCGGTGATGAGGCGCTGGAGCGCGCTCACGATGCCCGCCGTCGCGGTTCGGTCGAGGCCGAACGGATTGCCGATCGCGACGACCGGATCTCCTACTCGCACTGTGTCGGAATCACCGAGCGGGAGAGGGGTGAGGGCGCTCGCCTGTGACTCGACGCGGAGCACGGCAAGATCGGTCGACGGGTCGGTGCCTACGAGCTCCGCTTCGACCGTGTCGCGGTTGGAGAAGCTCACGCGGATCTCGCCCGCATCCTCGACGACGTGAAAGTTCGTGACGATGTGCCCGGCCTTGTCGACGACGAATCCCGAGCCGAGGGCAGACGGGTGAACATCACCCGAGAACGCGTCCGCGGTTCGACTCGTCGAGGCGATCTGGACGACACCGGGCGCGGCACGCTCGTAGATTTCATTGACGCTCATCGCGTCCGCGGATGGCGCAGCGAGCGTGCTCGGGGGCGGAGCGGTCTCGGTCACGACGGTTGTCGTCGAGCCCTCGAGCCCACCCAGTAGTGCGACCGCGCCCACCGCGACCGCGCCCCCGAGGGCGGCAGTCGCGACGAGCGCTAGGTACGGTCGCACGGAGGAGAGGGCCATGCCCCTCCGTTATAGACATAGGCGGGTGAACTGGGCGTTAGAGCCGGTTAAGGGCCAGTTGCGCGAGTCGGCTCAGCCGGCGAGGACGCCGGTCACGTACATCACGGCGATACCCGCGAGAAAACCGCCGATCGCGTAACCCGAGCGCAGGCCGCCCGGCGCCTGCCGTGCGACGTAGCGGCCGACCTCGACCACGACCTGGAAAGCCGCACCCGCGGCGATCGCGAAGAAGAGGACGCCCAAGACATCGCTCGACGTGTAGCCGCCGATCCAGGCGCCCAGAATCGCGGGCGCGCCGGCGACGAGCGCGAGGGCGACGAGCGCGAGGATGGTCACACGAGTCTTCGCCACCGGCGCGGCGATACCGAGGCCCTCGGTGATGTTGTGGATCATGAAACCGATGATCAAGAACGTCCCGAGCTGGAGCTCCCCGAGCGCAAAGGACGCGCCGATGGCAAGCCCCTCGCCGAGGTTGTGGATGCCGATCCCAATGGAGACGAGCAGCGCGAGGGCGAAGCCCGTGGCCGTCCCGCCTCGGCTCAGGCGGCCCGAGAGCGCGGTCATGCCGAGGAAGCTGAGCGCCACCCCGAGCAGAACGAGCCCAGAGCCTCCCAGCGCCGACGGGAGCGCAGCCTGAAGCGCGAAGGCCTCGCTCAACGCCTCGAGTCCCAGAAACACGAGCAGCCCCGCAGTCAGGGCCATGAACGCAGCGAGCCAGGCGGGGCTCGCCTGACGTAGCGCCGGAAGCCAGAGGAGCCCGAGCGCCACGGGGAGGATCCCCACGAGCGCGCCGATCACCGCATACCCGAGAAATCCTCTGAGCGCCGGTTCCGGCGTCGCGATCGCGGCCGGGATCTCCTTGACCGTCTGGATCCCGGTTGAGCTCGTCACGCCGACGGTGATCGGATCCTCCTCGACCCAGTCGAACGGGACGACGATCGTGCTCGAGCGAAGACGCCCCAGCTCGGTGGGCCCGTCGACGGTGAACGGCACGATCGCGTCGTCGATGTTCACGTTCGCGATGGTCAGGTCGTCCGGCTGGGGGTTCCGCACGGTGATGCGGATCTCGCCGGGTGAGAACTCCACGCGGCGAATGTCGAACTCGTCCGCGGGCGGCGGGTTCGTGCCGACGAGGTCGACAAGCGAGGAGCCGCTGGTGACGACGGCGCCGACCGCGAGCGCGAGCAGCAGCACCGGCACGACCGCCCACAGCCGCCAGCCCATCCGCCCGCGCGCCGCGGCCGCACCGGCTTCCACTATTCGACGACCTCGAAGAAGCCCATCCAGCCGAGCTCCGTGAACTCCGACTGGTGCGCGTGGAACATGAAGCGTCCCGTGTTCGCGAACTGGATCTCCAGCACGCCGCGCTGGCCCTGGCACTGCATGATCGTGTCCGTGTACTCCCAGTAGTCGCCCGTCCCGGTCGGCTGGTAGCGGAAGAAGTCCGCGTGCAGGTGGAGCGAGTTGATCAGGTCGAACTCGGTCAGGTTCGCCAGGTAGATGCGCACGAGCTCCGAGCGCTTGACGCGGATCGGGTAACGCGCGTAGTAGAACGAGCGCCCGTTGACGGTGTAGAAGTTGTTCTCTCCGTCGGCGTCGGTGTCGAAGCCGTTCATCACCAGGACGAGCTCCTGCGCTGGCGGTCGCGGTTCCTTCGGATCGACGATGAAAGCGCCGTGGAGGCCCTTGTGGATGTGCTTCTTGAGCGGCGTCGCGTGGCAGTGGTAGAGGTGGAGTCCCGCCGGCCGGGCCTCGAACTCGTAGACGAACTGGCCCCCACTCTCGACGATCTCGAAGACCCCGTCCATGTTGGTCGGGTGGATTCCATGGAAGTGGATCGTGTGCGGGTGCGAGCCTCGGTTCAGGAAGCGGACGCGGAGCGTGTCCCCTTCGGTCGCCCGGATCACCGGGCCCGGCGCGGTGCCGTTGTACGTCCACGCGGGGAAGAAGATGCCCGGGGCGATCTCGAGATCCTTGTCCTCCGCGATGAGGGTGTACTCGCGCACACGGCCAGGCTTCGCACGCAACGCACGCGGCGGGTAGAGAAGCGCGTCGAGATCGTTCGGGCCGCCGACCGCCGGTACCTCGGGACCGATCATCGCCGCGTGCCCCATCGTCGCGCCCCGGCCCCCGACGATATGCGCCGCATCGCTCTCGGGACGCAGATGGCTTGCGTGGCTCTGTCCACCGGCCTCAGCGTCTCCGCCGAGCGCAAGCTTTCCCACGAACGGCACCGCCGCAAGGGGAGCGGCGGCGGCAAGCAACTTACGGCGAGTGAACGGTTTTTTAGTCATAGCTAAATCTGAGTCGCAGTGTAACCTAAGAACGCTGTCATGGGAACTCAGACCCTCGATCTGACCGTCGCCGTCCAGGACTACCTGAAGAGCATCTACGCGCTCGAGTCCGCAGGCGAGCGAGTGACGACATCCGCTCTGGCCGGGCGCATGGGCGTCAGCGCGCCGTCAGCGACGGCGATGGCAAAGCGCCTCGCCGAGCTCGGGCTCGTCGAGCGCGCTCCGTATCGTGGCGTCGCGCTGACGGAGGACGGTCGGCTCGGTGCCCTCGAGGTCCTCCGCCATCACCGGCTGCTCGAGCGCTACCTCGTCGACCGGCTCGGGCTCTCGCTCGACCAAGTGCACGCCGAGGCGGAGCTGCTCGAGCACGCGCTCTCCGAGGAGCTCGAGGCGAAGATCGACGCGGAGCTCGGCTTTCCGACGCACGACCCGCACGGGGATCCGATCCCGGACAGCGAGCTGCGCGTCTCGGCAGGCCGCGACCGGACGCTGGTCGATCTCGCTCCGGGCGAGCGAGCCTCCGTCTCCCGTGTCCCGGATGGCGATCCAGAGCTGCTTCGCTACCTCGCGGAGCTCGGGCTGGTGCCGGGTTCATCCGTCGAGCTCGTCGCTCAGGCGCCGTTCGCGGGGCCGGTCACGGTTCGCACGGACCGAGGAGACCACGCGATCTCCCGCGAGCTTGCCGACCGGATCGCTGCAGGCTGACAAGATGTCGCCTTCCCGTGAGTGCGATCTGTTTTTGGCCGGCGTCGAGAATCAGCCCGCTGAGCTCGGAACCGACCGCTAGCAAGGATCGGGTGCTCATGGGACAAGGACCGTGAAGAGGCGCACGCCACCTCCGGTCGCACGAGAACGACATGTCGAGATGTCGCGACAAGCAGGGCGAGACCTACGCTCGATTACCTATGCGCAAGGCTTGGATCGCGTCGAGGCAACGCTGGTTTCGCTAAGCGCACATCCGCCTCCTGAGAACCTAAATGTCAAGAGACTTCAGGGACGAGCACCACCGCCCAGAAACCGCCTGTCATTGTGGTTTCCATCCTTTGATCGCTTCATCGAGAGATACTGTTTTCCCGGCGACGAGCTCCTCGTCGGCTCGTTGCATACCCGCAATGAAGGCAGGAGCATGGGCGAGTACGAAGTCCTCCAACGCGTCATCGTCGATGGGGGAGATCAGAGCAACGGGTGTTCCTCGCTCCGTGATGACTGTTGGCTCTCCGGTTCGCCGCACCACGCGGATGACAGCACTCAAGGAGCGCCCGAGCTCTCGTATGCCCACGGATTCCATTGTCTGTGATGCCAACCAAATTGTACATACATATGTCTGTACATCAAGCTTGCCACTTCGTTAGACCAGAGCCGGGACTTCATCCTGCGCATGCGTTCATGATGCAGTCAGGGGAGTTCGAGCGCGACCGTCTTGACGTCCTGGGTGCGATCGGCGCCGAGCTTCCCGTCGAGCTTCTCCTTCAGCTCGCCGGACTCGAGTAGCTCCTCGGTGATGTCCGCGCCCCCGATCAGCTCGCCCTTGACGAACACCTGGGGGATCGTCGGCCACCCGGAGAGCGTCGACAGCTCCTGGCGGATGCGCGGGTCCGGGAGGACGTCGATCGTGGTGACCGGGGCGCCCGCGGCATGGAGCGCGTTCAGCGCGCGATGGGAGTTGCCGCACATGATCATCTCCGGCGTGCCCTTCATGAAAAGGGCCACCGGCTCGTTCTCGATCACTTCGGCTATCTGCTCGTTCAAGGTCTTCATGCGGTTCCTTTCGTCTTGATCCTGAGCTCGTGAATCGAGCCGTCGCCGAGCAGGGCTGCAAGGGCCTCGTTCACGCGACGGTGCTGGTCGAGGAGTGCGAGCCCGTCGAAGGACGGGCTGGCGACCGTGACCTGGAAGTGGTCGCCCGTGCCGGTGCGATCCTCGACCGAAAGCTCCACGGCCTCCGGAAACGCTTGCTGCAGCACGACTCGGATCGACTCGGCCTCCATCGGCGATCATGGTATCCGTGGCCCGCAGAGTCCCGAGACCGATCGCCTACGTCCTCGCGCTACCCGAGCGGCTCGTGCGCGCGGGCGCGGCGGCAGGGGGCGGGGCGATCCACGAGACCGCGGAGCTGATTCTCCCCCGACTGATCCGACGCTCGCGGCTGTACGAGGCGACCGCGAAGAACCTGCTCCGGATCACCGTCGAGCTCGTGGGTGGCGTCGACCGTCCGTCCGAGGCCATGGCCGGCGAGTTCGAGTCGTCGCCTAAGAAGCTCGCGGTCCGCAAGGGCGCCGGCAACGTCGTCGAGCTCGGCTCGATCTTCGCGTTCGGCTTCTCTCCGCTCTGGCTCCTGGCCGGCGCGGCCGACGTTACCCGCGGGACCCGCGTGTACCTCGATGCGCTCGTCGACGAGCTCAAGCGTGCGGGTGTTCTCGCGCGCGATGCCGAGCTCGGCTCGGTGGACGACCTGCTGGCCGCGCTCGAGGGGGCGAGCGGAACCACGGCGCGGTTGATCGACATCCCGCCCCTGGAGGTGGACGGGCTCAAGCAGACGCTCTCCGACCTTCGCGACGACGCGAAGAGTCTGCCCAGCCCGTCGGAGCTCTCTGCCGTGTACTCGGCGCTCGCCGACGAGGCCGATCGAGAGGAAAAGAGCCTGCTCGAGGTGTCGACGGGAGTGGGACTCGCCTTCTTCAACTCCGCCCGCCACGTCGGACGCGAGCACGTGCTGGAGCCCTACGCCGAAGACTTCAAGCCGGTGCGCGACGAGGGCTTCGCCGCGTATGCGCTCCGCGTGGGTCGTCCGTATGCCCAGGCCGTCGCCAGCCACTTCGACCCGAGCCGCACGAGTCTCACGGAGCGCGGGCTCGAGCGGCTGGGTGGCTCGAAGCTGATTGAATCGGGAGAAATGGCGCATCCCGACAGCTTCGGAGCACGTGCTCGGCTCACCGTGGGCGACCGCGAGGCCGAGATCTTTCGGATCGACTCGCTCCAGGAGCGCTTCGACATCTACCGCCTGCCCTACACGCTCAGGATTCTGCTCGAGAACGTCCTCCGCCACGAGGACGGTGTCAACGTCACCGGAGAGGATGTCGAGGCCGTCGCCGGCTGGGTCGCGTCGGCCGAGCCCTCGCAGGAGATCTCCTTCACTCCTGGCCGCGTGCTCCTGCAGGACTTCACCGGCGTGCCCGCGGTCGTCGATCTCGCGGCGATGCGGAACGCCATGGCCGATCTCGGCGGCGACCCCGAGAGGATCAACCCGCAGCTCCCGGCCGAGCTCGTCATCGACCACTCGGTGCAGGTGGACGAGTACGCGACACGGCTTGCGATCACGCGCAACGCCGAGCTCGAGTTCGAGCGGAACCGGGAGCGGTATGCCTTTCTCCGTTGGGGACAGGGGGCGTTTGCCGACTTCAAGGTCGTCCCGCCGAGCACAGGCATCGTCCACCAGGTCAACCTCGAGTTTCTCGCTCGCGTCGTGGACGACCGAGGCGGCGTCGCGTTCCCCGACACACTCGTCGGGACGGACTCGCATACGACGATGATCAACGGGCTCGGTGTGCTCGGCTGGGGAGTCGGCGGCATCGAGGCCGAGGCGGCGATGCTCGGAGAGGCGATCTCGATGCTCGTCCCGCAGGTCGTCGGCTTCAAGCTCATGGGCTCGCTACCTGAGGGCGCGACCGCGACCGACCTCGTTCTGACGGTCACACAGATCCTGCGGAAGACAGGAGTCGTCGGGAAGTTCGTCGAGTACTACGGGCACGGGCTGGAGACCCTTCCGCTCGCCGATCGCGCCACGATCGGGAACATGTCGCCCGAGTACGGGGCGACCTGCGGGTTCTTCCCCGTGGACGAAGAAACGATTCGCTATCTGCGACTGACCGGGCGGCCCGAGGAGCGCGTCGCCCTCGTCGAGGCCTACTGCAAGGAGAACGGGCTCTGGCACGACCCGGACGAGCCACCGACCTACTCGCAGGTGGTCGAGCTCGATCTCTCCACGGTCGAGCCGTCGCTCGCCGGGCCAAGGCGGCCGCAAGACCGGATCGCGCTCAGTGAGGCGAAGGAGGCATTCCTCCACGACCTGCCCACGTTCGGTATCGACTATGGCACCGCGCAGGACGCGGCCGTTGCCGCGTCGTTCCCCGCCAGCGACCCGCCCGCGACTATGGAGCCCGGCACGAGCGAGCCCGAGGGCGAGGGCGCCGTTCCGGTTCTCACCGCCCCCGTCTACAACCCTCCCGGCGGCGTCATCTGCGAGCTCGACGGCGAGACCTTCGAGCTCGAGAACGGCTCGGTCGTCATCGCCGCCATCACGTCGTGCACGAACACGTCCAATCCGCCCGTAATGATCGGCGCCGGGCTCCTGGCCAAGAAGGCGGTCGAGCGCGGCCTCACGCGCAAGCCGTGGGTGAAGTCGAGCCTCGCGCCCGGCTCCAAGGTTGTCACCGAGTACTACGACAAGTCCGGGCTGACGCCGTATCTGGAAGAGCTCGGCTTCCACACGGTTGGCTACGGCTGCACGACCTGCATCGGAAACTCGGGGCCTCTGCCAGAATCGATCTCGCAAGGCATCGCCGAGGGCGACCTGGTGGTGTGCGCCGTGCTTTCCGGGAACCGCAACTTCGAGGCGCGAATCCATTCGGAGGTCAAGGCGAACTACCTCGCCTCTCCGCCGCTCGTCGTTGCCTACGCGCTCGCCGGGAGGATGGACATCGACCTCGTGACCGAGCCGATAGGAGTGGGCTCAGACGGCGAGGACGTGTTCCTGTCCGACCTCTGGCCCTCGCCCGCGGAAGTGCGGGAGACGGTCGCCGGTGCGATCGGCGAAGAGATGTTCCGGGCGACCTACGCCGACGTCTTCACCGGCGAGGAGACCTGGCGCGAGCTACCCGTACCGGAGGGGGAGCTCTTCGCGTGGGATCCGGATTCGACCTACGTGCGCCTGCCCACGTATTTCGACGGGATGCCGGCCGAGCCGGAGATGGTCGACGACGTCGTCGGCGCTCGCTGTCTCGTGTCGATCGGCGATTCGGTCACGACCGACCACATCTCGCCGGCCGGATCGATCAAGCTCGACTCGCCTGCGGGCAAGTATCTGATCGAGCACGGCGTCGAGTGGAAAGCGTTCAACTCGTACGGCTCACGGCGAGGGAACCACGAGGTGATGGTGCGCGGCACGTTCGCGAACGTCCGGCTACGCAATCTGCTCGTTCCGGGCTCGGAAGGCACCTGGACCGTCCATGTGCCCTCGGGAGAGGAAGGGACGATCTACGACACCGCCGAGCGCTACCGCTCGGACGGCGTCCCGCTGATCGTGCTCGCGGGCAAGGAGTACGGGTCGGGTTCGTCGCGCGACTGGGCGGCGAAGGGGCCGAAGCTGCTCGGAGTGCGCGCGGTGATCGCCGAGAGCTATGAGCGCATCCACCGCTCGAACCTGCTGATGATGGGGATCCTCCCGCTCCAGTTCCTGCCCGGAGAGAGCCTGTCCTCACTCGCGCTGACCGGGCGCGAGGAGTTCTCGATCCTCGGGGTCGAGAACGGCGAGGCAAACGAGGTGACCGTACGCGCCGACGGGGAGGAGTTCCGCGCGAGGGTCCGGCTCGAGACGCCGCGCGAGCGGGTGTACTTGCGCCACGGAGGGATCCTCCCCTACGTGCTGCGGCGCCTGCTCTCGTCCTGACCACACGGGGTCAGGCTTCAGCCTGACCCCGTCTTTGGGTTTGCGCGCTGGGTCTCGGAGAACGCGCCCAGGTCTTCGAACCGGGGTCAGGCTGAAGCCTGACCCCAACCGGTCTAAGGGGCGCGAAGCTCGGACGGAAGCGGTCGCGCGTGCACGACGACGAGTGTGGTCGTCGGCCGGGTGAGGGCGACGTAGAGCTCGCGCAGGCCCTGTCCGCCCACCGCTTCCTCCACGATCAACGCGGGCTCGACGACGATCACGTGGTCGAACTCCATGCCCTTCGCTTCCCGCGGCGTGAGCACCGAGATCCGGGCGTCGTCGAACAGCGCCGGCGGTTCGCCCGGTTCACCGCGCAGCGACGCTGGTGCGATCAGGGCGAGGAGGCCCTCGGCATCCGCCAGCCGGGCGGCCTCCTCGTAGGCAGCGGCGAGAGGCGGATCCGCGCTAACGATTCGTGGCGGCTCGGCGCCCGCCCGGTACGCGAGCGGCGGCTCCATGTCGGGCGCGATGTACGCGAGCAGCGGAAGCGCCAGCGCCATGATCTCGCGAGGCACGCGATAGGCGTGGCGGAGCTCCTCGACCTCGGCCAGCTCGCCGCCCGGAAGGTATGAGAGGAGGTCCTCCCAACGCGCGTAGGGAACAGGCCCGGTCGCCTGTGCGACGTCGCCGAGGAGCGTGAAAGCTCCCGCGGCCCGGCGCGCGATCATCCTGACCTGCATCGGCGTAAGGTCCTGCGCCTCGTCCACGATCACGTGGCCGTATCGCTGTGCTCCCAGAAGCAGCGCCCTGGCTTCGTCCAGGAGCGGGAGATCGGCCTCACTCCAGCCGCTCTTCGTCCGCCGGAGGAGACGCTGCTCGTCGTCGTCGAGAACGCCGTCGGCCGCCTCTGCGAGCCGCTCGCGCGACGCCAGCAGTTGGCGAATGACCTGCTCCGGTCGAGGAGCGGGCCAAACGGCGTCCAGGAACCTCGTCAGCAGTCCGTCCCTGCGGAGGCTCCGCTCGACCTCCTCGAACGACCTCACCGCAAGGCCACCGAGCCGTTCACCGTAGTCCACGTAGAAGCGGCGGAGAACGCTCATCCGAAAGCGCTCGCGCGCTGCCCCGGAGAAGCCGAGCTCGGAGCGCGTCTCGGCGACGAGCTCCGCCACCTCGTCCGCCTCCACGCCGACGAAGTAGCCCTCGAAACGGACGACGAGCTCCTGTAGCCGACCGTCCGAGCGGAGCTCGACGGCTCGGCGCACGACCTCGGCGAGACGTACGTCAGCCTTCAGCCGCTGCGCGTCCAGCGGATCGGATCTCGTCACCTCGACCCCGTCGACGAGCTCGGCGACCGCCCGCTGGTCGACGCTGTCCTCGCCGAGCGCGGGGAGCACGTGCGAGACGTAGTCCATGAACACCGGATTCGGTCCGACGAGGAGCACTCGACGGAGCGTCGAGCTGTACGCGTAGAGGAGATACGAGGCGCGATGGAGGCCGACTGCGGTCTCCCGGTGCCCGGACCGCCCTGGATGACGAGCGGCGGCTCGGGCTCGCGGGCGATCAGGCCGTACTGGTCGGCTTGAATCGTCGCGACGATGTCGCGCATGCGGTCGTCGCGTGTGCGCTCGAGCTCCTCGAGCAGGAAGTCGTCGACCATAGCCGCCGCGTCCGCGAGCGAGCCGTCGAGCGCTTCGTCGCTGATGTCGGTGAGCGTTCGGCCTTCGATCCGGAAACGGCGGCGAAGCGTTACTCCATGCGGGTCGGCGGGAGTGGCCGTGTAGAACGGGCGCGCGGCCGGCGCCTGCCAGTTGACGACGACGACCCCGTCATCGTCGTCCACCCAACGACGGCCAACGTAGAGCGGTTCCTCCCCTCCTTCGATGTCGAGGCGGCCGAAGCACAAAGCGCGATCTGCGTCCTCGTACGTGCGAAGCCGCCGAGTCGCCCAGGCCTCGATCGCCTCGGCCGCGACGTCGGTCGCTCCGGCGCCCGCCGAGCGGACGAGCACCTCGCGCATCCGGTCGAGGCACTCGTACGCGTGATCGAGGTAGGCCTGCTCGGCACCAAGGTCAGGATGAGCCATCGGGCTTCCAGCCGACGAAGATCGCCCAGCCCAGGTACTCGCGGCCGTATTGCAGATATATGCGCTTGTAGCGCCCGTGACGCGTTCCGATGTCGCCGGCGTCCCGGTCGTGGGTGTTCGTCGCGAGCCACTCCTCGCATGCCCGCCAGTGCAGGGTCTCGTAGCGATCCCAATCATCCTCGGACGACGCGATCACGGAGACGACCGGGAGCCCCCAGGTCTCGAAGATCGTCACCGTGCCCTCGAGGGTCGTCCACGGATCTTCCCGATCCTCGTAGTCGTCGGGCAGCGGGAGACTGCGCCAGAAGGGCTCACCGACGACGACGTGGCCGCCGGGTCTCACTGCCGGTGCAAGCGCCTCGACCGTGTCGGCCAGGCTTCCGTAGACGAAGCTCGCACCCAAGCAGAGCGCTGCGTCGTACTCCTCCTGAGGGAGCTCCTCACGCGAGGCGTCGCCGAGCCGGAACGAGACGAGCTGCGAGAGACCGCGCGCCTCGGCACGTTCGACAGCGGCCGCGTGGAACTCGGGGGCGATCTCGATCCCCTCGATGCGGCACTCAAAAGCCTGCGCAAGAGCGAGCGCAGGCCCGCCGCGCCCCGAGGCGATGTCGAGCACACGAGAGCCTGGCCCGAGCCGGAGTCGCTTGCCGAGCAGGAGGAGCTTCTCCTCGGAAGTCGGGTTCTGGATCTCGTGATCCCGCTCCGCGACGATGAAGTAACGCGGAATCACCGCGCAGATTCTCCCAGGTAACGTCATCCGCCGATGGCTGCGCCCGAGCGCATCGAGGGTAGCTGGGGAATCGACCCGGTTCCGGACCGCCTCCGCGTATTGGGAACGCTCGACACGGGGCTTCTGTGGGGGAACCTGGGCGTGTCGCTGCTCGTGATCGTGGCGGGAGCCGCACTCGTCCCAGCCTTGTCCCTGCCGGACGCCCTCATCGCGATTCTCGTCGGCTGCGTGATCGGAAACGCGATGCTCGGTGTTGCGGGCGCGATCGGCGCGGACGCCCGCGTTCCCGGCATGGTCCTGATGCGCGCGCCGCTCGGAAGGCGGGGCTCGTACCTCCCGACCGGGATCAACGTGCTGCAGGGGATCGGGTGGACGGTGTTCGAGCTCCTCATCATCGCCACGGCCGCGGCAGCGCTTTCCGACGAGCTCCTCGGGTTCCGCGCGCAATGGCTGTGGACGCTCGTCTTCGGAGCCGTCGCGCTCATGCTCGCGCTTCTCGGACCAATCGACTTCATCCGCCGCTTCGTGCGCAGGATCGCCGTCTGGGCCGTGCCGTTCGCGCTCGTCTACCTGACCTGGTGGGCGCTCGACGGCGCCGACCTCGGCACGCTCTGGAACGCGCCCGGCGAGGGCGGCCTCTCAGTTTGGCAGGGGGCGGACATCGTGGTCGCGATCACCGTCTCCTTCGTCCCGTACGCGGCCGACTACACGCGTTTCTCGACGAGTCCCCGCGCCGCAGGACTGGGGACAGGAATCGGCTACTTCGTTCCGGACGCCTGGCTGCTCGGGCTCGGCGTCATACTCGTCCTCTCGCGCGACCTGAGCGACCCGGCCGCGCTTCCCGCTGCGGTCGTCGCCGGGGGCTTCGCGGCGATCCTCGCGCTCTTCGCGCTGCTCGTGACCGAGACGGACGAGGCATTCGCGAACACGTACTCGGCGGCGGTGTCGCTCCAGAACCTCGTTCCACGGGCCCCGCAGGCGCTTCTCGTCTCGCTCATCGCCGCCGTCGCCACTGGCGGGGCGCTCGTCATCGATTTCGCCGGCTACCAGAGCTTCCTCCTGCTCCTCGGCTCCGTGTTCGTGCCGCTCTTCGCCGTCTTGCTCGCGGACTGGCTCATGGCCGGCCGCCACTACTCGGCAGCCGACATCTTCGACGCTCCGGCGTGGCGGCTGGGTCTCGTCGCAGCGTGGGTAGCCGGATTTGCCCTCTACCAATGGCTCTTTCCGACAGGTCCAAGCTGGTGGACGGATCTCGTCGCGAGATTCGATCCACCTGATTGGGGAGTCGGAGCCACCGTCCCCAGCTTCCTGGCCGCATTCGGGATCGCCATCACCGTTGCCGCGCTCTCCCGTCGTCCCGCCACCGGGGCCGCTCCGGTGTGATCGCTGCCGTCGGCCATGTGAGCCGTGATGTCGTGGACGGCGGTCCGCCGCGACCCGGTGGCACGGTCTTCTACTCGGCCCGCGTGCTCGCCGGACTCGGAGCCGCTGCGCGGATCGGCGCCTCTTGCGCTGCCGCAGATCGTTCGTTCCTCATCGACCCTCTCGAAGCGCTCGGGCTCCCGGTGACCTGGTGCGAGTCAGCGAACACCACGACGTACCGCTTTCGGTACACGCGCAGTGGGCGGCGTGTGATGCGGCAGGACGCAGTCGGAGATCCCTGGTCTCCAGGAAACGCGCTGCTTGCGATCGGTGACGCATCCTGGGTGCACGTTGGCGCGCTCGTGCGCACCGACTTCCCCTCGAAGACCCTTGCGGCGCTAGCCGGCGACGACAGAACGCTTCTCGTGGACGGGCAGGGGCTCGTACGCACCCCCGCGCTTGGCCCGCTTCGCACGAACGGAAAGATCGGCGACGTCCTCCGCTACATGACGATCCTGAAACTCGATCAAGACGAGGCCGAAACACTCGCCGGCAGCATCGATCCCACCGACATTCGCGCGCTCGGAGTTCAGGAGGTCATCGTCACGCTGGGCTCGAGAGGATCATTGATCGTCACAGCCAACGCCGCCGAAGCCGTGCCTACGGACGAGATCGGCCGTCCCATCGACCCGACCGGGGCGGGAGACGCCTACTCCGCGGCGTATCTCTTCGCGCGCTCCGCGGGGGGCGAGCCGCTCGACGCCGCGCGCGCAGCCACGAAGGCGGTCACCGAGCTATTGGCGGGCTCGTCCGTCTAGATGTCCCGCCCACACAGGTTGTGAACGGCTGA
>Ga0136621_1000489_pt1 | contig 15721 bp, 13 predicted proteins | sample AntDryUQ445A2306_FD_104673 | JGI IMG/M metagenome (GOLD analysis project Ga0136621, IMG submission 104673) | Polar desert sand microbial communities from Dry Valleys, Antarctica - metaG UQ445A (23.06) | ecosystem: Environmental > Terrestrial > Soil > Desert | place: Antarctica: Dry Valley...
CAGAAACTCGGAACGGATCAGCTTGGACAACTGACCCATGTTGAGCTCAGGAACGATCACCTTCTCGAAGCGGCGAAGCACTTCGCCGGTGTTCTTGGGCATCGGGTTCAGGTGCTTTAGGTGTGCCCTCGCCACCGGTCTCCCGCGGGCGCGAAGACGCCGGCAGACCTCGCCGATCGTGCCGTAGGTTCCCCCCCAGCCGAGCACGAGCACACGTGCATCGTCGCTGCCGTCGAACTCGAGTGGGTCGATATCCTCCTCGATGACCTTGATCTTCGCCTGGCGAAGTTCTGTCATCAGCTGATGGTTGTCGGGGTCATAGGAGATGTTTCCGGTGCCATCCGCTTTTTCCAGCCCACCAACCCGATGCTCCAGTCCGGCGGTGCCCGGTATCGCCCATGGACGCGCCAAGGTCTCGCCGTCCCGGAGATAGGGCCAGAAGTCCTCACCCACATTGGGCTGTGAGGCAAACCGGACCGAGATATCGGGAAGCTTGTCCACCGACGGTATGTGCCAAGGTTCGGCGCCGTTGGCGATATAGCCGTCGGAGAGCAAGATCACCGGCGTCATGTATTTGAGTGCGATGCGCGCCGACTCCAGGGCCGCCCAGAAGCAAGACGCCGGGGAATAGGGGGCCACGATGGGGAGCGGCGCCTCTCCGTGGCGCCCGTACATTGCGTGCAGCAGATCGGACTGCTCGGTCTTGGTCGGAAGCCCGGTCGATGGACCGCCCCTTTGGATGTCGATGACGATCAGCGGCAGCTCGAGCGAAATTGCCAGGCCGAGCGTCTCCGATTTGAGGTCCAGTCCGGGGCCCGAGGTTGTCGTGATGCCGAGATGCCCGGAGAAGGCGGCCCCCAGTGCCATGCCGATCGCAGCGATCTCGTCTTCGGCCTGGAGAGTGCGGACCCCGAAATTCTTGTAGCGGGCAAGCTCGTGAAGGACGTCCGATGCAGGAGTGATGGGATAGGAGCCGAGGAACAAGGGCAGCTTGGACTGCACGCTGGCGGCAATCAGCCCGTAGGCGAGCGCCTGGTTGCCGGTGATCCTTCGATATCTGCCGGGAGCAAGAGTTGCGGGCTTGACCTCGAAGGCGCTCAGCTCTGCGGTTTCACCGAACGCATGCCCAGCCTTGAGGGCTGCCACATTGGCCTTTGCGATGGATTCCTTCTTGGCGAACTTTTTCTCGAGATACTCGATGGTGGGCTCGAGCGGTCGCGAATACATCCACGAAAGCACGCCGAGGGCGAACATGTTCTTGGAGCGTTCTCCTTCCTTCTTCGACGCTCCGGATCCCTTGACCGAATCGATCGTCATCGACGTCATGGGGATCTTGTAGACCTGATAACTATCGAGAGAGCCATCGTCCAGAGGGTTCGACGAAAAACCCGCCTTCTCCAAGTTGCGCTTGTCGAACGAGTCGGTGTTGAGAATCAGCATTCCGCCGCGCATCACGTCGCCAAGGTTCGCTTTGAGGGCGGCAGGGTTCATTGCGACCAGCACGCCGGGCTGGTCACCCGGGGTGAGTATGTCGTGGTCGGAGAAGTGAATTTGGAACGCCGAGACGCCTGCCAGGGAACCGGCCGGGGCCCGGATCTCGGCCGGAAAGTCAGGCATGGTGACGAGGTCGTTACCAAAGGCGGCGCTGACGCTGGTGAAGCGATCCCCGGTGAGTTGCATCCCGTCACCGGAGTCACCCGCGAACCGCACCACCACGCGGGGCAATTCCTTGCGGTCGGCGGGAATGTGGGGGGGGGCTGCCTGGGCCGCCATCAGACCTCCCCGGGCGCGCGTAGAAGCACTTCATACATTGTGTCGATAAACCATAACAGCGCCTTCAAGCTAACTGGTGCGGCTCGTGGCCCCTCGCCCGGCCCTTTAAAAGGCTTTGGCGGCCACCAGATCGGCCACCTGCACGATCACCGTGTCGCCTCGCCGGTCCACGAGCTTCACGGACGGCGCGCCGGTTGCATCCGGCGATATCGATTGCACCACCCCGACCACCTCGGAGAACGGCGACGGGTCATCGTGCAGACGGTATCTCGCCGAGACCTTGCGCCCGAGAAATGGCCGCCAGGCGTCGGGGGAGCTTGGTTCGTTGATCCGTTCTACTCGCCGCGCTCCTCAGCCGGGGCAAAGGGGCTCTCCATGGCGCCGCCGGAAGCATCCGGATGCGCTTCGAACCACTGCGCCTGGGTCCCGATGAACGACGTCCACTCGGGAGGAACGTTATCCGCGGGATAGATCGCGTCCACGGGGCAGGCCGGCAGGCACGCGTCGCAATCGACGCACTCCTCCGGATGGATCCACAACTGCTCCTCGCCCTCGTATATGCAGTCGACCGGACATTCGTCGACGCACGCCCTGTCTTTGACGCCGATGCACGGCTCTGCGATGACGTACGTCATGGGGTCTCACCTCCTGGCGACCGAGCACAACCTGGTGACCGAGCACAACTTCCACCCGATGATACCTGGTGGAGCGCCTTCGCCCGAAGATTGAGGTCATGTGAACCAGCTCGCCCCGGGGCATGGGTGGCCCCTGGTACCAGTATCGAGGCAAGCAGAGGGCGCCCTCGAGCCCTCAGACGGAGGGGAGGAGGCGCGCCGCAGCGCTGCGGTACTGCCGCCCTGCGTGGTAGCTCGAGCGGACGAGGGGGCCGGACTCGACCCACGCAAAGCCGAGCTCACGTTCGCCCCAGGTTTTGAAGCGGGCAAACTCGTCGGGGTGCACCCACCTGTCCACCGGCAGATGCCACGACACGCTCGGTTGCAGATACTGACCGATCGTCAGCACGTCGCAGCCTGCCTCCCTCAGGTCCCGCATGGACTCGTACACCTCTTCTTCCCGTTCGCCCATTCCGACGATGAGGTTCGACTTGGTCACCTGGTCCGCCCTGGGCTCCTTGGCCCAGCGGAGGAGCTGCAGACTCGCCTCGTAGCCAAACCCCGGCCGGATCGCCGGGTGCAGGCGCCGTACCGTTTCGAGGTTGTGTGCCAGCACGTCAGGTCTAGCGTTGATCACGCGCTCGAGAGAGGCGCGCGGATGCTCCTTGCGGCCCTTGAAGTCCGGGATCAGGACCTCGATCCCGCACTCGGGCCGGGCGGCTCGTACGGCAGCAACCGTCGACGCCCAATGGTTTGAACCCCCATCGGGCAGATCGTCGCGCGCCACACCGGTGATCACGGCAAACTCGAGGCCCATTAGAGAAACGGCTTCGGCGATCTTGGCAGGCTCCGCTGCATCCAGGGGCGCCGGCTTGGCCGTCTTGATGTCACAGAACCCGCACCGCCTCGTGCAGAGGTCGCCACAGAGAAGAAAGGTCGCCTCGCGCGCCTCCCAGCACTCGTAGATGTTGGGACACGCCGCCTCTTCGCAGACCGTATGGAGCCCGCGTTCGCGCATTAGGCGGCTCAGCTCTATGTAGTTCTCGCCTTGCTGAACCCGAACCTTGAGCCACTCCGGCCTCCGCCCCGGGCCCGGCGCGCCCTCGCCGGGGGCAGCATGCATGGGCAAGCCGCGCCGAAGATCGCTCTCGGCTTCCGCGCGCGTCTTGATCGTGGGAATCAGGAGTGGTTGCCCCATCAGCCCGCCATCATCAGTAGCTCGCCAGTTCTCGCATCTCCTGCTCCAGCCTATCGGCGTCGGGGAGGTACCAGTGCTCGAGGGTGGGCGAATACGGCATCGCCGGAACGTGGGGTGGTGCGATCCTCACGACCGGGCAGTCGAGCTCCGACAGCGCCTGCTCCCCTATCTGGGCCGAGATCTCCGCCCCCAGACCAAGGAACTTGTTGTCCTCGTGCACCACCATCACTTTGCCCGTCTTGCCGACCGATTGCAGGACAGTGTCCATATCGAGCGGATAGATGCTGCGCAGGTCTATGACCTCGATCTCTATTCCCTCGCCCGCAAGCCGTTCGGCTGCCTCCAGGCATAGATGCCACATCAACCCATAGGCGACGCAGGTCAGATCGTCTCCCTGCCGCCGCACCTCGGCAACTCCGAATGGCACCGTAAAGCGATCGTCGGGCACCTCGCCCTTGATCAGGCGATAAGTCTTCTTGTGCTCGAGGAAGAGAACCGGATCGGGATCCTCGATGGCGTGGATCAACATGCCTTTGACGTCATAAGGAGTCGAGGGGGCAACCACTTTCAGTCCCGGCACATGGGCGAACAGTGCTTCGATGGACTGGGAGTGATAGAGAGCACCGTGGACTCCTCCGCCGTACGGAGCCCGGATGACCATGGGGACACCGAAGTCGCCGTTCGAGCGATAGCGTATTCGCGCTGCTTCGGAGACGATCTGGTTGAAGGCCGGATATATGAAGTCTGCGAACTGAATCTCGGCGACGGGACGCATATCGTCGAGTGCCAAGCCGATCGACAGTCCGGCGATCAAACATTCGTCCAACGGGGTGTCGATGACGCGCTCCGGCCCGAAGTCGTCCAGAAACCCCATCGTCGCTCTGAAGACCCCGCCGCGGGCGCCGACGTCCTCTCCGAGGACGAGCACACGCTCGTCGAGCATCATGGCTTCATGAAGGGTGTCGTGCACCGCTTGTACGACGTTCTTGACCGTCATCACACGACCTCGATATCCCCGAACACATTCTTCGCCGCGGTAGATGGGTCGGGAAAGTCTGCGGCTTCGGCGGTCTTTGCCGCCTCAGTCACCTCGACTTTGGTGGCGCCGCGCACTTCCTCGATCACCGAATCATCGAGCACATCCACCGATTTGAGATATCTCTCGAAGCGAGGGATGGGATCTTTCCTCTTCCACTCCTGAACCTCTGCCGAGGGGCGATAGGTTCGATCGTCGTCGTCTGATGTGTGGGAATAGTAACGATAGGTGCGCAGCTCGATGAGGGTGGGCCCCTCACCCGCCCGGGCGCGATCGACCGCCTCTTTGGTGAGCTTGTAGCACTCGAGAATATTGTTGCCGTCACCTACGACGCCGGGGAACCCATATCCCTTCGCACGCTTGTAGACGCGTCCCGCCACCTGTCTGGATTCGTGAACGCTGATCGCATACTGGTTGTTCTCGCACACGAAGATCAACGGCAGAGCGTGGATGCCGGCGAAGTTCATGGCCCCGTGCCAATCACCCTCCGAGGTGCCACCTTCGCCGAACCACGTACCCACGATCGCGTCCTCGTGCTTGATCTTCTTCGACAGCGCCAGCCCGGCGGCGTGAAGCACCTGAGTGGATATGGGCGACGAGCCCGTGATGATGTTGCGAGCCTTCGAACCCCAGTGGGCGGGCATCTGACGGCCCCCCGAGGAAGGATCGTCCGCCTTGCCGAACAGGCCCAGGAACACGTCGTACACGGTGAACCCGGCGACGAGGACGAGGGCCATGTCGCGGTAGTAGGGGCAGAAGATGTCCTTGCCGCGTTCGAATGCCCACGCGGAGCCGACCTGGGCCCCTTCATGGCCCGAGACGGGAATCACAAAGGGGGCCTTGCCCTGGCGATTCAAAGACCATTGCCTCTCGTCGCAGAAACGCGCCAGCAGCATGCATCGGTACATCCCAAGCAGGTCTTCCTCCTTGAGGCCGAGCTCGGTGTGCCTGTCTTTTCCCTGTTTGCCCGGTTTCACGCGACGTCTCCTCTGGTCAGGTTCGTCTCGTCATGCGATTGAACTCGAGCTAAGGGGTGTTTGGGCCAGCGACGGCGCGCCGAGCTCATTCGGAGCGGTCCAGACCAGACGACGGCCGAAGACGACTCCAGCATGGTGCGCCGCTATACCAGCGGTGGCACGGACCGAATGCGCGCATCCGGTGGCCGCTTCCACGGAGGTCACCCCCCGGTCGCTCAGGCCGCAGGGCACAATCCCTGCGAACATGTCGAGATCGGTCGTGACGTTGAGGGCGAAACCGTGCATGGTGATCCCCCGGGTGATCTTCACGCCGATGGCCGCCAGCTTGTCGGTGCCCACCCAAACTCCCGTATGCCTGTCCCGGCGCGCCTCGAGTCCGAGGTCGGCGGCCGTCCTGATCAGTACCTCTTCCAGCTTGCGAACGTAGGCGATCACGTCGTAACGCTCGCCCAGCGAGATGATCGGGTAGCCGACGAGCTGGCCCGGCCCGTGGTAGGTGGCGCGCCCGCCGCGATCCACGTCGTAGAGCGAGATCGAGCGCGCCGCCCTGGCCGCATCGTCGTAGATGAGATCGGACGGGCTGCTCCTTCGCCCGAGTGTGTAGGTCGGAGGGTGCTCGAGCAGCAGGAGACAGTCCCCCATGGCGCCGGCGCGCCGGGCGCTGAACAGCTCCGCCTGCGCCGACCACGCCGTTCCGTAGTCCACCCGGCCGAGCCAGGTGGCCGCCATGACATTAAGCCGGCTCGGCTGCTGCTCTTCGAGGGTCATCTATAGATACTGCGCCAGATCCCCTGCAAAGTCGGTGGATTGGATGCGCTCACGCAGGCGCGCCAGGAACCGTGCGGCCTCGGCCCCGTCGATGATGCGGTGGTCCCACGACATCGTGAGGAACCCAATGCTGCGGATGGCGATGGCGTCGTCCTCGGTTACAACCACGCGCTTGGTGATCGCCTCGAAGCCGAGGATGGCCGCCTGCCCCCGCGGAATGATCGGCACCGACACGATCGAGCCAAAGGGACCGGGGTTGGTGATGGTGAAGGTCCCCCCGGTGAGATCGTCGGGCGTGACCTTTTTCGTGCGCGCTCTCTGTGCAACATCCGAGATGCCCCGGGCCAGCCCCACCAGATTCTTTTCGTCCGCCCCCTTGACCACGGGGACGATGAGACCGCCGCCTTCGAGGGCAACCGCGACTCCCAGGTTGACGTAGTGCCGTATAAGGTTGGCTTTGTTGTCCCCGTCGAAGGCCGCATTCACCTCGGGCATCTCGAGGAGGGCCTCGCACACCGCACGAGCGAGGAACGGCATGTAGGTGAGATTGAACCCCTCGCGCTCCTTGAAGGCCGCCTTGGCCTTCTCGCGCGTCTCGACGGCCCGGGTCCAGTCGACCTCGACTGCGTTCCAGGCCCGCGCGGTTTCAAGATGGGAGGCCACCATGTGCTCGGCGGTCCGGCGCCGGATGTTGCTCCACGGCACCAGCTCTTCGCGCTCGCCCCCCTGCTCCGGCTGGGTCGAGCCGGCGTCCTGATCCTTTGCTGCTTCGTCCCCGGCCTCCTCCTGCGCAGCGGGCTCGGCCTGTCCCTGCTCCCCCTGGGTCTGCTGCTCGGCCGCCTGCAGGACATCCTGCTTGCGGATGCGCCCGCCGGTCCCGGTTCCCTCGACCCCTTCGAGGTCGACGCTGTGCTCGTCGGCGAGGCGCCTCACCAGGGGCGAGATGATCCGGCGTTTGGAGGTATCGCCCGCCCCGTCTCCGGACGGCTGTGACGCGCCGCCCGAGTCCTCCTGATCGGCCTCCTGGGTTTCGGCGGAGGGCTGCTCCTCCGGCGCGGCCTCGTCGGAGCCTTCTTCTTCGTCGGCTTCGTCGGCGGACTGGGGTTGGTCTCCTTCAGCCTTTCCCCCGGCGGACTCCTGGGCCTCTTCGGGTTCGCCGCCCTCTGCGTCCTCGGCCCCTTCGCCTTCGGCCCCCTCGCCCTCGGCTTGTTCGGCCTTGGCCTCGGCGGCCTCCTGCTCGGCGCCCTGCTCCTGTCCATCGCCATCGTCCTGGGTGTCCTCGGCGCGCTCCTGCTGCTGGCCCTCGGGCGCCCCTCCACCCTCTTTTTCCTCTGAGGACTCGGGCTCGCCGTCACCCTCCCCGGTGTCCTGGCCGTCCTCGCCCACGACTGCGATGGCGTCTCCCACCTTGGCGGTATCGCCCTCCTGGACGAGAATCTTCTGCAACACGCCCGAAGCCGTTGAAGGGACTTCGGAATCCACCTTGTCGGTGGAGATCTCGACGAGGAGCTCGTCCTCGTCGACTGTGTCACCCTCGCTTTTCAGCCACTTGGTGACGGTCCCCTCGACCACCGATTCGCCGAGTTGCGGCATCTTGACCTCTGGCATGCGGTAAGTCCTCCCTTAGACGAACATCTGATGCCCGTGAGCTTGCAGGACCTCAGGAAGCTCCACTCAGATTACCCGTCCCGCAACGGCCCGGCACCTCCGGGCAAACCCACTTCTCTGGTCGAGAATGTTCGCTCCACGACACTTTTCGACCAAACTACGCAGGCCCACTTCTCTGGTCGAGAATGTTCGCTCCACGACACTTTTCGACCAGACTATGGGGAGCCGTGCAACGGTTTGCCGGCCAGCTCCATGAAGGTCTCCCCTATAGCCTCCGACAGGGTGGGGTGCGGATGGATGATCTCGACGAGCTCTGCGGGATAGGCCTCCCATGAGGTCACGAGCATCGCCTCGGAGATCAGGTCCGAAGCGCGGGGGCCGACGATGTGAACGCCCACGACCGCTCCGTCCTCCTGGGCGACGGTCTTGACGAACCCCTGGCCGCCTCCGAGCATCTGTGCGCGGGCGTTGGCGGAGAACTGATACTGCTTGGCGACCACATCCATTCCCATCTCCTCCGCCTTCTGCTCGGTCAGCCCGACCGATGCGACCTCGGGCTGGCAGTAGATGCAGTGGGCGATGTTGCGGTAGTCGACGGGTGGAGGGTTCTGCCCCGCCAGGCGCTCGGCGACGTTCTGGCCCTCGATGAAGGCGACGTGGGCAAGCTGCGGATGGGGGCCCCAGTTGGCGTCGGGAACGGTGATCGCATCGCCGATGGCATAGACCCCCTCCACACTCGTCTTGAAGGTCTCATCCACCGAGATGAAGCCCTTCTCGAGCTTGATCCCGGCCTCCTCCAGACCAATCCCCTCGGTGCGCGGGCCCCGTCCGACCGCCACCAACATGCGGTCCCCGGTGAGCTTCTCGTCCTCGCCGTCCTCGCCGTCTTTCGAGATGGCGATCTCGACGCCCGAGTCAGTCGTTTCGGCGCCCGTCACCGAAACACCGAGGTGGAACTCGATCCCCCGGGACCTGAGCGCTTTGAGCAACGCCTTCGAGACCTCGAGATCCTCAGCGGGCGCAATGCGATCGAGCATCTCGACCACATGCACCTCGGCGCCGAACGACCTGTAGACGCTGGCGAACTCGAGGCCGATGTAGTTGCCGCCCACAATAATGATCGAGGACGGGATGTCGTCGGCAATGAGCCCGTAGTTCGAGTTGTGGACTTTGTCGCCGTCGGCGGAGATGAACGGCAGGTCGCGCGGGTAGGAGCCGGGGGCAAGCAGCACGGCCTTCTCGGCCTTCAGGCGGCGCTCGCCCTCTTCGGTGTCGACCACGACGGTGGTCGGGTCCGCCAGCACCCCTTCACCTTGAACGAGCTCCACCTTGTTCGCCTTGACCAGATGCTGGAGGCCCCGGTACATCTTGTTGACGACGTTGTCCTTGAAGTCCAGCACCTTGCCCCAATCGACCTGAGGCTCGTCCTGGACGATGATCCCGAAGTCTCCTGCATGGCGGATCTCGTCGGTGAGCTCGCCGGCGTGCAGCAACGCCTTGGTTGGAATGCACCCTCGATGCAAGCAGGTGCCGCCCACCTTGTCCTTTTCGACCATGGCGACGGCCATACCCAGGGAGGCCGCCCGGAAAGCTGCGGCGTAGCCTGCGTTACCCCCACCAAGGATCACCAGATCGAAAGAGTCGCCTCTGTCTGCCACCGCTACCTCCACGGAGTCGGAATGCCATCCTCGACGATAGCGCCCGCGCGCCCGGCTTTCGACGCCGGTGACCCGAGGTGTGGGACGATTGAGGCATGAAGGGTGACAGGGTCGAGATCGTCGTCGACGTCGGGGACGGAACCAAGACCTACGAGATCATGGCCTCGAAGGCCGGAAGGCGAATCGACGTCGCCAACCGGCGCGGGACGATTGAGGTCTCCGAGGTCACCCGCAACGGCGAGTCGGTGCGCACCGCCCGCTTCATGGCGGCACGGGTCGTGGCGTTGATCGAGTTCCCCGCCGACGACGTTCGAGGGGGAGGGCCGGAGCGCCCCCGCAACCAGCCTTCGCTGCTGTAGTTCTGGGTGCCGGCGACCGTTCGGGCGGTCGCCGAGCCACAGAGACCAGGCCGAGGTTTCGGTTGCGGCTAGGGGGCTGTGGCCGCCCCGCAGTGTTTGCAGACCGGGGCGTTGGGTGAGATGAGGCCGCCGCAGCCGTCGCAGCGGCCGGGCCCGACGGTGCCCGTACCGGCGCGCCGGGCCACGGCGATCGCCAGCGCCCCGAGGGCCACGATGCCCGCCAGGATCGGCAGGGACGCGGTGTCGAAGCCCCTGGTGACGCCGGTCAGCAGGGCAAGGGTCACACCCGCCGCCACAATGCCCGTCACCCAGGCCGTCATGAGGCCTCGGCGGCGGCGAGCCCGAGGGCCTGCTCGAGCCAGCGAGCGACCTGGTCCATCACCACCGGGTCGTGGCGGAGATTGTGCTCGGCGCCCTCGAGGATGGCGAGCTCGGCGCGCCGAGCGTGCGCCGCGATGCGGTGAGCGTGGCTGACCGGGACGACGGTGTCTGCGGTCCCGTGCACCACGAGCGTCGGGATGCCTACCTCTTCGATCGAGCGCTCCGTCGTCACCCCGTCGAACTCCGCCGCCCATATCGTCGGGTCCTGGAGGACACCCGGGCCGAGCGCCAGTCCGCTCCCGAACAACACCCGGCGCGCCCCATCGTGGGCATCGTCTGCAAACCCCTCCCATCCGGCCGGCGCGGCCAGCAGAACAAGCGCATCCGCCGGCCCGCCCCGCCGGATGGCCTCGGCAGCCACCGGCCCCCCGGCCGAGGTTGCGATGACCGCCAGCGGTTTTCCCGGGCTCAGCGCCTGCGCTGCTCCCAGCCATGCGAGCGCATCCCGGACCCAGCCCTCGATCGAGAAGAAGCCCTGAGAGCCGCGCACGCTTCTCATATCGGCCCACATAGCCGCCCAGCCCCGCTCGGCCCATCGGCGCGCCAATCCCGGATAGTCGACCGAGCCTGGAGCCGGGGGCATCTGGGAGGGCATCCCGTGCAACAGGACCACCGTCGCCCTCGGTTCGGGGGGAATCCATGCACCTCCGTCAAGCTGCAGACCGTCGCACTCGACCGTGAGGGCCCGTTCGAGGAGCTTGCTCACGCCGCCCCATTTCGTCTGACGGTCAATCTGTGTCCCGAGGCATCGTCGTCAAGCGTCACCGTCAACGTGTCGGTGTCTGGATCCCATTCGTAGCCGACGGCCCGGTCGTCGACCTCGACCGCCTCGGGCTCCCGGCCGAGTCCCCGCAACTCGAGGGACATCTGCGATCGAGCGGGAGTGAAGGCGCCCTCACGCTTGCCGACGCTCACAGTCAACGTCTCGGGCGACCCCTCGCACACTATTCGGGTGCGGGCATAGTCCCCATCCCTATGGGCGTAACCGTCGCCGGCGTCTTCGTAGAGAACCGCCTCGCCGCGGCCCTCGTCCACGAACGCCATCAGAGTGAGAGGCTCGGCCGCACGCTCACCGACATGGTTCATGTCGGGCCACATCGCCACCGCTTTGTTCGCCGCCACGAAAAGTGCCGGGGAACCAAGAGGGGCGTGCACCAGAATGTGGGCCGGGCCCGAGAAGCGCTCGCCGCTCCACAGGTGCCACCAAGCCCCCTGCGGAAGGTAGACGTGTCTGTGCTCGACGCCCGGTTTGGTGATGGGAGCAACGAGCAGCGCATCTCCGACCAGAAATTCGTCGTCCATCGTGTAGGTGGTCTCGTCCTCGGGATACTCAAATAACAGCGGCCGGAGGATCGGCGCGCCGGTGCGATGACACTCCTCGAAGGCGCTGTAGAGATACGGTAAGAGCCGCTGCCGAAGTTTGATCATCTTGCGGCACACGGACTCGAACGGTTCGCCGAAAGACCACGGCTCTTGCGGACGAAAGCCTTTGGCATTGTGGTTGCGACAGAACGGCTGGAAAACGCCCATCTCGGTCCAACGCGCCAGAAGCTCTCCGTTCGAGTCGCCGTGGAAGCCGCCGATGTCCGATCCTGCCCACGCAACGCCGCTTAGCCCGAGATTCTGCAGCTGGGGCATGCTCATCGACAGGTGCTCCCACCAGGCCGAGTTGTCTCCAGTCCACTGCAGGGCGTGGCGCTGCAATCCCGCATAGCCGGCCCGGGTGATCACGAACGGGCGCCGCTCCGGCTGCAGACGTTCGAGCCCCTCACGGGTGGCGCGAGCCATGAGCGATCCATAGGCGTTGTGTATCTGCGCATGCACCTTTGAATCGCCGTCTCCGTTGTGAACGACATCGGCGGGGAAGGTGTCCTGCAGAGGGACGAACACACACGGCTCGTTCATGTCACACCAGATCCCTGCGACACCCGCATCGATCAACGTCTGATGGTTGTCCCCCCACCATGACCGCGCACCCGAGCTGGTGAAATCGGGCCACGCGCACATGCCCGGCCACACGACATTGTGGTACTCGTCGCCATGCAATGTCTTGCAGAACAGATCGGCGCGGCGTCCCTCCGTATAGATGGAGTAGTTCTCGTCTACCGACGCCGGGATCGATGATCGTGACGACATGGAAGCCGTCGTCGGCCAACTCGGAGAGAAGCTTCGATGGATCGGGGAAACGTTCGCGGTCCCAGGTGAAAACCCGGTAGCCGTCCATGTAATCGATGTCCAGGTAGAGGGTGTCGCACGGAATGTCCCGTGCCCGGAACGAGCGTGCGATGGCCCGCAACTCGTCGGCATCCATGTACGAGTACTTGCTCTGCTGGTAGCCGAGTGACCACAGCGGCGGCATCGGCGTCCGGCCTGTCAGCTCGGTGTACCGGCCCAATACAGCGCGCGGCGAGGGGCCGCAGAACACGTAGTAGATGAGATCACCACCGTCGGCGCCAAAGCAGGCGGTGGCCGGATCGTCCCGGGCGAGATCGAACTCGACTCGATGCGTGTTGTCGAACAACAAACCCCAAGCCTTACCGCCGTCCAGCGCCAACAGAAATGGGATCGACGTGTACAGGTTGCTGAGGCTTGCAGTGTGGCCTATCGGAGGATCGATGTTCCAGAAGGTCTGATGTGAATCGGTCTTTTCGAGCCCGCTGGTTCGCTCTCCGCAGCCGAAGTAGCGCTCCGCTGCGTGGTGCTGTTTGTACAGGCGCACCGCGGGACCTACCGGGGCGGTCCACGGCTCGGCCGGCGATCCTGCAACCGTTCCCATTCCCCTAGCCGGATCGTCGGCCGCAAACGTACGGCCGACGCCGTCGGAGAAGGTGATGCGCAGTGGATCCAGGGCCACGATGGCGCTGCCCAACTCGGTTGAGAGCGTGACGTTATGGTCCCCACCGGCGTACTCGAGGGGCACCGGGCCCCACCGGGCCCGGGCTATGGCCTCGGTCGAGTAGTCGGGGGCCCGGCCGTGCGCAAACATGCCGACGCGCCAGAGGTCTGGTGCAAGCGCCGTCACCTCGACCCTCGCCGAGCCACTCCGGAACAATGCCCCCGATTCCGTCCGCGCCTCGAGCTCCGCGCGCCCTATGGGAACGTACTCATGCTCAGTATGCGGGTTCACACAAAGGCTCTCTTGTCGGGCGGACGGGGCGCCATCGTACGAGCTCAACGGTGGGATGCCACCCACGACTGCAGCTCGGCGCAGGTGCGGTAGTTGAGGATGCGCGCCCGCTCGATTCCCGCTTTCATGGCGGAAGCCAACGCCATATCGACGAAGCGCAATTCGGTGGGGTCGTGCGAGTCCGTCCCTATCGTGAACATCACGCCGGACGCGTTGGCGATGGGCAGCAGCTCTTCGCTCAGGTCCTGCCGGTGAGGATGCGAGTTGATCTCGACGGCCTTTCCCAAAGAGGCGGCCTCCTCGAACACCCGAGCCCAGTCCGCGTTCAACCCGGGGCGGCGGCTGTAACGCCGTCCGCGAGGGTGCCCGATCACGTCGATGTTCGGGTTGCGCAGCGTCGTGAGATAACGCTGTGTCGAGTCCTCGGGCACGCGCAGCGCACTGTGAAAGGACCCCAGCACCAGATCGAGCCCGGGAAGCACCTCCGGGCCCATGTCGCCCTGACCCTCGGCGTCGATATTCATCTCGATGGCGCGAAGGACCCGAAAGTCCCCCGAGGTGCCCAAGCCGTCGTTCAGTTCATCGATGGCGCGCCCCTGCTCGGCGAGTTGTTGGGAGTCCATCCCACGTGGGACGCGCATCCCCCCGGAGTGATCGGTGATCGCGATGTAGGTCAGACCGCGCCCGGCGCAGGCGGCCGCCATCTCGGCGAGCGTCGAGCTCCCGTCGCTCCAGGTCGTATGCATCTGCAGGTCGGCTTTGAGCTCACTGCGCCAGGTGGGCTGCGACGCCACCTGGGCACGAGCGGCGGCGAAGGTGTTGAACCCCCGGCGCGCCGGGGGTGGCTCGGGCACCTCGGGGGGATGGTCGAGCCACTGCGCCAGGCGGCGCTCGATGCCCGGGCCGACCCCCTCGAGCTCGGTCAACGAGCGTCCCTGCGCAGCCAGGCCGGAGGCTTCCTCGGCCCACAGAAGGGCGGCGCTCGACGCACGTCCGAGGGCACGCTTGCGATGCCCTTCGGCGGCGTCCGCTTCGAGCCCCAGAAGCTCTGCGAGGCTCGCGTTGGTCAATTCAACTGACAATGGCATCCCAGGGGGCGGAAGTGGGCCTCATACGACCGAGACACTACGCGACGGTCACCTCGCGCAGGTGGTACCCGGTCGCTCCTGCGGGATGGGGGGCGGCGAGGTCCTTCGTCTGAACCTCGCCGAGTCCGTCGGTCGCCCGACAGACCACCGAGGTGGTCCCCGGCTCCTCCGGGGTCCAGCGGTAGGCCCATTGACGCCACGTGAGCGGGCTGATCGGCTCCTTCAATTGCGCGTCGTGCCATGTGCGGCCGCCGTCGGTGGAGACCTCGACCTTGTCCACACCACGATCGCCGGCCCACGCAACGCCTGCGATCCAGGTAGCGTCGCCCGCCACGGCCGCACCCGAATCACCTGCCACGTCGATGCGCGATTGGGTCCTGACCAGCGCCAGATCGGACCATCCCCGCTCCATCCAGTAGCCCTTGTAGTCCCGGGCCACCACCTCGATCGATTCGATCCACTTGACGTTCTTCATGCCGTAGGTCGAAGGAACCCTGACGCGACAGGGGAATCCGTGCTCCTGGGTGAGTGGCCGGCGGTTCTGGGCGAACGCGAGGAGAACACTGGGGCTCCGCGCGGTTTCGAGGGTGATCGAATCGCTGTAACCGTCGGCTGCCCGAAACACCACGTCGAAGGCGCCCGGGAGAGGGCCGGCGGCGTCGAGCAAGTCTTTCAACCTCACCCCACCCCACAACGAGCTGCCGACCAGGTCACCACCGACCTCGTTCGAGATGCACGTGAGCACCGAGTACTCCTCGACCACCTCGAAGCCCTGTCCCAACTCGGAGAACGACAGAGCGAGTGGACTCTCGACTTCACCCGTCAGCTCGAGGTTCCAACCTTCGGCCTCGACCGAAGGTTGCACCAGGTTGATGTCCACGACGTAGTGCTTGCCAACCGGCGTGATCTCGGGGGTCAGGCCCTGGATCTGTGGGAAGCCGGGACGCTCGGGAAGGGGCGCCGGAACGACCGGCTCGACCAACGCGATGGCCCGGTTCGGCCCGCCGAGCTTGCGCGCGAAATATCCGGCGTCTCCGCCCGCCAACACGGGTGCGAGGGCCGTACCGGCTCCCAGCCCGAGCGTCCGTCGGCGGCCAGGATCATGGGTGTGGGAGGTGCTTCGCCCCCCGGCTA
>Ga0136621_1000490_pt1 | contig 15701 bp, 17 predicted proteins | sample AntDryUQ445A2306_FD_104673 | JGI IMG/M metagenome (GOLD analysis project Ga0136621, IMG submission 104673) | Polar desert sand microbial communities from Dry Valleys, Antarctica - metaG UQ445A (23.06) | ecosystem: Environmental > Terrestrial > Soil > Desert | place: Antarctica: Dry Valley...
AAACGGGGCGAACATGGCCCCGTGAGCGATGAAAAACGGGCTTAACGGCCGCGTCTCCGTCTGCAATCGATTCGTATACACGCTGTACAACCATTTTTGATACTTGTTCAGAGGTTCCTTAATGTCGGAACTCAGCGTCGTCTCTCGCCTGGAAAGTTCTGGGATCGTCCAACCCGATGCTGCACCGGACGCTCCCGATCGTCGCGCCCGTGAGCTTTAGTCTTGGTCTGCCCAAGAAGGCGGATGAACAAGAGTTCGCGGTCAGAGTAAAAATTCCCACGCTACCGCGGCCTAGTTTCCGTGCGCTGCGGTCCCGGCTTTTGTTTCGCGATGCGTAAAGCAAGCGTGGCTTCAATCTGTCGTCCCCTTCGCCGCGGCTGGCGTCGTCAACACATGGACGTGATTAGGCTTCATCGCAAGACGTGTACAGAGACTCGGTATTTTCGAGCGGCTTCGCCCAGATATTCTAGGTAGAAGCGGTATTCCTCCTCCGCATAGAAGCAGGCTTGGCGATTATCGCCCCCTCCATGACGTGCGGGGGGATCGACGACGGGCCATACCTCCCAGTCCCTCAGTATTGTTCCTTCGACGAAAAGGGCGTTTATTGTTTATACCTGAGTATACCTACCAGGGGTATAATATTGCATGTGAGCCGCGCGTCTTCCTCGGAAAAGCCCCTGCACTGGGTCGGATCATCAAAGAAAGATTTGCTGGCCTTCCCGGAAGAAGTTATCGATGACATTGGATACGCGCTCGGGGTGGTGCAACTTGGTGGAACGTCGCCCTCGGCGAAGTCATGGAAAGTCGAGGGGCCGGGCGTGTTGGAGATTGTGAAGGGTTTTCGAGGTGACGCATATCGCGTGGTCTATAGCGTGCGGTTTAAGGAAGCGGTATATGTACTGCACTGCTTTCAGAAGAAATCGCCTTCCGGATATCAGCACGGCGAAGAGCGATACGAGGTTGATTCATGAACGATTGAAGGCGGCTCAAGTGGATTACGAGGTACGTTATGGCAAAAAAGCGTGATGTGGTTGAAGCGGGGAGCGGAAATGTGTTTGAAGACTTGGGCTTTACCGATGCCGGCGAACGCAGGCTGAAGGTGCAGCTTGCGATGCGGGTAAACGAGCTCATCGAAGATCGCGGTCTCACCCAGGTGAAGGCGGCTAAGCTTTTTGTTATTCCGCAGCCGCACGTCTCTGAGTTGGCGAACTACAAGCTCAGCCGGTTCTCCTCAGAGCGACTTATGCATTTCATTACTCTCCTCGATCGTGATGTGGAGGTCGTGATTCGGCCTAAGGCCGCCGATCATCCCCAGGGTATGGTGTCGGTATCGGTCGCGCCGTAGGCTAAGGAGACCCTCCGTTTCTAATTCGCTTATGAGACAGCACAACGAGATCGCCGAAAAACTAGCACAGTTATTAGACTGTGTGTTACGACAGTCCTCGGGGCCGATGGCGTTCCCGGACTCGGCAAGCCGGGATGCTAGTGCGCAGGCGCAATTGCTTTATGAGCGCTGGATGTGTAAACCGGAGTGGTCGCTGCGGGCGGAAGGCATTCCGCTCCTTATTGGAATCGCGCCCGATGCGTGGGAAACACTGCGCGCTTCCGGTGCATGCGGCACTCTGGAGCACGAGCTGTGGGCATCCGTGAGAGATGCGGTCATTACCGAAGGCAAACCGCGAGTAATCAACCCTGAGTCCCGAGAAGAGGATTGGCGTTGTGCGCCGAGCGATCTCTATCAGTGGGCGCGCGCCTCGGGCGTCCCCATCCCGGAACCTTTCGAGGCGCTCATGCAGTTCATCCAGCGCGTGGTTCAACGGCCCGCGGCCTCGTCACCAGACGCCCTCTGCCGGGAACCTAATCCGTCTGCGAGAAACGATGCTCCCGGCATACGGGAAAAAGTGCTCGGCGCGGCGCTTAACGTGCTCGCCAAATGTCCGGACCAGTGTTACGACCAACATGGTTTGGTGAGTGGCGAGAAGATCACTAAGTTGATCGCGGCGCAATCCACGCGCTGGTTTGATACAAAGGAGCCCCCGATGCGTACCGGCGAGATGGCGGAGCTGATCGATAAATGGTTGGAGTAGGCCAACGCTACGGATTTTAACCCCCATGAACCTGGGCGATACGATAGGGACGCTCGCGATGACCGATGCGGTCGCGCGCGAATGGGAGGTGCTCATCGTCGGCGCGGGGCCGGCCGGTGCGTTCGCCGCGCACGCATTGGCGCGGCACGGGCTACGGGTGCTGCTGGTCGATAAAGCGGCTTTTCCGCGCTACAAAGTGTGCGGTGCCTGCTTGAATCCACGCACCTTGGCGGTATTGAACGCGGCCGGCCTCGGTGCCTTGGCGGAGCGTTGCGGAGCGGAACCCATCAAGGCGTTCCATGCCGCGATCCGAGGCCGGGATCTAGCGCTCGCCGTACCGGGAGGGGTTGCGCTCAGCCGCGAGGCGTTTGACGCGGCATTGATCCAAGCGGCCATCGGCGCGGGCGCGCAGTTTCTGTCCGGCACGGTCGCATGTTTAGGAGCCGGCACGAAGCCGGCCGTCGAATTGCGGCAGGGCCCTCAATGCGGTGCCGTGTCGAGCCGGCTGGTGTTATGCGCCGACGGGCTCGGCAGCCGTTTGATCCGAGCGGCAGTGAAAGATGCTCCGCGGGTTGCACGGGATTCGCGCGTCGGGGCCGGCGTGATCGTCGCGGCGGCGCCCGCTTTCTATGAGTCCGGAGTGATCTTCATGGCCTGCGGCGCGCGCGGCTACGTCGGGTTGGTGCGCGTGGAGGACGGACGGCTGAATGTGGCGGCGGCGTTCGATCGGGGGTTCGTCCGCACACTGGGCGGGGCGGGGGCCGCGGCGGCGGCGATTCTGAACGAGGTGGGTTGGCCGCCAATTCCGAAACTCGCCGAGGAGGTTTGGCGGGGAACGGCGCGCTTGACCGTGCAGGCGCCGTGTCTCGCTTCTGAGCGCGTGTTCGTCCTGGGCGACGCCGCGGGTTACGTGGAACCCTTCACCGGCGAGGGCATCGCCTGGGCGTTGGCCTCGGCGGAAGCCGTGGTCCCGTTAGCGCTCGCGGCGGTTCAACGCTGGGATTCCGCCCTGATCGCGGAATGGGAATGTGCCTATCGCCGCGTGATCGGGCGCAGAGTCCTCTGCCACGCCGCCGCCGAGATTCTCAGGCGACCGGGCTTAACACGGGCGGCGTTTTCCATCCTGGCGCGGATCCCCGGGTTGGCGGCGCCGCTGCTGAAAGCATTGAATCATCGGCCTACGATGCGTGCGAGTCATCCGGTGTGACGCCTCGGAGCTTGTGAAAAAATCTGCTGCGCTCGCGACCCCGCGCTTGAGCTATCATGTCTAAAAAACACAACGGCTAATGGCAATGTTCGTCACTGGGCTCGGCACCGCCGTCCCTCCGCGGCGCTATACGCAGGCCGAATGCTGGGAGGCGTTTAAGTTTTCCTCGTTCGCTACCCGGCTCGACCGGCGTGCCTGTGCTCTCATCGAGCAGGTATTGCTCGGCGATAACGGCATCGCAACCAGGCATCTTGCGCCGGAAAACCTGCGCGAAGTGTTCGAGATCGACGCCGACACCCTGCATCGGCGCTTCGGCGATCACGCTCCTCGGCTGGCGATCGCCGCGGCGCGCCAGGCGCTCGAAAACGCCGGCCGGCGTGCCCCCGAGATCGATGCGGTGATCGCAAGCACCTGTACAGGATACCTGTGTCCGGGCCTGACGAGTTACCTGATAGAGGGACTCGGGTTGCGGCAGAACGCCTTGGCGTTCGATCTCGTCGGTCAGGGATGCGGCGCCGCCTTGCCCAATTGGATGATGGCGGAGGCGCTGCTTGCGGCCGGCCGGTGCCGGAATGTGCTGGCCGTCTCAGCCGAAGTGTGCAGTGCGGCGATCTATCTCGACAACGATCCGGGCGTGCTGATCAGCGGTTGCTTGTTCGGTGATGGGGCGGGCGCGGCGGTGCTCTCCGATGCCGCCGCTCAGGGCCGTCGGCGCATCGAATGGAAAACGAGCGCGTCCCTTACCGATCCCGAACGGCGCGATGATCTGCGTTTTGAACAGCGCCAGGGGATGTTGCGCAATATCCTGACCCGGCCCGTTCCAAAGCTTGCGGCGGCTTATGCGGAACGGGTATTGGGGACGGTACTGGAAGCGTCCTGTATGAACAAGCAAAATATCAGCACTTGGATTTGGCACGCGGGCGGGCGCGATGTGCTCGCGGCTCTAAAGGAACGATTGGAGCTACCCGAGGAGGCGATCCTCCATAGCCGCGAGGCATTGAGCGAATTCGGCAACCTGAGCAGCGCCTTCGTGTACTTCGTGCTCAGCGCCGCCCTGAAACATTCGGCGCCCCCCGGTTGGTGGTGGATGTCCTCGTTTGGCGCCGGGTTTAGCTGTCACGGGGCCTTGTTGGAAGTGAGCGCTTGTGAATAAATCTACTGCGCAACCCGCCCGCATCGTTGCGCGGTGCTCGGAATCCTCATGTATTTCCATATACACTCCGGTTCCTGTGCGCCGCGCGCCTCGCGGGCGGGCGTGCTCGCTACGATTTCTTCACAAGCTCTGAGCTAAACGGCCAAGCCTTGATAATGACGACCTTAGAACGCTTACAGGCGTTGCTGGTTAAGCACAACCAAGTTACACACGGTGATCTCGTGCCGGCCGCGTCGCTCGAGGCGCTCGGGCTCGACTCGATGGATACCATCGATCTGCTGTTCAACATCGAAGACGAATTCAACATCACCGTGCCGCGTGACCAGGCGCCCCTGAAGACCCTCCAGGACGTTGTCGATTACATCGATCGCTTGGTTTCAGAGCAGCACGTTCAGCCTGCTATTGAGGAACGCGGTCCTTGAGAAGGGTGGTCATTACCGGGCTGGGGGTGATCTCACCGCTCGGGAATGATCCTCAAGAGTTCTTCAAAAACCTGCTCGCGGGAAGGTCCGGCATCGGGAGGCTGCAAACGCCGTTCGCCGAAAAGCTGTCGATCCGCATCGGCGCGCAGGTTCATTTTGACGGCGCGCTGTTTTTCCCTCCTGGCCGCTTGAAAATTCTAGATCGCGTCAGTCAGCTCGCCCTGAGCGCGGCGGCACAGGCCGTGACCGATGCGGGGCTGGTCTTCCAAGGCGGCGACGATCCCCGGTGCGGTGTGTATTTGGGCACGGGCATGGGCGGCGCGGAAACGACCGATGCCGGGTATGCGATTTTGTATCGCGAGGGATCGGAGCGTTTGCAGCCCTTCACGGTGGTGATGACGATGAACAATGCCCCCGCCGCGTGGATTGCTCTCGAATATGGGCTGACGGGTCCCTGTCTCACGTATTCGACCGCTTGCTCCTCGTCCGCCGTGGCGGTGGGGGAAGCCTATCGCCAGATCGCGCTCGGACGCATCGACGCGGCGCTCGCGGGCGGCGCCGAGGCGCCTCTGACCTATGGCACCATGAAGGCCTGGGAAGCCCTGCGTACGCTCGCCTTGGAGGACCCGGAAAATCCCGCGGCGTCTTGCAAACCGTTCTCGAAGAACCGTACCGGGCTGGTGCTCGGTGAAGGCGCGGCAATCGTCGTTCTGGAGGATCTGGAACGGGCACGATCCCGCGGTGTGCCAACCTATGCCGAGCTTGTCGGCTACAGCCAGACCACCGACGTCGCGCACATTACCCGGCCCTCGCTCGCAGGCCAGGCGCACGCACTACGGTCCGCGTTGGAGGATTCCAAGATGGGACCGGAAGAAATCGATTACATCAATGCCCATGGGACGGCGACGCTTCAAAACGACTCAGTGGAGACCGCCGCGATCAAAGAGGTATTCGGCCGCCACGGCTATCAGATCCCGATTAGCTCGACAAAATCCATGCACGGGCATCTCTTAGGCGCGGCGGGGGCCATGGAATTAATTGTCGCGATCATGAGCTTAAAACACCAAGCCGTACCGCCGACCATTAATCTCACGCATCCGGACCCCGAGTGTGACCTCGATTACGTCGCGAATAGCGCTCGAACGAACGTCGCCGTCGCCACCGTGATGTCGAATTCCTTTGCCTTTGGGGGCACCAATGCCGTGCTCATCGCTCGAAAGTATGAAGGTTAACTAACCCGCACGTGGTATTGTGGTTCCTCGCCGGTCTCAGCCATATTAAGCCCCGTTGTGCAATGCAAATAGGATTTCTCGATAGGGGTGCTACACTTTCTAATTGAGGCGTCGGCATTGAGGAGCGTCCTTCACGGAAAGCGGCCGGCCGATGTCATTTGGCCGTCATACATTCGCAGGATAATGTCCTTCGCACTCAGAGGGCGGTTCATCTGAGTCGTTTGTTTAGTAGAGACGAGAGTACTACCGCAGACCCGGAGGTTATCACTATGGATCACATGAGCGTCAAAGAGCAATTCACGGCGCCCGCGGACCCAGAGATGCAGGATGCGCCTCCAGCGCGGCGAGATCGCGCGCCGGATACGGCCGGCCCGGAGGATGCGAACGTTCCCATGGTCCTCGGCTTTGAGGCGGCCAATGGATCGAATGGGAACGAACGGCGTATTGTCGAAGCCGCGTACCGGCGCGGGTGCGAGCGGGGAGAGAACCTGGGCGCCATCATCCGCAACCTCATCGCCGACACGCCCCTCGACCGTTGTTGAGGAGGATTGGCGCAAGTTGTAGCCGCGCACACCACCCTACGCCTGAATCGGCCCATGAGCGCGGCCGGTGGGCTGCGGGCTCACAGGGGCTGTCCGGCGAGCCGCAGGGGCGGCATGGCGGTGAGCTGGTCAGGCCAGGGCTGGCCGGTGAGGCGGCGGAATTGCTCGCGGACCTGGACGCCAAGGATCTCATGGCCATCGATTACCCGGAGGCCACGGGCGCGGGCCACTGCCGCCAGGCGTGTGGGGGAGCTGCGGTACACAAAATCAGCGATCACCGTGTCGTGACGGGCGCGCTTTGCGTTGAAAGGGCACTCGTCGGGCCCGCGCCCGAGCGGCGTGGCGTTCACGATCAGGTCGAAACCGGCGGGTGCGAAGCCGGCCAGGGGAACGAAAGGCAGCCCAAGCCGGCGCGCGGCGGAGTGCCCGCGCGCCTGCCCGCGGTTCACCAGCGACACCTCGGCCCCGGCGGCACTGAGCGCCGCCGCCACCGCGCGTCCCGCCCCGCCGCAGCCGAGCACCGCCGCCCGGGATCCGGCCAGGAGAATGCGGCGCCGGCACAGCGGCTCCAGGACTCCCAGCGCGTCCGTGGTGGTCGCGGTCCAACCTGCCCCGCGTCGTAATAACAGATTGGCAGCGCCAGCCTGGCTGGAAAGCGCGCTGCTGATCCGCGCCTGCGCGAGGGCCGCTTCTTTATGCGGCGAGACGGTGGTGAGCCCGCGCAGGGGAAAGCCCAAACCGTCCAAGGCGCCAGGTGCTACGATCCCTTCCCACAGGTCGGCGAAGCCGGGGCAGGGGAAGGGCAGGTACAGGGTCTTCCGGCCGAGGGCGCGGTAAGCCGCGTTGTGCAGCCGGGTCGAATAGGCCTGGAGCACCGGATCGCCAGCAATCCCGAAGACTTCGTCCACAGTCCAAAGAAGGGGTGCGCCAAAGTCCTCGATCAAGCGGGCGATGCTGCATCCGTCCTCGCGGCCGGAAGCCTCTCCGAAGATCCAGGGCGCCCCCAGGCGCGCGGCCAGGGGTCGGGTCCAGTAACCGCAGTCCCCCCCGGCGTAGGCAACCAGGTCGGGCCGCCGCAAGCTCTTCAGCAGCGACAGCGGGGCCAAGCCGTCCCTAAGCGCGCGGGCGCGCGGCACCAGCCGGATCAAGGCCGCCCCGGCCGCCGCATAGCGTTCGAAGCGCCGGCGTAGGTCTTCATGTTCCTCCCCCGGACCGTGCCAGGAGATCAAGCGCCGCTCTTTGGGGATGGCTTCTAGGATCTCGGGCACCAGATCGCGCTCGCCGTCCAGGTCGATGAGGTCATATTCGCGGGCGGCGCAGAGCCGCCGGCAACGCACCTCGCCAGACATCCCCGCGCCCAGGCCGTAGATGAGACCGCCGCGGAACCGGTTGCGCAGCCAGCCAGCATCTAGCTCGCCAGTGGCCTCTGCCCGCACCTCGATCCAGTCCGCGCCGCCGATCTCCCGAACCTCGGGGGAGGGCGGTGCGGTCAGGGTAGCCACCAGTAGAGCCCGCCCGCCCGCCATGCCAACGCTCATCGCGGTGTGGTCCACTTCTCTTTTGGCATCAACGAGGCCCGATATCTACAACCCGCTTGGTATAACATAAACCGATAGAAGGTTATAGGCCGCAAAGCGCCGGTTTCCTCCATGTCATGCTCCGACTTAGGTCCATGCTATGGTGATGTTGTAAGCTTTTCGTGGACGACTAAAATGGAGCGTTCGCGATGGATAAGAAAATGGTTTAAGCCGCGCTAATTAACAATACCGACAGATGAACGAGATCATTCAGGGACTATGGATCGGTCCTGAACTTTCCGTGATGGAACAATTGTCAGTCTCTTCATTCCTGCTGAACGGACATGAGTACCATCTGTATGTTTACGATGAGCCGAAGAACATCCCGGTTGGGACTGTCATCAAGGATGCTAATGAGATATTACCGTCCTCGCGCATCTTTCAGTACAAGCACTGTCCAAGCTATGCGGGTTTTGCAAATTCTTTTCGCTATAAGCTGCTGCTCGAGCGGGGGGGGTGGTGGGCCGATACTGATACCATCTGTCTGAAGCCGTTTGATTTTCCTGAGGAGCACGTTTTCTCCAGCGAGATAAGTAAGGGGCTCGAAGTTGTAACTAGCGGCATTCTTAAAGCTCCAGCAGGGAGTATCGTTATGGCCTATGCGTGGGGAGTTTGTCAGACTAAAAACCCGGAGCATTTGATTTGGGGAGAGACTGGCCCAAGACTAATGGCAGAAGCGGTCAGAAAGTATTCTCTGGAAAAATGTAAAAAGCCGCATTACGTTTTTTGTCCGTTGGGTTACTCGGAGTGGCACAACGTGTTAGAATCTAATGTGAAAACAGTACTCGACGAAAGCACTTACGCGATTCATCTTTGGAACGAAATGTGGAGAGCCGCCGGTCAAGATAAGAATGCCCCATATCACGAGAACTGTCTTTACGGGCAACTCAAGAGAAGATACTTGCGCGCTTAGCCTGTCCAAATCGTATCTCGCGAGTTATTTTGGCCAGCGTACAGGCACAATAAAAATTTTCGAAGCATTGCCCTGGATGCCTTGAACGCCACAAGGTTAGCTGTTGTCTGCGCATCACCTGGGTAAACAGGATTGCTCCGGAAACAGAGGAGGCAAAATGACAGAAACCGTGTATAGAATCACCGAGATTATTGGAACCAGTGCACAATCCTGGGAGGAGGCAGCAAAGAATGCCGTCGAAGAGGCCGGCAAGCACCTTCGCGACCTCCGCATCGCCGAAATAAGCAAACTCGACATGAAGATTGAAAACGGTCGAGTGACCGCTTACCGGGCACGGGTACAGTTGTCGTTCAAGTACGAATCGGACGGTTGATAGGCCAGCGGTGACTATCAAAACCTCGGATCGATCACTTCGCCCGGGTGGCCGCCACGTAATATAGGTTGATTTCTTCGCGTAAGGCACTTTGGTTAATCGGCTCGCCTTGCGGTAGCGCTTGGCGCAGCTTTTTTCATGAAATCCTCGGAGGCCACTCGTAATCGCGGCCTTTGGCCTTGTGCGTCGTGGTGAAGAGGGCTTTTGGCCGGACAGCGATGCTTTGAGTTTATTCAGATGCGCCTGCACCCTCTGAATATTCTCTTTGCGTTCTCAAATTTAGGAACTATGTTGAATGTCTTATTTATGAAAAAGTTGTAACATTCTGTACTCGCTTGCCTAACTCCGTTATTCCACAAAATCTGTGGATAACTTTGTGGACTATTCGCTTTGAATGCGCCCATTTAGGCACGCCGCTTGACCGGCGGCGGAATTCGCGAATATTTAATGGAATTTCTATTTTCTATTTTATTTATAATAGGTTAATCAAGTTTTGTCATGCGATTGATCGAGATCCTTGGTGTGCGCGTTCAATGGTGGGATCGCAATCAGTTGCCGGTGAACAAGCATGCTGGCGGCCGGGCCAGCGTCGTTGGAACTTTCCGCGAGCACCGGCGTCTCAGCAGTTACGTTCGTCGTGAACGTTCCCGCTCTCCCTCCCTGAGCGGGACTTTCTGCCCGGTATCCCCAACCGGGCCGAGTTGGCCTCGGTAAGTATTTCTCCCCTAGTTGCGCCGAGGCCTTTTTTTGTCCTTTCGCCGGGTGCGCGCTAAGCGGCGCCGGCGTACCAACCGCTGCCCACCGCAAACTTCGTATTGCCGGATGTCAAGCCGCGAACGCATGTTGTATCCTGAGAGCACGTTCAAATTAGAAACTAACTAGACCACGTGAGCCAATTAATAGCCTTCCTTGTCGTGGCCGTGGTGTTGGCCGCTGCCGACGTGCGCGCGGACGCGGCGGCGGGGGAGGCTAAGGCGGCGGTGTGCGCGGCCTGCCACGGGGAGCGCGGAAACAGCCGAAATCCCGAGTGGCCAAAGCTCGCCGGCCAGCATCCGAATTATCTCGCGCAACAGCTTCGTGACTTCAAATCGGGAACGCGCAAGAATGAAGTTATGAGTCCGATGGCGGCGCCGCTCAGTGAAGCGGACATCGCCGATATAGCGGAGTTCTACTCGGTTCAGAAACGAGAAATGGGGATGGCGGACCCAGGGCTTGTGGAGGCGGGTGAGCGCTTATATCGTGGCGGGAACGCCAGCACCGGGGTCCCGGCCTGCATGGCATGTCATGGACCCGCGGGCGCCGGAAATCCGGCGGCCGGGTTTCCGGCCCTAAGCAGTCAGCATGCGGCGTACACGCGCAACCAACTGCGCGCTTATCGCTCCTCGAAGCGCAAGACTGGACAGACGATGCAGGCGATCGCCGCTAAAATGTCTGAATCGGAAATCGAGGCGGTGGCGTCATATATCGAGGGATTACGGTAGAGTGGGACAACAACCCGCGACCACGCCTCCGGCAAGAACCTGCCGGCCTCGGGAACCCTTTCGATTCAGGCGTCGGCCACTTCATTCAAACCACTTTAAGGGGGGTGTTATGCACGCAAGGTTTCGGTGGGTAGTCTCACTTATGTTCGTTGCTAGTAACGGTTTCGCGGAACAACCGGCATCGAATGCTGGCTATCAGGTCGGCAAGCATTACGAGGAAATCGTTCCTGCCCAGCCGGTGGCGACGGACGGGAAGATCGAGGTCATTGAGGTGTTCTGGTACGGATGCTCTCATTGTTACGATTTCGAGCCGTACATCAATGCATGGGCCGCGAGCAAAGCCCCGGATGTCGAATTTCGCCGCATACCGGCGGCCTTCAATAAAACCTGGCGTGTGCATGCCAAAGCCTTCTATGCGGCCGAGGCATTGGGGGTCGTCGATAAAATTCACGCTCCTTTCTTCAAGGCGCTTCACGAGTCCAAGCGGCGGCTGGACGATGAGGCGTCACTTGCCGAGTTTTTCGCCGAAAACGGCGTCTCCAAGGAGGCGTTTACCGAGGCGTTCAGCTCATTCGCGGTGGATGCCAAAGTCCAACAGGCCCTCCAGTCCGTTAAACAGTATGGCATTGATGGCGTGCCTAAGGTCGTCATCAACGGAAAGTTTCGTACGCCCGGAGAAGTGGGTACCAGCTTTAGTGAAATGCCTAAGGTGATCGAGTTCCTCATCGACAAAGAGCGTGCCGCTAAGCTATAAAAAACCCTCGGAGGCGGCGTGCTTAAAAAGCGTTGGTTACCTTGACAAGTTGCTCCAATTTCTGCCGCGCGCTCCCTTCAGCGAGGGTTTCCCGCGCTAAGGCAACGCCCGCGGAAATTTCTCGGACGACTCCGCACACATAGAGGGCTGCCCCCGCGTTGAGTAGCACGATATCCAAGGCCGGCCCGGGATCGTTATCGAGCACGGAACGCATGCGCGCCAGACTCTCCAAGGCATCGCCAGCCTTGATTGCGCGGAGATCGGCGGAGGCGATCCCGAACTGCTCCGGCGTCAGGCGATAGTTGGCGATCGCTCCCTCACGCAATTCGGTGACTCGCGTCGGCGCGCTAATGCTGATTTCATCCAACCCGTCCTCACCGTGAACGGCCATAACGTGGGTACTGCCGAGGTTACGCGATACCTCGGCGAGGGGCTCGGTCCAGCGCGCTTGAAAAACGCCGATAAGCTGGGCCCTCGCGCCGGCCGGATTCGTCAACGGCCCGAGGAGATTGAAGAGAGTGCGGATCCCCAACTCGCGGCGCGGCGCGACGGCATGCCGCATGGCTTGGTGATGCGCGGGCGCGAACATGAAACCAATGCCGATCTCAGTGATACACGCGCTGACTTGCGCAGGGGTGAGTGCGATGTTAACGCCTGCGGCCTCCAGGAGATCCGCGCTCCCCGAGCGGCTTGAAACGCCGCGATTACCGTGTTTCGCAACCCGGCCACCGGCAGCAGCCACGACCAATGCACTGGTCGTGGATATATTGAATGTGCCTGCGCCATCTCCGCCGGTACCACAAGTGTCGACCAGATGACCGGTGGAGGCTTCGACGGGATCGGAGAGATCCCGCATGACCCGCGCCGCCGCCGTGATCTCCGCCACGGTCTCTCCTTTCATCCGCAACGCGACCAGAAAACCCGCAATCTGCGCCGCGGAGGCTTGCCCGCCCATGATGATCTCCATGGCCGTGCTCATCTCGTCCCCGGAGAGGTCTTGGCCCGCCACGAGTTTGGAGATGGCCGATTGGAGTGGCATGCGATGATCGCTATCGTCCCGTTTCTGGCCAATAATACTTGAAATTTTGGGTACCTCTCAAAGTTCTCGATGATCTGGGCCGATTACGCCATCCTCGCCATCATAGGCTTGTCCGCGCTCATTAGTATTTGGCGCGGATTGATTCGCGAGGTCCTCTCGCTCTTAGCATGGATCTTGGCCATCTTGGTTGCAATGACGTTTATGCGGCCGCTCGCGGATCAGTTGACCCCTCACATCTCCGTGGCTTCGGCGCGCTTGATCATCGCGTTCATGGCGCTGTTCATCGCGACCTTGCTGTGCGGGGCCATCGTTAATTTCATTATTGCCAAACTAGTGATGAGCTCGGGACTCTCTGGGACGGACCGGGTGCTGGGGATCGTGTTCGGGATCGCGCGCGGCGCCCTCGTGGTGGGGGTCTTGGTGCTCGTGGCCGGTTTGACACCGCTGCCTCAGGACCCCTGGTGGGAGCAATCGGTTCTCTTGGGCCGCTTCGAGGCCATGGCGCTGTGGTTGCGGAGCTACTTGCCGCCCGAGGTCGCGGCCTATTTTACGTTTTAGTCGACGCGCACGCCGCATTGTGGGTGACTGGGAGGCGCTATACAATTCGACTCCGCGCGGCGCCGTCCGAGCGGAAAGCGTTAACATTGGGATTGTGGCCAGGCGAGGCGATAGCCTATGTGCGGAATCATCGGAATCGTAGCGGGCGCGAGCGTGAACCAGTCCTTATACGACGGGCTGAACGTGTTGCAGCACCGCGGCCAGGATGCCGCGGGCATCGTGACCTGCCACGAAGGGCGCTTGCACATGCACAAGTGCAGCGGACTGGTGCGCGACGGTTTTCAGACCCACCATATGCTCGAGCTGGTGGGTCACATGGGCATCGGGCATGTTCGCTACCCGACCGCGGGTTGCGCGTCGATGGCCGAGGCGCAACCCTTCTACGTCAATTCCCCCTATGGGATCTGCCTTGCCCATAACGGCAATCTCACCAATGCCGAAGCGCTGAAACGGGAGTTGTTCCGAGACGATTTGCGGCATGTTAACACCGACTCGGATTCCGAGGTGTTGCTGAATGTGTTCGCCCACGAGCTACAGCGTCTGGGAAAGCTCAAGGTGGATGCCGCGGATGTCTTTCATGCCGTCAGCCAAGTGCATAGGCGCTGTCAAGGCGCTTACGCCGCGGTCGCCATGATCACGGGGATCGGTATCGTCGGGTTTCGCGATCCCCGCGGGATCCGGCCCATCGTGTTCGGGAGCCGCATGAGCGCCGGCGGCCCCGAGTATGCCATCGCTTCGGAAAGCGTCGCGATCGATACCCTGGGATACAAGCTCGTCCGTGACATCGAACCCGGAGAGGCGGTTTTTATCGGCGCTGACGGCACGCTCGAGACACGCCAATGCGCGGAGCATTGGTCACACGCGCCGTGCATCTTCGAGTATGTTTATCTCGCCCGGCCGGACTCGATCATTGATGGGATCTCGGTCCACAAGGCGCGCATGCGCATGGGTGAGACGCTGGCTAAAAAGATCCTCAGCACCTGGCCCGGTCACGATATCGATGTCGTCATCCCGATCCCGGACACGAGCCGCTCCGCGGCCTTGCAACTGGCCTACGAGTTGGGGCTCAAGTACCGGGAGGGATTCATCAAGAACCGGTATATCCCGCGTACCTTCATCATGCCCGGCCAGGCCCTGCGCAGGAAATCCGTGCGCCAAAAGCTTAACGCCATCGATCTGGAGTTCCGCGGCCGCAACGTCCTGCTCGTCGATGACTCGATCGTGCGCGGGACAACCTGTAAACAGATCATCCAGATGGCGCGGGAGGCCGGCGCCAAGAAGGTTTACTTCGCCTCCGCCGCGCCGCCCGTACGCTACGCGAACGTGTACGGTATCGATATGCCCTCGGCCGAGGAGTTGATCGCCCATGATCGTTCCGAGGAAGACGTCGGCAAGATGATCGGCGCCGATCGCCTGATCTACCAGAACATCGACGACTTGATCGATGCCGCCCGGCGCGGAAATCCCGACATCACGGTTTTCGATTCCTCGTGTTTTACCGGCCGGTATGTGACCGGTGATGTGAGCCAGGATTATCTAGAGCGCATCGCGGCACTGCGTTCCGACGACGCCAAGCTCGATCGGTCTGGGGGCATCGACACGCTGACCGATTTGAACGCCGTCGTCGGTTGAACGGCTCGTCTGCGATCACAGGACGCCTCGAAGCCTCCGCACCTTTCAATAGCAACGACGCGAAATTCACTCGATCTACCGCACTGGCCTCCCCACCAACGTCCTCATCCTAATTTGCTCAGGTTCCGAGAGCGGAGGCATAATGCTGCATCAGCAGTTGGGGTCGCAGGGTGCTGGCTTTAGCTGGAGCACCTCCCCAGTGTAGGTGTTGACGATTTCATCGTAACAGCCGCTCCGAATTTGTATTCGCCGCAAGATGCGGCCTGAATCGATGAACCTCTGACAGATTACGGTGTCGTTGGCCTGAGCCATCTGGAGAGGTAAAGCAAGCTGTGCCGCATAGGCTTTAGAGAGTAAAGATACCGCTGTGCTTTTTGGAATCAGCCCGTCAACGGGAACCCACGAATAGCCGGCCTTGCCGTTAGGATCGTTTACCCTTACTAGGGCTTCGCCAGACTTGCAGATAGTGGCGTTCACACTGATGTTGTACTGGTTTAGATACCAATCAAAGGGAGCCGCGGTGCACCTGAGGTTCATCTTCCAAAGATCGTGCTGTTTCTGTGCCGCAACGGATTGACCGAAGGAAACCCCAAGCTTGTTCGATCTATATAGGGAACCTCTGCAAAAGTCCGCGATCTGATCGGTAGGCGCACCGAATACAGCCGAGGATGATAATGAGCAGACAGATGACACTGGGTACGGGCTTCGAGAAGTACAGCAAGACGACCCGT
>Ga0136621_1000491_pt1 | contig 15680 bp, 11 predicted proteins | sample AntDryUQ445A2306_FD_104673 | JGI IMG/M metagenome (GOLD analysis project Ga0136621, IMG submission 104673) | Polar desert sand microbial communities from Dry Valleys, Antarctica - metaG UQ445A (23.06) | ecosystem: Environmental > Terrestrial > Soil > Desert | place: Antarctica: Dry Valley...
ACAATGTGAAGATGGTGGTGAAGTTGATTGCGCCGATTGCGATGGAAGAGGGGGTGAGGTTTGCGATCCGCGAAGGGGGCCGCACCGTCGGGGCCGGCGTCGTCGCTAAGGTCGTCGAGTAGCGCGCTACCGCACGCCATCTTTATGGGCAGAGGTTACGTCGTCGGAAAAAATAGAGGACCTTATCGGAACCTAGCACGACCTAGGCTTTTTAACGGTATAGGCCAGTAGCTCAATTGGCAGAGCGGCGGTCTCCAAAACCGCAGGTTGGGGGTTCGAGTCCCTCCTGGCCTGCAATTGCGTGCAGGGTGGAAGCTACGACGCGTCGGCGGCGCACCTAATATGTTAAATCCAAAGGCAGAAGTTCAAGAACGTAAGGGCGACGTCTTTAGACTCGCTCTGGCCCTGTTGCTGGTCACCGGCGCCATGGGCGCGTTTTATTTCTACAGCGACCAGTCATTACTGTTACGGGTCGTCGGGCTCTTGGCCGTGGCCGGTGTCGCGGGGGCGCTGGCGCTGCAGACGGCGCAGGGGCGCGATGTCTGGGGATTCTTCAAGGAGGCTCAGATCGAGGTGCGCAAGGTCGTATGGCCGACGCGCCAGGAAACCACCCGCATGACCCTAATCGTCATCGCCATGGTCATCGCGATGGCGGCCATCCTTTGGCTGCTTGATACCCTGCTTGCGTGGTTGGTGCAGTGGCTTACCGGAGCGAGAGGCTGATGGCATGACGCTGCGTTGGTATGTCGTGCACGCCTATTCGGGGTCCGAGAACCAAGTGAAGCGCTCGTTGCACGAGCGCATCCAACGCAGTGGCTTGCAACAAAAGTTCGGCGACATCTTGGTGCCAACCGAGGAGGTCGTGGAGTTGCGGGATGGACAGAAACGCAAGACGGACCGCAAGTTTTTCCCGGGTTATGTCTTGGTTCAGATGGAAATGGACGAGGACACCTGGCACCTGGTAAGAGAGGTGCCGAAGGTAATGGGTTTCATCGGTGGAAGCGGCGATCGGCCCGCGCCGATCACGGATCAGGAAGCCGAAAAAATCTTGCATCGCATGCAGGAAGGCACCGACAAGCCGCGGCCAAAGGTATTGTTCGAGGTGGGCGAGGTGGTGCGGGTTAAGGAAGGGCCGTTCACCGATTTCAGCGGTGTGGTCGAAGAAGTGAACTACGAAAAAAACCGCTTACGCGTGGCGGTGTTAATCTTCGGCCGCGCGACGCCGGTGGAGCTGGAGTTTAGTCAGGTCGAGAAGGAATGACGGAGCGTAATGGTCTAGGCAACAGGATGCTTACTCAAGAGAGGCACACGTGGCAAAGAAAATACAAGCGTACGTAAAGCTGCAAGTCCCCGCGGGCAAGGCAAATCCGAGCCCGCCGGTTGGGCCGGCCCTGGGCCAGCACGGTGTGAATATCATGGAGTTCTGCAAGGCCTTCAACGCCCATACACAAGGGCTCGAGCCGGGATTGCCGACTCCGGTGGTTATCACTGTCTTCGTGGACCGGAGTTTTACGTTTATTACCAAGACCCCGCCCGCAGCGGTGCTGCTGCGCAAGGCCTTGGGACTCGAAAAAGGCAGCAGCACCCCGAACAGCAACAAGATCGGACGGGTCACGCGGGCGCAGCTCGAAACGATCGTCAAGACCAAGGAACCGGATTTGACGGCGGCGAGCTTCGATGCGGCTATGCGCACCATCGCCGGTACCGCGCGCAGCATGGGTATTGAAGTCGAGGGAGTTTAGTCATGGCCAAGCTCAGTAAACGAGGGAAAGCGGCGCGGGAAAAGGTCGTCGCGGGTCAACAGTACGCCGTGGATGAGGGCCTGCGGCTCCTAAAAGAGATCGCCTCGGCGAAGTTCGATGAATCGGTCGAAGTGGCGATCAATCTGGGTATCGACGCGCGCAAATCGGACCAGTCGGTGCGGGGCGCCATCGTCTTGCCTCATGGCACCGGAAAGCAGGTGCGGGTCGCCGTGTTCGCCGAGGGTGCCAAGGCCGAGGCGGCGCGCGTCGCGGGCGCCGACATCGTGGGACTCCAAGATCTGGCCCAACAAGTAAACGCGGGTCAGATCGATTTCGATGTGGCCGTCGCCGCGCCCGAGAGCATGGCCATCGTGGGTCAACTCGGTAAAATCCTGGGACCGCGCGGCCTGATGCCGAATCCCAAGGTCGGCACTGTCACCCCGGATGTGGCTACGGCGGTAAGAAACGCGAAGGCCGGACAAGTGCGCTTCAAGAGCGATAAATCCGGTATAGTCCATTGCTGTATCGGCAAGGTTTCGTTTCAGATCGGCGCCCTGCAGGAGAACTTGGCGACGATTGTCGCGGCCCTCAACAAGGCCAAGCCGGCGGCAGCGAAAGGTATTTACCTGAAGAAGGTGAGCGTCGCCAGCACCATGGGGCCGGGGATCCAGTTGGATCGAGTCAGCATCGCCGGGACCTAGGCCGTGCGAGGCGCTAGAGTCCTGGGTAAGACCCCAGTCTACGAGACGATGACTGACTTGGTGATTTAGCCAGTCCGCTGGCGATCTACGAGAGTCGGGCAGTGTCTAAAACAGGAGGGCAGCTGTGAGGCTTAATTTGGAAGCAAAGCAGGCTATCGTGGCCGAGGTAGCGGAAGTCGCGCGTAATGCTCATTCTGCAGTCGCCGCCGAATACGCGGGATTATCGGTCGCACAAATGACGGAGTTGCGCAACGCGGCGCGCAAAGCGGGGGTTTATTTACGCGTGGTGAGAAACACGCTAGCGCGCAGGGGCGTGTCCGACACCCAATTTTCGTGCATGGGTGAAGGTTTGGTGGGACCGCTGGTATTGGCGTTCGCGGGCGAGGATCCCGGGGCTGCCGCACGAGTGATCGACGAGTTCGCGAAAAGAAACGATAAACTCGTCGTGCGATTGGTCGCGCTCGGCGGAAAGCTGCTCGATCCGGGCGCCATCAAGGCGGTTGCGAGCCTCCCGACGCGGGCAGAGGCTATCAGCCGTCTGATGGCGGTCATGCAGGCTCCGGTAGCCAAGCTTGTGCGGACGCTAGCCGAACCGCATACGCGGTTGGTGCGCGTGCTGGCGGCGGTAGGCGATCAAAAACAAGCGGCTTAATTCATCGTCACAGGCATTTTTTGGTTAGGAGGCTTAGCTATCATGGCAGTGTCAAAAGTAGAGATCTTGGAGGCCATTTCCAAGATGACGGTTCTCGAAGTGGTGGATCTTGTTGAGGCTATGGAAGAAAAGTTCGGGGTGTCGGCCGCGGTCGCGGTCGCGCCGGCGGCCGCCGGCGCCGGAGGGGCACCGGCGGCGGTGGAAGAGCAGACCGAGTTCACCGTGCTGATGACGAGCTTTGGAGAAAACAAAGTTGGCGTGATCAAGACGGTGCGCGCGATTACCGGCCTTGGACTTAAAGAAGCTAAAGATCTGGTCGAAGGCGTGCCCTCGGCGGTCAAAGAAGCGGTGCCGAAGGAGGAAGCGGAAACCATCAAGAAGCAACTCCAAGAGGCGGGTGCGACGGTCGAGGTCAAGTAACAGCACGCACTTCGGTTGCCTGCTCAGAGTTTGTGAAAGAACCGTCGCGAGCGAAGAGAGGTCGCGTTTCGCCGGGAGCGAAACGGCGCATACGCCCCGAAGGGGCGAGCCTCAAGGACGAGGCGAGCAACCAGAGTGTATGTTGATATACATGAGGATTCCGAGCACCGCCGGAACGCGACATCCCGAGCGCAGCAGGTTTTTCACAAACTCTCACGCCCATGCGGTTGGTGACGCAAGTCACCGCCCGTGCTGTAACCCTTTAGAACGCGGATATTAACGATGGCCTATTCGTACACAGAGAAAAAGCGTATTCGTAAGGATTTCGGTAAGCGGCCAAGCATACTCGACGTTCCCTATTTGCTGACGACGCAAATCGATTCCTACCGGGATTTCCTGCAAGCCGATAGCGCCCAAGAAGCGCGCGTAGACAGGGGCTTGCATGCCGCGTTTACATCGGTCTTTCCGATCGTGAGCTACTCCGGAAACGCGCTGCTCGAATATGTCAGCTACCGCCTCGGTACACCTATATTCGATGTGAAGGAATGTCAGGTGCGAGGGCTCACCTATGCCGCGGCATTGCGAGTGAAGGTCAGGCTCGTTATCCATGACAAGGAGTCGGGCGCGGCACGCACCGTCAAGGATATCAAGGAGCAAGAAGTTTACGTGGGCGAATTGCCGCTCATGACCGGCAACGGCACCTTCGTCATCAACGGCACCGAGCGCGTCATCGTGTCACAGTTACATCGATCGCCCGGTGTCTTTTTCGAGCACGATAAAGGCAAGACGCATTCCTCGGGTAAATTGCTGTTCTCGGCGCGGGTCATCCCCTATCGGGGTTCGTGGCTCGATTTCGAGTTCGATCCCAAGGACTATCTGTTCGTGCGCATCGATAGGCGCAGGAAAATCCCGGCGACTATCCTACTGCGCGCTCTCGGTTACTCCTCCGCGGAAATCCTCGACGCTTTCTTTGAAAAGATGGTCTTTGAGATCGGTAAACGCACGATCAAAATGGAGCTCACCGCGGAACGGCTGCGGGGCGAGACGCTGGCCTTCGATATCAAGGATGATCATGATCAGATTCTGGTCGAGAAGGACCGGCGTATCACAGTTCGCCACGTCAATGCTCTCAAGAAGGCGGGACTAAAGCACATCGTGGTGCCACGCGATTACCTGCTCGGAAAGGTGCTGGTCAGCGATGTGGTGGATTCCACTACCGGGGAGATCGTCGCACAAGCCAATGACCCGGTCACCCACGAATTCTTGGAAAAATGCAGCGCCTGCGGCCTTACGTCCATCACCACGATCTATACCAACGATTTGGACCGCGGGTCTTACATCTCCGACACCTTGCGTGTCGATCCGACGCGCTCCGCGGCGGAGGCGCAGGTGGAAATCTACCGCATGATGCGTCCCGGCGAACCGCCGACACGGGAAGGCGCCGATAGTCTGTTTAAGAACTTGTTTTTCAGCCCTGACCGCTATGATTTATCCGCGGTGGGCCGCATGAAATTCAATCGGCGGGTCGGGCGCGCGGAGCCGGAGGGAGCAAGCGTTCTGTCGAAGGAAGACATTATCGATGTGCTCAGGGTGTTAATCGAAATCCGTAACGGAAACGGAACCGTCGATGACATCGACCACCTTGGAAATAGGCGTGTGCGTAGCGTGGGCGAAATGGTCGAAAACCAGTTTCGCATCGGCTTGGTGCGGGTCGAGCGGGCAGTCAGGGAGCGCTTGAGTCTTGCGGAGTCGGAAGGGACCATGCCGCAGGAGCTCATCAACGCGAAACCGGTGTCGGCGGTCATCAAGGAGTTTTTCGGCTCGAGTCAGTTGTCGCAATTCATGGATCAGAACAACCCGCTGTCGGAGGTCACGCACAAACGCCGCATCTCCGCGCTCGGTCCCGGGGGACTTACCCGCGAGCGGGCAGGTTTCGAGGTGCGCGATGTGCACCCCACCCATTATGGCCGGGTGTGTCCGATCGAGACCCCGGAAGGACCGAATATCGGTTTGATTAATTCGCTCGCGGTGTACGCGCGGACTAACCGTTACGGTTTCCTCGAGACGCCCTACCGAAAAGTCGCGGACAGCAAGGTGACGACCGAGGTGGAATACCTGTCCGCTATCGAGGAGGGCCAGTACGTCATCGCCCAAGCAAACGCAAAGCTGGATGCCGGCGGCCGGCTCATCGATGACCTGGTCTCGTGCCGCTATCAGAATGAATTCACCTTGTCGATGCCCGATAAGGTCGAGTACATGGATGTCTCGCCGAAGCAGATCGTGTCGGTGGCGGCGTCGCTCATCCCCTTCCTCGAGCATGACGATGCCAATCGCGCGCTCATGGGCTCCAACATGCAGCGCCAAGCCGTGCCCACGCTGCGCGCGCAGACGCCGCTGGTCGGGACCGGGATGGAACGCGCCGTCGCGATCGACTCGGGCGTCGTGGTGGTGGCCGAACGCAGCGGCGTCGTCGATTCGGTGGATGCCAGCCGGATTGTGGTGAGGAGCGAGGAGGACGACACCGATGCGGGTCAGCCGGGCGTCAATATTTACAATCTTACCAAATATACCCGCTCGAACCAGAACACCTGCATCAACCAAAGGCCCCTGGTGCGACCGGGCGATCGGATCTCGCAAGGCGATGTGTTGGCCGATGGCCCCGCCACCGATCTCGGTGAGCTTGCGCTAGGGCAGAATATGCTGGTCGCCTTCATGCCTTGGAACGGTTACAACTTCGAGGACTCGATCTTGATTTCCGAACGCGTCGTCGAAGAGGACCGCTACACCAGCATTCACATCGAAGAGCTCAACTGCATCGCCCGAGACACCAAGCTCGGACCGGAGGAGATCACGGGGGATATTCCGAACGTGAGCGAGAGCGCGCTCGGAAAGCTGGATCAGTCGGGAATCGTCTATATCGGCGCCGAAGTCAACCCCGGTGATATCCTGGTGGGTAAGGTCACACCGAAAGGCGAGACACAACTGACGCCTGAAGAAAAACTACTCCGGGCTATCTTCGGTGAGAAGGCTTCCGACGTGAAGGACACCTCGCTGCGGGTGCCCTCGGGGATGAGCGGGACGGTGATCGATGTCCATGTGTTTACGCGCGACGGGATAGAGAAGGATGCCCGGGCATTGGAGATCGAGACGGCGGAGCTCATGCGAGTCAAGCAAGACTTCGATGACCAACTGCGGATCCTGGAAGATGATGTTTATCAGCGCATCGAGAAAGCTCTGCTCGGCAAGGTAGCCGACGGAGGTCCGAGCGGTCTGAAGACCGGAACCAAGATCACCAAGGCCTATTTAGAGGGGCTGAAGCGCGAGAAGTGGCTCGACGTCAAAGTACGCAGTGAAGAGGTGCAGGCGCAGCTCGATCGTTTGACGGCGTTGGTCGCCCAGCAACAGCAAGAGTTCGATCGCCGCTTCGAGGAAAAGCGTTCGAAAATAACCTCCGGCGATGATCTTGCCCCCGGTGTGCTGAAGATGGTCAAGGTCTATCTCGCGGTTAAACGCCGTGTTCAGCCCGGTGACAAGATGGCCGGCCGGCACGGCAACAAGGGTGTCATTTCAACCATCGTGCCCGTCGAGGACATGCCGTTCATGGAAGATGGCACCCCGATTGATATCGTGCTCAACCCCTTGGGCGTTCCCTCGCGCATGAATGTTGGCCAAGTACTGGAGACACATCTCGGGTGGGCGGCGAAAGGCGTGGGCGAGCGCATAGGGAATATGTTGGACGCCGCAGCCAAGATGACCGAGATCCGGCAGTTCTTAGAGGGCGTCTATAACAGTAGCGGCAAACAGGAAGCGTTCTCCGCGCTTAGCGACGAGGAGATGCGCGCGCTCTGCATGAATCTCCGCCAAGGTGTCCCGGTGGCGACGCCGGTCTTTGACGGGGCCTCGGATCGGGAGATTAAGGACTTGCTGAAACTCGCGGGCTTACCCGAGAGTGGCCAGGCGGTCCTGCGTGACGGCCGTACGGGTGTACCCTTCGATCGGCCCGTGACCGTTGGCTACATGTATATCCTCAAGCTTAACCACCTTGTCGATGACAAGATGCACGCGCGCTCCACCGGTCCGTACAGTCTGGTGACGCAGCAGCCCTTGGGCGGAAAGGCGCAGTTCGGAGGCCAGCGGTTCGGGGAGATGGAGGTGTGGGCGCTCGAGGCCTATGGCGCCTCTTATACGCTGCAGGAGATGTTGACCGTCAAATCCGATGACGTGAATGGGCGCACCCGGATGTATAAGAACATCGTTGACGGGGACCATCGCGTGGAAGCCGGGATGCCGGAATCCTTCAACGTGTTGTTGAAGGAGTTACGCTCTTTGGCAATCGACATCGAGCTTGATCAGAAGTGATGCCTTATCGCATCGGATCATCAAACGCATACCCCGCCGCGGGTACCTTAGCGATGGGGTTTGCAAAGGGGAGATGCGCAGCTCTCCCCTATCAAGGGCGGGGTTCATACCCCGCCCGCGAAGTATATTGATTTCTCGGGCCCGCCTGAAAGGTCCCGGGAAGGAGGAATAGCCTTGAAAGATCTATTGAATCTCCTCAGGCAACAGGGGCTGAGCGAGGAATTTGACGCCATTACCATCGGCATCGCTTCGCCGGAGAAGATCCGATCCTGGTCCTACGGTGAGGTCAAGAAGCCGGAGACTATCAACTACCGGACCTTCAAACCGGAACGCGACGGTCTATTCTGCGCCAAAATCTTTGGGCCGGTTAAGGACTACGAATGCCTGTGCGGAAAGTACAAGCGGCTCAAGCACCGCGGGGTGGTCTGTGAGAAATGCGGTGTCGAGGTTACCCTGGCCAAAGTGCGGCGCGAGCGGATGGGTCATATCGAGCTCGCCAGTCCCGTGGCCCACATCTGGTTCTTGAAATCATTACCCTCACGCATGGGTTTGCTGCTGGATCTTTCCTTGCGAGAAATCGAACGCATCCTCTATTTCGAGGCCTACGTCGTCATCGATTCCGGTACCACGCCGCTCGAGCGCGGCCAATTGCTGACCGAGGAAATGTATCTGGATTCGATGGAGCAATATGGCGATGAATTCAAAGCGCGTATGGGCGCCGAGGCTGTGCACGCGCTCTTGCGGACGATCAATCTTCGGGTCGAGATCGCCAGGATCCGTGAGGCGCTGCCGAACACCGCCTCCGAGACGAAGTTAAAGAAGCTTAATAAACGGCTCAAGCTGCTCGAGGCGCTCGTGTCCTCGGGTAACCGTCCCGAATGGATGGTCATGACCGTGCTGCCCGTCCTGCCGCCGGAATTGCGCCCGCTGGTCCCGCTCGACGGCGGCCGCTTCGCTACCTCCGATCTCAACGATCTCTACCGGCGCGTGATCAACCGGAATAACCGTTTGAAGCGCTTGTTGGATCTCAGCGCCCCGGACATCATCGTCCGCAATGAGAAGCGCATGCTGCAAGAGGCCGTGGACGCGCTGCTCGATAACGGACGCCGGGGCCGCGCCATCACGGGGAACAACAAGCTCCCGCTGAAATCCCTTGCCGACATGATCAAGGGCAAGCAAGGCCGGTTCCGGCAGAACCTGCTCGGCAAACGCGTCGATTATTCCGGGCGCTCGGTGATCGTGGTGGGGCCGATGCTGAAGTTGCACCAATGCGGGTTGCCCAAAAAGATGGCGCTGGAATTATTCAAGCCTTTCATCTTCAGCAAATTGGAACGCCTGGGCATGACCACCACGATCAAGGCCTCGAAGAAGATGGTGGAGCGCGAGGGCCCGGAGGTATGGGACATCCTCGAGGACGTGATCCGCGAGCACCCGGTACTGTTGAACCGTGCGCCGACCTTGCACCGGCTCGGGATACAGGCCTTCGAACCGGTGCTCGTCGAAGGCAAAGCGATCCAACTACATCCCTTGGTTTGCACGGCCTTTAACGCCGACTTCGACGGCGATCAAATGGCGGTGCACGTGCCCTTGTCGATCGAAGCTCAGCTTGAGGCGCGCACCTTGATGATGTCGACCAATAACATCCTGTCGCCGGCCAATGGCGAACCCATCATCGTGCCAACGCAGGATGTCGTTTTGGGCTTGTATTACCTGACCCGGGAGCGTGCCGGGGCCAACGGCGAGGGTATGGCTTTGACCGATCTCGATGAGGTGCATCGCGCTCATGCTAGCGGTTCGGCGGATCTGCACGCCCGCATCAAGGTGAGGATCCGAGAGGTCGTTCAAGACCAATTCGGGCAGCGCCGGGAGGTGTCAAGGCGCGTCGAGACCACGGTCGGACGGGCCTTGTTATCGCAAGTGCTGCCGAAGGAGCTTCCGTTCGACCTCATCAACAAGGAACTGAACAAGCGCTCCATCTCCAATCTGATCAATGCCTGTTATCGCCAATTGGGTCTCAAGGACACCGTGATCTTCGCGGATCGGCTCATGTACACGGGTTTTTATCATGCCACACGCGCGGGGATATCCATCAGCGTAAACGATATGGTGGTCCCCGAGGAGAAAAAAGAGATCATCGGCAGGGCGGAAGATGCGATCAAGGAGATCGAGGGGCAATATGCGTCGGGCCTGGTCACCAAGGGTGAGCGCTATAACAAGGTCATCGACATCTGGTCGCATACGAATGATCAAGTGGCTAAAGCGATGATGGACAAGCTCGGTACGGATCTGGTCAAGGTCCAAGGCAAGGACATCCGCCAGGCCTCGTTCAACTCGATTTTCATGATGGCCGATTCCGGCGCCCGCGGATCGGCGGCGCAGATCCGCCAGCTCGCGGGCATGCGCGGATTGATGGCCAAACCGGACGGGTCGATCATCGAGACGCCCATCACGGCCAACTTCAGGGAAGGCCTGGACGTCCTACAGTATTTCATCTCGACGCATGGCGCGCGCAAGGGCCTTGCCGATACGGCCTTAAAAACCGCCAACTCGGGCTATCTGACGCGCCGCCTGGTGGATGTGGCGCAAGACCTCGTGGTCACCGAAGAGGACTGCAAGACCACGGAGGGTTTTCTCATGGCGCCTATCATCGAAGGCGGTAATGTGCTGGAGCACCTCCGCGACCGGGTACTCGGGCGGGTGGTGGCGGAGGATGTACGCCGGGCGAGCGAGGGTGGGGTCGTCGTGCCCGCCGGCACCCTGTTGGATGAGCGCTGGGCCGAGCGAATGGAGGCCGCCGGTGTGGACCAGGTGAAGGTGCGTTCGCCGATCACCTGCCGGACGCGCTATGGAGTCTGTGGCGCCTGCTACGGGCGCGATCTCTCGCGCGGGCATCTGGTTAACGTGGGCGAAGCGGTCGGGGTGATCGCGGCGCAGTCGATCGGCGAGCCCGGCACGCAGTTGACCATGCGCACCTTCCATATCGGCGGTGCCGCCTCGAGGGCGGTGGCGGCAAACAGCATCGAAGCCAAGTCGAAGGGAGTTATCCGCCTCCATAGCATCAAATTGCTCAAGCACGAAACGGCGACCTACGTCGCGGTGTCCCGGTCGGGCGAAATCTCAGTCGTGGACGAGTTCGGGCGGGAGCGCGAACGCTACAAAGTCCCTTACGGTGCGGTGCTGACGGTTACCGACGGGTTCGAAGCTCAGCCCGGACAGGTGATCGCGACTTGGGATCCCCATACTCACCCCGTTATCACAGAAGTGGCGGGCGTGGTGGCGTCCGCGGATATCGTCGAAGGGGTCACCGTGATCCGGCACGTCGATGAGATCACCGGTCTGACCAGCATCGTGGTGATGGATCCGAAACAACGGCCGTCCAGCGCCAAAGACCTACGGCCGGTCGTCAAGCTTGTCGACGCCGAGGGTACGGATCTCAAGATCCCGGGCACGGAGATCCCAGCGCACTATTTCCTGCCGCCGCGGGCCATTGTGAATGTCGAGGACGGCGCCAGCGTGAAAGTCGGGGATGTCATCGCGAGACTGCCTCAGGAGTCCTTGAAAACCCGCGACATAACGGGGGGATTGCCACGCGTGGCCGATCTGTTCGAGGCGCGCCGGCCGAAAGAGACCGCCGTCCTTGCCGAGGTCTCGGGGACGGTCAGCTTCGGGCGCGACACCAAGGGGAAGCAACGTTTGGTGCTCACCGACCAGGCGGGCGAACAAACGGAGATCCTTATCCCGAAATGGCGTCAAGTCGCCGTGTTTGAAGGAGAGCATGTCGAAAGGGGCGAAGTGATCGTGGATGGCGCGCCGGACTCGCACGATATTTTGCGCCTGAAAGGCGTCTATGCGTTGACGAATTACATCGTCAATGAAGTTCAGGACGTATACCGCCTGCAAGGGGTGAAGATCAACGACAAGCATATTGAGGTCATCGTGCGCCAAATGCTACGCAAGGTGGAAATCACCGACCCCGGTGATACGCGCTTCCTCCTAGGTGAGTACGCCGAAAAGGAGCGGGTGTCCGATGAAAACGAACGCGGCACGCGGGAAGGCAAAAAACCAGCGCGGTGGACGCAGATGCTGCTCGGAATTACCAAGGCTTCCTTGGCCACCGAATCGTTCATCTCGGCGGCGTCCTTCCAAGAAACGACGCGGGTTTTGACCGAGGCGGCGGTAACCGGGAAACGCGACGAGCTGCGCGGTCTCAAGGAGAACGTCATCGTTGGGCGATTGATCCCGGGCGGAACGGGATTCGCCTTTCACGGGGAGCAGCGCAGCCAACGTGAGCAACCCGCGGATCCGGCAGCCCGCTTCGCCGATCTCGGCGGGGCGGATGTGGCGGCGGGTTAGGGGAAGTTGGCGGGTAATGGACTAGCGCGAGATCGTGAAGGATTAGGCCAGTTTTAGCTTGACAGTTGGGGAGTCGAATTATTAAAATCCTATGCTTTTGACAGGCCGGAGCGATCCGGCCTGTTGTTTTTTTAGAAGCGGCCGGAATTAATCGCCGCACAAGGTGCTCTTTAACGAATGGCTACGATCAATCAACTGGTCAGGCGTCCACGGAAACAACAGCGGCTAAAAAGTACCGTGCCGGCGCTCGAAGGGTGTCCGCAGAAGCGCGGTGTCTGTACGCGCGTCTATACGACCACACCCAAGAAACCGAACTCGGCCCTGCGGAAGGTCGCGCGCGTGCGGCTCACCAACGGCTATGAAGTGACGAGCTACATCGGGGGGGAGGGACACAATTTACAGGAACACTCGGTGATCCTGATCCGTGGTGGACGGGTTAAGGACCTTCCCGGTGTTCGCTATCACACGGTACGAGGCATCTTGGATACCTCGGGTGTCGCGGCTCGCCGGCAAGGGCGATCGAAGTACGGTGCCAAGCGCCCTAAGTCTTAGAGTTCGTGAAAAAACCTACTACGCTCAGGATCTCGCGTTCCGGCGGTACTCGGAATCCTCATGTATTTCAATATACACTCCGGTTCCTGCGCTCCGGCGGAACGCGACCTCCCTTCGCTCGCGACGGTTTTTTCACAAACTCTTAGTTTTTAGAAGTAGAAACGGATGATAGCTCGCTATGTCTAGAAGACGCGTCGCAGAACAACGAGTCATTTTGCCTGATCCAAAATGCGGCGATGAGACGATTGCGAAATTCATAAACATGGTCATGAATCAGGGAAAGAAATCTCTCGCCGAAAGGATTGTGTACGGAGCCTTGAAGCAAGTGGCCGCCAAGGGGCAAAGCGATGCTCTAGCGGCGTTCAAACAAGCGCTCGACAACATCCGGCCACGCGTTGAGGTCAAGTCGAGGCGCGTCGGCGGCGCAACCTACCAAGTGCCGGTCGAGGTGCGCGCCAAACGCCGTACGACCTTAGCGATGCGGTGGCTGGTCGATGCCTCGGACAAGCGTGGCGAGAAGACCTTCGGATCGAGGCTTGCCGCCGAGATTCTGGAGGCTTTGGAGAATCGAGGGACGGCGGTTAAGAAGCGGGAAGACACTCACCGTATGGCGGAAGCCAACCGCGCCTTCGCACATTATCGCTGGTAGCGCCCGCTCAAAGCGACAGAGTCTGGTCATGCCCCGGTTAACCCCCATCGAACGCTACCGCAATATCGGTATCATGGCTCATATCGATGCGGGTAAGACGACCACGACCGAGCGTATCCTCTACTACACCGGGGTGTCGCATAAAATCGGCGAGGTCCATGACGGGGCCGCCGTGATGGACTGGATGGAGCAGGAGCAGGAACGCGGTATTACGATCACCGCGGCGGCGACCACGTGTTTCTGGCGCGGTATGGGTAACCAGTACCCCGAGCACCGGGTCAATATCATCGACACCCCGGGTCACGTCGACTTTACCATCGAAGTCGAGCGCTCACTACGCGTCCTCGATGGCGCGGTGGGCGTGTTCTGCGCCGTTGGGGGTGTCGAGCCGCAGTCCGAGACTGTGTGGCGCCAAGCCAGCAAGTATTCGGTTCCGAGATTGGCATTTATTAATAAGATGGACCGCGCGGGCGCCGATTTCCTGCGCGTGGTGGGGCAGATCCGCGAGCGTCTGGGCAGCGCGGCGGTGCCGGTCCAGATCCCGATCGGTGCGGAAGAAAAGTTCGAGGGTGTGGTCGATCTCATCAAGATGAAGGCCATCTATTGGGATCCATCGTCGCAGGGGACGCGCTACGAGGAACGCGAAATACCCGCTGAGATGAAGGCGTTGTGTGTCGAGTGGCGTGACAAAATGGTGGAAGCAGCGGCCGAAGCGAGCGAGGATCTGACGGAAAAGTACCTTGATGCGGGGGGGCTTGATCGGAAGGACATTTATCGTGGTCTGAGGATGCGGACGCTTAGAAACGAAATCGTTCCCGTGCTGTGCGGTTCGGCGTTCAAAAACAAGGGGGTGCAGGCGCTGCTCGATGCGGTCATCGAATTACTCCCGGCGCCGGTTGATGTCCCGCCCATCGAGGGCACATTGGACGACGGTAAGACTCAGGAAACCCGGCCGCCCTCGGACGAAGTGCCTTATGCCGCGCTCGCCTTCAAGATCATGACCGACCCGTTCGTGGGCACCCTGACGTTCTTTCGCGTCTATTCGGGGGCGCTGCAAAGCGGCGACACTGTGTATAACCCTCTAAAAAACAGAAAGGAACGCATCGGCCGTTTGCTGCAAATGCACGCGAATAGCCGCGAAGAGATCAAGGAAGTCCGGGCCGGCGATATCGCGGCGGCGGTAGGCCTCAAGGACGTGACGACCGGCGATACCTTGTGCGCTGTCGACAAGATCATCACCTTAGAACGGATGGTGTTTCCCGATCCGGTCATCTCGGTGGCAGTGGAACCGAAGACTAAGGCCGACCAAGAGAAGATGGGTATGGCCCTCTCGAAGCTGGCCGCGGAGGACCCGTCTTTCCGTGTGCATACGGATCAGGAGTCCGCTCAGACGATTATCTCGGGTATGGGCGAGCTGCACCTTGAGATCATCGTCGATCGGATGAAGCGGGAGTTCAAGGTCGAGGCCAACGTCGGGAAACCGCGGGTGGCTTACCGGGAAACCATCCGCAAGGTTGTGGAAAAGGCGGAAGGAAAGTTCATTCGGCAGTCGGGCGGTCGGGGTCAATACGGCCATGTGCTCTTGCGCTTGGAGCCAAGGGCGCCGGGGGAAGGGTTTGAATTCGTGAACGAGATCGTGGGCGGTGCGATTCCCAGGGAGTACATCCCGGCAATTGAAAAAGGCGTTCGCGAACAGTTGGGGAACGGCGTGCTGGCTGGATATCCCGTCGTAGATATCAGGGCGATAGTCTATGATGGGTCTTTTCATGAAGTCGACTCGAGCGAAATAGCGTTTAAGATCGCCGGCTCCATGGCGTTTAAGAACGGCGCGGCGCATGGTAAGCCCGTACTCTTGGAGCCGGTAATGAAGGTCGAGGTCGTGACGCCCGAGGAATACCTCGGGACCGTAAATGGGGATCTGAACCGCCGCCGAGGCGTGTTGCAAGGTACGGAGGATTCTCCCGCGGGCCGCATAGTTCGCGCGGAGGTGCCGCTGGCGGAAATGTTCGGTTATGCGACCGATCTGCGTTCCGCCACCCAAGGACGAGCCACGTATACGATGGAATTTGCAAAGTATAGCGAGGCGCCGGCGAGTATCGCGGAAGCCGTGACGAAGCAGGCCCGGTAACGACGAACGAAAGCGGAGAACTGAGTTATGTCCAAGGAGAAATTTCAGCGAACCAAGCCGCATGTGAATGTAGGGACGATAGGGCATGTGGATCATGGGAAGACGACGTTGACGGCGGCGTTAA
>Ga0136621_1000492_pt1 | contig 15671 bp, 11 predicted proteins | sample AntDryUQ445A2306_FD_104673 | JGI IMG/M metagenome (GOLD analysis project Ga0136621, IMG submission 104673) | Polar desert sand microbial communities from Dry Valleys, Antarctica - metaG UQ445A (23.06) | ecosystem: Environmental > Terrestrial > Soil > Desert | place: Antarctica: Dry Valley...
CCACAGACCGGCGTTCATCGCCTGGCGCCAGGCGATGAACGCCGGTCTGTGGCCGACCGTGGCTTGCGTGCGTGCCTTCTCGGAAACCGATTTCCGGCCGGAGCTCGGCTCGTTCACGATGCCGACGTTGATCATCCACGGTGTCGAGGACCGCACCGTGCCGATCGATCTTACCGCGCGCGCCGCCGCGACCGCGATCCCGGGCGCCAAGCTGGTCGAATATGAGGACGCGGCCCACGGCCTGTTCTCCAGCCACAAGGACCGGATGATCGGCGACCTGCTCGGCTTCCTGGGCTAGTGGGCAGCCTCATGGTCGAAGCTTCCCCATCTCCGTTCGGCATCCCGCTGGAGTTCCTGCTCTTCGGATTGATGCTGCTCGGCGTAGCGCTGTTCCACAAACGGGCGCTACCGATCAGCCTGATCGGACTGATCGTCATCCTCGCATATGAAGCATTCGTGACCGCTTTTCCGACGGGGCGCGGAGCGGGAGCCCTGATGCTTCACGCCGAGCATGAGTGGATCCCGATTACCAACCTGCTGCTGCTGCTGATCGGCTTCGAGGTGCTTGCCAACCAGTTCGAGCGCAGCAACATCTCCGATCATTTGCCCAACCTGCTGCCCGATGACTGGACGGGCGGAGTGGCGCTGCTTGGCATCGTCTTCGTCCTGTCCGCTTTCCTCGACAACATCGCGGCGGCGGTCCTGGGCGGGGTGATGGCGCGGCACCTCTATAAGGGCCGCGTCACGGTGGGCTTCCTCGCCGCCATCGTCGCATCCGCCAACGCCGGAGGGGCCGGCAGCGTAATTGGCGACACCACGACGACGATCATGTGGCTCAACGGAATCTCGCCGATCACATTGCTTCCTGCCTATGTGGCCGCCGTTCCGGCTTTTGCGGTCATCGCCCCGCTCGGGGCCCTGGCCCAGCATCGGTTCCAGCCGATTCTCGCCCACGACGAGCCCGATCATCCTCTCGAGTGGCGCAGGATCTGGATCGTCGCCGCCATCTTGGCCACGGCCGTCGCCGCCAACGTCCTCGCCAACGCCTTGAGTGAAGGCGAAGAAACCGCCCCGTGGCTGGGAATGGCGCTGTGGGGCGCCATTCTCGTCACCAGTTTGATCAGCCGGCCGGATTGGTCGGTTATGCGACACGGGGCACAGGGGGCGGTGTTCTTGGCCGCGTTGGTCGCTTCAGCGTCGTTGATGCCTCTCAAGGGCCTGCCGGACCCGTCGTGGCAGACGGCTTTCGCCCTCGGCTTCCTGTCATCTGCGTTCGACAATATCCCGCTGACCGCCCTCGCCTTGCGGCAAGGCGGCTATGACTGGGCATTGCTGGCCTTCTCCGTGGGCTTCGGAGGCTCGATGGTTTGGTTCGGATCGTCGGCCGGCGTCGCACTCACCAACCTCTATCCCGAAGGCCGTTCCGTCATCCAATGGCTGAAGGAGGGCTGGTTCGTGCCCGTCGCTTTTGTCGTCGGCTTTTTCGCGATGTTCCTGCTCCTCGGCTGGAACCCCTAGAACACGGCCTTCGCCTCGCCGCCCAACATCTGCTGGCGGACCAGCGGGATCGGCGGGCCGCCGTAGCTGAGGAACTTGTCGTGGAAGGCTTTCCACGCGCCGCGGCCGCCACGGCTGGCGGTCCAGTCGTCGCGCATCTTGCGGATCATCAGCTTGCCCATGGTGTAATTGAGATAGGCCGGGTCGTAGGTTCCGCGGGCGGCCTGTTGGCGTGCGTTGCCCTCATCCTGGAAGCATTGATCGCGGAACATCTGGTAGCTTTGCTCCTGGCTCATCGTCCCGGAATGCATGCCGATCGCCGAGATGAACCGGCAGTCGCGCAGCAGTGCGTTGGACAATTGTCCGATCATCGTCTCGTCGCCCCCGCCGCCAACGCCGGCGACCCGCATCATCTCCTCGGTGTAGTGCGCCCAGCCTTCGGCATAAGCGTAGCCGACGAATACCTTGCCGAACGTGAATGGCGAGCGGTTGGAGTGGAGGAAATTGAGGAAGTGGCCCGGCCACACCTCGTGGACCGACGTGAACAGCAAATCCGCCTCGCCGGGAACGAAGCCGTCCTGGACCTCTTTGGGCCAGGTCGGGTCGGGCGGGGCGATATAATAGACCGACGGCAGCCCTTTTTCATACGGCCCCGGGATGTTGATGTAGGCGAAATTCTGCCGACGATAGGGCGGCGCTTCCTCGACCTTTGCTTCCTCGGTCCCGGGGATTGAGACAAGGTCCTTTTCGACAAGGAACTGCTTGAGCCCAGCGAGCTGCGCGCGGGCGCCGGCGACCGCGCCGCCGTCCGGCTTGTTGGCGTTCATCTTGTCCATGCACGCCGGGATAGTCATCCCCGCCGCCCAGCGGGCGCACGCCGCGCGCAGCTGGTCCTGATTGGACTTCAAATCGGCGCGCCCGATCGCTTCCAGTTCGGCCAGCGGTGTGTTGACCATCTCCGTGTCGGCGAGCATCTGCTGGAAGCGCTGCGCTCCGAGCGCGAAATTGCCCTTGGCTGATGGCCGCTGCGCCTCGGCCCAATCGGCCAGCTCCTTCATCGATGCGGCAGCGGCCAGCGAAGCTTGCTTCAGATTGTCCTGGTCGGCGCTGCTCCCGACCCCGGAGAATGCCTTCAGCCCGTCGCCGGGGAAATATTCGGCATAGCCGCCGAACGACTTGCTCGCATAATCGACGAACGAGATCGGCATCGGCGTCTTGATGTTGGCGCGGATCTGCTTCGTCGCATTAGGAATCGCCTGGAGGAACTTGATGTAGGCGGCCAGCCGCACCGGCGGCGGAGCATAGGGCACGGTCACGTAGACCGACGGATCGATCGAACCCGTGTAAAACGCCGGATTGGTATGCGGCTGGTCGGCGGCGTCCATGAAGAACAGCGCGCCTTTCGCCTGGGAAATGAGATAGGCCCGTTCGAACCGCTCGGTTTCGCTGAGACGCGCGAGGTCGAATTTCTCAGCGCGGGCGATGGCGTTCCTCAGCCGCGCCTTCTCGTTGGCGATGCCCGCCTCGGTCCAATCCGGCAGCTGCCCGTCAAACTCATGACGGCCGGCCGTCGCCGCGAACGGCGGGTTCGCGCGGAAGGACTGCTCGATATAGTCGTTCATGAATCCCGCCCAGGTCGCCGCCGCGGCCGAATTGGAAACGGTTTCATTGGTTTGCGGCTGGTCGCTCACGCGGCAAGCGGCGAGGAATGCGGCGGCACAGGCCGCAAGCAGCAGGGTGCGAGACTTCATTCCGTTTCTCCTCCGCCGCGCCTCTAGCGCATGTTGCCGCTCACAGTTAGGGCCGCCCTGGTGAGCTTCGTCCCCGAACCGTTCCGGATTCCGGCTTTCAGAGCCTATTGGCTCGCCAGACTGACATCGACAATCGCTCAAATGGCGATGGTGATTATCATCGGATGGCAAGTCTATGACATTGCCCGCGAAACCATGGATCCCAAAGCGGCCGCCTTGCGACTCGGGATCATTGGCCTGGTGCAATTTGCACCTTTGTTCATCCTGACCCTGGTCACCGGTTGGACTGCCGATCGCGTCGACCGCCGGTGGGTCGCGCGCTCCGCCGTGGCGCTGGAGCTGGCATGCGCATTGGTGCTGGCGTGGTTCGCCTGGCAAGGCACCACCACGCTCGCCGTGCTCTACGGCGTCGCTGCGTTGCTTGGTGTTGCCCGAGCCTTCGCCGGGCCGGCATTAGGAGCGCTCGCGCCCAACCTCGTGCCGCGCAAGATATTGCCCAACGCGATCGCTCTGTCGTCGATCGCCTGGCAGAGCGGCGCGATCGCCGGGCCCGCGCTCGGCGGCTACCTCTATGCCTGGGCGCCGGTCGCGCCCTACACCGGGAGCGCGCTGCTGTTCGCGGTCGCACTGATCGGGCTGTTCGCCATCGGCCCGGTCGCGCGCGCCGAGACCATGGCCACCCGCAATCCCTGGGGCCAGATGGTCGAGGGTCTGCGTTACGTCCGCCGCAACCGCTTGGTCCTCGGCGCGATCAGCCTCGACCTGTTCGCGGTGCTGCTGGGCGGCGCCACGGCGATGCTGCCGGTGTTCGCGCGCGACGTGCTGCACGCGGGGCCCGAGGGTCTCGGTCACTTGCGCGCGGCCCCGGCGGTGGGCGCAACCCTGACCGCCGCCTTCTTCGCGGTGAGGCCGCTCAGATCCTACGTTGGCGTCAAGATGCTGCTGGCGGTCGGGGTGTTCGGCATCGCCACCATCGTCTTCGGCCTGTCGCGGTGGATGCCATTGTCGCTGGCCTGCCTGGCGCTGCTTGGGGCGGCCGACATGCTGTCGGTCTACGTCCGCCAGTCGCTGATCCAGCTCTACACGCCCGATGCGATGCGCGGCCGGGTCGGCGCGGTTTCATCGCTGTTTATCTCCGGCTCGAACGAGCTGGGCGAAGCGGAATCGGGCTTCCTCGGCGCCGTCATCGGACCCGTTGCGTCGGTCGTCGCCGGCGGCGTAGGGGCCGTACTGGTGGTGGCGCTGTGGGCATGGCGGTTCCCCGAGCTTCGGCTTGCAAGGAGCTTCGAGCCACCCGACATACCTGCCCCCGCGCCAAAGGAGAGCTGGCCATGAAGGCTTCATCCATACTCGAGACCATCGGCAACACGCCGCACATCCGGGTCAACCGCCTGTTCGGAGGCTCCGCCGAGGTTTGGATCAAGTCGGAACGCGCCAACCCCGGGGCGTCGATCAAGGACCGCATCGCGCTGTCGATGATCGAGGATGCGGAAGCGTCGGGCAAGCTGAAGCCCGGCGGCACGATCGTCGAGCCGACCTCGGGCAACACCGGCATCGGCCTCGCCATGGTTGCGGCAGTCAAGGGCTATCCGCTCATCCTGGTGATGCCCGACAGCATGAGCATCGAGCGGCGGCGGCTGATGCTGGCCTATGGCGCGACGTTCGACCTGACGCCGCGGGAAAAGGGCATGAAGGGCGCCATCGAGCGCGCCCGGGAGATCGTCGCCGAGACCGACGGCGCGTGGATGCCGCAGCAATTCGAGAACCCCGCCAACCTCGAGGTGCATCGCCGCACCACCGCCCAGGAAATCCTCGCCGACTTTCGCGACTCCCCGCTCGACGCGCTGATCACCGGCGTCGGCACCGGCGGCCACATCACCGCCTGCGCGCAAGTCCTCAAGAAGGAATGGCCCGGCCTCAAGGTGTTCGCGGTCGAGCCGACCCTGTCTCCGGTCCTGTCGGGCGGCGAGCCTGGCCCCCACCCGATCCAGGGGATCGGTGCCGGCTTCATCCCGGCGATCATGGATGTGAGCCTGTTGGACGGCGTCATCCAGGTTGACCCCGCCGATGCCAAGGAAATGGCCCGGCGAGCGGCCCGCGAGGAGGGCGTGCTGGTCGGGATCTCGTCCGGGGCGACCCTCGCCGCGATCGCCCAGAAGCTGCCCGAGCTCGGCGAGAGCGCCCGGGTCCTCGGCTTCAACTACGACACCGGCGAACGCTACCTCTCGGTGCCGGATTTCCTTCCTGAAGAGCGTAGCTAACCGGCCGCTAACCTCTTTCATTAGCCGGAGGGTTAACTCGCCCACGCGTAAAGCTCCATTTTGGCGGCAACTCCCAGAGCCGCAGGGAAGTGGAGCTATGCGCAGGACGCGTTTCGCAGGAGCTGTGGAAATCACCGGCGAAGCGCGCGCGCGCGCGTCGATCCGCGAGGCGTTGTGGTTCGACGTCCTGTCCCCCGATACGCCCGACGACCACTCGTTGCTGGCCTGGCGCGTCGCCCCGCTCAATCTCTCCGCATTCCTGCTCGGAGTCACTCACCTGATCGCCGTGGTGGCGCTCATCGTCCTGCATCCGGAATGGTTGCTGGCGCCGTCCTTCACCAACCCCGTCCTCCCTTTGTCCCTGCTCCTGGCGCTCGACCTCGCGGCCGTTGTCGGGCTGCGCTGGCGCGATCGCCTCGGTCTTGCACCGCACACGGTGATCCGGGCTCTCGCCGCCTATCTCGCGGCAGCCGGCTCGCTGTGGATCCTGGTCGGGCTGACGCTGACCTCACAGCCGCAGATCGGCCCGGCCTCGGTGCCAATCCTGGTGATCGGCGGCGGTGTCACCATCGCCGCCATGGTGGCGGTCAACTCGCCGTCGCTGGCGATCGCCAACGCGCTGGTCACGACCGCCGGCGCGTTCCTGCTCACCGGCTCGGCCTTGGTCGGCGGAGGCACGGCTTTGCTGTCGCTGGTCATGGTCGCCTACAGCATCGGCGGAGCTCAAACGAGCATCGCCGCCGGCCGCCGGCGGCTCAACCTCGACGCGGAAGCCCGCAAGGCGCTGACCTTCGTCGCCGAATTCGAGAACAGCGGCCGCGGCTGGTTCTGGGAAACCAATTCCGAAGGCACCCTGTCCTACGTCTCGCAGCAGCTGGCGGACGATTTCCAATGCGAGCCGCAGGAGCTCCTCGGCCGGCCGTTCCCGGACCTTTTGTCGGTCGACACCAGCCCGGTCGACACGATCCACGAGGAACGCAAGACGCTCGGCTTCTACCTGTCCGCCCGGTTCCCGTTCGCCGACGTGGTGGTCCGGCCAGCGAGCGACCAGGACGTGCACTGGTCGCTGTCCGGCAACCCGATTTTCGATGAGCGCGGCCGCTTCCTGGGATTCCGCGGAATCGGCACCGACCTCACCGAGCAACGCCGGTCCGAACAGGAAATCTCACGCCTGGCCCGGTTCGATTCGCTCACCGGCCTGCCCAACCGGGCGCTGATGCGCCAGACGCTGGACGAGGCGCTTCGAAACGCGTCGCGCCGGCAAAAGGGCTGCGCTCTGTTCCTGATCGATCTCGATCGCTTCAAGAACGTCAACGACACCCTTGGTCACCCGATCGGCGATGCCCTGCTTCGCCAGGTGGCCGAGCGGCTGAAGTCGGTGATGGGGGACCACGGACAGGTCGGCCGCCTCGGCGGCGACGAATTCAAGGCCGTGCTCCCCGGCACGGTCGACATCGGATTCCTGGAACCTCTGGCGAGGACCCTGATCGAGCAAGTGTCGCGACCCTACACGATCGAAGGGCATCGGGTGACGATCGGCGCATCCGTCGGGATCGCCATCGGCGATCCCGGCCGCTGTTGTGCCGACAGCCTGATCCGCAACGCCGATCTGGCGCTGTACGCCGCCAAGGGGGCCGGCCGCGGCAAGCATTGCTTGTACGAACCCTCGATGCACAGCGAGGCTTCCGATCGCCAGGTGTTGGAGAACGATCTTCGCCAGGCGATCGACCGCGGCGAACTGTGGGTGGCCTATCAGCCGATCGTGCGGGTCGCCGGTGAGGAGATCTGCGGATTCGAGGCGCTGGTGCGATGGAACCACCCGGTTCGCGGCCCGATCTCGCCGGACAAATTCATTCCCCTTGCCGAAGAATGCGGATTGATCCTGGGGATTGGCGAGTGGGTGCTGAAGACCGCGGTCCTCGAAGCGGTGAACTGGCCCGAACAGCTCCGCGTCGCGGTCAATTTGTCGCCGATCCAGTTCAATGATCCCGCGACCGTCGACATGGTCGCCGAGCTGCTGAAAGAAACCGGTCTCCGCTCCGAGCGGCTGGAGCTCGAGATCACCGAAGGGGTGTTCCTTGCCGAGGGCGACAGCACCGACGAGACCTTTGCGCGGTTGAAAAGCCTGGGGGTGCGGCTGGCCCTCGATGATTTCGGCACCGGCTACAGCTCATTGGGCTATCTGAAGAAAGCGCCGTTCGACAAGATCAAGATCGACCAGAGCTTCGTGCGCGGCGCCGCATCAACCATCAACCGCAATAGCGCAATCATCCGCGCCATCGTCACGCTTGCGGACACGCTGGGCATGGACACCACCGCCGAGGGCGTCGAAACCCATGACGATCTTCACCTGATCCGCGAGCTCGGCGTCAGCCAGGCCCAAGGCTACATCTTCGGCCGTCCCGCACCTGCAGAAGAAGCGCGCAAGCTCGCCAATGCGGTCACGGTCGAAGCCGACGGATATCAATGCATCCGTGAGCCGCGGCAGCGCCTGATGCGCCGGGCAATCGCCGAGATTGATGGCGAAGTCACCGAGATTCGCCTTCGCAACATTTCGGCGATGGGCGCCCTCGTCGAATGCCCCCAGCCAGTCTTGCCGGGCACCATGATCACCATCGACATTGTCGGCGTCGGCCCGGTCCTCGCCACGGTCCGCTGGGCTCAATCGGGCAAATTCGGAGTCCGGTTCAGCGACGCCTTCGACCTTTCGCGCCTCGCGCCGAGGAAATCGCGGCAGAACGACGTGACGATGCTGCGCCCCTGGTACGTCGACCAGAAGGCGGCGTCCTAGAACTGCACTAGCTGGGCAGCTGCTGAGCTGGGTGAATGCGCGAAGGGAACGGGCGCAACAGGCGCAATTGGCGGTCGCGTTGCTCCAGAAATGGTAAACCCCACCGGTTTGACCCGGCGGGGTTCCCCATGCTTCGAATCCGAAGATCCAAGGCACGAGTCCAAAGTAGATATCCAGCCGGGCCTTGCAAGCACTTTCTTGCGGCCGACTCGGCTGCAGCCCGAATTAGCTGTGGATAACTTTGCTGCCGGGCTCATCCCACGACGGCGGCCTTGGGTGGAAAACGAACGAGACCAATGCCTTAAAAGGCGTCCGCCGGAATTGCCATCAGGCTGTCGGCGCCGGCTTCGAGCTTGCGCCGGAGCGCGCCCGTTTCCGGCATCACCTTGTCGGCGAAGAACCGCGCCGTCGCCAGCTTGGTTTCGTAGAAGCCGCGATCGGGCGCATCCGCCGACAGCGCCGCGCGCGCCGCGCGCGCGATTCGCAGCCACATCAGCCCCAGCGAGACGATGCCCATCATCGTCATGTACGGGTAAGCGGCGGCGCCGGCCTGGTTGGGATTGGCAAGCCCGTTCTCCATCAGCCACTTGGTCGAGGCCTGAAGGTCGCCGATCGCTCGAGTGAACTCGGCCAGGAAAGGCTTCAGTTCAGCATCCGACGAAGCGTCGGCGACTTCTTGCGACAACAGTTGGAAGAACCTCTGAACGGCCCGGCCCCCGTCCTTGCCGAGCTTGCGCCCGACCAGGTCGAGCGCCTGCACGCCGTTGGTGCCCTCGTAGATCTGGGCGATCCGCGCATCGCGGACGAACTGCTCGACCCCGTGCTCGCGGATATATCCGTGCCCGCCGAACACCTGCTGGGCGAGGACCGCGCTGTCGAAGCCCTTGTCGGTCAAATAGCCCTTGATCACCGGCGTCAGCAGCGAGACGAGGTCGTCGGCCTCCTGCCGCTCCTCCTCGCTTTCGGCGCGGCGCGACAGGTCGACCAGCAGCGCGCCCCACAGCACGAAGGCACGTGCCCCCTCGAGGAACGACTTCATCTCCATCAGCATCCGGCGGACGTCGGGATGGACGATGATCGGATCGGCCTTGGCGTCGGGCTCGCGCTCGCCGGCAACCAGCGCCCGGCCCTGCCGCCGCTCGCGGGCGTAGGCGAGCGCGTTCTGGTAGGCGACCTCGGCCTGGGCCAGCCCCTGCAGGCCGACGCCGAGCCGGGCGGCGTTCATCATGATGAACATCGCCGCCAGGCCCTTCTCCGGCTCGCCGACCAGCCAGCCCCTGGCCCCGTCATAGTTCAACACGCAGGTCGGATTGCCGTGGATGCCCATCTTCTTCTCGATCGCGCCGCAGCTCACCGGGTTGCGTGTCCCGAGGGACCCGTCCTCGTTGACCAGGAACTTGGGCACCACGAACAGCGAAATGCCCTTCACATTGTCGGGAGCACCGGCGATCTTCGCGAGGACCAGGTGGATGATATTTTCGCTGAGGTCGTGCTCGCCCGACGAGATGAAGATCTTGGTGCCGGTGATCGAATAGCTGCCGTCGGGATTCGGATCGGCGCGGGTCTTCAAGAGCCCGAGATCGGTGCCGCAGTGCGGCTCGGTCAGGTTCATGGTGCCGGTCCATTTGCCGGTGACCATGTTCGGGAGGTAGGTCGCCTTCTGCTCGTCGGTGCCCTTGATCACCAGGGCCGCGAGCGCGCCTGATGTCAGCCCCTGGAACATCTCGAACGCCTGGTTGGCCGACAACACATATTCGCTAAGCGCGGTCGCGAGCACCTGCGGCAGGCCCTGCCCGCCAAATTCCTCGGGCGCCGACAGGGTCGGCCATCCGCCCTCGCACCACTGACGGTATGCATCCTTGAATCCGGCTGGTGTCGTCACCGATCCGTCGTCGTTGCGCTTGCAGCCCTGCTCGTCACCGACCTTGTTGAGCGGCGCCAGCACCTCGGAGGCGAACTTCCCCCCTTCGTCGAGGATGGCCTCAATCAGGTCCGGCGTCGCGTTGGCGAAGCCTTCGAGGTTCGAATAGTTCCCAACTTCGAGCACTTGGTCGAGGATGAAGCGGGTTTCGCGCACTGGCGCTGCATAAAGGGCCATCTAGATATTGCTCCCTTGCTCGGCCGGGCTGCCCAGCGTTTCGAGAAAATCCTCAAGTTCCGCGATCGTCGTGTCGATATCATGCTTCTGCCGGCGAAGCGCGTCGATCCGTTGCTGGCAGCGCTCGATGGTGACTCGCCGCTGGGTCTGCCGGTGATCCCCGACGTCGTAAAGATCGAGCATTTCGCGAATTTCGCTCAAGCTGAACCCGACCCTCTTGCCGCGCAGGATCCAGCTCAGCCGAGCGCGGTCGCGATCCGAATAGAAGCGCGAGGTGCCGCGCCGCTCGGGCGCGATCAATTGCTCGTCTTCGTAGAAGCGGAGCGCCCGGGCGGTGACCCCGAACGCCTCGCACAGCTCGCCGATCGCATATTTGGCGATTGGTCTCGCGGTGGCCGAATCCATCGCCCGCCTATGGTTTACGTTTCCGTAAACGTCAACTACCCGCACATCTTCAAATTCGGTTCAGTGAGGTGGCGACAAAGCGGCCGGGCCGCCCTATATGGCGGGCAGCTTCAGGGACGAAGGCGGGACATGCTGACCACCGATCCGTTCGATGACGACAAGCTGCGGGAGGAATGCGGGATTTTCGGCATTTGGGGTGCCGACAATGCCGCGAGCTTCGTCGCGCTCGGGCTGCACGCGCTCCAGCACCGCGGCCAGGAAGCCGCCGGAATCACCAGCTTCGAGGGCGGTCACTTCCACTCGCACCGCGCGATGGGCCACGTCGCCGGCAACTTCGACCGCGACGACATCATCCGCAAGCTCGCCGGCCGCACCGCGATCGGCCACGTCCGCTATTCGACGACCGGCGAGACCGCCCTGCGCAACGTCCAGCCGCTGTTCGCCGAGCTGGCCGAGGGCGGCTTCGCGATCGCCCACAACGGCAATCTTTCCAATGCCATGAAGCTGCGCCGGACGCTCAACCGCCGCGGCTCGATCTTCCAGTCGACCAGCGACACCGAGGTGCTCATCCATCTCGTCGCCACCTCCCAATATAAGACCATGGTCGAAGCGCTGATCGATGCCCTTCGCCAGGTCGAGGGCGCCTACTCGCTGGTCGTCCTGACCGACGAGGGCCTGATCGCCTGCCGCGACCCGCTGGGGTTTCGGCCACTGGTCATGGGCAAGCTCGGCGAGGCGACCATCTTCGCTTCCGAGAGCGTCGCGCTCGATTTGCTTGGCGCGACCTTCCTTCGCGAGGTCGAACCGGGCGAGGTGGTGGTGGTCAACGGCTCGGGAATCCGCTCGTTCCGGCCGTTCGAAAAGGCCGCTCCGAAGCCGTGCATCTTCGAGCACGTCTATTTCTCCCGGCCGGACTCGATCGTCGACGGCACCTCCGTCTACCAGGTCCGCAAGGACATCGGCGCCGAGCTCGCGCGCGAGGCTCCGGTTGTGGCCGATTATGTGGTGCCGGTCCCGGACAGCGGCGTCCCGGCGGCGATCGGCTTCAGCCAGGAATCGGGCATTCCGTTCGAGCTTGGGATCATCCGCTCGCACTATGTCGGCCGGACCTTCATCGAGCCGAGCGACGGCATCCGGCACCTTGGCGTCAAGCTGAAGCACAATGCAAACTCGGCGCTGGTCGCGGGCAAGCGCATCGTCCTCATCGACGATTCGATCGTTCGCGGGACGACCAGCGTGAAGATCGTCCAGATGATGCGCGATGCCGGCGCCCGCGAAGTCCACATGCGGATCGCCTCGCCGCCGACCCGGCACAGCTGCTTCTACGGCGTCGATACGCCCGAGCGCGCCAAGCTGCTCGCGGCGCAGATGGGCGTCGAGGCGATGGCCGACTACATCAACGCCGACAGCCTCGCGTTCATTTCGATCGAAGGCCTGTACCGCGCGCTCGGCTCCGAGCGGGACAACCAGCAGCCGCAGCGGTGCGACGCCTGCTTCACCGGCGAATATCCGACCGTCCTGACCGATTTCGCCGAGAAAGAGCACGCCGGCTCTCTGTCTTTGGTCGCCAGCCGGTAACCAATCACTCGTTCGTCCTGAGCTTGTCGAAGGGCGCTGGCACCGCGCTCGGGCAAAACGCCCTTCGACTGCGCGCCTGCGGCGCTTCGCTCAGGACGAACGGTTTTCATTGGATCGGACTGCCTTTAGTGCACCGACGATGAGCGACACTTCCAAGCCTCTTGCCGGCAAGCTCGCGCTCGTCACCGGTGCCAGCCGCGGCATCGGCGCGGCGACCGCGGAAGCGCTCGCGGCGGCCGGCGCTCATGTGATCCTCGTCGCCAGAACGGCGAGCGCGCTCGAGGCCGTCGACGACCGCATCCACGAAGCCGGCGGAAGCGCGACCATCGCTCCGCTCGACCTCACCGACAATGAGTCGATCGCCAAGCTCGCTACCGCCGTCGCCGAGCGCTGGGAAGCGCTCGACATATTGGTCCTTAACGCCGCCATGCTCGGTTCGCTGACCCCGGTCGAGCACATCGACCCCAAGGAATATGGTCGGATCCTCGGCCTCAATTTGATCGCCAACCAGTCCGCGATCGCCGCCTTCGATCCACTGCTTCGGCGCGCCGAGCGGGCCGACGTGGTGGCGCTGACCTCGTCGGTCGGCAGCGAGCCGCGCGCTTTCTGGGGCGCGTATGGATCGTCCAAGGCCGCTCTGGAGACATTGCTCGGCGCCTATGCCGACGAGACGCAGCATGGCGGCCGCATCCGGGTCCACATCGTCGACCCGGGCGCGACCCGGACCCGAATGCGCCAGCTCGCCTTCCCGGGCGAGGAACCGGACAGCGTCAAACCGCCCGAGGTCGCCGCAAAGGCCATAGTCGAGCGGCTGCTGACCGATGTGCCCAGCGGCGAACGGGTGCGGGTGGACGCCTAGCTTTTCACCATCGTCACTTGCGCGACGTCGATGGCGCGGCCGCGGAAACCGCCTTCGCAATACATCAGATAATAGCGCCACAGCTGGTGGAACCGCTCGCCGAAACCGTCCAGCTCGCCTCGCGCCACGGCGTCATCATATCGCTCGCGCCAGCAGTTCAAGGTCTTGGCATAGTCCGGGGCAAATCCCTCGCGGCCCTCCCAAGACAGTCCGCGCTGCCTGGCCAGCGCCGCGAACTGAGGCTCATCGAGCAGCATGCCGCCGGGAAAAATGTAGGTCTGGATGAAATCGGCGCTGGCGGCGTAGCGCTCGAACAGGCGATGGTCGATGCTGATGAACTGCAGCGCCGCGCGGCCGCCGGGCTTCAGGTTGCGGGCGATCGAGTCGAGATAGTCGCCCCACCAGCGCATCCCCACCGCCTCGACCATCTCGACCGAGGCCACCGCGTCGAACTGCTCGGCGATTTCGCGATAGTCCTGCAGGCGGAACTCGATCCGGTCCGCCAGGCCCGCCTTCGCCACCCTGGCGTCGGCCCAGGCCTTCTGCTGCTCGGACAGGGTCAGGCCGACCACCTGGACCCCGCGCTTCGCCGCTTCGATGGCGAGGCTGCCCCAGCCGCAGCCGATTTCGAGCAGCCGCTGCCCCGGCTTCAACTCCAGCCGATCGAGCAGCAACGCGATCTTGTGGAGTTGCGCGGCCTCGAGCGGCTGGTCCGGTGCCGCGAACCGGGCCGACGAATAGGTCATCGTCGGGTCGAGCCAGGCGGCATAAAAGTCGTTGCCGAGGTCGTAATGGGCGGCGACGTTGGCCTTGGCCTTGCCCGGCGCATTGTCGCGCAGCCGGTGGGCGAGTGCGTTGATCCAGCGGAACGGGCCCTTCGCCCGTGCCGCGCCGCCAAGCGCCACCGAATTGGCGCTGAACAATTCGAACAGCGCGACCGGGTCCGGGCTCGACCATTCGCCGAGCGCCCATGCCTTGTACCAGCCGACCGAGCCCGAGGTTGCGAGCCGGACCAGCGCCTTCCAGCTTCTGAGGTCGACGATGGCGACCGGACCGGCGGCGTCGAAACCGATCTGTCTGAGCGATCCATCGGGCAAAGTGGCTTCGATCCCACCGCTCGCCAGGCGCCGGTCGAGCTGGTCGAGCACCCTTGCGAAGGCCGGCGAAATCAGCCGCGCGGCGACGCCGCCGCCGACCGCGAAGCCGCGATCCGCTCGAACCAGATGTTCGCCTCTCCCTGTCATGCCCCGGGCATTAGCAGCCGGGGCCGCCGGTCGGCACAATAGTTTCCCGGCGCAGCGGCGAACGGCGGCCGAAACCCTGGTAGCGGGCGTCGCCAAGCGATATTTTCGCCGAGCATCGCGAGCGCTCGACCGCAGCCAGCGGCAGCACCGACCAGCGAAGAAAACTGCGAAGCTCGGGATCGCGCTGCACCGCTTCGCGCACCAGCGGGTCGCGGAGCAGGCTCGGCCGGCAGCGCGTCACCGGGCCAAAGCCGCCGCCCAGCGGATCGTAGCGGCTCCAGCGGTAGCAATCCGCCTCACGCCAGACGAGCCCGCGGCGCCAGGATTCAACCGGCGGCGGCGAAGCGAAAATGGCGTCGATCGGCCGCTTGCCCGCCCAGCCGCGGACCGCCGCATAGGCGCGTTGGGTGATCAGCAGGTTGAGGCCGATATAGGCCAGCACAATCGCGATCGCCGCCTGCACCGGCCGCCGCCATGGCTTGCCTCGTTCTTCCCGCAGACGCGACCAGGCGATCGAGCCGCCGAGCAATAACCACACCCAAACGTCGATGATAAACAGCGCATCGGCATGAAACCACGCGCCTGAAAACGGCGCCAGCAGCTGGACCGAATAGGTCGTCAGCAGGTCCATGAGAGGATGGCTCAGCGTCGCCAGATAAGCCAAGGCGAGGAGCCAGCCGGCACGCATCGGGAGCCCGCTCTTGAACGGCGCGCCGCGGCTGACCTGCCAGCGGTCGAGCAACCACAGCAAGCCGGCGAGCAGCGGCGGCATCACCAGCACTCCCCCGACCAATCCATGCGTAAAGCCGCGGTGCATCGCCAGCGGCTCCCAGCCGGCCCAGCCGAAGAAGACGTCGATGTCGGGCATGTTCGCGCCGAGGATCAGCACGGCAAGCCCCTTGCGCGTTTGCGTCTTGAGGCCCGCCTGGCCAAGTGCCCAGCCCGCCAGTGAGTGGGTGATATTGTCCATCTACGGGGTTCCTCCCCGCGATTTCGTGGGGAGGGGGACCATCCGCAGGATGGTGGAGGGGAATGCGATGCTTAACCCGAGACGCTTTTCATGACCCGTCCCATCTTCACCCACGCGATCACCGCGACTGCCGACCACATTGACGAGCTTGGCCATGTCAATAATGCGGTCTGAGTCCAGTGGATCCAGGAGGTCGCGCTCGCGCACTGGTACAGCG
>Ga0136621_1000493_pt1 | contig 15647 bp, 19 predicted proteins | sample AntDryUQ445A2306_FD_104673 | JGI IMG/M metagenome (GOLD analysis project Ga0136621, IMG submission 104673) | Polar desert sand microbial communities from Dry Valleys, Antarctica - metaG UQ445A (23.06) | ecosystem: Environmental > Terrestrial > Soil > Desert | place: Antarctica: Dry Valley...
CCCGTAGGCCCGTGTTGCCGGTCCTGAGCAGCGTCGTGCCGTCTTTTTTGTAAAAGTTTACGGTAGCTCGGGTGACAACACCGAGATTCGGTGTCGCGCTGAGCAATTGCCTTTCATCGACCTAGAGACTGGTTTTGATCTCGGTTGCGACGACGTTGAACTCTCGCTGCGAGACGTTGAGATGCGCATGCGATTCGCGCATGTCTCGACCCGGATAAATCTTCGGGCCACCGGTTTCCTGTACCGACCACGCGGTCACCAGAAACTTGAATCCCGGCTGCCCTTGCTGTTTATGGAACTCTTCCACCGCCGGATTAGCGTTGGCGGTTGCGTTGACATTCGACCAGATTGTCCACCGCCGCGGCGATGCCGTAAATACCACCTAAACGCTCGTAAAGGGACTTGTCTTCCGTCAGTTCATTCTTCATGGGTTCAGTCATGATTTGCTCCGAGTTGTCTTAAGTGCCGGACGCAGTTTTTTGTACGCGCCCTGTTGTGGTTGGCGTTTCGCGATCGCAACGTCAGTTAACGCTCAACGCCCGCAAGCTCGCTGAACCGGAACCATCGATATCGTACGGTGGCCCTGATTCGAGGGATGCCCGCGGGTTCGGCGCCGATAAAAAAATATGGGTAAAAAATTCTTACATGGTCTGCTGGACGTATTACGCGACAAAGCCGCTCAATCAACCGGCATGCGGTGTTGAAAGGCCCGGTTTTAATATGGTGCGGTTCAGCATTGATCGTTATCCGCATTATGCGGACACCGAATGTTGCACGTAGGCACTGCTCGTCGATCGTCAGGTTCGGGAAGTCGGCGTTTGTTACTTCAATATCCATGCGACCCATAGGGTAAAAGTTAGCGCGCCAGTAATCGGACGTCAAATTTCTTGCGTGGCAAAGATAATCAGGGGGCGGGGGGGCATTGCATACGGAAATGTTCCTGCACTGAAAGAGCCAGACTTTCAAAGCCTGCGACCGACCGACGGGCCGCCTCATCGATACCCCTTCGCCTGCAGCGAGAACAGATGCGCGTAATGGCCGTTCTGCTGCATCAACGCCTCGTGGCTGTCGCATTCGATCATACGTCCCTCCTGAATCACGGCGATCTGATCGGCCATTCGCACGGTCGAGAAGCGGTGCGAGATGAGGATCGCGATACGGTTTTTCGTCAACGCGCGGAAGTGTTCGAAGATGGTGGCTTCCGCGGCGGCGTCCATCGCGGCGGTCGGTTCGTCGAGCACCAGAATGTCGGCCTGCGAGCGCATGAAGGCGCGCGACAAGGCGATCTTCTGCCATTGCCCGCCGGAGAGTTCGCGGCCATCCTTGAACCACTTGCCTAATGGTGTATGAAAGCCCGCGGGCAGGGACTCGATAAAATCCGTCGCCATGCCTTTGTCGCTAGCCTCCCGCCAGCGGGTCTGATCGTCGAAGTAACGGACATCGCCCGCGCCGATGTTCTCACCGACCAGTAGCTGATAACGCGAGAAATCCTGAAAGATCACGCCGATGCGTTGCCGAAGTGCGGCTTCTTCCCATTCCACGAGATCCAGCCCGTCCAGGGTGATGCGACCGCTGGTGGGCGCGTAAAGCCGTGTGAGCAGCTTGATTAACGTGGTCTTGCCGGAGCCGTTCTCGCCGACCAGCGCCAGCGAATCACCGGGACGGATATGAATATTAATATCGGTCAGCGACGGCCGCTCCGCGCCGGGATAGGCGAAGCTCACGTGCTCGAAGCGGATCCCGTCAGCGGGCTTTGAGCCACGCGCCCTGGCGCCCGTTTGCGCACGTGCCGGCGTTTCCAGATAGTCGTACAGGGTCGAGAGATAAAGATTATCTTCATACATGCCACTGATGGCGGAGAGGATGGCCGAGACCGCCGATTGCCCTTGGCGGAACAGCATCAGATACATGGTCAACTGGCCTAAGGTGATGCGCCCGGCGATCGCCGCCAGCGCGATCCACACGTACGCACCATACAAGGTCGCGGTCGCAATCAGCCCTAAAAAAAATCCCCAGGTGTCGCGGCGGATGGTGAGGTCGCGGTCTTCACCGTATAGCGTATGGAAAATCCGCCGGTAGCGTTCCAGCAACAGCGGACCCAACCCGAACAGCTTCACCTCCTTGGCGTGATCTTCGCGCGCCAGCAGTGTTTCGATATAGAGCTGCATGCGCGTCTCGGGCGAGCGCCACAGAAACAGCCGGAACGCATCGCCCGAAAACTTCGCTTCGGCAATAAACGCGGGCAACCCGGCCAGCACCAGCACGAGTACCGCCCATGGCGAGAACTGCACCAGCAGTGCGGCGTAGCTCGCGAGCGAGACGGCGTTCTGGGCGACGCCGAAGGTGCGGATGACCAGCGACAGCGGCCGGCTCGAAGCCTCGCGGCGCGCGCGCGTGAGCTTGTCGTAGAATTCCGAATCCTCGAACTGCTCCAGCGACAGGGTCAGCGCCTTTTCCAGGATCATCACATTGACGCGCTGACCGAGCTGCGCGCGCAGCAGCGACTGACACAGCGAGATGCCCCGCTGCGCGCCCGCGATCACCGCCACCAGCAGGCCCTCGACGCCGACGAGCATCAACGCATGCCGGGTCAGGTCAGAGCGATCTACAGGCGCGGCCCGGGCGGCGGCGATGACGGCATCGACGATCAATGCGCCAACATAGGCCACGCCTGCGGGTGCGACGCCAGCGAGCAGGGTCAAAAGCCCCAGCGCGATGCTGAGCGGACGGCTCGTGGTCCAGACCAGATCGATCGCGCGCCGCGTGTAGAGAAATATGCCGGCGAATCCGCGCGTGATGTCGGGGCCGGTTGCGGTTTGGGTGAGTGCTTTGCGGCGCAGTTTTCGCATGGTCCAGGGCTGAAATCGTAGGCGCGAGTGTGTAGTCTGCAAACAGTGTGCGCTATGTGCGAAGGCTGATCGCCCGATCCGCGCCAGAGTATCTGTGAGCCTGCATTAAGGAGCAACGATTATGGAGTATCGACAGCTTGGCGGTTCCGGTTTGAAGGTTCCCGCTTTAAGTTTTGGCGCCGCCACGTTTGGTGGTGGCAACGAGTTTTTCAAGGCCTGGGGCAGCAGCGACGTGAAAGAGGCGAGCCGTCTCGTCGATTTGTGCCTGGAGGCGGGTGTCAATCTATTCGACAGCGCCGATATCTATTCAGAGGGTCTGTCGGAGGAAATTTTAGGCGAAGCCATCGCCAAACGTCGCGAGCACGTGCTGATCTCCACCAAGGGCACGTTTGCCATGGGCGAAGGCCCCAACGATGTCGGGTCGTCGCGGTATCATCTCATTCGCGCCTGCGAGGCGAGTCTGCGCCGGTTGAAAACGGATTACATCGACATCTATACCTTGCATGGCTTCGATGCGCTAACGCCTATCGAGGAAACCCTGCGCACCCTGGACAATCTCGTGCAAAGCGGCAAGGTGCGTTATGTCGGCTGCTCGAATTTTTCCGGCTGGCATCTGATGAAATCGCTCGCGGTCGCTAAAGAATACGGCTGGCCGCGCTACGTCGCGCACCAGGCGTATTATTCCCTGGTGGGGCGCGAATACGAGTGGGAGCTCATGCCGCTCGCGCTGGATCAGAAGGTATCGACAATGGTCTGGAGCCCGCTGGGCTGGGGTCGCCTCACCGGCAAGATTCGTCGTGGTCAGCCGCTGCCCGACAACAGCCGGCTGCACAAGACCGCCGAGAAAGGGCCGCCCGTTGCCGAGGAGTTGCTGTACAAAATCGTCGATGTTCTCGATGAGCTGGCCCAGGAAACTGGCAAGACCGTGCCGCAGATCGCGCTCAACTGGCTGCTGCAACGACCTACGGTGGCGAGCGTGATTGTCGGCGCACGCGACGAAGCGCAACTACGACAAAATCTGGGCGCGGTCGGGTGGGATTTGACCGCGGAGCAGGTCACGCGGCTGGATGCCGTAAGCGAGACTACGCCCTGTTATCCGTACTGGCATCAGCGCCAGTTCGTGGACCGCAATCCGTTACCGGTAGGCGGCGCAAGCTAAACCTCACGTTCGCATCGATAAATTTCGGAGAGCCTGAGAATGCATTTCAGAATCGGCCACGGCTTCGACGTGCACGCCTTCGGACCGGGCGATCACTTGATTATCGGCGGCGTGCGCATTCCATATTCACGAGGCGTGGTCGCGCACTCTGACGGCGACGTACTGATCCACGCGCTGTGCGACGCGCTGCTGGGCGCCGCCGCGCAGGGCGACATCGGCCAGCATTTCCCGGATACGAGCGAAGACTGGCGCGGCGCGGACAGCCGCGGCCTGTTACGGCACGTGGCGGGCTTGCTTGCAAAAGACGGGTATCGCGTGGAGAACGTCGATTGCACTGTCATCGCGCAGGCGCCGAAGATCGCGTCGCATGTTGCCGCGATGCGCCTCGCACTGAGCGACGACCTTGGTATCGGCATCGAACAAATCAGCATCAAGGCGACCACCAACGAAAAAATGGGGCACATCGGCAGGGGCGAAGGCCTCGCGGCGCATGCGGTGGCACTGATTCAGCGCGGCGCGTAATTTACGGCGGTCTAATTCGAACGTCCGCGGCATCTCACGCACAACAGGAGACCGGCATGACAAGCGCCTTTCGCATCGGCGATCACGTCCAGTGGAACACGCCGCAGGGCAAGACGCGCAGCCAGATCGAGGAGAAACTCACGCAGCGCACGCAAATCGAAGGACACGAAGTTGCGGCGAGCCCGAACGATTCGTAGTATCTCGTGCGCAGCGAGAAGACCGGAAAACGGGCCGCGCACAAGCCCTCTGCGCTGGAGAAAATCACGGACTAGAGATCTGTACCAAAACAAAGTGACGGTGCTTGGCATTCCGAAACCTCCACCGCGTCAGCGCCTGTCCTGAGCTAGCGAACGGGATAAACTCCGTGCGGAATCCTGATCGGCAGACACAGAGAGCGATTACTCCAAGATCTCTCGCTGCGCCCGAGATGACACGCTTTTGGCTTCTCTCCGTCAATCAGCCTGGCGCGAAACGCCAGTCAGTTCAGAAAACTCCCCGCGCGCGACAGGGCATCGTTCCAGTAAGGGCTGTGCAAGGTCGATATGGAGACGTCGCGGCCGGTGCGTGGCGCATGGATAAAGCGCCCTTTGCCGACGTAGATACCAACGTGACTGTAGCGGTTGGTGGTATCGAAAAACAGCAGGTCGCCGGGTCTCAGGCTATCGATCGCCACCGGCTGACTGGCCTCGACCTGCAGGGCCGCGGTGCGCGGCACCTTCACGCCGATCTGATAAAAGCTGTATTGCACCAGGCCGCTGCAATCGAAGCCGTCGGGTGTGGCGCCGCCCCATACGTAGGGTGTGCCCATCATGTTGCGGGCCTGATCAATCAGTTCGACACGCATCCTTGCAGGTGCATCCGCCTGGGGGGCGGCGTTCGCGGCGGCGACCGTAACCAGACCGAGCAACACGGCAAACGCGCCGTGGACCAGCGACGGCGCAAAGCCGTAACCGGAATGTTTCATGACGTATCCTCAATTTTTTTTCATTAGGTGGGATAACGACGCCTGCATTCGGGGCTTGGGCGAGATCAGCCGGATTAAAGCGGCAAAGTGTTACGACTTCCATCCAATGTCAGGTCCAATGTCGGCGGCGCCCGCGTAAGCAGACACGATGCGCACTCGACTGGCTATAACAACGATGATCACGAACGCGGTAACACCAAGAGACAAAAACCCGGGGCGCTGACAATCGGGGATGGAAGGCCGCGCGTTCAGGGATTCGAGGTCGCGCGGCCTGCGCCAAGACTGCTTTCACGGCCAATGCGTGTGCATTATTGACAATCACACTTGCCCGTTGCAATAGCCAGTTGCGCACAATGTCGCGCGCAGTCAAGGGTGCTGATCGCTCGTCTCACGCCAGGTGAAAATACGAAGTCGTTTTGCCATGGTCGTTTTGCCATGGGGTTGAATTACAATAGGTCGCCTGTCAACCGGTATCGATTAGTAAGGATGGCTAAACGTCCCCGCGCGAAATCCGCGCGCGCGCCCACCAGTCGCCGTACGCCAAAACGCAAACCGGCACGCGCGCGTCGTGGGCGCAAGTTCTCGGCGCTGCGCCGCGGCGTCTTCGCCGGCGTCTGGGTGATGGCCCTGATTGGCGTGGTGGCCATCATGGGCTACGCGGCATATCTCGATCATCAGGTGCGCGAGCGCTTCGAGGGCGCGCGCTGGGAGTTGCCGGCGCGGGTGTTCGCGCGACCGCTGGAAATTTACGCAGGCAAAGCGCTCAGCGCGGACGCGCTGGAGGAGGAGTTGCGACTGCTGCATTATCAGTCCGTCGAGGATCTCACCGCCACCGGCGTCTATCGCGCGCAAGGCGATACGGTCACATTGCATTCGCGCGGCTTTCCGTTCTGGGATGCCGTCGAGCCGGCTCGCCTGTTGCGCGTTGAATTTCGCGGCGATCGCGTGGCTGGTGTATTCGACGCGCGGAAAAATACGATACTCGATCTGACGCGCCTGGAGCCGGTGCCGATCGCCAACATCTATCCCACGCATCTGGAAGATCGTCTGGTGGCGCGTCTCGTAGACGTGCCGCCGCTGCTGACCAAGACTTTGATCGCGGTCGAGGACCGGGATTTTTATCACCATTTTGGCCTGGACTTGGGTGCCATCGCACGCGCGATGGTGGCCAATGTCATGGCAGGGCGGGTAGTGCAGGGCGGCAGCACCCTGACTCAGCAACTGGTCAAGAATCTGTTTCTAACGAGCGAGCGCAGCCTGGTACGCAAGCTCAACGAGGCGATCATGGCCGGGCTGCTGGAGTGGCACTACAGCAAGGACGAAATTCTGGAGGCGTACATCAACGAGGTTTATCTGGGGCAGGACGGCGCGCGCGCGATCCACGGCTTTGCACTCGCCAGTCAGTTCTATTTCGAGCGTCGCCTGAGCGAGTTGCGCTCCGATCAGCTCGCGTTGCTGGTCGCGCTGGTGAAGGGACCGTCGTATTACGAGCCGCGCCAGAATCCGCAGCGGGCTAAGGACAGGCGCGACCTTGTACTGACCCAGCTCCGCGAGGGGGGCGTGCTGAGCACTGCGGCCACGACCGAGGCTCAGACCCGTCCGCTGGATGTGACGGCCACGGCGCCCTCGGGGGTCACGCCGTTCCCCGCGTTCGTAGAACTGATGCGACGCCAATTGCAGGATCAGTATCCAGAGCAGGCGCTGCGCACCGAGGGGCTGGTGATCTTCACCACCCTGGACCCGCTGGTGCAGATCGCGGCGGAGCAGGCGGTGACTTCGAAGCTCACCGAACTGGAAGCACAACGCGGCCTGCCGGCCGGCAGTCTGCAGGCGGCGGCTGTCGTCACCGCCGCGGAGACCGGAGAGTTGCTGGCCGTGGTCGGCGGGCGCGATCCGCGTTTGCAGGGCTACAACCGCGCGCTGGACGCGCGCCGCCCGATCGGCTCGCTGATCAAGCCGGTGATTTACCTCACCGCGCTGGCCCGGCCACGCGAGTATTCACTCGCAAGTATGCTGGACGACCAGCCGTTATCGGTGCGGCTGGACGATCAACAGACCTGGTCGCCGCGCAATTACGACGACGAGTATCACGGCGAGGTGACCTTGCGTGACGCGCTGGTCGGTTCGTACAACGTCTCGACCGCGCGGCTGGGACTCGCGGTCGGCATACATGAAGTAATCGACACCTTACAGCAGCTGGGCTTCACGCATCGTCTTGCACCGTATCCGTCGCTGCTGTTGGGCGCGCTGGAGATGACGCCGCTGGAGGTGAGTCAGGTATATCAAGGCTTGGCCGCCGGCGGCTATCGCACGCCGCTGAACACCATCCGCGAGGTCATGAGCGGCGCTGGCGAACACCTCTCGCGCTATCCCCTTAACATCGCGCAGGCCGCGGACCCCGCGTCCGTGTACCTGCTCAATTCGGCGCTTTACGAGGTAACCCGCCAGGGCACCGCGCGCAGTCTGCAGTCGCTTTTGCCAGCAACTCTCAAGGTCGCCGGCAAGACCGGCACCACCAACGAACTGCGCGACAGCTGGTTCGCGGGATTCTCGGGCGAGCATCTCGCGGTCACCTGGATCGGCCGCGACGACAATAAATCCACGGGAATGACCGGCGCGGTAGGCGCGCTGCCGATCTGGGCGGATATCATGGGTAACATCCAGACGCGCCCGCTGAACCTGAATACGCCGCCCGGTACGGAGTGGCTGATGATCGACGCCAGGGGCGGGCTGCTGGCAGATGAGTATTGCGCGGGCGCGCAGTGGATGCCGTTCGTCGAAGGCTCGGCGCCCACCGAGTACGCGCCGTGCGCGCATTCCGGCCCGGTCGAGCGCACCACACGCTGGTTTCAGGATCTGTTCAACTGATGTGCAACTTGCACGCCATTCAACGCTGCCTGATCGCCTTTGCGATCACGTCCATATTGCAGGCTTGCGGGGTAGGGCCGCCGGTGAAACAACCGTTGCCCGAACCGCCGCCGCCGCCCGCGCAGTACATCCCGCGCGAAGCCGGACCCTCGGCGTCGCCGGTGGTGGCATTGTTGGACAAAGCCCAAATCGCGGAGCAGGCCGGCCGCCTTGAGGACGCCGCCGCCACCCTGGAGCGTGCGGTGCGCATCGACCCCTACGATCCCATGGCCTGGCAGATGCTGGCCAGGGTACGGCTTGCGCAGGGCGACGGGAGCCAGGCCGAAGCCATGGCCGCCAGATCAAACAGTCTGATGTACGACGATGAAACATCGCAGCGCGAGAACTGGCGCATCATCGCGCAGGCTCGACGCACGCGCGGCGATGAGCAGGGCGCGCGCGCGGCGGAACGGCAGGCCGGCATTTAGTCGCACCCGGCATTTAGCGCAAAAAATAAAGCAATGTCCACAAGCCGCGAAGTGCTGGAAGAGGGCGGGCCGCTGCACCAGCATCTGCCCGACTTCCGGCCGCGTCCACAACAGCAGGCGATGGCTCAAGCCGTTGCGCACGCGCTTAAAACCAGCAGCACCCTCGTTATCGAAGCCGGCACGGGGGTCGGCAAGACCTTTGCCTACCTGGTGCCCGCACTGCTTTCCGGTGGCAAAGTCATCATCTCCACCGGCACCCGGCACCTGCAGGATCAGCTTTATCACAAGGATCTGCCGGTGGTGCGCGCCGCACTTGGCGTTTCCGTAAAGACCGCGCTGCTGAAAGGCCGCGCCAATTATCTTTGCCTGCATCGTTTACAGTACGCGCACGAACAGTTGCGTGCGCACGTGATGCTGGATCGCCTGCAAAGCATCCGTGAATGGGCCGCTCGCACGCGCACCGGCGATATCGCCGAGTTGACCGATATCCCCGAGGACTCGGAGCTGTGGCCAAGAGTCACGTCCACCGTGGATAACTGCCTGGGCGCGGAGTGTCCGCAATATCAGCGCTGTCACGTGGTGCACGCGCGGCGCGCGGCGCAGGAAGCCGATCTGGTGGTTATCAATCATCATCTGCTGTTCGCCGATCTGGCGCTCAAGAAAGACGGCTTCGCTGAACTGCTGCCTAGCGCCAACGCCTTTATCCTGGACGAAGCGCATCAGCTCGCGGAGATCGCGACGAATTTCTTCGGCGAACACTTGAGCGGCCGTCAGTTGCAGGAACTCGCGCGCGACACGGTTGCAGCGCAGCTCGAAGAGGCCGCCGACAGCGCTGGCTTGCGCGATCTCGCCGGGGCGCTGGAGCAGGCGGGCTTGGATGTCCGGCTCGCGATGGGGCGCGAACTGCAGCACGGCGCGTGGGTGCCGATGCGTCGGCAGCCGGCGGTCGAAGATGCGCTTGCACAACTGGAAACATGCCTGAACGAACTGCGCGACGCGCTGCAATCGATGTCGGGGCGCGGCAAGGCGCTGACAAACGCGTGCAGGCGTACCGGCGAACTTGCCGCGCGGCTTAACCTGATGCGCGACGATCCGCAAAACGCGGTGCAGTGGTTCGAAACGTTCAGCCGCGGATTCGTGCTGCACCACACGCCGTTGCAGATCGCGGACACGTTTCACGGACACATTGAGAGCTATCAATGTGCATGGGTATTCACCTCGGCCACACTCGCCGTGGCCGGAGATTTCACGCATTTCACCGAGCGTCTGGGAATCGTGGATGCGGAATGCGTATGCCTGGACAGCCCCTTCGATTTCACCCGCCAGGCTTTGCTTTACCTGCCGCGGGGTCTGCCTGACCCGTCCGCATTTTCCTACACCCGCGTGGTCGTCGATGCCGCGATGCCGGTGCTGAACGCGAGCGGCGGTCGCGCGTTCATGCTCTTCACCAGCCACCGCGCACTGCGGGAAGCGGCGGGCCTGTTAGCCGAACGCATCGATTTTCCGCTGCTGGTACAGGGCGTAGCACCGCGGCGGGAATTGCTGGAACGTTTCCGTAAGGCCGGCAATGCGGTTTTGCTAGGCACAAGCAGTTTCTGGGAAGGTGTTGACGTGCGTGGATCTGCGCTGAGCGTGGTGATCATCGACAAGCTGCCGTTCGCGTCCATCGGCGATCCCGTGTTGCAGGCGCGTCTGGCAAGCCTGACTGAGCGAGGCGAGAACCCGTTTATGTCCGTGCAGGTGCCGCAGGCGGTGATCGCGCTCAAGCAGGGCATAGGCCGGCTGATACGGGATGAAAATGATACGGGCGTGCTGATGATCTGCGATCCACGCCTGATCTCCAGGGGTTACGGTCGCGCGTTTCGCAACAGTCTGCCGCGCATGCCGCTCACGCACGAACTGGCCGATGTCGAAACGTTTCTTAACACGTGCGCGCAAACCAATGAAACTGCTTGCGGTTGAAACGGCGACCGAGGGCTGCTCTGCCGCGCTGGCTATCGACGGTGAGATAGTCACTCGCTTCGAGATCGCGCCGCGTCGCCACGCCGAGCTCATCCTGCCGATGTGCGAATCGTTGCTCGTGCAAGCGGAAATAAAATTATCGCAACTCGATGCAATCGCGTTCGGCCGCGGCCCCGGCTCGTTCACCGGCGTGCGCATCGCTGCCGGCATCGCACAAGGCCTCGCGTTCGGACTGGATTTACCCGTTGTGCCCGTTTCAACCCTGGCCGCGCTCGCGCAGGAAATCATGACGGAAGTTGGAAAAAAGAACGTGCTGGCGGCGCTCGACGCGCGCATGGGCGAAATCTACTGGGGCTGTTACCGGCGTGATGAGCAAGGCAGCGCGCAACTGATCGGTGCGGAGCACGTGAGCAAAGCCGGGGATGTAGCCGTGGCGGATCACACCTGGTACGGCGCCGGTAGCGGCTGGAGCGCGTACGGCGATACTCTAACGCAACGTTTGGCATCGTCATTGGAACGCTACGACGGTGACCGGTTGCCGCGCGCCGTATACATCGCCAAACTCGCGAAAATTGCCTTCACGCAAGGATTGGCGGTTGCCGCCGAACAAGCGCAGCCGGTGTATCTGCGAAACAACGTGGCAAAGAAGAGCCATGAGCTTTGAGTTGCCTGGCCATGAGTGAGGGCTGATGCCTTGAGACCCGAGGCCGAGGGTCGTCAGTCGTGCAACCAAATGGATCTGCGGCGTTCAGGCAACCTGTATTCATTGCCCCACAATGCCCGCGCAATAACTTCGCATAATGTATATTATGTTAAATGACCAGGCCGAAGCAGACGCGCTCCAGGCGCAATTGCGCGAGCTGGGCCTCGACGTCCAAGTGCGACTGGCCAGCGAGTTGCACGATGCGCTGCGTGAAGCCGAACGTCTGGCCGGCGGCCAGCGCCAGCACTTTGCCCGCAAACCCGGCGGCGAGCGGCCGTACGACAAGCTCAAGCCGGGCCAGAAGTCGATCGACTTCGGCCAGGCGGCGGCATGACCCGCTACGCCGCCAAAACCGACGTCACCAGCTCGCGCGCGGAGATCGAGCACACGCTGATCCGCTACGGCGCGCATTCGTTCATGTATGGCATCAGCGCGCACCAGGCGGTGATCGCGTTTGAAATGCACCAGCGGCGTATTCGCTTCGACTTGCCGTTGCCGGACGAAAAGGAATTTGCCACGGTGAATGCAGGCTACCCCGGTATGCAGCCACGCCCCGAACCGCCATTGCTGACGGGGCCGCACTGATGAACGGCGCTTTCCGCTTTCTGATGCTGGTGAGCGTACAGAACGTACAGCGCTTATTTTTTTTTCTTCCAGGACACGCCAAATTCTAGGGGCCTGTCGGTGCGCTTGTCATTCAGCAGCGACCAGGAACCCTTAGTTAATAATCCCTGGGTATTGTCCGGATACTCCATCAACAGGAACGACGCGCCCTTTGGCGCCTGGCGCATGAGTTTGCGCGCGATGATGTCCGCATTTGGCTGATCGGACACCAGGAAGAACGAGTTCGACATCTCAAACCGCCAGTTGAGGATTTCTGGCATGCCGTCGAGATAGTCCGCCACATCATCTCGTGCGCCGAAAGTTTTGCTGTAGACGAGGACGTAGGCGTATGTCATTGCTCACCTTCGCCTGTTGTGCTTTTGCCGGGATTCATCAGCTTGTCCGGCTCAACCGGCAGCAGTGCGATAGGCGTGTTTTTTTCCCGCAGCAATTCCAGCGCCTGAGTGCGTAGCTGGTAATCCTCGGATTGGAGTTTCTTGCGATCGAAGATCAGCAGATAAAAAAAGCCAGCGATGGCAACCGCTACAACCGCGGACAGCAGCGCCATGAACCAGATTTGCAGGCGCGGCGGCCCGTAGGCCGCCAAAAAGCCGCACGGAATGCCCACAATGGCGCACAGCCACAGAGCCGGATTCAGGGCACTTCGAACGCGAAGCCGGTCTGCCGATTGCGTGAACGACTGCGCGATACGTTGTAGCTGTGGCGGCATGGCGTACTTATAGCATGGGCTGTCAGTCTAATCTTCTCAGGTTCCAGGGAGGTTTCTTTATGCGTGTGGATCCGCGCGAGTGGGAAGAATTGCGCCTGTCGATCTCGATCGATCCCGAGCAGATCAAGCGTTTGTGCGGTGTTAGCGAGCGCCCCTGGCGGCGCTGGAAGATCGACGGACCGCCGGCCGCGGTGATGGCGCTGGCGTCGGCGGCGTGCCACGGATGTTCGAGGAGGCTGGGCGCTAGGCGACTTCGCGCGGGATGTCCTTGCGCGGTTTAACTTCCTGTACAAGGCGTTTGCCCAGCGTGAGCTTGGCGCAGTCCAGATCATAATCGGCCTGCAAATTTAACCAGAACCGTGCGGTGGTGCCGAAGTACCGACCCAGCCGCAGCGCGGTGTCCGGCGTGATCGATCGATCGCCGCGCGTGATCTCCTGGATGCGTCGCGGCGACACGTGCAATGCCTTGGCGAGCGCATACTGCGTGAGCTTGTAATCCTCCAGGTAATCCGCCAGGTGCTCGCCTGGGTGGATAGGCGCCATTCTGCTGGTCATGGGTGATAGTCGGTTATCTCAACGTCATGGGCATTACCTTCACGCCACGTAAAGCAGACGCGCCACTGCTTGTTGATGCGAATGCTGTGTTGCCCTTTGCGGTCGCCTTTCAACGCTTCCAGGTGATGGGACGGCAGTGAGGCCAGCTCGCGTAAATCGTCGGCAGCGTGCAGGCGCCTAAGCGCCCTGCGACCACGATGATGAATATCCGGCGGCAGTCGCCGCGGACGCACACCTTCGAAAAGCTGCGTGGTGGCCTTGTCCTTGAAACTCTTTATCACGCGGGATATTAACGCGGCGCGTTAATAGCGGCAAGCGACAATCCGCGCGTCGGCTCCACGGCTTATCGTTTGATATAAGGCCAGGTTCAGCTATTCTTTATCGCGTCAATTCCAGTCAAGCACGCACTTCAAACCACGCGCACCGCGCAAGCGATTACGAACAAAATGCAGCGAATGAAATTCTTGGTGTTCGTCAGAATCGTCACCGTGTCTGTGTTGCTGCCCTGCGCCGTGTCAGGCGCCGATACAGCGTCCGCGCAGCTTTACGCGACACTTGCCGCGAGGGTTATGCAGGCGGTCGAGGCGCATCCGCGTGTGGCTGCCGCGCAGGCTACCGTTGATGCCGCACGCGCGCAGCGGCGCGCCGCGAATCAGCCGCTGTATAACCCTGAACTGGGTTTGGAGTTTGAACACGCGGAGAACGACACCACGGCGCTGCGTTTAAACCAGACGCTCGACTGGGGCAACAAGCGGATAGCGAACCGGCGCGTCGCCGCACTCCATGTACGAACGGCGCACGCTGAGCTCGCGCAGGTCCGCCAGACAATTGGCGCGCGACTGCTGGGCCGTCTGGCGAGCTATCAGGCCACGCGCGATATCGAACGTAACGCGCGCCGCCGCGTGGCGCTGATGCGGCAGTTCGCGGCGCTGGCCGAGCAGCGCAGCCGCGCCGGCGATCTCGGACAGGTGGAGCTTAACCTCGCCCGCCTTGCGCTGGTGGAGGCGCGGCTGCAGCTTTCGCAGACCGCGATCCGGCGCGTGTCGGCCACGCAAGCGGTCGCGGCCATGGCCGGCGCCGAGTCTGGCACCTGGCCACCCCTTGAGTCCACGCGGATAGCCGCCCCGCACGGAGACCTGCTTGCCGGCCGCTATCTCAACCGCCTGCCCCAGGTGCGCGCCCAGCGGATGAGGATGGCGGCTGCCCGCGCGCTGATCGACGTGCGCGATCGCCATACGCGACCCGACCCTACCTTGAGTCTGCGCGGCGGGCAGGAAGACAGCAGTCTACTGGCGGGCGTATCGCTGTCGGTGCCTTTATATCTGCGCAATGACTTCCACGCCGAAGTCGAAGTCGCCAATGCCGGGCTGATACGCGCACAACGGCTGGCGTATCATACGCATCGGCTGGCGCGTGCGCGTCTCACGGCGGCGGCGTCGCGTTTGAAGCTCACCACGCAGGCTTGGCGCGCATGGCGGGAGACCGGCAGCCAGAGCCTGCGAGCGCAATTGTCATTACTGCAGCAGCTATGGCAGGTCGGCGAACTGAACGGTGCGGAATATCTTGTGCAGACCCGACAGGCGCTAGCCACGCGCGCGCGCGCCATGGAACTCAAGGGTCAGTTATGGCGGGCGTGGGCTCAATGGCTCGCGGCGTCCGGCGAAATCGGCCGCTGGCTGCGAGCGGTACAGAGGCCGTCCGCGGCTGGCTGAAGGTTCGCCTGTCCTGGCTGACTGATGCGCATGCACCCGGAATTATTTATCGATGCACGCGCGTTCCGGGCTAAAATCGTATTTCGCGGTTCCCACGATAATTCTATAAAACCGTATGCCCGTTGTTTCAGCAGCCGCAAGGCTGAGTCATGGTTTGGTGCTGGCGTTATGGTTGGCCGTCACGGCGACCGCGCTTGCTCAGATGGTGGCCCCAGACTCGATAGAGAGCGCCCAACAAAACATCGAGGATCTGAGTACCGAGCTTCAGACCCGCACGCCGACTGCGGAACTTACCGGCTCGACGCGCAGGCAGGCGTCTCAATATCGGCGCATGGCGCGCGATTGTATCGATCGTTTTGAAGCACAGTTGGAAACGCTCCAGGGTGATATAAAAACGCTAGCTGTTTAGTCCCAGGATATTGGTATAAGGGATCAGCATCGATAAGGAGGCCCTATGGGACAGGTTTTACACGGCAGCGCCGCGACCACGCACGCGATCCGAGCAGCGATACAGCGATCGCAGGCTTCGATCGCGGCGCTGCCGTGTAAAACC
>Ga0136621_1000494_pt1 | contig 15626 bp, 11 predicted proteins | sample AntDryUQ445A2306_FD_104673 | JGI IMG/M metagenome (GOLD analysis project Ga0136621, IMG submission 104673) | Polar desert sand microbial communities from Dry Valleys, Antarctica - metaG UQ445A (23.06) | ecosystem: Environmental > Terrestrial > Soil > Desert | place: Antarctica: Dry Valley...
TGAACTGCGCACAATGATTGCGCCTCGGTCGTCTCATCGTCATCTCCATAGGCGCCAATGCGCCCATAACACCAATGACTTTTATCACTTAGCGACCTGTCCAAAAAACCCAGACCGGCTCTGATGCCAGAGTGCCGTAGAATCTGTGGCCGTTACAGCGTGACAAACTAGGAATCGCAACTAGGGGGCCCTGTCTCGGCCGCCGGATTCCGCAAGTGCTTTGCCAGGTTGGGCTTGAAGGCGGGTATGGCCTGGCCAATCAACCCGCACATGTTGCGCCATGCCTGCGGCTACGCATTAGCAAACAAAGGTAAGGACACGCGAAGCTTACAGGGCTACCTTGGACACGCAAGCATCACTAATACGGTACACCGAAATGAGTCCGACGCGTTTTAAGCACTTTGGTCGGGTTGGAGGGTTACCCACCCAGCGTTTGATTTCTGTTGACAATCTGTACGGACGCGTACGGGTCGCCTTCAAAGCATATCATCCAAAAACTCTGAAGCTGGCTTCACGCCGGTAACTAGCAAGTGATCCCGTGCCCGGGTGCAGGCGACATACAGGAGATGACGTTCCGTGCTGTAAACCTCCTCAAGATCGGCCTCATCGGCGATCGACTCGATACGATCCTGAAGGGGAATCACCTCATCGTCACAGGCCATCACCGCCACAGCTCGGAATTCGAGTCCTTTTGCTAAGTGCATCGTGCCGACCACGACTCGGCCAGGCTCTATCTCTACCCTGTCTTTAAGCGGTATGGCGGCGATCCCGGCAGCCCTAATTGCTGCTATTGCACGTTCCAATTGAGGCTCCGAGCGGACGAACACGCCAATCTCTTCCGGTTGAATACCTTCCGTCAAACGCACCGAAATCCAACGTCCAACCGCGGCGGTTTCCTGAGCAGAGTCATCGAAGACTTCAATTGATGGCGCTTGTCCATTGAACATCGACACTGTTCCGCGGCGGCGCTCTTCAATGCCGTCAACATCGGCAAGCGATGCTGGAAGCAGGCGATCCGCATGACTGCGGATTTGGTGCGAAGTGCGATAGTTAATTCGAAGCGTATGCGATCGTCCGCGCACATCGACGCCGAGCGACTTCCAAGAGAATGGTTGCTGAAATATGCGTTGGCCCAGATCACCGGTAAAGAACAAGCCATCCGCGCGTGTGGACCCTAGCGCCTTCAAGAATCGCACCTCTGCAATCCCCATATCCTGCGCCTCATCGATCACTGCAAAGTCAAAGGGCCTATCCTGAACGCGCGAGAGATGCTCAGTAATGCGACCAAATATCTCCGGCCAAGTCACGAGTCCTCGTTGGTCAAGCTTGGCCCGAACCTGTTCAAAGATCGTCCACAGTTGTTCGCGCTGCTTGCTCCCCAGCCTCGTCTTACGTCCGAGGCGCGCCACGTCACGATAGGTATCCCAAGTCTTGAGCTGCCACGCATCCACAACATCTGTCCACTCGCCGAGCAAGAAAGACTGTGAGAATCGCTGCTCCCTTACCGTCCGTGACGCCTCATTTAGGAATAACTTCATCTCCACTATCGAAGCAATCTGCGGTGCTCCGAATAGCTTCGCAAAAAGCTCCATTGCAACACCGGGCATTGGGGAGACGCTGATCCGGCCGTTGACTTCAGGTTCGTTGCCAACGAGACGCCCGAGTTTGACGTTTAGCAGGTCGGACAGAGTTTGCGAGAAGGTTGCCAGCAGCACACACGCATTCGGATGCTCCCGCGCCTGGTGTACCGCACGATGCAGCGCAACGACTGACTTGCCGGTACCTGCCGAACCCGAAATACGGGCTGAGCCACTGTAATCTCTTTCAACAAGCGCGCGCTGCGCCGGATGTAGAAAGACCGTCCACTTTTCCCACGGAAACTCCAGCGCCCGTTCCAGTTCCTCCACATTCGTCATCACTCGGAATCGGCGTTGGGCGTCGGGATGCGTGAAAGGGTCGGCCGTCGCCGGCACAACGGCAGGTATCGTCGGTTTGCCTCCTGTGGCAAGTTCGAGCAGTGCCTCCGCCGCTTCTTGCGGCAGGCGATCAATTAGGTCAAAAAGCGTATCCTCGTCAGCGTCGCGCACGGCATCCAACCACTCCCGTGGAACGCCATAACTCAGGAACTCGGCGTCCGATACACGGTTGAAAAGCGTGGGTTTGAAAGAAGGCGGAGCACTGCCATCGTACTCGAAATGAATGCTTCCGGATGCCACCTCTGGCATAACGACTAATTGCGCCGCGCCGGTTTTCGGGTGGCGTTCGATCTTGCGTCGCTCAGCCCAGGCGTACGCTTTGTCGTGATGATCCACGTAACACAGCAACAGACTGGAGGCTGTTTTATGCACTATCAGGCGAATATCGACGTTAACCCGGATAGACCAGAAATTAGGATCTTTCGCACGGCCAAGTTTGTGGAATTTCATCCCTGGACTGTCGGGAGTGAGTTGCAGATCGAAGGCGGTGGTCTTGACCGCCTTCTGCTCATGCCCGTTCAGCTTCGTGAGGCTGTCGGTGAAGGTGTCGGCTATGCGGAATTCCATCACACGGTCATCCTGTCGCCGGCATCAGCTTGAGCCCGTGCGCCACGAATGGCTCGAAATCAGCAGTGTTGACCGTGACAAACAACGCATCGGCACGGATCGCGGCGGCGGCGATCAGCGCGTCCACAATTTAGCGTCGTCACCGCGACGTGCATCGTCCTCATGCCGCAGCTTGCGCATAGACTCAATCAACCGCTGCGTTTCCGCCCGGTTCCGCGGCAACGGCTGCTCGGCGTAGTACTCGACGACATCGGCCGGCGATAGTTTCGGCGCCGCCTCCCGCTCGGCGGCCAGCCGCACAGCGCGCCGAATCACCTCTGCCTGCGATACACCCCAGCAACGGGCCAAGCGCTTGATGTTCTGCGCCGTTTGCGGGTCCAGCGCATAGGTAGAGCGGATAAACATGTTAGCCATGGGACACTTCCCAAATTATGGTTGGCAAAAAAGTGTTGAAGTTAAAGCCCCAGCTAAGAGGTTGACTCAGCGATCCGGTTAAGCGTATTGAAGCTAATGCGGGGGTTGGCCGGAATTATCTCAGGATACAAGGCGATTTGCCCGAGGGAGTCTAGCCAAGCTGTCGGTGAAAGTGTCGTTGATGCGGTAGTTCACTCTCCGGAATCCAGTGGAGCGAAATCCGAAAAGTCAGTCGGCTTTAATTCCCATAAAGGACGTTTACCTGAAGCTTTGAGAGGTTTCTTCCACCAATCCGTTCCACCCCGATAATCCTGATTGGAGCCCGCATTACTGTTAAGAATGGGAAACCTTCGCCTGTCATCCATGCCTCCGTACTGCTCGCAGAAATATTCAAGCATATGGTACTCAACATGTTTGTAGTACATCTTCGATGGTCCTTTCAAAGCCGGGCGGGCAAAATGAAAATCAAAATTTGCGCCTGCCAAACTTTGCATAAAGTCGAATAGGCTTTTCTCAAAATGATTTTTGAGGCGACTCATGACATTTCCAATTCCTATATAAATCACCTGAGAGCGACCATTTCGATACTGAATTGAGAGTGGGTTGGATAAAGAAATGACATACACCCCATCTTTAGTCGAATATAAGTCAAGACCCTGCTCATAACATACATGTGCGATTTGCCAAAGCGCGTGTTTGATCGCACGTTTACGGACTTCTTGCTTCACAGACTTTGAATATGCTTCGTATACCGCAAGGTCAAAACCCGTAACCCTTGCATAGGTAGCCAGACTCTGGCTCGTAACGGTATACCAGTGGTTACGCTCCACAAAATCTCCTTAATTAATTGAGAAAACTTTCATCACTTCATCCCCCAGGTGATTAATCACCTTCACCGCGATCCGCCCTGACTTCGGTTTCTCGAACGGACGCGAAGTATCGCTGTTCAGCGTGGCCCAGGCTTCTTCGTTGATTTCGGCCTTGAGGGTGGTTTTGAGCGCCTTGTACGGATCGTTCGCACCGAGGAAGTACGCGTGCCGGACGAAGAAGCTCTCTTCGTTGTAATCGGTGTCGATAAACCAGCACGCGATGCCGTCAGCACCGTCGCTACGCACCTCGCCGGAATTGGGGTGGAAGACGTCCACGCCGTTGATCTTCACACGAATTTTTCCGTCTTCGGCCTCCAGAATGTCGATGTCCGGCTCGCCGAAGATGACGAAGAGGTTGCCCTTGCCCGTGTTCTTCAAATCATCCGCCATATGCAGGTCGGCGTTCATTCTCGCTTTGAGTATCGGGATGCGTCCCAGTTTGTCGAAGTCCGCTGAATGCGCGTCATAGTTGAATGCGCAAGCGATAAGTACGTCGAAATCAGCATCGCCGGCTTCGCGCGCGGCGGCCACCAGATCGGGACGCGTAACAGTGCCGAACTCCGGGCCGATGAAAATGGCCGCCCGCTTCTCCGCGCGAGTCTCACCGCCGCTTTCGGTATACCGACCTTCGGCGCAGACCAGATCGCCGGGCCAGGGGGTGATCCCGGTAAAAGTGATCTTGTCTTCCTTGTGCGCCTGCTGGACTCCAGCGGTCTTGAGGTTCTCCAGAATCATCTGGGGGAAGGACTGCCTGGCTCCGTATTCGGGGCTGTCTTCCTTGAGGGTGTCGATCAACTCGTCGTTTTCATCGACGCCCAGCACGCGGTGCGGGCTGAGGCTCTCGACGGTGAATGGTCCGGCCACGCGGACGATCTTTTTGTCGTCGTAGGGCTTGTCGTAGAGGTATTCAAACTCGGCCTTGGCGGCGATGGAGGCGTCGATCTCATTCTGCCGGGCGATGCGCGCCTGCCACCATTCGGCATGCAGCTTTTTTACTGCGTCAGGCCATTTGGCGTCAGCTTCGCGAGGAATCTCCCATTCCTCGTAGGGTGCGCTGTGCGCACCATCAATTCCGGATTGGTGCGCATGGCGCACCCTACCCAAGCCGGCGTTCAGCTTCTCGCGCAACGGCTCCAGCTTCGCTTGCCACTTTTCCCAGATCACGTCGATCTCGGCGTTGTTGGCGATGGATTTTAGGGTGATGTGCGGCACGCGCTCATAGACGAAGCCGTGCCGGATGTTGCCGTGCACGGGCTGGGAACTCGGCGCGGTGCGGGAGACTTCGGCCTCCTTGAGCTGGCCTTCGCGCGAATCGGCCAGCAGGTAAAAGGGATAGCGCGCACCCATGATGCGGGCTCGGGCCAACGCCAGCGCCACGCGCGAGGTATCAATCGTGATCCAGCGGCGGCCCCATTGTTCGGCGACGGTCGCAGTGGTGCCAGAGCCGCAGGTCGGGTCGAGCACGAGGTCGCCGGGGTCAGTGGTCATGAGGATGCAGCGCTTAACCGCTTCCGTTGCAGTCTGCACAACATAGATTTTGGGATCCGTTCGACTTTGTACCCCGCCGACGTCGAGCCACACATTCGTTCTCGGATAGATAGAAAAATCGTCCATGAAGCGGACATAGCGTATTGACTTCCCTTCATGGATAACACGCTCCGCTTTAGCCGCCCTTGCCAGACCTGCAACTGTCGTCTTCCAGTGAAGTCCTGTCGGCGGGGTCCAATCAGCATTTCTGAAGTTGAACGATTGCTCTGAATTTGCTGACGCGCCTTGCGACGTCAGCTGATCTGACGTCGCAAGGCGCGTCGAATCTATGGGTGAGTTCTTCAGCGCTCCAATAGTTGAGGCGGACTTGTATTTGGAGGCGCCTTCTTCTCCTGCTTCCTTGACGTCGTAGAGCCCGCGATACTTGAGTCCTGAAACGGATTTTGAATACCACACTAAGTAGTCGCAAACAGACGAAAGATAGGTTCCGGAGAATCCGGTTGTCTTCGCGTAAGCGATCAAGGCCACGAAATTTTCCTCACCAAAGATTTCGTCCATTAGCGATCTGACACGCGCGACATTCTCATCCCCAATCTGCACAAAGATGGAGCCGGAGTCCGTCAACAGATCCTGCGCCACGGTGAGCCTGTCGCGCAGGTAAGTGAGATAACTATGGATGCCGTCGCGCCACGTATCCCGAAAGGCTTTCACCTGTTCCGGCTCGCGGGTGATGTGCGCCGCGTTGCCATCCTTTACGTCTCGCGAGGTAGTGCTCCACTGGAAGTTGCTGTTGAACTTGATGCCGTACGGCGGATCGAGGTAAATGCACTGCACCTTGCCGCGCAGGCCCTCACGCTCGGCGAGGCTAGCCATCACCTGCAGCGAGTCACCGAGGATCACGCGGTTGCTCCAGTTCTGGTCGTGCTGGTAGAACTCGGTTCTATCGACACCCTTGGGGATGCCGTTGAAGTCGGCGAAGAGGTCGGGCGTGAGGTGTCCGGCCTCGTTCTCGTGCTCCCGCGTCTCGCTCAACAGATCGTCGATGAGCACCTTAGGGTGCACCTTTTCCTGAATGTAGAGCGGCGGGGCGTGCACGACCAAGTCGCTCCAGTCCTTTCCATCCTTACCGCGCCAGACGAGTTGCGGATCGAGGTCGCGATCCCGGCGCTCGTAAGCCACGCGTATTGGGCTTTGCTCGTCCTTGCGCATCACCGACTGATATTCCGCCGTGGGAATATTCCTACGCTTAGCCTCTTCGTGCTGGAGCGTTTCGATGGTCTTGGCTGTCGATCTCTTTGCCATAACTATTATTCCTGAGCCACTGCCTGAGCGACGACCGACTCGATCATTCTATTGAACTCGTTTTCGACCTTCGCCTTGAAGTCGGCTTCAATCAGATAGACATCGGCGAACTCGGCAAAGGACCAGCGGCCATATCCACCGTTGTTATTAACTCCCGGCACCCAGTACGTCTCCATGGTGGCTTTCTTTACCTTGGCATCTTCGCGTCGGTAGCCCTTGATTTCAACGATCAGGTTCAGGAGATCATCGTCACCATGGCCATCATCCACTAACACGATGAAATCGGGCAGATACTTGCGCGGCTCCGACCCGTAGCGGTACGGCACTTCCAGGCCGAGGTTATGATTCTTGACGTAAGCTTTGACCCGAGGATGCGTCTCGGCCACGCGGCAGAACTCAGCTTCCCAGTCGCTGTCGAGGACGACCCAGTTGAGATGACAACGGCGGGCGTCCGTTTCCCAGCGATCGGTTTTGGAGGTGTTGAAATTGACGTGGGCGGTGGAGCCTGTGGGGTTGTAGGGATCAAGCACGGCATTGATGGGGCGATTTCCCACGTGTGAACGCGTGATCGCGGCGGTAATACGCTCGCAGGCCATGTCGGCCAGCGTCTTGTATATCAACTGCGCGGGATAAGTCCCGCCTTTACAGACCAGATGGTGATCCAGCCACTGACGCGCGATGCGTTTGAGCTGTCCAAAAAGCTGGAGCTGCGGTTGCTGGTCGTCATCGCGCCATTTCGTCAATACCAGATGAGATGTCAGTTCATAGAGTACCTGCGAAGGTCGAACGTCACCGGTGTGCACGAGATTAAGGTCCACCTTTTCACCGATGATGGCTGAGTTCTGAGTTTCGGTGGCGCCAACCAGATCTGGCGTTAGCTCAAGCGTGGAGTCGTCATTGAAGTCAGCGGTAAGCCGATCCTCCGGCAGCTCCACGCGATATCCTTCGACGCGCGGAAACAGGATTTCGAGCAGATCGCGCTCGGGACGCACAGCCTTGACCTGGATGGTCTCGCGCGGCTTCTGTGGAGGCGCCACCACCGGCTTGGCTGTAAAGTCGAACGGAATCCCCAGGATGTCCGCGTACTCGACATTGAATAAACCTTCATTAGGACCGTCATCGTTCAAATCATAGGACTGCCGGCGCAGCGCCCGGCCAATGACCTGCTCGCAAAGAAGCTGAGTGCCAAAGGCCCGCACACCCAGAACGTGGGTCACCGTGTTGGCGTCCCAGCCCTCAGTGAGCATCGATACCGATACGACGCAGCGGATGGATTCACCCAGCCGCTCCTGTTTGCCGACCGTGTTCATCACCTCCCGCAGCAGGTCTTGATCGGTTATCTTCTGAGCATTCAACCAGTCGCCACGGTCATTCATCTCACGGCGGAAGCGATCGATCTCATCGGACGCCATAGTTCTGAAGTTCTTGTCCAGCGCCTCTCCGGATTCGAGCTGCTCGCTATCAATCAACAGGGTGCGGGGTCGGCCAAGCGGATTACCGTGCTCGTCGAAATTGCGAAACAGCGGCAAACGCCCATTCTCAAGCTGGCTTGGACCGTCCTTGTTTTCGCGAATGAAGCCCGAGATGTAGTCGTAAATGAGTTTCGACGTGGAGGTGTTATTGCACACCACGATGAAGCAGGGTGGAACGCGAACGCCGGCCTGCTCCCACAGATCGTAGGTTTTGGCGTAGTGCCCATACAGCGCATCCAGCGCGGTTTGCAGTTGCGGCGGCAAGTCCAGAGGATTCAGTCCTTCGGCCTTGCCGCGGCCCTTCTTTGGCATCTTCGCTCGAATGTGCTCCCACAGGTTTCGATACATCGGCATCTCTGACCCAGGGATGTTGTCGGCCACCGGCACGCGCGGCAGTTTGACGATGCCGCATTCGATGGCATCCATGAGCGAGAAGTCACTCATAGTCCAGGGGAACAAGGTGCCTTCCGCATAGCCGGAGCCGCGCAGGAAAAATGGGGTGGCCGACAAGTCGATAACGCGGGTGACCCCGAGCGTACGATTGACTGCTTCAAGGCCGGTGATCCAGACACGGGCGGCCTCGTTGTTCTTCTCCGCCTCTTTCCGGTCATCACCTTTCAGGTTGCCTTCGGCGTCTTTTGTCGGCTTCTCGCGGTAACAATGATGGGCCTCGTCATTGAACACCATAACGTTCTTCATGCCCATCAGGCCAGGCAGTACTCGTTGTAGCATCTGCCCTTCGGTTTCGAGGGTGTTCAACGCTTCGCCACGACCTCGAAGCAGCGACCGCCCGCCCTTGGAAAGCTCCATCCGGTCGCGGCGCTTGAAGGCGTGAAAGTTGGTGATGATGATCTTGGCTCGCTCCAGATCCCCCATCATGTCGCTGGGAATTAACTCGCGGCTCCGGTAATAGCTGTAGGGATCATTGGGCTGAAGGACGCGCAGGCGGTCTTTGATGGTCAGCCCAGGTGCAACAACAAGAAAGCCACGGGTAAATCTCCGGCTACTGGGCCGGCGCACGGCATTGATCGTTTGCCATGCGATCAACATGGCCATGACCGTCGTCTTGCCGGCGCCGGTGGCCAGCTTCAATGCTAGACGCATCAACTCTGGGTTGGCGTCATGGTTGGCGTTGACCAGGTGCTCAAGCACGCTGGCGCTCGCCTTGCCAACTTGTGGTGCGACTTCAATTAGCCAGATCGCGGTTTCAACTGCTTCTATCTGGCAGAAGAAAGGCCGGATGTCACCGAAAGCGTGATTCCGCCAGTGTTGCAACAAACGCGAGGTTTCGGGGGTCACGCGCCACTGGTTTGGATTCGGGAGTGTGCGCCACTGGTCCACCTGTTGGCGTATGCCGTTAATAACGGCCGTGTGGGCGTATTGCTGATCCTGTGTGGAGAGGCCCTTGCCTTCGTCGAAAAGAAGTTGAGATTGTTGAGCCGAGCCTTTGCGCTTCTTAGGCTTAGGGATTGGCGTGATGAACTCGGCGCGACGGCGACTTTCCTTGATCTGCTGCGTCGGCTGACCGTCTTTATCCAACTCCCAGTGGCGGGATGGATAGCTGTAAGGCGAGTTCAGTATGGGTTGGTCAAAGAAATGCGCCACCGCTCTCTTACTACCTCGCGATTAAGTGTGTCACCATTGACTGCCACTCGTTCAGGGCTGCAACAAGTTTACAGGAAGTTTAATCCCACGGCGGTAATCGGCGTGTGCGGTACCAACTGGAATATCCCGACAGCCAAGTCCTTACATGCGGGTGAAAGTGCGTCTTTGCTGGTCAAAAAAACTGATTCTCCAGCACCTGCAGCGCGAACCACTTCGTCTCAAAGGTTGCTACTTGGTGGGAAACAAGCAGTGACGTACTCGGACTCTTTTTACGAGCATTGTCAGCGTCATCTTTACCGATCAAGCCGTTGTACTCTAGCCAATCGCATCCGCATATTTAGGTAATTCTCACCTTTTGCTGAGCCTGGTGAGGCGTTGTAACTGCGATCGCTGTCGTGGTGCGGTACGGAGTTTTGCGGGGATTGGTTGTGCACTGTTATACGCAGTTGTGCAATATGCAACGGACGTCCCATAGTTAATGTATAGTCAAAACAGCTACTTACAATATAGTCGGCGGACTTTTAATCCATTGGTCGTAGGTTCGAATCCTACACGGCCCACCATAAAAACAATGAGTTACGCTTTATCTTTCTTAATTTCCTCCGAAGCGTAGACATATCGTAAACGTCAAGATGCAAAACGGCGCCAGTATGGACTGTTCATCAAGGAATGCGCTGGAGTGCGTTTACGTGGGTAGCGAGTTTTCACTGCTGATCGCCGTGCTGGCGCTGGAGCAGGAGATAATTGGAAATCAGGCGTCATACCTGATTCAGGTCGCAACGCTGCTGACGTTTATGGTCTCGTCTTACGTGATCGTCATGCGCTACCCGACACCCATCGCGATTTCGGACAAGCTGCGGCGGGACTGACCCCTCGGTTCGCGTGAAGCTATTGCGTACCGTACCTTGAGTAGCGATCGGTGAGTCGACGATTAAGCCGCTGATCCAAGGCCGAGAGCACACCCTCCAGCCGTCTGCTGCCGCGACCGAAGGTGAGCTTCTCGCTAAGCGGTCGCACGATCGTCATCTTGCGACGCCAACCGACATTCCGGTAGCGGTGCCGGAAATATTTGTCCTCGGTCAGATTCCATTTGTCGCGCAGGCGTTTTAGGCTGGCCAACTCCCATTCATTGCTCCAGCGCAGCATATAGAACGAAAGATCGGCCAGATCGCGCGGCGGACCTGGCACGTAGGTAACCACCGATTCCGGCTCAAACCACACGGTCCCGCCGGCCTGGTCGACCAGCATGCAGAAATCCACGTGCTCCTTGGTGTTGAGCAGTTGTTCGTCCAGCGGACCCGTCTCATCGAAGATGCTCGCTTGCACCAGCATGCAGTGAAATTCAGCCAACCCGGTCTGTTCGCGCTTCAATTGCGGGCGCAGACCCGACACCGAACGACCCTGGCTGTATATCTTCTCGATGATGTGGCGGGTCTCTTGACCGTTTTCATATTTGATCTCTACGCCGGACTCACCGCCGGCGCAATGGACTTTTTCGTGCACCGGTTTGTGTTGGCAGGTGAGCGGGCCGACCACCGCCGCGCCGGTTTCCTCGGCGCACTCGATTAGCGTCTCCAGCCAGCGCGGCGAGACGATCACGTCATTGTCGATGAACACCAGATACGACGTTTTCACCTCGCGCAGACCCAGATTACGCGCGCGATTGGGCGAGAGATAAGAGTCAGTGCGCAACAGGTGAAAGCCTCTCTCGCGCGACTGCGCCTCAAGATAACGCTGCGTGCGAGCGGGCGAACCCCCATCCACATATACCAGTTTGAAAGGCATGGTGGTGTGCTGATAAATGCTGTCCAGTGACTCGGCCGCGCAACTGAAGCGCTCGCGTGGTACTACGACGATGGTTACCCTAGGGTTGACGGCAGGTTCGGTGGCGTTCATATCAGATCCTTAGATTGATACAGTTTAAAAGGACTTCGTGCAAAGCGTACGTCAGGCGAGCGCTTTACGATAGATGCTTTGCGATAGATGTTGACGAGTTCGTCGTTCAGCGCATGAAGGTTATAGTGCGCGTCGACAAAGGCGCGACCCGCGCGGCCCATACGTGCCCATAGATGACGGTGATTCGCGAGATAATCCAGCGCCTTCGCGATGGCGTCGGCATCGCGCTCGGGCACGAGCAGCCCGGACACACCGTCCTGCACCAGCTCCGGAATGCCGCCATGCCAAGTGGCGATCACGGGCAGTTCCAGCGCCATCGCTTCTTTCAGCGTGTTGATGGGCGCATCCTGATTGCCGTCCGCGCCGGTGACGCTGGGGCCGAGAAACACATCGGAGTCGCGCAAAATATCGATAATCTGTTGATGGTTTCGCCAGCCCAGCATGGTTACCGCGTCGTTTATGCGCAGCTCTTCAATCAGCCGCAGCAGCGGTTCCCACAGCGGGCCGTCGCCGATAATCGTGTATTTGACATCGACGTCCGGTCGCGCCGCCGCGAATTTCGCTACCGCGCGCAGCGCGTACTCGATGCCCTTCTTCTCGACCAGACGGCCAATGGTTACTAGGCGTAGAGCGTCGTCGCGGCCACCGACACGACCTCGGGGCGAGAATCTGGCGCAATCGATGCCCGACGGCAATACGATGAGCCGCGCGGGATCGCAGCCGAGCTTGAGCAGGCGACCCTCAAAAAAGGCGCAATTCGTAATAAAAAGCGCACCTTTTCTGAACAAGTTTTCGTATACGCGGTCGCCACATGTGCGTACGTACTGACTGATATCGTAACCCCTAAACGTTGTAACGAGCTGTCCACGGATGGCCCCCAGGCGATGCATTGTCAGGCCGGTAAGACCAATCGTGCCGAACTGACAGTGCATGATGTCGTGCGACTTGCCGAGCAGCGGCGCCGCCGCATAAAGAAGCCGCAACAGGTTCGTACGTTCGCCCAGCAAAGCCGCTTTCGACCAGCGCCAACAGAACTTCGGATTATTGCGGAAATTCGCCATTAACAAGCCGACTCCCTTCAGCGTGCGGCGCCAGCGACTCTCGGGAACAGCAATTGCGCGATGAGTGCGATCGAGCAGGCGGCACCGCTCCACGTCGCCATGCTGCAGCTCGGGCACGCCCGGTTGGCGCTTACCCAAGGTATAAATATCGACTTTGTGCCCGCGTTCGATCAAGCCAACGGCCTGATTGATAACGAAGGATTCCGACAGCAGCGGAAAGTCGCTAACCAGAAACGCCACCGACAACGGCTTGTGATTGCTGGCCGATGCAGACGCGCGCGCCGCAGTCGGGAAACGCGCGAACATTGTTTGGCGGCTGGCGCCAAAGCTGATGCGTTGAGACCCCAGCGCGAGCAACTCGGGCAGGTTCATTTACGTATCCTCCGGGGGAATTTGTTACGCGTAGGCTAGTAGGTCAGGAACTCCGCTCCGCTGGCGGCCCCGCTGCCAAGTACGGCCGACGCGCGCCGACTGCAGCTATGATCAGCTTGTTGTGTTTAGTCATTTCAGGTACCCCTGTTGTCGATTGCAGGTTTGGCGAAAGCGCAAGTTGCGGTTTGCCTTCCAAGTGTTGACTTTTAGCCCACCCTGGCACTACAACTTCAGCAAAAAAGTAGCGTCCTTACAACAACAAGATACGCACGGGGCCAACCCTGGCTGAAACTGCGGACAGCAGCTCTTACACCACTCCAGAGCTATGTATCTTATAAACCTGTTTATAGTTCATATTTCAGGCTATTACCAGCCCTTTCTCAAAAAAAAGTTCTTTTCTTAACGTAAATTTGCAACGCTCCGTGTCGTGATATCCCGCACAATATCCTGTTGCGTAATTAATACAAGACGGATCTGGAACTGCTTGTAACACGGGCGAGGCAAGCTTTAAACACTCGCCCTGACAACCGCTTTTCAGTCCCTGAAGTGGACCCCAAAAACCGGACAGGGGTATAAGCTCTGACTTGCGTACTAGAGAGGCAGCGAGATGAGTCAGAAACGCAAGCAGTACAGGGCCGAGTTCAAGGCCAAAGTGGCCCTAGCGGCGTTGAAGGAGACCGAGACCAGGGCCGAGTTGGCGGCGCGCTACCGGCGTGAAAAGTCTGCGGTTATGGAAGCTGCAAGTGACCTCCGGTGTAGTGGCTAGAACCTAGTACAGTTGGTGTAGGTTCCCGTAGTTAAGACAGCAGAACCGACATGACTACTGAACAGGAAGTGATCTGCGCTAAGGTGGCTGTACTGGAGCTCGCCAGGCAGCTTGGTGATGTCAGCCAGGCGTGTCGGATTATTGGCTACAGCCGCGACAGCTTTTATCGATTTAGGGAGCTGTACGACAAAGGCGTGCCCTTGCAGGAGATTTCGCGCCGCAAGCCGGTATTGAAGAACCGCACCGCGCCGGAGGTTGAAGCGGCAGTGGTGGAGCCTGGTGAGGCGTTGTAACTGCGATCGCTGTCGTGGTGCGGTACGGAGTTTTGCGGGGATTGGTTGTGCACTGTTATGCGCAGTTGTGCCATATGCAACGGACGTCCCATAGTGAATGTATAATCAAAACAGCTACTTACTAGATAGGTGTCGGACTGAAAATCCGCGTGTCGGCAGTTCGATTCTGTCCCTGGCCACCAAGTGAATCAGTAACATCCTTGCTTCTGAGCCTTCCGCCTCACGGCTAAACCGCAAGAATGTAGTGCAGGCACGCCTCCGCTAGTACTGGCAAAGAACCAGAAGGTTATCGTATGCGTCTGATTCCCAAAACGCTGATGAACAGAACCAGGCGGACATGGCGCATTTCTTCGAGCAGCCCATTCTAAACTCGCCCTATGTCCATCCTGCGCGGCACTGGGAGCTGGACAAATCTGGCCAGCCACCTCAACACATCATCGAAAAGCGCCGCAGCGCGGAGTTCATTACGCCGATTCCGAAACCGCGCAAACGCAAAGGTTCAGCCGAGCAGGAATCTCTGCTGTTCGACGAAGGCAAAGGTCTTTCGACGCGAGACCAGCAGTACATCCACACGGCCATCATCAATGGCGTGCGCGAGCAGGTCGATCAGTGGCGCGCCATACCGAGCCCTGACAACTGGCGCGTAACCCCCGAAACCGCACGCCTGCTCCAACACTGGCGGCATCACCAATTCAGCGGTATCCGACCCTTCTTCTGTCAGCTGGAAGCAATCGAAACAGCAACCTGGCTGACCGAGGTTGCACCCATAATTGGCAAGGCCGGCGAGCGTTTCATTGAGCACATAACCAATACAAACCGTGACGGCAAGACCACGGTCATGGCCATGCTCATGGTTTCCTCTCGCCTTTATGGTGCCCGTCGGCGTCAATGTCACTGCGACACCATCGGCCGCCGCGTGCTCTATGATCCCGGGCGGCGTCATACCTCCACCTCGACTTGATCGCTACCGCAATGCGGGCAGCCCTCGCCGTCGCACGCGCGACAAGCAGAATATGCCTGCAAAGTAGCGTCCCCATCTTCCCATGCGTCCCAATCGTTGCTAGAACAGGTACTTACATCGTCGTGAGTTGCGTCCCCGTTGCGTCCCCGTTGCGCAGTAGCGTCCCCGTTGCGTCCCCCATTAAGTGATTGATTATGAAGGGTTTGGGACGCATGGGACGCATGGGACGCAAGAATACGGGTAATTTCTAGTTTCTTGTGGCGGCCATGATGAGACGGGAAAACTACGTTGACGCCAACCGCGCGTAAACCGCTCGCCAGGCGCCGCAGTTGATTCGACAGGGTGCGCGCGGATTTAGCCCAGAGACTACCGATATTGTCCCCACGCAGCCGCTTGGCGCCATCTTAGAACCGACGCTCGCCCTTAACGGTGGCCCGACTCAGACTCATGCTCTAGTAGCCGGCAGCGCCGCCATTGACACCGTAAACGATGGTACCTGCCCACCGCCAGCGAAAGATCAGCGTGGCATTGCAAGACCGCGGGATGGAAACGGAGACGGCGGGATCGCCTGCGATACGGGAGCA
>Ga0136621_1000495_pt1 | contig 15606 bp, 14 predicted proteins | sample AntDryUQ445A2306_FD_104673 | JGI IMG/M metagenome (GOLD analysis project Ga0136621, IMG submission 104673) | Polar desert sand microbial communities from Dry Valleys, Antarctica - metaG UQ445A (23.06) | ecosystem: Environmental > Terrestrial > Soil > Desert | place: Antarctica: Dry Valley...
GCTGGGCGTTGAAGAGGCCCGTCTTGGCGTCGACGCGCGCCTCGGCCTGCAACTGTGGCACGGACAGCGCGCGGTGGATCAACAGGAGCGGCGCGATCGCGAAGGGGATCAGCCAGGGATTGGCGCTCCAGAATGTGGCGACGACCACGCCGAGCGCCGCAAACACGAGCTCCGTGGAGAAGTGCTGGAAGGAGAAGAGCAGGGGCATCGACTGGCCACGGCCAAGCTGGAGCATCGGCGCGATCAGCGCGGAGTTGAGGCCCACGAAACACACCGATGCCGCCAGCCCCGCGAGTGAGAACCGGAGGTTCCCGTTCGAGATCGCTCCGTCGGCGCCCAGGATGACGTGGGCGCTGAGCCATGCTCCTAGGGTCGCGAGCATGTAGTTGAAGATGTTGAATGACTGGATGTACCAGGCCGTCCGGTTCCGCAGCCAGTTCGGCACGTGCTGGACGACAGACGATCAGCGCGACCAGCTCGACCGGCAAGAGCAGCGCGGCGGGGATCAGGAAGACGCCGGTGGTGTGGTACGACTTGTTGCCGGGCGTGCGGACGACGAACAGCTGGGCGAGCGCGACGCTCGTACCCAGGATGATGAATGTGAGCCAGTGACCGCTCGACGGCGTGAGATCGGCGAGCAGCGGTAGGCTGACCGCGACGGCGACGGTGGCGACCGCGAGTAGGTAGAGCAATGCCAGCGTGGGAAGCTTCCGTTCCTGCCGTCCGCTGCTTGCGACGCGATCGAAGGCGTCGTCAAGCGGAGTCGCGCTCATCGGGTCCTTCCAGACACCGCGCTCAGTACCGCTCTCGCTTTTCCTGCCGCAGGGTCATGCGCAAGCTCCAACCGGTTGCTCGGCACACGCTACGCAGCACCCGCAACTCCTACATCCCCCATTCGCGGTAACCTCGCCGCGAATCACTCGGGAGAGTGAGGGGTGGCCCGGGCGTCGGTAGGCTCGACCGACGATGGGTACCCGGCTAGCCGTAGAGACGCTCGCCGCCCGTGCGGCCGCTCGCCTTTCCCGGCTCGCGCGCACCGGCGGTGGCACGACGCTGCCCGGAAAGCTTCTGTGGAAACTCGATCCCGCCGCGATCGACGCGCTGGCCGCTCGTCTCCCGCAGGGGGTGGCGCTGATCTCGGCCACGAACGGCAAGACCACCACGACCGCCATGGTCGCCGAGATCCTCGGTGACGGACGCCGGCTCGCATGGAACAGCTCCGGTGCCAACCTTGTCTCCGGCATCGCCTCGGAGCTGCTGGCGTCGCCGAACGCGGAGCTCGGCCTGTTCGAGGTCGACGAGGGGGCGCTGCCCGAGGTTGCCCGTCGGGTACGTCCTCGAACACTCATGCTCGGAAATCTCTTCCGCGACCAGCTCGACCGCTACGGCGAGCTCGAGCTCATCGCCGAGCGCTGGCGCGAGACAGTCCGTCGGCTCGGCGGCACGACGACACTCGTTCTCAACGGGGACGATCCTCAGGTTGGCGACCTCGCGCGGGAGAGCACCGACGCGGTGACGTACGGCCTCGACGATCCCGCTCAGGCTCGCTCCGTACTCCAGCACGCGGCCGACTCGCGCTACTGCGTTCGCTGCGGACGGCCGTATGAGTTCGCCGCGGCGTATGTCGGCCATTTGGGCGACTATCGCTGCGCGAACTGTGGTCACGCGCGCCCCGAGCTGCAGGTTGTCGCCAGGTCGATCGAGCTGCGAGGTCTCGAAAGCGCCTCCTTTGAGCTCGTGACGCCCGCGGGGCAGACACGGGTTCGGCTGCCGCTTCCGGGGCTCTACAACGTCTACAATGCCGTGGGCGCGGCAGCGCTCGCCCATGTGCTGGGTGCGCCGCTCGGAGAGATTCGGGTCGGGCTGGAGCGCTTCGGCGCGGCCTTTGGGCGATTTGAGCGGATCGTGGCGGGCGACAAGACGATCCTCGTCCTGCTGATCAAGAATCCTGCCGGGGCGAACGAGGTGATCCGCACGCTGGAGGACGGAGGGGCGCCGCCGATCCTGCTCGTCGCGTTGAACGACGCCATCGCCGACGGTAAGGACGTCTCCTGGATCTGGGACGTCGATCTGGAACCGCTCCTCGCGCGGACGGACTGCCTGATCGCCTCGGGAGGCCGTGCCGCAGAGCTCGGCGTCCGCTGCGTCTATGGCGGCCTGCCGGAGGCGTCGCTGGAGGTTCAGCCGGAGCTCGAGCGGGCGCTCGACCGAGGGCTCCAGCTGACCCCGGAGCATGGCGAGCTGGTCGTCCTCCCCACCTACACCGCGATGCTTGCGATCCGCCGGATCTTCACCCAGCGCGGCCTCGTGAACCCCTGGTGGGAGAAACGATGAGGATCAGGGTCGGCCACCTCTACCCGGACTATCTGAACATCTACGCCGACCGCGGGAACATCTTGGTGCTCTCGCGTCGGGCAGCCTTGCGCGGGCACGAGCTGGAGGTGGCGTCCGTCACCGTCGGCGACGAGCTGAGGGCGAGCGAGCATGACCTTCTCTACATTGGGGGAGGCCAGGACCGCGAACAGGCTCTTGTCGCACCGGATCTCGCCGCAAAGGGCGAGGCGGTGAAGGAGGCGGTGTCAGGAGGAACGGCACTGCTCGCTGTCTGCGGTGGCTACCAGCTGCTCGGCCGAGGCTACTTTGGCCGCCACGACGTCGACATGCCCGGCGTCGGGCTCTTCCCGCATGAGACCGTTGCAGGTGGCCGGCGCATGATCGGCGATGTCCTGCTCGAATGCGAACTCGAGCTGGGCGTGCGACGAACGCTCGCCGGATTCGAGAATCACGCGGGCCGGACGCGGCTCGATCACGGCGCTGAGCCGCTCGGTCGCGTGGTGGCCGGCTTCGGGAACGACGGCGAGTCGGGCTACGAGGGCTGCCGCGTCGGCCGGGCTGTCGGCACGTACCTGCACGGGCCGCTGCTGCCGCGGAACCCCTGGCTCGCCGACTGGCTGCTGGCGCAGGCGCTCGCGCATGCGACCGGAGGTGCGCCGCCGGAGCTCGAGCCTCTCCCGGATCGGCTCGAGGCCGAGGCCCACGCTGTCTCAGCGCAACGCGCCAGAGACCGCGGCGGCCGCTTCTAGAATCGCCTCGACCGAGCGCTCGACGTCCTTCTCCGTCGTGCGCCAGCTCGAGACGGAGATGCGCATCGCGGCTCGCCCGTGCCAGACGGTGCCGCCGAACCAGGCTGTGCCCTCCTGCTGGACGTGTCGAATGACCTCGCACGTTCGATCGTCGTCGTCACCGAACCGAACGAGCACTTGGTTCAGCACGACGTCGTTCAGGACCTGCACGTCGGTCGCGTCTCCCAGGAGCTCCGCGAACCGGCGCGCGTGCCTGCAGCAGCGCTCGACGAGCTCTGCGATGCCTCTCCGGCCGAGCGAGCGGATCGCCGCATAGACGGGAAAGCCGCGCGCACGGCGGGACGCTTCCGGCGTCCAGGCGCCGCCGTCGCGCTCAACGTCGGCAGCCACGAGGTAGGCGCCTACCACAGCAGTGGCGGCTCGGTGCGCATCGGCATGCGCGCAGAAGACGAGGCCGGAGTCGTATGGGACGTTGAGCCACTTGTGAGCGTCGCACGCCCACGAGTCCGCCCGCTCGACGCCCTCGACGAGGTGCCTGAGCCGCGGGCTAGCCCCCGCCCAGAGGCCGAAAGCGCCGTCCACGTGCAGCCAGGCGCCCGTCGCAGTCGTTGCGTCCGCGAGCTCTCCGAACGGGTCGAACGCTCCCGTGTTGACGTTGCCCGCTTCAGCGCAGACAATCGTCGGATCGTCACTGAGTGTCCGCGCAAGCTCGGCCGTGCGGAGGCGCCCGTGGCCGTCCGCCGGCACGATCTCGATCTGTTCACAGCCGATTCCGAGCAGGCGCAGCGACGTGTCCACAGTCGCGTGCCGCTCCTCGCCGACGAAGACGCGCAGAGGCGGCGAACCCTGCAGGCCCTGCCGCGCCACATCCCAACCTGCTCGCTCCAGCACAAAATGGCGTGCCGCGGCGAGCGCCGTGACATTCGCCATCTGCGCGCCGGTGACGAACCCGACCGAGGCGGTGGAGGGCAGTCCCAGCAGCTCCTTGAGCCAGCTGCCCGCGACCTCTTCGACGACGGCCGCGGCGGGCGACATGACATACGAGAAGCCGTTCTGATCCCACGCGGAGCTCAGCCAGTCGGCTGCGAGCGCCGCAGGCAGACTGCCGCCGGTCACGAAGCCGAAGTAGCGGCCGCCGGCACTCGCGACGATACCGGGGTCTGCCGCTTCGACGAGCTCCTCGACGACTCGAGCGGGATCGGTCGGCGCTTCGGGCAGCTGCTCCGCCAACGCAGCCCGCAGCTCGGGACCTGAGGCCGCCGCGTTCACTGCTCGCTCCTCGATTCCCTCGAGATAGGTCGCGGCAGAGTGCGCCGTCAGCTGGAGCAGCTCTCTCAGGGAGTCCACACGGCCCCCAGGTAGACCGCAGGGTCGCCGGGCTGCCAGCGCGCCAGAAATCGCTGGATCGGCGGGTGGAGCACGACCCCCTCCAGCTCCTCGGTGGAGAAGAGCCGGTGTCCTCGCACTGCCTCGTCCTGCGAGGCAACGAACTCGAGGGAGCCGTCGACGTTGCCGGCGAAGATGACGTGAATCACGTGCTTGGACACGAGGCTGCGTTCGGGGGAGATCGAGTCGGCGATCGCGACCGGGCCCTCGAAGGGCGGTGGCTCGATCCCGACCTCCTCCGAGATCTCGCGGTGCAGGGCATCGATCAGGCTCTCCCCGGACTGGACGCCGCCGCCGGGCAGCAACCATGCCTCCCGCCCGCGCTTCACGTGCCGGCAGAGGAGTACCCGGCCGTGCCAGCGCAGGATCGCCGAGACTCGCACCCGGGGCTCGGCGCGCATCCGCCGACTACGCCCGGGAGGAGCCGAAGCCGCGGACCCCGCGTTCGGCGGCCGGAAGCACGTCGACCTCGTTGAGCTCCACGTGAGCCACCTTCAGCACGACGAGTTGCGCGATCCGCATGCCGGCCTCGACGGTGAAGCTCTCGCCTCGATCGGTGTTGAGGAGGACGACGAGAAGCTCGCCTCGATAGCCGGAGTCGACCAGCCCGGGTGAGTTGACGACGGTGATGCCATGTCGGGCGGCGAGCCCGGAGCGAGGTTGCACGAAACCCGCATAGCCTTCGGGGACGGCGACCGCGAGACCCGTCCCGACCGTCGCACGCTCGCCTGGGCCGAGCACGGCCGGCTCGACCGCTGCGAGGTCGAGACCCGCATCACCCGCGTACGCCCGCTCCGGAATGACCGCGTCCTCGTGTAAGCGAGTGATCTGCAGCTCGATCACGTCTGTTCCGCTTCGCGAAGACGATAGATGGACTCCGCCACCACATAGGGAGCAAATCTCGCGATCTCTCTCCGCGGGAGCCTGGCGCGAATCAGAACACCGTCCTTCCCGTCTTCGCGCTCCTCGATCGGCGCGCCCAGCGCATAGAGCTCAGCGAGCTTCGCACCCTGGTCGTACGGCAGCAGCAAACGGACGTCCTCATACCGATCGGCGAAACGGGTGGCGACTCGATCCCGGACGTCCTCCAAGCCCTCGCCGGTCGCCGCGGCCACCTGCAGGGCGCCCGGAAAGCGATTGGCGAGCCGCCGTCGGCCGAGCGGGTCGACGGCGTCGATCTTGTTCAGGACAAGCTCGACGGGGACTTCGTCGGCCCCGATCCCGCTCAACACCGACTCGACCGACTCGATCATCTCGTCCAGGCGGTCTTCCGGGGCCGATGCATCGACGACGTGGAGGACGAGGTCGGCGACGAGCGTCTCCTCCAACGTCGAGGCGAACCCCTCGACGAGTTGCGTCGGGAGGCGACGGATGAAGCCGACGGTGTCGGTGACGAGATAGTGCTTGCCATCGTGGTCGTAGCCGCGCGTTGTCGGGTCGAGCGTCTCGAACAGGCGGTTCCGCACGGAGACATCCGCACCGGTGAGCGCGTTCAGCAGCGTTGACTTACCGACGTTCGTGTACCCGGCAAGGGCGACGATCGGCGTGCCGCTGCGGGCTCGTGCCTTCCGTCGTAGACCCCGCTGCTTGCCCAGCTCCCGCAGCCGTCGGCGTAAGAGCGAGATGCGGCGGCTTGCGAGGCGACGATCGGTCTCGAGCTGCGACTCGCCAGGCCCGCGCGTGCCAACGCCGGCGCCGAGCGCACCGGTGCCGCCGCCGAGGCGCTCGAGGTGCTTCCACATCCCACGCATGCGCGGCAGGTTGTACTCGAGCTGCGCCAGCTCGATCTGAAGCTTGCCCTCCGCGCTTCTGGCGTGCTGCGCGAAGATGTCCAGGATCAGCTGCGTTCGGTCGACCACGCGCGCGTCGAGTGCGTTCTCGAGCGCGCGCTGCTGCGTGGGCGCAAGCTCGGCATCGACGAGGAGAACCTCCGCGCGCGCGTTCGAGTACGCCTGCTTCAGCTCGTCCAGCTTTCCCTTGCCGATATACGTACGCGGATCCGGGTGCGAGCGCTGCTGCACCAGCTCGTCGACGGGCTCGACTCCCGCCGTGCGCGCGAGCTCGCGCAGCTCACCGAGCTCGTCGTCTGCGTCGGCCCCTTTCGAGAGAGCGGCGAGCAGGAGTCCCCGCTCGGGCTCCACGCTCGCGGCGGGTTCGGGCCGGCGCGTCATCACTTGGAGGATTGTGCCACGCTTGCACCCCATGCCACCTCTCTCTGACCGCCTGGCCGAGCGGACGCTCGAGCTGGTGAACATCGCCTCGGAGAGCGGCCACGAAGCGGAGATCGCGGCCCACGTCCTCTCGCTGATGCCACCCTCGTTCGCTCAGGAGTACGTCGCCGCGGATGCGTTCGTGTTCGCCCGGCCCCGGCGGGAAGGGCGCGAGCTCGTCGTACTTGCAGGGCACTACGACACGGTGCCCGCCCAGGAGAACCTCCCCGGGAGGATCAGTGACGGCGTGGTCGTTGGACTCGGGGCGAGCGACATGAAGGGCGGCCTCGCGGTCATGCTGGAGCTCGCCAGGGAGCTCGAGGTGCAAGCGATCGAGCCGGCCGTCGATGTCGCGCTGCTCGTCTTCGGCAAGGAGGAGCTCTCCGCCGAACACAGCCCGCTACCGGCGCTGTTCGACAGCTCTCGCCTCGTACATGAGGCCGGCCTCGCGATCCTGCTCGAGCCGACCGACGTGACGATCCAGGCAGGCTGTCTGGGGAACTTGAACGCGATCATCCACTTCCACGGCGTCAGCGGGCATTCGGCACGGCCCTGGGCTGCCGACAACGCGATCGAGAGGGCGCTCGAGGGACTGCGCCCCATCTCGGCGATCGACCCGCGGCCGGTGGAGATCGGCGGACTCACGTTCACGGAGGTCGTGAGTCTCACGCAGATCCAGGGAGGAATCGCATCGAATGTCATTCCCGACCGGGTGACTGCAAACGTCAACTTCCGCTACGCACCAAACCGCTCACCGTCGAGCGCAGAGGCCTATCTGCGTAGCCTGCTGCCGCCCGGAGCCACGTACGAAGCCGCCGGCGACTCTCCGCCCGCGCGCGTCGTCACGGACTCGCTGCTCGTGCAGCGGCTCCGCGCGACGAACGATCTTGCGCTCGAGCCGAAGCAGGCGTGGACGAACGTCGCCAACTTCACCTCCCGCGGCATCGACGCCGTCAACTTCGGGCCCGGTGCGACTCGATACGCGCACCGGCGCGACGAGCAGGTCGAGATCGCGGCGCTCGAGCGGGCTTTCGTCGCGCTGTGGAACTTCCTCACCGGTAGCGTCCGCTAGATGCCGATCTCCCCCGTTCTCGAACGTCAGGCCACGTATCCCTTCGTGCGACTGAACGAGGCGGCACGCCGGGTGGAGGCACGCGGAGTCGAGGTGATCGACTTCGGGATGGGCGACCCTCGCGAGGCGACCGACCCGCTGATCCGGGACGCCCTCGTCGCCGGCCTGCGGGACCGCATGGGCTACCCGCTCGCGCAGGGCCTGCGGGAGCTGCGCGAGGCGATCGCCGCCTGGGCACGGCGGCGATTCGCCGTCGAGCTCGATCCAAACCGGCAGATCATCCCCACGCTCGGCAGCAAGGAGGCGATCTTCAGCTTCGCACAGGTTGTCGTCGATCTCGAGCGGGGGAAGGACACCGTCGCCTACACCGAGCCCGGCTACCCGGTCTACGAGCGTGGCGCGCTCTTCGCCCATGCGCGGCCGCTCGCGCTGCCGCTCCTCGAGGAAAACGGTTTCCTGCCCGACCTGGACGCAATCGACGAGACTACGTGGGGCCGCCTCGCCGTCTTCTGGGTCAACTATCCGAACAATCCGACCGGCGCGACCGCGCCGCTCGCCTTCTACGAGCGGCTCGCTGGCCTCGCCCGCGAGCACGGCTTCGTCCTGGCCTCCGACGAGGCTTACACCGAGCTTTTCTTCAAGGAGCCCCCCGCCTCCGCGCTGCAGGTAGGCGACCTGACGAACGTCGCGGCCTTCAACACGCTCTCGAAGCGTTCCTCGATGACCGGATACAGAAGCGGCTTCGTCGCGGGCGATACCGAGCTGATCGCGGCCCTGCGCGCCTTCCGGCCAACCGTGGGCACAACGCCACAGGAGTTCGTGCAGCGCGCTTCCATCGCCGCGTGGGGCGATGAGGCGCACGTCGAGCGTACGCGCGAGCTCTACGCGCGCAAGCGCGCGCTCTTGCTGGAATTCTTTGCTGGCAAGGGCCTCCGCGTCGTCGGGAGCGAGGCGACGATGTACCTCTGGCTCGAGGTGCCGGTCGCGGAGAGCTCGGAGGCGTTCGCGGAGCGCCTGCTCGAGCACGGTGTGCTCGTCGCACCGGGCTCCTACCTCGGCTCCGCCGGGGAGGGCTATGCGCGGATCGCCCTCGTTCCATCGGAGGACGACTGTCGGCGCGCGATCGCCGTTCTCGAGGACGTTCTGTGACGCCCGAGCAGGTCGAGGAGATCGTCGCTCAGCTCGACCGGGGCGAGCGTCGAGTCGCTTCGCCGGTCGACGGCGAGTGGGTGGTGGACGTCGAGGCGAAGGAGGCGATCCTCGCCTACTTCCGCTTGCGAAAAGTTGAGCCGATGGCGTTCGGCGGCCTACACTTTCTCGACAAGATCCCCGTCAAGACAGACTATGCCGAGCGCGGCGTCCGGGTGGTCCCACCCGGCGTGGCGCGCTACGGTTCGTTCCTGTCAGAAGGGGTCGTCCTGATGCCCGGATACGTGAACATCGGCGCCTGGGTCGGGCCGCGGACGATGGTCGATACGTGGGCTACGGTCGGCTCGTGCGCCCAGATCGGCGCCGACGTCCACCTTGCAGGTGGCGTCGGGATCGGCGGTGTGCTCGAGCCGCCAAATGCCCGGCCCGTGATCATCGAGGACGGCGCCTTCGTCGGCTCGCGCTGCATCGTCACGGAGGGTGTTCGCGTCGGCGCGGGCGCGATCCTCTCCGCCAACGTCTCCCTGACCGCGAGTGTGCCGATCATCGATGTTACGGGGGCCGAGCCGGTGGAGCATCGCGGCTCGGTTCCGCCGCGAGCCGTCGTCGTTCCGGGGACGCGGCCGCGGCAGTTCCCGGCTGGCACGTACCAACTCGACTGTGCGCTGATCATCGGGTGGCGCCGCCAGTCCCACGACGAGCGCCTCAGCCTGAATGAAGCCCTGCGCGAGTTCGAGCTGGCTGTCTAGGCGAAGAGCTCGCCTCGGGCAACCTCGACGACCGGGCCCCGCAAGGTCGCCACATCCTCCGAGTCGATGCCGACCTCGAGCGCACCTCCAGGCATCCGCACCGTCACCGGGCTGTCGCACCAGCCGTTCACGATTGCCGCAGCGGCAACCGCGACTGCGCTCGAGCCCGAAGCGCTGGTCTCCCCCGCGCCTCGCTCCCACACCGCGGCCGTGACCTCCTGAGGCCCATCGACGCGAACGAGCTGGACGTTCGTTCTATCTGGGAACCGCGGATGCCGCTCGATCAGCGGGCCGAGGCGGAGCAGGTCGCCGCGGAGTGGTTCGCGCCGCAGCACGGCGTGAGGATTTCCCACTGAGACGATCGTCAGCTCGATGCGCTCGTGGGAGAGTTGGATCGTCTCCGTCTCCCCCACCTCGACGGGTCCGACATCGATCTCCACCAGCCCGTCCGCGACGCGGGCAGCGTACTCCCGCCCCCCGGTGCGCACGATGACCGCATCGACTCGGTCGCGCCTCGCGAGCCACGCCGCCGCGATGCGCGTGCCGTTGCCCGAGAACTCTGCACGAGAGCCATCGGGGTTCCAGACCGTGATCTCAGCTCCATCGACCTCGAGCACGCCGTCCGAGCCGATGCCATACCGGACGTCGCAAAGTCGCCGGACGAGGTCCGGCTCGACCCGCTGCTCAACCAGCAGGTAGCTGTTGCCGAGTGCGTGCCACTTCGAGAATCGCATCCGCCACCTTTTCCACGGGCTGTCCGGCATCGACCATAACTACGCCCGGGATCCGACGCATCCACTTGCGCTGGTACGCCGCGAGTCGACGCGTCATCCTGACGATCTCCGCCTCCGCCTCGTCCCGCGGTAGCGTCCGGATCGCCTGGAGGCCGAGCACCTGCGGCACGATCTCGCCCGCGTCGCGCACCTCCCGCTCAACGCCCCGCTCGAACATCGCGCGTGTTCGCTCCACGATTCGCTGGTCGAGAAGCTCGCGCGGCACATCGAGGCCCACGACCGCCGTCGGGTGGCGCGTCGTCATCGTCCAGAGCCTGGAAGTGGCGGGAACAAGCGAGGCGCCGGCGCTCCAGAGCTCGAGCGCCCGGATGACGCGCTTGCGGTCGTTCGGGTGCACCTGCTCAGCGGCGGACCGATCACGCTCTCGCAGAAGTGTGTGGGCCGCCTGGCCGCCGAAGCGGTCGTAGAGGCGCTCCCAGCGCGCCCTGTCGCCCTCGGGGACGTGCGGCGGGAGCTCCAAGTCGGCGAGCGCTGCGCGGAAGTAGAGGCCGGAGCCGCCGACCACGATCGGTGTGCGGCCGGCGGCCAACGCCTCGTCGATCGCAGCGTGCGCGAGCTCTTGGTATTCGCCCAGGGTTCGCTGCCGGTCGCTCGGCCAGATCCCGACGAGTCGTCCGGCACCCTGGTTCGTCAGCAGCGGCAGCCCGCGGTAAGCCTGCATCGAATCCGCCGAGACGATCTCCGCGGGCATGCGGTGCGCCAGCGCCTCGGCGACGGCGGTCTTGCCGGACGCCGTCGGACCGAAGAGCCCGACGACGCTCATGCGACGAGCCGTGTGCGGACGGCGTGGAGCTCATCGTCCGTGACGCCGGCGTTCCGCAGGTACTCCTCCTCGCCGCCGCGCTGTCCCAACTCCTCCAGGACGCTCTCCATCGCCTCCGCCGGCGTTGCGGCCATGCGCAGTCGCCGCCTCCGATCCAGCTCGTCGGCCGCGGCATCGAACCATGGCTGCCAGAGCGGAGCCAGGTTCCCTTCGCTCAGTGCGTAGTCGGCGGCGACGTCAGCGGCCGAGACGCCGGCTACGCGCAGGAGCAGCGCTGACACGAGGCCCGTTCGATCCTTTCCGGCCAGGCAGTGCACCAGCACTCCGCCCGTTGGCGCGGCTGACACCGCGGAGATCGCCTGGGCAAACCCCGCTGGATAACGGTCAAGGAACTCCAGATAGACGGCTCTCGTCGCTGCGACGTCGTCCGGCGCCGCAGCTCCGATCGCGTCGATCTCGGGCCAGTCTGCGGACGCGGGGTCCGGGAGCACGGGCACGTGGACGACTTCGACGGGAATCTCGGCCGCCGGATCCGCCTCGAGTTCGTCTCGGAAGCGGAGGTCGACGATGCGCTCGATGCCGTAGTCGACGAGCTGCTGCCACCCTGCTGTCGTGAGACGGCGCACGCTGTCGGCACGGACGACGGCCCCGAAGGCGGTCCTCCCACCACCCTCGGTTGGGTGACCGCCGAGGTCACGCACATTCGCGCACCCGTCCCAAGCCAGGTGGCGCTCACCCACGCGGGGCTCAGCCGGGATCGGCTGCGAGGGTCTTCCAGCCAACCGAGTCTCCCTCGTTGACGACGGGGCGATCGTCCTCGGGGTGGGCGGCACGGTACTCCCGGAACCACTCGACGGCCCGCGGGATGCCATCATCGAGCGGCACGTGGGGCGTCCAGCCGAGTAGGTCGTGCGCCTTGCGGATGTCCGCGACGTAGTGGGTCACCTCGCCGAGGAGCGACGGGGCGATCGTCATCCGCGGCTCCACACCGAGCTCGGAGGCGATCAGTTCTGCCGCTCGGACGAGCGTGTTGCCCTGGCCGTAGGCGAGGTTGATCGTCTCGTTGGAGACGCGACCGTCCGCGAGCGCCTCGATGCCGAGAACGATTCCGTCGACACAGTCGTCGACGTACGTGAAGTCGAGCACCTTGTCGACGCCGCCGTAGACGGTGATCGGCTCGTCGCGAGACATCGAATGAATGAAGAGCGGGAGGACGCGCGACATACGGTGCAGGTCGTTGTCGAAGCGGCCGTAGACATTGGAGAAGCGGAAGGCCACGTACTTGAGCCCGTAGCAACGCGCATACGCATAGATGAACGCTTCGCTGGCGATCTTTGACGCCGAGTAGGGGCTCTCCGTGAACGCGAAGTCCGCCGTCGCCTCGCCGTAGCCTTCGAAGCGGTGCACGTCGCCGTAGACCTCCCGCGTGGAGGAGAAGACGAGCGGCAGGCGCCGCTGCCGGCAGTACTCGAGGACGTTGAAGGTCATCATCGTGTTCTCGAGCGCGCGGTGTGGCTGGGCGACGAGCTGGTGCACCTTGGCGTGCGCGGCCAGGTGGACGACGAGGTCGGTTTCCGGGTAGGGGACGCCCCCAATCCCGTCCGGGAAGGCAGGGTACTGGCCGGAGAGGTCCTGAAGCAGGTACTGGAACTCGTCCGTCCAGGTGTTCAGGCGCTGATCGACGCCGAAGACCCCGTGTCCGTCCGCGAGCAGACGCAGTGCGAGGTTGGTACCGATCTGCCCCGACGAGCCGGTGATGAGGATCCTCATGCCGCCACTGGCGTACGCCGCACACCCCGGAGTGTCGTCGACGTGGCACCGTCGATCACGACGTCGACGAGCTCACCGGCCTCGGCGTCGCCGGCAAAGACGACGGTCGTGTTGCGGCGAGTCCGTCCGCGCAGGAGCTCGGGGTCGGATCGGCTCAAGCCCTCGACGAGCACTTCCTCGAAGCCGCCGACGCGCTCCGCGTTCCGCTCCGCCGCGATTCGCTGAACGACCTCGACCAGCCGCTCGATCCGCTCGCGTTTCACCTCGTCCGGGACCTGATCCTGCAGCTGCGCGGCCTCGGTGCCGCGCCGAGGCGAGTAGACGAAGGTGAAGGCGCTGTCGTAGCGCACTTCCTCTACCACCTCGAGCGTCTGGCGGAAGTCCTCCTCCGTCTCCCCCGGGAACCCGACGATGAGGTCGGTGCCCAGCGCGAGGTCCGGAATCGCGGCGCGCAGCGTATCGACGAGCCGCAGGTAGCGGTCACGGTCGTAGGTGCGACGCATCGCCTTCAGGATCCTCGACGAGCCGGACTGCAGCGGCAGGTGAACGTGCTCGCAGACCGCACGACACTCCGCCATCGCTGCGATGACCGGCGGCCGAAAGTCCTTCGGATGCGGACTCGTGAAACGGATGCGTTCGATCCCGTCAACCTTGTCACAGGCGTGCAGGAGCTCGCCGAACTCGGTCTCGAGCTCCGGCCGCAGATCACGTCCCCACGAGTTGACGTTCTGACCGAGCAGCGTGATCTCGCGCACGCCGTCCTGGGCGAGGCGCGTCACTTCGGCGACGATCCCGCCGGGCCGCCGGCTCTGCTCGCGTCCGCGAACGGCGGGGACGATGCAGTACGCGCACTTCGAGTTGCAGCCCATCGAGATCTGCACCCAGGCCTGGAATCGGCGCTCGCGGTGCATCGGCAGGTTGCCGGCGAAGTGCTCATGCGTGCCGAAGCGCCCGGGCGCGCCTTGGCCGCCGGCGCCGAGCCACTCGCCGAGGTGAGGGATCGAACCGGGCCCGAACGCGACGTCCACCTGCGGATAGAGCTCGAAGATCCGCTCCCGCTGGGCCTCAGCGTAGCAGCCGCCCACGGCGACGACGAGGTCGGGGTTCTCGCGCTTTCGGGCGCCGACGTCGCCAAGGTAGGCCGCGAGCTTCGTGTCGGGCTTCTCGCGGATCGTGCAGGTGTTGAAGACGAGCACGTCGGCCTCTTCCTGCGAGCGCGCTTCACCGATGCCGAGCGACTCGAGCATGCCCTTGATCCGCTCGGAGTCGTGGGCGTTCATCTGGCACCCGAAGGTGGTGACGTGGTACCGCCTCATCAGCCGGTCAGTCTAGCCCTGAGCAATCAACCCGACGGTTACCTGGACGTGACTCCCCGCGACGCCGCGGAAGAACCAGAGCATCTACTTGGCGACCTCGATCGCGCGACTCTCGCGGATCACGATCACCTTCACCTGGCCAGGGTACTCGAGCTGATCCTCGATCTCTCGTGCGATCTCGTGCGAGAGCAGGACCGCACCGTCGTCGTCGACCTCTGCAGGCTCGACGATCACCCGGATCTCCCGACCCGCCTGCAGGGCGTAGGCCTTGGCGACGCCCTGCTTCGCCGCCGCGATCTCCTCAAGCGCCTCCAGCCGCTTGATGTAGCGCTCCAGGCTTTCCCCGCGGGCGCCGGGACGTGAGGCCGAGATGGCGTCTGCCGCGATGAGCAGCACGGCTTCCACCGTCTGCGGCTGCACCTCGTAATGGTGTGCCTCGATCGCGTGGACGATGCCCTGGCTTTCCCCGTAGCGCTTCGCCCACTGCGCAGAGATCAGCGCGTGTGAGCCCTCGACCTCGTGCGTCATCGCCTTGCCGAGATCGTGCAGGAGCGCAGCCCGCTTCGCCGTCTTCACGCTCGCCCCCAGCTCGCCCGCCATGATGCCGGCCAAGTGCACGACCTCGAGCGTGTGCTTGAGCACGTTCTGCCCGTAGCTCGTGCGATAGCGGAGGCGCCCCAGGACCTTGGCCAGTTCTTCGTGGATGTCGCCGCAGTTCGCCTCGAAGACCGCCTGCTGCCCGTCGATCAGGAAGTGATCCTCGAGCTCCGACTTGGAGACGTAGTACATCTCCTCGATCCGGGCAGGATGGATGCGCCCGTCCTCGATCAGCTTCTCGAGGGTCATTTTGGCGACCTCGCGCCGGATGCCGTCGAAAGAGGACAGGACGACCGACTGCGGGGTGTCATCCACGATGAAGTCGACGCCCGTCAGGTGTTCGAGCGCGCGGATGTTCCGCCCCTCGCGCCCGATGATGCGACCCTTCATGTCGTCAGACGGCAGCGCAACCACGGTGACCGTCGCTTGCGCCGTGTGGCTCGCGGCAACGCGTTGGAGCGCATCGGCGACGAGATTCCTGGCGCGGCGCTTTGCCTCGACCCGCGCCTCTTCCTCGAGCTGGCGAGCGGTCCTGGCGAGCTCGTGCCGGATCAGGTCCTCCGACCGCTCGAGCAGGTGGCGCTTCGCCTCGGCGACCGTGAGGCCGGAGACCCGCTCGAGCTCATCCACCGCGTCGTCCCGAGCTGTCTTCAGCTGCTCCTGCAGCTCGCGCACGTGCGTCTCGCGATCGCTCAGGCCCTGTTCGCGGCGCCCAAC
>Ga0136621_1000499_pt1 | contig 15539 bp, 16 predicted proteins | sample AntDryUQ445A2306_FD_104673 | JGI IMG/M metagenome (GOLD analysis project Ga0136621, IMG submission 104673) | Polar desert sand microbial communities from Dry Valleys, Antarctica - metaG UQ445A (23.06) | ecosystem: Environmental > Terrestrial > Soil > Desert | place: Antarctica: Dry Valley...
CGAGCTAGCCTTCGAGGTCGGCGTCGAGGACACCGGCGACAGCCAGGAGGTCCGGCTCACCGTCACGCTGACGATCCCGAAGGACCCCGACCCGATCGTGCAGACGAAGACGATCCCCCTCATCGATCCGGGGGAGACGAAAGCGGTGACCTTCCAGATCGGCGCGCTCGTGCCGTTCGGCGAGCAAATCGCCCTCAAGATCGACGTCGACCCGGTGCAGGGTGAGACGAACACGGCCAACAACACCGCCGAGTACCCGGTCATCTTCTCGCTCAGTCCTTGACGATGTCGCTCGCCGTAGCGGCAGCAGCCTGCGCGGCGGCGGCGCTGGCGCTGGTGATCGCGCTGGTGCTCTGGCGGCGGCTTGCCCGTCTCGAGACCGGCCAGACAGTGGTCCTCGGAAGCGGCCAGGGCGATCTCGTCGACTTTGCTGTCTCTCTGCAGGGGCGTATCGATGACTTGCATCGCGCCGTCGATGAGGTCGCGACCGGTCTTTCTCGCGTCGACCGGCGAGTAGACGGCTCGGTGACCAATACGGCGGTCGTCCGTTACGACGCTTACGAGGGCACAGGGGGTCAGCAGTCGGCCTCGGTCGCGTTGCTCGACGCGACCCGCACGGGAGCGATCGTGACCGCCATCCAGGGTCGCGACTACGCGCGCATCTACGTGAAAGACCTCGATCGCGGACGATCCTCGGTCGCGCTCTCGCCCGAGGAGCAGGAGGCGGTCGAGCGCGCGATGTCCCGGTAGTAGCCGGCTACGCGGCTGCCGCGGCGCCGGGCAGGTACGTGCGCCAGACCTCTGGGATCGACTCCGTCGTCAGGCGGATGAAGAGCACAGGGGTCGGAGGCCGAGGCGTCGTCCGAAGTTTCATGCCGGTCTCCTCCAGCAGTCGGTCACCCTTGCTGTGGTTGCAGGGGGCGCACGAGGCGACGACGTTCTCCCACACGGACGTGCCGCCGCGAGACCGCGGCACGACGTGGTCGAGCGTCAGCCGGTTCGAGCCCGAGCCGCAATACGCGCATTCCCAACCGTCCCGGGCGAAGAGCACGCGCCGCGAGATGCGTCGGGTCACTCCGCGGGGGACACGCACGTACGTCTTCAGCCGGATGACGTTCGGGCGGGCGAAGTTCGTCGTCGCCGAGCGCAGCGGGCGCTCATGGCTCTCGAGGACCTCGGCCTTGCCCTTCCACACGAGCACGTGCGCACGACGGAGCGAGCAGACATTCAAGGGCTCGTAGCTTGCGTTGAGGACGAGTACCCGTTCCACCGCGCGCGCAGCGTAGCAGCCGTTTCCTCCTGCTCTAGCGTGATTCGGAGCTTCCTGAAAGCATATCTATCGACCTTTCTGCATAATAAGCTCCATGGCAACAGCCGCCATCGTCGGCGCCTCCGGCTATACGGGCCAGGAGACGTTGGACCGGGTGCTCGCGCATCCCGGACTCGAGCTCTACGCCCTCGGCTCGGACACGCTCGCCGGACAGCCTGCGGACGCGCTCGACCCACGGCTCGGCCGCAACGGCTGGCGCCGGATTCCTCGCTTCATCACGAACGACGCCGCGCTTTCGTGTGGCGCGGACGTCGTGTTCCTCTGCCTTGGTCACGAGGAGGCTGCCGCGATTGCGCCTCCCCCGCGTGGGGTGATGGTCGATCTCTCCGGTGCGCATCGCTTCTGGGATCCGGAGATCTACCCATCGTGGTACGGCTTCGAGCACCCGCTTCCCGGATCGCTCACCTCCTGGTCTTACGGGCTGCCGGAGGTGAGCCGGCCCACCGGGCGGCTGGTGGCCAACCCCGGCTGCTACGCGACGGCTGCGCTCCTCGCTCTCGCCCCCATCCGCGAGCTGATCGCAAGTGACGCGGTCGTCGTCGACGCGAAGTCGGGTATGACCGGCGCCGGGCGCGCTCCGACGCCGAGCTCGCATGCGGGGGCGGTTCTCGAGAACGTCGTCCCGTATGACGTGGGCGAACATCGGCATGCGCCGGAGATCGCCTCGCGTCTGGGGTTCCCGGTGGCTTTCGTGCCGCACCTGCTTCCGGTCCGGCGAGGGCTGATCGCGACGTGCTTCGTGCGGTCCCAGGGCGCCGACCTTCGTATCGCTCTCGAGGAGCACTACGCCGACAGCCACGTCATGTCGGTGCTGCCGGAGGGCGTTGTTCCGGAGCTTGCGCGCGTCCAGCACACCGACAGCGCGGAGATCGGCGTCTTCGGGGATCGGCTGACGGACGGAACGATCGTCATCTGCGCGCTCGACAACCTCGGTAAGGGCGCGGCCGGCCAGGCGGTGCAGAACGTCAATCTCCTCTTCGGCTACGAGGAGTCGACCGGATTGCGGCTCTCCGGGGTGCTGGTGTAGAGATGTCCGTCACCGTCGCGAAGGGCTTCGTCGCTGCCGGAGTGAAGGCGGGAATCCGGCGCTCCGGGCTCGACCTCGCACTCGTCCGCTCGCTCCCGCCCGCGGTGGGGGGCGCCGTGTGGACGACGAATCGGGTGCAGGCGGCTCCGGTCACGGTCTCTCGGCGGCATCTCGAGTCGGCGGAGCCGCAGGCGGTCGTCGTCAACTCGGGTGTCGCGAATGCGGCCACTGGCGAGCGCGGCGTGTCCGACGCAGAGCAGACGGCGGTCGAAGCAGCCAGGGCGCTTGGCGTTCTCCCGGAGGAGATCGTCGTCCTCTCCACGGGAGTGATCGGCGTACCGCTTCCGCTGGGGAAGGTGCAGAAAGGTGTGCGCGCGGCTGCCGGGTTGCTGGGGCCGGACGGGGGAAACGACGCTGCCGAAGCGATCCTGACCACCGACCGCGGCTCCAAGCAGAGCTCTCTTGCGGCCCCTGGGTTCACCGTCGGCGGGATGGCCAAGGGCGCGGGGATGATCCATCCTCGGCTTGCCACGATGCTTGCGGTGGTCACCACCGACTTCCCGCTCGAGCCAGGTGAGGCGGACGCGTTTCTGCGCACCGCGGTGAACGCGACCTTCAACTGCATCTCGGTGGACGGAGAGTGCTCCACGAACGACGCCGTAGTGCTGCTCGCGAACGGCGCGAGCGGGGCGCGGCGGGACGCGTCGGTGGACGAGTCGTTCGCGGGCGCGCTGCACGAGGTCTGCGCCGATCTCGCGCGCCAGATCGTGGAGGACGGCGAGGGCGCGACGGTGCTGCTGGAGATCAGCGTCTCGGGAGCGGTCTCGGACGACGAGGCCGCCGCCGTCGCCCGGAGAATTGCGACCTCTCCGCTCGTGAAGACTGCTGCGTTCGGCCACGACCCCAACTGGGGCCGCGTGCTTGCCGCGGCGGGGTCCGCTCCCTGGAACGGCGGTTTCGCGCACCTTCAGGCAGAACTTCTGACTGTCACATTCGACGGCACGCCGGTGTTCGAACGAGGCACTCCGACGGGACTCGCGCCCGAGCTCACCGGAGCCGCCGTGACGATCGCGCTCGACCTCGGCCTCGGAACCGGATCCGCTGGGTACCTCGCGTCGGATCTGACCTACGACTACGTCCGGCTGAACGCCGAGTACACGACCTAGAGACCACTGATGCGAGTCGTCCTGAAACTCGGCGGCGTCGTCGCAGCAGCCGCGGCTCACCGGGCGCTCGATCTCTTTCACGCAGGCGACGAGGTCGTCGTCGTCCATGGCGCAGGCCCGCAGATCAGCACCGAGCTGCGACGACGCGGAATTCCGGTTGAGTTCGTGCGCGGTCGCCGCGTCACAAGTCCAGCGGCCCTCGCCGTCGTGCGCGAGTCGCTGGTCGCCGTCGGGGCCGAGACGTCCGCCGCCCTCGGCCCGACGGCACTTCCTCTCGTCGGAGACGAGATCGGCCTGCCGGCCCGCCCCCTCCTGGAGCTCGGTCTCGTCGGCGAGGCGCTTCCGTGTCGGCCGAGCGCGATCGTGGAGGCGCTGGCGGCAGGACGCATCCCGGTCGTCGCGCCGATCGCCGTCGGCCCGTTGAACGTGAACGCGGACGAGGCGGCCGGCGCGCTCGCCATCGGGCTGGAGGCCGATCGCATCGTCTTCGTCTCCGACGTGCCCGGTGTGTTCGTGGACGGCGCCTGGGCCGATCGCATCGAAGCCGAGCGAGCCGCCGCCCTGCTCGCCGCCGGCGCGTTCGAGGGGGGCATCGTGCCCAAGCTTCTCGCCGCTGTCAGCGCCGCGCGTCTCGGAGTCCGCGTCGAGATCGGAGCGACCGAGGTGCTGGAGTGAAGGGGCCAAGTGACACTGTGTCACAAGGTCTCGATCGGCTTCTTCCGACGTACGCGCGAGCTGATCTCGCCATCGTGCGCGGCGAGGCCGCGCGTGTCTGGGACGTCGACGGGCGCGAGTACCTCGACTTCGGCGCCGGGATCGCCGTGGTCGGGCTCGGTCACTGCCATCCCGCCCCGCTGGCGGCCGCGCGTGAGCAGCTCGATCGGCTTTGGCATGTGTCGAACCTCTACCGGACGGCGCCCGCAGAGGCGCTGGCGGCGCGACTCTCGGATCGCTTCGGTGGGGCGCAGGCCTCCTTCTGCAACTCCGGCGCCGAGACGATCGAGGCCGCGTTGAAGTACGCGCGCAAGGCAACCGGAAAACCGGGCGTCGTCGCGCTCGAAGGAAGCTTCCACGGCCGGACTCTCGGCGCGCTTTCCGTGACCGGACAGCCTTCGAAGCGCGCAGCGTTCTCTCCGCTGGTTCCCGGGGCGCGGTTCGTTCCCGCGAACGACGTGGAGGCGCTTCGCGCTGCGGCCACTGAAGATGTCGGCCTCGTGCTCCTCGAGCCGATCCTCGGCGAGGGCGGGGTTCACTCCCTGGCTGCGGAGTTCGTCGCAGCCGCCGCCGAGCTCCCCGCGCTCCTGTGCATCGACGAGATCCAGACGGGGGTCGGCCGCACCGGATCCTTCTTCGCATTCGAGGCGCTCGGCGTCACGCCTGATCTCGCGACCCTGGCGAAAGGCCTCGCGAACGGGCTTCCGATCGGAGCCTTGCTCGTCGCCGATCGCGTAGCCGGAGCGTTCGCCCCCGGCGATCACGGCTCGACCTTCGGCGGCAACCCGGTGTCCTGCGCGGCAGCCTGTGCCGTCGTCGACGCGATCGACGACGAGCTGCTCGCCAATGTGCTCGAGCGCGGCGCTGAGCTCGCGACGGGGTTGGCTTCGCTTCCGGGTGTGCTCGGTGTGCGCGGTCGGGGCCTCCTCCTGGGCGCGGTTGTCGCCGGAACGGCGGCAGCGATCGTCGAGGCGTGCCGGGAGCGCGGCCTCCTGGTGCTCACCGCCGGAGAAGATGTCGTGCGGCTTGCCCCGCCACTCACCATCGGGACGGACGATGTCGAAGAAGCGCTGTCCATTCTCGCCGCTGTCCTCGACATTCTCGGAAGCGAGGCCATGTGACAAGGTGTCAGCTGATTCGCATATGTTGCTAGTCTCTCGCATACTATGAACCGGCGCGAGCGACAGAACGTGATCCTCCGACTGGTCCGCGAGCGCGCGCTCTCGACCCAGGCTGAGGTTGCGGCGGCGCTCAAGGACGCGGGCTTCGAAGTCGTTCAGACCACGGTCTCGCGCGACATCGCGGAGCTGGGCCTCGTCAAGGTACGCGCGCCGAGCGGCAGGCTCGTGTATGCGCCTCCGGGAACGAGCGACACCGACCGCCTGCGCGCGCTCGGTGCGGCGATGCGGCGTTACGCCGTGACCCTGGAGGCTGCCGGAGCCGTCGTCGTCGTCACCACTCCATCGGGCTACGCGAACGCTCTCGCACAGGCGATCGACGAGGCGGGACACCCGGGGATCGCAGGCACGCTGGCCGGGGACAACTCGATTCTCGTCGTCGCCCGCGACGGAACACCCGCAGCGGCTCTCGAGGACGAGCTCACCGGCTATCTCCTCCAAGGCGTCGCATGAACGGAACCGCTGTCGTCGCGTATTCCGGCGGGCTCGATACGAGCTGCATCGTTGCCTGGCTGAAGGAAGAGCCTTACGGCTTCGACGAGGTCGTTGCCGTGCTCGTAGACGTGGGTCAGGCGTTCGATCTCGAGGAGTCGATCGTGCGCGCCAAAGCGGCCGGCGCCGAGGACGTTCTCCTGGTCGACCGCAAGGACGCCTTCGCGGAGGAGCAGTGCGCGCGCGCGATCGTGACCAACGCGCTCTACGAGGGGAAGTACCCGCTCGTCTCCGCGCTCTCGCGCCCGGTCATCGCCCAGGCCGTGGCCGAGATGGCCCTCGAGCTCGGCGCGGAGGCGGTCGTCCACGGCTGCACGGGCAAGGGCAACGACCAGCTCCGCTTCGAGCTCGCGTTCAAGGCGCACTACCCGGGCGTGTGGGTGATCGCGCCGCTCCGCGACCGGATCTGGACGCGAGACGAAGAGATCGAGTACGCGCTCGCCCACGGCATCCCGGTCGTCCAGACAACCGCTTCTCCGTACTCCATCGACGAGAACCTCTTCGGACGCTCGATCGAGGCCGGAATCCTCGAGGATCCCTGGATTGCTCCCCCCGACGAGCCGTACGCGCTCACGTCGGATCCCGCGTCTGCGCCTGCTCCCGTCGAGATCGTCGTCGGCTTCGAGCGTGGAGTCCCCGTCTCCCTGCACGGAGAGGAGCTTTCGCTCGCCGCGCTGATCGTCGCGATGAACCGGCTCGCGGGCGCCTACGGGATCGGGCGGATCGACATGATCGAGAACCGTGCCGTGGGCATCAAGAGCCGCGAGGTGTACGAGGCGCCAGGAGCGATCGCGCTGATCACGGCGCACTCGGCGCTCGAGGACGTTGTTCTCACGAAGGACGAAGCGCGCCTGAAGCGTCCGCTCGAGCAGCGCTGGACGGAGATCGTGTACGAGGGGCGCTGGTTCAGCCCGGCGCGCGAGGCGATCGACGCGTTCGTCACCTCGACGCAGGAGCTCGTCACCGGCGACGTGCGCCTCGAGCTGCGGCCGAACGCCGCTGTCGTCACGGGGAGACGTTCTCGGCACATGATCTACGCAGCCGAGCTCGCCTCGTACGGCACGGGCGAGACCTTCCCGCACGACGCCGCCGAGGGTTTCATCCGGATCTCCTCGCTCGAGACGGAGCTGCACGCGGCGCGGAAACGCGCCAAGATCACGGTGTGACGACGTGGAAAGGGCGGGTCGGGCAGGAGCTCGATCCGCAGGTGTGGGAGTTCCTCCGCGCCGACGACGCGGAGTTGCTCCCCTACGACTGTGAGGCGACGGCAGAGCACGCGCAGCGGCTTGCAGACGCCGGGTTGCTCACCGCGGACGAGCTCGATGAGGTCGAGAGTCGCCTCGCCGAGATCGCGCAAGCCCCCGAGGGCTATCTCGATTCGGACGAAGACGTGCATTCGGCGATCGAGCGCCTGCTCGGCGTCGTCGGTCGCAAGATCCATGCGGGCCGCTCGCGGAACGACCAGGTCGCAGCCGCGCTTCGCCTCTACGCGCTCGACGCATGCGCAGAGGCGCGCGACGCGATCGACTCGCTCGCGCTCGTCGTCCTCTCGTTCGCCGAGTCGGAAGCGGCGACGGTCATGCCTGGCTACACGCATCTGCAGCGGGCGCAACCGATCACGCTTGGTCATCACCTGCTCGCCTGGGTGGAGATGCTCGATCGCGACCGGACGCGCTTCGCCGCGGCAGCGGAGGCGGCCTCGGAGAGTCCGCTCGGGGCCGGTGCGCTGGCGGGGTCGACGCTCCAGCTGCCGCAGCCGCCGCGCCAGATGCGGAACTCGATCGACGCCGTCGCCGACCGCGACTTCGCTCTCGACTATCTCTATGCGGCGGCGGTGCTCTTCACCCATCTCTCGCGGATCGGCGAGGAGATCGTGCTCTGGGCGACGGCGGAGTTCGGTTTTGCACGGCTCCCGGAATCCGCGGCTACAGGCTCCTCGATGATGCCGCAGAAGCTTAACCCTGACGTCGCGGAGCTTGTCCGCGGGAAGGCCGGGACTGCGATCGGCCGGCTGACGGGGCTGCTCGCGACCGTGAAGGGTCTCCCGCTCGCGTACGACCGTGACCTCCAGGAGGACAAGGCTCCGGTCTTTGCGACGCGCCGCGACGTGCGGCTCGCGCTCGACGCGCTTACCGTTCTCGTTAGTGGTCTCGAAGTCGACCGCGAGCGGCTCGCAAGAGCGGCGTCCGACCCGCTGCTCCTTGCGACCGACGCTGCAGAGGCGCTCGTTCGCAAAGGCACGCCGTTCCGCGACGCGCACGAGGAGATAGCCGGCCGGGTTCGGGAGGGCACGTTCAGGCGACCTCGCAAGTCCGCCGACCGGCCCGCGCCGGGGCCAGGCGGCATCCGCGAGGCGCTCGCCGAAGCACGGCACCGCTTCGTCGACGACCTCTAGTCGGGACCGAGATCCGAGATAGGCCGAGCTCGTAACCGGTGTTACGCTCGGCCGATGCAGCCCTACTTGCGCGGGCTCGTGGCACTAGCACTCGCCGCAGCGCTCACTGCGCTTTCCGGGTCCGTGGCGCAGGCGCGACCTGACGGTGAGAAGGCGAAGCCCCGCGTCGTCTACCTGACAGACGTCAACGGCTGTGCGGATTCATTCGTACGCCTCCTCTGCGACGGGTTCATCTCGGCCGCGCGGCGCACGGGAGTCGAGGGACGAATCGTCACACCAACCGTGCGCGAGAATCTCGTGGACACGCTGAACCTCGTCGCGAAGCAGCGCTACGACCTCGTGATTGGATTCGGCATCGTCGGTCTTCCGGAGGCGATGGGCGTAGTCGCTCCACGCCACCCGCAGGTTCGCTTCGCGATCCTGGATCGGTCGCACGAGCAGGTGCCTGGGCGGCCACGCAACGTGCACGGTGTGATCTTCCGCACGAGCGAAGCTGCCTATCTGGCCGGGTGGTTGGCAGGGCGTGTCGAGCAGCGTCGTCGTGGTCGGGATGTCGTCGGTGTCGTCGGCGGGGTCCGCATCCCAGCGGTCGTGGACTTCGTCATCGGCTTCACTGCCGGGGTTCGCAGTGCTTCACGCCGCACGACCGTGTTGACCGCCTACTCGAACGACTTCGTCGACAAGACGAAATGCGAGGCCATCGCACGCAGCCAGATCGCGCGTGGGGCCGGGGTGGTCTTCAACGTCGCCGGGGCTTGCGGGTTGGCGGCGCTCGAGGCCGCCGAGGAGCGAAGAATCTGGGGAATCGGCGTCGACACCGACCAGTCGTTTCTCGGCCCTCACATCCTCACGAGCGTCGTCAAGCGTTTCGACCTGGGCTTTCTGGCTCTGCTCCGCAGGGTGAAGGCCGGCGAGCTCCTTCGACGCGGCAACACGGTGCTCACCCTTCGGGACGGCGCGGTCGGGCTCGGCAAGATCAGCCCCAAGATCCCTTCGTCGCTTCGGGCCGGAGTCGACCGGCTCGAGCGGCGGATCATGAGCGGCGAGGTCCGCGTCCCGGGAGCGTATCCCAGCCCATAACGAGGATGCGATCGCATCGGCTTCACGGCTCGAGGCGGCTTTCGACCGTGCTCGTCGCGGCCGTTCCCATCTTCGCCAGCATCGCCGTCACCGCTCGTGCAGGCTCGGCGCAAGGCCGCCGAGCGGGGGCGCCGGCCCCGGGTGGGCATCCAGGAGGCGCTCGCGGAGGCGCTGCGCCGCTTTGCAGATCTTAGGCTGTGCTCGTAACGGCTGTTACGCTCGCTCGATGCAGCCGTTCTTGCGGCGGCTCGTGGCGCTGCCGGTGATCATGGCGGCGCTTCTGGCGCTCCCTGGGTCGGCGGCGGACGCACGACACCGCGACGAGGGAGCAACCAAGCCCCGCGTCGTCTTCCTCACCGAGAACGTCGGTTGCGCGGACCCTTTCATGCGCCTCCTTTGCGACGGCTTTCTGCGAGCTGTGAAACGCGTCAGGGTCGAGGGGCGGGTGATCACGCCGAGTTTGCGCGAGAGCGCGGTAGACACGCTGAGTGTGCTCGCAAGGCAACGGTACGACCTCGTGATCGTATTCGGGTTCGGCTACTACGAGGCGCTCGGTGAGGTCGCTCGTCTTCAACCCCAGGCGAGCTTCGCGATCATGGACGCGCCACTGAGCTATATCCCGGGACGCCCGCGCAACGTGGAAGGGGTCGTCTTTCGGACGAGCGAGGCCGCGTATCTGGCCGGATGGCTCGCCGGCCGTCTCGAGCTGAGACGTCCGGGACGCGATGCCGTCGGCATCGTCGCGGGCGTCAAGCTCCCGTCCGTCGACGACTTCGTCATCGGGTTTCGAGCGGGTGTCCGGCGAGCCTCGCCCAGAGTCAGGGTCTTCCTCGAGTATTCCCAAGACTTCGCCGATGCCACCAAATGCAAGGCGATTGCCCGGCGCCAGATCGCGCGGGGTGCAGGAGTTGTTTTCAACGTCGCCTCCGGTTGCGGACTCGGAGCGCTCGAGGCTGCAAAGGAGAGCAGGGCATGGGGTGTCGGTGTCGACACGGACCAATCCTTCCTCGGTCCGCACATCCTCACGAGCGTGGTCAAGCGGTATGGCGCGGGTTTTCTGACGCTGCTGCGTCAGGTGAAGGCCGGCAAGGTCACCACGGGTCGCGACACTGTGCTCACTCTCGGAGATGACGCGGTTGGTCTCGGGACGATCAGCCCGAGAATCGGCCCAGCGCTCCGTGCCGATATCGAACGGCTCGAGCGCAGGATTGCCAGGGGCCAGCTCCGCGTACCCGGAGCATTTCCGAACCCACGATGACAGCGCTTACGAACGCACTCGTCGGCTCGGCCCGCCTCCTGGCCGTGCTCGTTGGAGCCCTCGCTCTCTTCGCGGGAGTCACGCTGACCGCCCGTGCGGACTCGGAGAAGGACCGTCCTCGGGTGGTCCTCGTCACCTTCCCCTGCGTCGATGCAAACTTCATCTGCGCCCCGTTCCTCGAGGCGCTCCGCCGCACGGGGGTGAGCGGCAGGATCCTCGCACCCGATGTCCGCGAGGACCAGGTCGCCACTCTGTCCCTGCTCGCCAGACAGGGCTACGACCTCATCATCGTCGACTTCAACTGGATCGAGACGCTCGGGCGGGTTGCCCCCCGATTCCCGAAAGCTCGTTTCGCGATTGTCGACATCCCGCTCGCTTTCATCGACGGCCGGCCGCCGAACGTCCAGGGGATCGTGATTCGGACGCACGAGGCGGCCTATCTCGCAGGCTGGCTCGCGACCCGGCTCGAGCAGCGCCGCGCGGGCAAGGACGTCGTCGGCGTCGTCGGCGGTGTAACGGGTATCCCGGGCGTCGAGGACTTCATCATCGGCTTTCGCGCCGGCGCACGGCGCGCCTCGCCGAAGGTCACCGTTCTCACGGGCTACTCGAACGACTTTGCCGATGCGACCAAGTGCGAGGCCATCGCACGCAGCCAAATCGCGCGTGGGGCGGGGGCGGTCTTCAACGTCGCCGGGGGGTGCGGACTGGGAGCGCTCCGAGCAGCGAAGCGTGGTGGTGTCTGGGGGATCGGCGTCGACAGAGATCAGTCCTTCCTCGGACCGCACATCCTCACGAGCGTCGTCAAGAGACATGACGTCGTGATGCTCACGCTGCTCCGACAGGTGCGCGACGGCCGGATCCGCACTGGGGCAACGACACAACCAGGGCTCCGAAAGAGCGGGGCGGGACTCGGGCGCATCAGTCCGAAGGTGCCGGCATCGCTTCGTGCCGAGCTCGACCGCCTCCGCGGCCGCATCGTCGCGGGCGAGATACGCGTGCCCGGGGCCTGGTACGGCTAGTTCTCGGCCTCCAGCTCCTGCACAGTCACCCAGATCAGCCCGCCTGCGACGACCACCTCCTCAGCGGGGCCGCCGACCGGGATCGTCGCCTGCACCTCTCCTGTGGCCGGATCGACGCGGACGAGCGTGCCGTCACCCGGATCCGTTACCCACACCGCGCCGCTTCCGAGCGCCAGCCCGATCGCCACCGTTCCGACATTCGAGGTGCCGAGCGTGGAGCCGGTGACGGGGTCGATCTTCCACAGCTCGCCTTCGACGCCACCCACCCACACCGCCGTCGCGTCGAGAGCGATTCCGAACACGAACTTGCCCGCATAGAACTCCGCGGTCTCCTGGGCCGAGCTGGCTTCGATGCGCTTCGCACGGCTGGTGACGGTCGTCGCCCACACCGCTCCGCCGCCGACCGCGATCTGGAGGGCAGGAGTCTGCCCGAGGTCGACACGAGCCGTGATGTCCCCGGAGCGTGGATCGATGCGCACGAGTCCGTCGAATGCACCGACCCACACCCCCTCCCTGCCCGCGGCGATCGAGGAGGCGGCTGGCACCACCGGATCGCGTGGATTGCCGAGGTCGATGCGGTCGGCGACGGCGCCGAGATCGGCGTCGATGCGCACGACCGTGCCGAAGCCGCCTGTCGCCACCCAGACGCTTCCGTCACTCGCCGCGATGTCGACGACGGGGGCGCCGATCCCGATCGTCTTCAACTCTCGGCTCACGGGATCGATGCGCGTCACCGTTCCGTCACGGGCGTCTCCGACCCACACCGCGCCGTCACCGGCGGTGATCGTCACCGGCTTGGAGCCCACGCGGATCGACGCGACGACACGGTTCGTCTTCGGGTCGATGACCGCGACGGCGGGTGGAACGACCATCACTGAGGTCGGTCCGTCGCTCCGCCAGCTTAGTGCGATCGCTCCTACAGTCCCAAGAGTGGCAACCGCCGCGATCAGCGCGCCCACGAGCACAGTGCGCCGTCGCCGGAAGGCACTCCGGGGGGCAGGTCCGGCGACATCGGGAGGCGGGGCCGAATCCGCCGGTTGTGGGCGATCACCGTCCGGGATCCGGTCTCGCGGGGGCGCGGCGATCGACGGATCCTGGTCGAGGATCGCCCGCTCGAGGCGTTTCAGCTCGGCTGCCGGATCGAGACCGAGCTCGCGTGCAAGCCGGCCGCCTTCCTTGTAGACGTGCAAGGCCTCCGCCTGCCGACCCGAGCGATACAGGGCGAGCATGGTCTGGCCGCGGAGACGCTCGCGCAGCGGGTGTGCGCCGATCAAGGCTTCGAGCTCTGAGACGAGGCCGCCGTGGCGGCCGAGCTGGAGGAGCGCTTCGATCCGATCTTCGATCGCTTCGAGCCGGCGCTCGGTGAGGCGTTGGATCTCGCTCCGTGCGAAGTCCTCGAACGCGAACTCGGCCAGCGGAGCTCCGCGCCAGAGCGACAGCGCCGATTCGAGAATCGTGAGCGCCTCTGCAGGCTCTCCGTCTTCGAGCGCACGCTGCCCTTGTGTCGCCAGGCGCTCGAAGCGCGACGCATCAACGTGCCCTTCTTCGACGTGAAGCACGTATCCCGGCGACTGCGTCGCGAGCACTCCCTCGGAACCAGCCGACTCGGGCCCGAGCGCGCGGCGGAGGTGTGAGACGTAGCCCTGGACGGCCTTCGCGGCGGTGCTCGGCGGCCGCTCGCCCCACAGCACGTCGATGAGCGCGTCGACGGAGACGACCTGGCCCCGGCGGAGCAGCAACGCGACTAGCAATGCCCGCTCGCGACCGGCCGGTAGTTGCAGCCGGCTGCCAGAAGAATCGTAAACCTCGAACGGGCCGAGGATGTTGAACTCCACGCGACCTCCTCGGCGGCCGAGCGTACCACTGTGCTCCGACCGTTCTCTACCGATTTCTTACCGCTCTTGACGGGTTTCTGGGCAGTGCCTCCGACACTCGGCTCAACCGGTCGCCGTGATGGCACCGGCAGACGAAGGAGGAGACGATGAACGTTCGCAAGTCAGGCATCTCGATCCTCGCTGTCGCGATGGTCGCCGGCGCGATCGGTGTCGGAGCCGCGCTGACCGGAGGCGAGCCTCAGTGGCTGAAGGCTCTCAACATCCGGAGCGAGGCGCTCAATCGCCAGCACGGGCTCGGGGAGTCCGCACGGGCCACGGCGCAGGTGGAACGGCCCGATTGGCTGCGAGCGCTGATGATCCGCAGCGAGGCGCTGAACCGCCAGCACGGGCTCGATAGGTACGCGAGAAAGCCGGCGAGCGCGAAGGCCCCGCAGTGGCTGCAGGCGCTGATGATTCGGAGCGACGCTCTGAACCGCCAGTACAAGCTCGGCAAGTACGCGCCCGGAGGGTAGACCTGCCGCCGTGGCGCGGACAGGCGGGGCCGCCTCCGGGCGGCTCCGCCGTATGTCGCCGGATAGCATCGCCGCTCCGATGGACCACGAGAAGCACATCGAGATCCGCTGGCGTGACGTGGACTCGTACCTGCACGTCAACAACGCGGTGTACGCGACCTATCTCGAGGAGGGTCGCGACGAGTGGCTCGAGAGCACACTCGGCGACGTGGGAAGCTCTTGGGACTACGTGCTCGCCCGGGTCGCGATCGACTTTCGCCGTGAACTTCGGCTCGAGGACGAAGCTGTCGTCGTCTCCTGCCGCATAGAGCGGATCGGCAACTCGAGCCTTACGCTCAAAGAGCAGATCCGGACTCGGGACGGCGAGCTCGCAGCCGAATCGGAGGCCGTGCTGGTCGCCCGGGCCAAAGACACTGGGCGGTCGCGTCCACTGAGCGAGCTCGAGCGCGAGACGTTCGAGCGCGCTCTGTGACGCAGCGCCTGCGCGGCGACGTATCGCAGACGACACCTACCCGCGGAGGATCCCATGAAGCGCCTGTTGCTCGCCGTTGCCGCCCTCTTCACCCTCGTCGCTCTCGCGGGCGCCGTCGGCCTGCCGGATCTCGCCGGCGCCCAGGACGCACCAGAAGGCGACACTATCACCGTGACCGGCATCGGCTCGATCGAGGCCGTTCCGAACGAAGCTCAGATGTCCTTCGGCGTCGAGACGCGAGCGCCGACCGCGAAAGCGGCGGTCGCGGCGAACGCGGACGCAATGCGCAGGATCATCAACGCGCTTCGACAGGCGCGCGGACGAGAGATCGCTACCCAGTGGGTCAGCGTCTACCCCGTCACGAATGACACCGGCGCCGTCGACGGGTACTCGGCTTCGAACAGCGTCTCGGCGACTGCCGACGTCGACGACGCGCCAGCATTGATCGATGCCGCTGCGGAGGCGGGCGCGAATCAGATCTCCGGGCCCGGACTGAGCTCGAGCAACGCCGAGGCTTTGTACCGCCAAGCCCTCGGCAAGGCGGTCGCCGAGGCGCGGGCGCGTGCCGAGGTGCTCGCGAAGGCTGCGGGACGCTCGCTGGGCGAGATTACGAACATCTCCGAGTCGACTGCGACGCCGTACCCGTACGCGGAACGTGCGGCGTTGGACTCCGCCTCGACGCCGATCGTCCCTGGTGAACAGGAGACGAGCGCAAGCATCAGCGTCACCTTCGCTCTCCGCTAGCATCTAGGCGCCGACGGAAAGGGGTCAGACCCCTCGAGGTCTGACCCCACCGCGAAGATGCGGCCGTGTCCCAGCTCGAACCGGATCGCACTGCCCGCGTCTCGACGCTCGAGCTCTTCTTCGACCTCGTCTTCGTCCTCACCATCACGCAGCTGACCGCGGTGCTGGTAGCGGGCAGCGACGTAGCCACGATCGCTCAGGTGGTCGTGATGCTGGCCCTGATCTGGTGGATGTACGACGGCTACGCGTGGCTAACGAACGCGATCGCCACAGACCATCTTCGTCACCGACTGCTCCTGATCGGCGGTATGGGCGCA
>Ga0136621_1000500_pt1 | contig 15531 bp, 13 predicted proteins | sample AntDryUQ445A2306_FD_104673 | JGI IMG/M metagenome (GOLD analysis project Ga0136621, IMG submission 104673) | Polar desert sand microbial communities from Dry Valleys, Antarctica - metaG UQ445A (23.06) | ecosystem: Environmental > Terrestrial > Soil > Desert | place: Antarctica: Dry Valley...
GCGCCGCCTAGGGTCCTAGTCTCCAGGAAACTGCCGACCGACGCAGTAGCCTGTGAAACGATGGCGCAGGATCTCGGTGCTGGCGTGCGGGTGGCGACCTCGGCCTTCGCCGACCGGCTCGCCGAGGCCGTCGAGCGCAAGCGCAGCCAGATCGTCGTCGGACTCGACCCGCGCGTCGATCTGCTTCCGGTCGAGCTGCGCGGCGAGTCGGTGGTCGGACGCGCAGAGGCTGCGGCGGCATACGCGCGTTTCTGCTGCGGACTCGTGGACGCAGTGTCGCCGTATGTCGTTGCGGTGAAGCCTCAGGTGGCCTTTTTCGAAGCGCTCGGTGCGGACGGCATCGCCGCGTTCGAGCGCGTTTGTGCGTACGCCCGGGATGTCGGGCTGCTCGTGATCGCGGATGCGAAGCGCGGGGACATTGGCTCGACGGCGCGCTCCTACGCAACCGCCTATCTGGAGCCGCGCGGTGAGCTGCCGCCCCTCGCTGATGCGCTCACCGTCACCACGTATCTCGGGCTCGACTCGGTCGAGCCCTTCCTGCAGGCGTGCCGACTCCACGGCGCGGGCATCTTCTGCCTCGTGCGCACATCGAACCCTGGTGCCGAGGACGTGCAGGAGCTGACGCTGACAAATGGGCTCCGAGTCTGGCAGCATGTCGCGCGCCTCGTCGCCGAGTGGGGCGAAGACCTGGTCGGGGAGCGCGGTCTCTCGAGCGTGGGGGCCGTTGTCGGGGCGACCGTGCCGCGGGCGGTAGGCCAGGCGCGGCGGCTCCTCCCTCAGTCCGTCCTGCTACTCCCCGGCGTGGGCGCGCAGGGCGCGACGCCTGCCGACGTGGCGCGAGCCTTCACGAGCGGTCCTGCGAGCGCCCTCGTCACGGCCTCCCGCTCCGTCATCTACGCCTACCGCAAGGGCGACTCCGACTGGCGTGCCGCCGCCGGTGCCGAGGCGGCACGTTTGCGCTCGGAGGTCTGGGCGGTGTCCGGCTGGTGAGCCGGCGACACTCGTCGCTTGCGCGCCTCGCCGCCCCGGTTGCCTTCCTGCTCGCCGTCACCGTCGCCGTGCTGATCGTGCGCTCCGCGCTGAAGAGCGATGACGAGGCGACTGGCCCGACGACGGCGCGCGAGACGGTCCCAGCGACGACGTCGCGGACCTCAACACGGCCGGGTAGGACGACGCGTTCCCCGAGGGCGCGCTTCTACGAGATCCAGCCCGGCGACACCCTCGAGACCGTCGCCGCCAAGTTCGACACCTCGGTGGAGCAACTGCTCGTGCTGAACCCGGAGGTCGACCCGGTCGCTCTGGGCATCGGCGAGCGCATCCGCGTCAAGTAAGGTGCCGCCGCCGTGAGAACTCGGTTCGCAGCTCTTGCTGTCCTTGCCCTCTTCCTCGCGGGGGTCGCCACGGCGTCCCCGCCGCCGATCGAGGCGGAGGCGTATTACGTCCAGAACGCGGCCAACGGAGACGTTCTCGCCCGCCACGACGAGGACGAGCGCCTGCCAATCGCGTCGATCACGAAGTTGATGACGGCGCTCGTGGCGCTCGAGCGGTCGAAGCCCGATCAGCTGGTGACGGTCTCGAGCGGCGCGGCCGCCGTCGGCGAGTCGACCATCCACCTGCAGCCCGGCGAGCGCGTGACGGTGGCGGATCTCTTGCGCGCGGCGCTGATTCAGAGCGCCAACGATGCGGCGAATGCCGTGGCTGCTCACGTCGGCGGCGGCAGCGTGCCCCGGTTCATCGCCCTGATGAACACGCGCGCGCGGCAGCTCGGGCTGACCGACACGCACTTCGTCAATCCCGACGGCCTCGACGCACCGGGACACGTGTCGAGCGCGCGCGACGTGACGAAGCTCGCGCGCGTTGCCATGCGCAAACCGTTCATCAGACAGACCGTCGGGCTTGTCGAAGCGACCGCGGCGGGCCGCAAACTCGTCAATTGGAACGACCTGTTGTCGACCTTTCCCATGCTCCTCGGCGTCAAGACCGGGCATACCGACGGCGCCGGCTGGTCACAGGTGGCGGCCGCCCGCGGCGGCGGCGTCACGGTGTATGCGACCCTGCTGGGCGGCCCGACGCGCCAGAGCAGGAACGCGGATCTCGCGGAGCTTCTCGAGTGGGGCCTCGATCGGTATCGGACCGTCTGGGCGGTCGACGGCAGACGCACGTATGCGATCGCGGCGACGGGGTACGGACGCCCGGACGTGCGGCTCGTCGCGGCCAAGCCGGCGCTGCGCCTCGTTCGTGTGGATCGCACGCTCGTCGAGCGCGTTGTGGCGGCGGTGGAGGTTTCCCTGCCAGTGCGCAAAGGACAGCAGCTGGGTGAGGTGCGCGTGACGAGCGGCAACGACGTTGTTGCCCTCTCGCCTCTCGTCGCCGCGGAGGCGGTCGATCGGCCCGGCCCGCTCGGCCGCGCAGGTTTCTACGCCGGCCGCACCCTCCGTCACTTTGGGGGGATCTTCCGCTGATCGTCACGGTGACACTGAATGCAGCGCTCGATCGGACGCTGACGGTGCCAAACTTCCACCGCGGCCACCGGCACCGCTCCAGCCAGGTGCTGACGCTCGCGGGCGGGAAGGGGATCAACATCGCCCGGGCGCTGAAGCGTCTTCAGGTGCCGGTGGTGGCCACGGGACTCGCGGGCGGCCGCACCGGGACGCGAATCGTCGAGGAACTGACCGCCGAGGCGATCCTCAACGACTTCGTCCGCATCGGCGAGGAGTCTCGAACCTCCACGGCCGTCGTCGACCCGACGGAAACCTCCTACACGGAGATCAACGAGTGGGGCCCGCGCGTCTCGACCGAGGAGCTGGAGATGCTGCGCGAGAAGCTTCACTACCTTGCTCGCGGCGCCGATTTCGTCATCTTCGCCGGATCGCTCCCCCGCGGCGTCGAGGACGACTTCTACGCCGACGCGATCCGCGATTTGAACCGGCGAGGCGTCCCCGTCGTGCTCGACACCGAGGGCGAGCCTCTGCGGCTCGGCACAGAGGCGGAGCCGTACCTGATCTCTCCGAACCAGCGTGAGGCCGAGCACGTGGTCGGGCAGGAACTGGACGAAGAGGAGGACTTCCTCATGGCGCTGGACGCGATCGCGGAGCTCGGCGCGCGCAACGTGCACATCACGCTGGAGTCGGGATGCTTCGGCCTCTTCCGCGAGGATCGGCAGGTACGTCGCTACCGCGCGGTCGCGCCCCTCGTCGAGGCGATCTCGGTCGTCGGCGCGGGGGACGTCCTGCTGGCACAGTTCCTCGCGGCGCAGCTCGCCGGCAAGTCGGCCGAGGAGGCGTTGCGCCTCGCGGTCGCCGCGGGCGCGGCGTCGACCCTCGAGGTGGGCGCCGGCCGCTTCGAACCCCGCGACGTCGGCCGGCTGAGCGGCGGCGTCGAGCTTCAAGAGCTGCTACCGCTCGCCGCCGGCTGACCGAGCCGAGCAGCTGAGAGATTGTCGGGGGAGCCGGCGAGGACTCCCCCGACAGCTGCAATCTACGAGGTCTCGCCCTGCTCGACCTCGCCGCGCCAGGAGCCGGTCGGGGTGCCGCGACGCTCGATCATCTCCTTGAAGCGCTTCAGGTCCCCCTGGACGCGGCGGCTGTCGGCCCCCACGGCCGCACCCGCGCTCTCCAGCGCTCCGTCCGGCTCCCAGTCCATCTGAACCATGATCCGCGTCTTGCCCTCGTCGATCCTGTGGAACGTGACGACGCCGCCGTTCTCGCGGCCCTCGACCGACCGCCAGGCCACGCGGTGATCCGGATGCTGCTCGGTGATCTCCGCCCGCCACTCCTCCTTCTTGCCGCCGATCTCCGCCGTCCAGAGCAGATGCGTATCGTCGACCTGCTGGACGCTCTCGATCCCCTCCATGAACTGCGGAAACTCCTCGAACTGCGTCCATTGGTTGTACGCCGTGGTGACAGGCACCTCGACCTCGATCGACTCCTCGATGGTGGCCATTGTCTTCCTTTCCGTTGTTTGCCAGTCCCCGCCTACCCGAGAGCCGCGAGCCGAAACGGAGATTCGGCGTCGGGGGCTGCTGGTACGATCGCGTGCCACTTGAGAGCGGTGCGCTGAGATGAACGTCGAGCTCGACCGAGACGCGAAGTTCGGCAAGGAAGGGCTCACCTTCGATGATGTCCTGCTCGTACCGGCTGAGTCGTCAGTGCTGCCGAACGATGTGCGCACCGCCACCCGGCTGACGCGGACGGTTGCGCTCGAGATCCCGATCGTCTCGGCAGCCATGGACACAGTGACGGAGGCGCGGCTCGCGATCGCGATCGCGCGCGAGGGCGGGCTCGGAATCGTTCATCGGAACCTCTCGATCGCCGACCAGGCGGCCGAGGTGGACAAGGTCAAGCGCTCCCAGTCCGGCATGATCGTCGAGCCCGTGACCCTACGGCCGGAGGATTCGGTCGCCGACGCGCTCGACTTGATGGAGCGCTACCACATCTCCGGCGTGCCGATCACAGACGCGGACGGAGTCCTTGTTGGCATCCTGACGAACCGCGACCTGCGCTTCGAGTCGAATGTGCGCCAGCCGGTCTCGGCGCTGATGACCGTCCGCAACCTCGTTACCGCGCCGGTCGGGACCGAGCTCGACGAGGCGAACGAGATCCTGCACCGACACAAGATCGAGAAGCTGCCGGTCGTCGATGCGGACGGGCGGCTGAAGGGCTTGATCACCGTCAAGGACATCCGCAAGCGGATCGAGTTCCCGCTCGCGACCAAGGACGAGCAGGGACGTCTTCGCGTCGGCGCCGCCGTCGGCGTCGGCCACGACGCCTTCGAGCGCGCGGCGGCGCTCCTGGAGGCCGAGGTGGACGTGCTGGTGGTCGACACGGCCCATGGACACTCCCACTCGGTCGCGGACATGGTGCGGCGCATCAAAGGCGAGTGGGACGTGCAGGTTGTCGCGGGCAACATCGCGACGGCCGAGGCCGCGGAGGTGCTGATCGACGCGGGAGCGGATGCGGTCAAGGTCGGCATCGGACCGGGCTGCGTGGCGGCGGGAACTCGAGTGCTGATGGCCGGAGGGACGTACATGAACGTCGAGGATGTTAGCCCGGGAGACCGCGTGATCAACGGTCGAGGCGAGCCCGTCACAGTGCTGAACGCCTGGTGTACGGGTACGCGCGACGTCCTCGAGTCGCGTCATGTGGCGTCTCACCGGCGTACTTTGGTGACACCCGATCATCTGTACTGGGTCGGCGACCTGAGTACTGCGAGCCGCGCGACCGTTGCCTCCAAAGGACACGTCAATGTTCTCGACCGCCCGACGAAACGCCAGACGTCGAAGATTGGATGGAAGGCAATCGGTGAGGTTGAACGCGATGTCCTGCTATTGCCGCGGCGGATCGCGTTCGAGATACCCGATGGCTTCGTGATCGACTTACGGGAGTTCGCAATCCGAAGGCGGCGGCAGCTCGATCGGTACGAGCTGGATATTCGCGACTCGTATGAGCTCGGTTACGTCTTCGGAACATTCCTCGGGGACGGCGTATCGACCCTTCATTCCGACGTAGGCTCTGTGCGCTGGTTCTTCGGGCTCGGAGGGACGCGCACAGCCGAGAAGCTGACGAAGTGCCTCGAGACGGTCTCCGGAGTCCGACCGAAGCTGCATAAGCGGACGAACATGCTCGACATCCGGCTGCACTCAATCCAGTGGGCGCGCCTCTTCGCGGAGTTCGGGAAGCGGAGCGAGAAGCACCTGCCGGGGAAGTACATGGCAGCGAACCCGTTGTACCTACAGGGGTTGTTCGACGGCCTTCTCGACAGCGACGGGCATATCGATCGCGATGGACGGCTCTGCTTCAAAAACACGTCCGAGCGACTCGTAGAGCTCTTCAATGTCCTGTGCTTCCTCGTGCAGGGCAGTTTCCCGAACTGTGTTACCGAGGCAGCCAGCGTTGGCGGCTTGCGCACGACGTTGGACCGATGCCGCGAGTCCTACCGCTCGCGCCTCAACGTCTCGCACCGCAAGCGTCACACGGAGCATTTCCAGGTTGTGAAGCCGCTTTGTCGCCGCGACGTCGGCATGGCTGTTCCGGTATACGACATCGAAGTCGATTGCCCCACGCACAGCTTCATCGCGGACAACGCAATCGTTCACAACTCGAGCTGCACCACCCGGGTCGTCGCGGGCGTCGGCGTGCCGCAGGTGACGGCGATCTTCGACTGCGCCGAGGTCGCGTCGCGGCATGGCGTGCCGGTCGTGGCGGACGGCGGACTCACGTCCTCCGGAGACATCGCGAAGGCGATCGCCGCGGGTGCCGACACCGTCATGACCGGCTCGATGCTGGCCGGCACCGACGAGAGCCCCGGCGAGGTCGTGCTGCTGCAAGGAGAGCGCTTCAAGGAGTACCGGGGGATGGGCTCGCTTGGCGCGATGAAAGCGCGATCGTTCTCGAAAGACCGCTATTTCCAGGGCGACGTCGAGGACGTCGACAAGCTCGTCCCAGAAGGGATCGAGGGACGCGTGCCCTACAAGGGGCCGCTGCAGCAGATCCTCTACCAGCTCGTCGGCGGGCTGCGTCAGGCGATGGGCTACTGCGGCGCCGCGACGGTGGAGGAGCTGAAGGCAGCGCAGTTCGTTCGGATCACCGGCGCCGGGCTGCGCGAGAGCCACCCGCACGACCTCACGATCACGAAGGAGGCGCCGAACTACCGGCGCCCCTAGAGCTAAAGAGTCAGATGGGCCAGGTGATGCCGCTTCCGACGCCGGAGCCTGCTCCAGAGGAGCGGTCGGTGCTCGTGCTTGACCTTGGCGGGCAGTACTCGCAACTGATCGCGCGCCGGGTGCGCGAGGCGCGCGTGTACTCGGAGCTCGTGCCGCACCGGCTCTCCGCCGCCGAGGTGAACGCACGGAACCCGCTCGCGCTGATCCTCTCCGGCGGCCCTGCATCGGTATACGCCGAGGATGCGCCGCGCGTCGACCCGGAGATCTTCGAGCTGGGGATTCCGACACTGGGCATCTGCTACGGCATGCAGCTGATGGCACAGGAGCTGGGCGGCGCGGTCGACCGGACCGGTGTCTCCGAGTTCGGCAAGACCGCGCTCGAGGTGGAAACGGGAGCGGGAGCGCTCTTCGCGGGCCTCCCGGAGCAGCAGACCGTGTGGATGAGCCATCGCGACTCGGTCACGGCCCCGCCGGCAGGCGCGCAGGTCGTCGCCGGCTCGGCTTCGACGCCGATTGCCGCCTTCGAGGATCCCGAGCGGCGCCTCTACGGGGTCCAGTTCCACCCGGAGGTGCGGCACACGCCGTACGGCCAAGACGTGCTGAAGAACTTTCTCTACGTGGTGGCCGGCGCGCTGCCCGCGTGGACTGCCGCCGCAGTGATCGAGGAGCAGGTGGAGCGGATCCGTGCGCAGGTCGGTTCGGAGCGAATCATCTGCGGGCTCTCGGGCGGCGTCGATTCGGCTGTTGCCGCGCTCCTCGTCTACAAGGCGGTCGGCGACCAGCTCACCTGCGTCTTCGTCGACCATGGCCTCCTGCGCGAGAACGAGGCTGAGCAGGTGGCGGAGACCTTCGGGGGCCACTTTCAGGTCCCGCTTGTCCACGTGGACGCGCAGGATCGCTTCCTCGACCGGCTCGAGGGCGTCACCGAGCCCGAGGAGAAGCGCACGATCGTGGGGGAGGAGTTCATCCGCGTCTTCGAGGAGGAGGCACGCAAGCTCGGCGATGTCCGTCTCCTCGTGCAAGGCACGCTGTACTCGGACGTGATCGAGTCGGGCGGCTCCAACGACGGCGTGGCCGCGAAGATCAAGTCGCACCACAACGTCGGGGGACTGCCGGCCGACTTGCGGATGGAGCTCGTCGAGCCGCTGCGGCTGCTCTTCAAGGACGAGGTGCGCCGAGTCGGGGAGGAGCTGGGCTTGCCCGACCGGATGGTCTGGCGCCAGCCGTTTCCGGGGCCGGGACTCTCGATCCGCATCATCGGCGAGGTCACGCGCGAGCGACTCGAGCTCCTGCGCGTCGCGGATGCGATTCTGCAGGAGGAGGTGCGGCGGGCAGGATTGTACCGCGACCTCTGGCAGAGCTTCGCCGTCCTGCCCGCGATCAAGTCCGTCGGCGTCCAGGGTGACGAGCGCACCTACGCCTACCCGATCGTGATCCGTGCGGTGACCTCGGAGGACGCCATGACCGCAGACTGGGCGCGGCTGCCCTACGACTTGCTCGAGACGATCTCGAGCCGGATCATCAACGAGATCCCGGGCGTGAACCGCGTGGCGCTCGACATCAGCTCGAAGCCCCCCTCGACGATCGAGTGGGAATGAGCGCCCCCCTTTATGGGTGATAGGCATCGAGCGGGGTGCGGCCTACCCTCGCACGCGCTCGTGTCCAAATTCCTTCTTCTCGCCGTCTTCGCATTCTCCTTCCTGGGGTCTTCGTGCCTGGTCGGCCCGGCGCAGGGGAGCGAGCGACTCGGGGTCCTGGACGGGCGCTTCCTCGGGCTGAAGGTGAACGAGAAGGGTGAGGCGCTCGTCAGCTACGAGACGGGGCAGGGTGTCCGTCGCGACGTGCTTGTGTGGGGCGCCGTCAATGCGCGCTCACCCGACCCCGACCAGCCGCAAGTGCGGTTTACGTACGACTACAGCGGCGGACGGCGCACGCGCGGCTCTCGCGCGGTGACGTCGTTCCGCGACGGGTGCAACCCCTACGACGGGCCCGAGCTCACCTTCCTCGTCGCAGCCTGTGAGGCACCCGACGGCTCCTTCTGGGCGCTCCAGCTCTGGCAACGCCTGCTCCCGATGCGTGGCTTCGAGCCGTTCCGGCCGGGGCAGGCAGCGCAAGAGCTGCACCTATCCCACTGGTCGGGGCCCCTACCCGTGCTTGAAGGATCTCCCAACTGGTCGTACGGCGGGAGCCTCCAGGGCCTCTTCGGGCGGCTCACGTATCTCGGTGCTCCTGTGTACGGGGTTCGCACCCCGTCCGCCAGCCGGCCGGAGCCCTACGCCCGCTTCGTCTATATCGATACCTACAACTCCATCTACGGCTCGGGCTGGAGACGCGACACCGGGATCGTGACGCACGTCCGCAACGGCGCCTTCTGCTACAGCTTCGTCCCTCAGACGCCGCCGCCCGGCTACCCCTGGGCGGAGCTGCGCGGCCCCGGAAACGGCGAGCGCCACCTCGTGACCGTGATGGGGCCCGGGGTGACGCCGATCGTTCAGTGGGAGGCGCCTGGGCTGCAGGGGTACGACCCGGCTGCAGACGACGCGTTCGACGCGCTGTTCGACCGCTTGGTCGGGCCCGACGACGGCGTCTGTCGCAGCGAGCGCTGAGCCTCATCGAACGTCGAACCCGAGGAGCCCTTCCGGCTCCTCGGAGCTGACATCCACCCAGTCAACGCGCGCTCCTCGCGGGCCCTCGCGGCAGAACGCAACCAGGCGTTCGATCGCCTCGGGTTCGCCCTCGAACACCGCCTCGACGCTGCCGTCGCGATTGTTCCGCACCCAACCCGCGACACCGGCGTCCTGCGCCCGGCGCTTTGTCGTCTCGCGGAAGAAGACTCCCTGAACATGGCCGTGCACCACGACTCGTCGGCACTGCATGGACTCAGGCTAAGTACTCTCGCCGGATGGACGCGGAGCCGCGTTTTCCGATCGGGCGCAACACGATCCTGCTCGCCGCGACGCTGACCTGCCTCTCCGGGATGGTGCAGCTCGCGGTCGCGGTCGCGACGGTCACCCTCGTCCTCGTCACCGGGATCGAGAGCATCCTCGGTCTTGGACCGGCGATCTTCCTGCTGGCGGCCGCCGGAGCCGCGCTTCCTGCCGGCCGCGCGATGGATCGGGCAGGCCGCGTTCCCGTGCTCGCGGCGGGCGCCTGTTCGGGAATCGCGGGTTGCTGCGTCACGGCGCTGGGCTGCGAGGTCGAGTCCGCCGTGCTCGTGATCGCGGGATTCGCGCTCGTCGGCGTTGCAATTGGCACGGTCTTGCTCGCTCGCGCTGCCGCTGCCGACATGTACCCGCCGCACCGGCGCGCACGTGGCATCTCCCTCGTCCTGTTCGGCTCGCTCTTCGGTGCCGCGCTCGGTCCGCTCGTCTTCCGGCCCCTCTTCGCGGGAAAGGAGCTCGACACCGAGGCGCTCGTCCTCCCCTGGCTGGCGGCCGGAGGGATCATGGCTCTCGGGCTCGTGCTCCTGTTGCTCGTCCGTCCCGACCCGCGCGCCATCGCCGTCGCTCTCGCGCACGACGCCGGGGATGTGCCGCAGCGGGCCGCACCGCTGCGAGAGATCGTCCGCCGCCCGGGCGTGCCGACCGCCCTTGTCGCCGCGGTGGCGAGCTTCGCCGGCATGGTCTCGGTGATGAACCTGACCGGCTACATCGTGATTGATCACGGGCACCATCAGGCCGATGTCTTCACCGTGATCAGCCTGCACATCGTCGGCATGTACGCGCTCGTGCTCGTGATCGGCGAGCTCATCGACCGGCTCGGCCGCAGACCGGGCCAGATCGCGGGTCTGGCGTTGATGGGGCTCTCGACCCTCGGGCTCGTCTGGTTCCAGAGCGTCGTCTGGACATCCGTCTCGCTGTTCGGACTCGGCCTCGGCTGGAACGTGTCCTACGTCGCGGCCGCGAGCGAGCTCGCCGATCGCGCTCTTCCCGCGGAGCGGGGCAAGCTGATCGGCTTCTCAGACCTGCTCTCGAGCTTCACCGGCGCCTCGCTTGCCCTGCTCGGCGGCCTCGCCTACAGCGACCTGGGGGTCGCTGCCTTCGCTCTCGGCGCGACGGCCTTCGTCGCGGTTCCAGCGGCTTGGATCCTGCTACAATCTGCCGCCGGCGCACCGGATGTGCGCCCTCTTTCTGTGAAATGAAGACGTACACCGCAAAGCCCGGCGAGATCCAGCGCGACTGGTATCTCGTCGACGCCGAGGGTCAGACCCTCGGCCGGCTCGCGACCCAGATCGCGGACACACTACGCGGCAAGAAGAAGCCCGCGTACACCCCGCATGTCGACACCGGTGACTTCGTCGTCGTCGTCAACGCGGAGAAGATTCACGTGACCGGCCAGAAGCTCGATCAGAAGCTGTACCACCGGCATTCGGGCTACCCCGGCGGGCTGCGCACGAGAACGCTGCGGACGCAGCTGGAGCGGCGGCCGACCGAGGTCCTGCGCAAGGCGGTCAAGGGGATGCTGCCCCGCAACCGGCTCGCGCGCACGCAGATCACGAAGCTGAAGATCTACGCCGGCCCCGAGCATCCGCACGAGGCGCAGGCGCCGAAGCCCTTGAAGCTGGAGGTCAGATAGGTGGCAGAGCAGGCTCAGTACATGGGAACCGGCAAGCGAAAGACGTCCGTCGCCCGCGTCATCCTCCGTCCCGGTGACGGCGCGACCTGGTTCAACGGCCGGACGATCGAGGACTATTTCCCGCGTCTGACGCACCGCGCGGCCGCGCTCGCCCCGCTCAAGGTAGCCGGCGCGGAGGGGATGTACGACTTGCGCGTCCGAGTGCACGGCGGCGGGCCTTCCGGCCAGGCCGGTGCAGTCCGCCACGGCATCGCCCGCGCCCTCGTCGAGGCCGATCCGGAGCTGCGCATCCCGCTCAAGCGAGAGGGGTTCCTCACGCGTGACGCGCGCGAGGTGGAGCGCAAGAAGGCCGGCCTGCACAAGGCGCGCAAGGCTCCCCAGTTCTCCAAGCGCTAGTGCGCGCTTCCCCGGCCGGCGTCGGCTCCCGCCGGGCTCCGGCCGCACACTACGAGCGACGCGCCGGGAAACCGCGCAGCGCGTAGCGTGGCACGCCGGTACTTCGGCACCGACGGCGTTCGGGGAGTCGTCGGCGAGGACCTGACCGTCGACCTGGTCGAGCGCCTGGGCAGAGCGTCCACGCTCTGGTCGGGCCGAGGCCGCGTCTTCGTCGGCCGGGATACCCGCGCGTCGGGTCCCGAGCTCGAGGCGGCGTTCGCGCGCGGGGTGGCCTCGGCGGGCGGGAATGCCATTCTCGCGGGTGTCCTGCCCACCCCTGCCATCGCTCTGCTCGCGCTCGACCTCGGTGTGGTCATCTCCGCCTCGCACAACCCGCCGGAGTACAACGGGGTCAAGTTCTTCGACCGCGACGGCAGCAAGCTGACCGACGCAGCCGAAGAGGAGATCGAGGCGCTGCTGGACGAGTCACCACGGGGCGGGGGGAAGATCGACCGGATCGAGGTTGCGGACGACAGCTACCTGGAGCACATCGTGGATCGGTTCGGCTCCGACCTCTCGGGACTGCGGATCGCTGTCGACTGCGCGAACGGGGCCTATTCGGAGATCGCCCCAGAGGCGTTCGAGCGGCTCGGCGCGGAGGTGACGCCGGTCGCAGTGACGCCGAACGGCAGCAACATCAACGATGGCTGCGGAGCCACCGACCTCACGCTTCTCCGGGAGACGGTGCGTGCCGGAGGCCACGACCTCGGAGTGGCCTTCGACGGTGATGGCGATCGGATGCTCGCGGTCGACGAACGCGGCGAGGCCGTCGATGGCGACCAGATCCTGTCGATCCTCGCGCTCCACCTCAACGTCGACCTCGTGGCGGTAACGGTGATGACGAACCTCGGCTTCCACCGTCTGATGGAGGAGCGCGGGATTCGAGTTATCACCACGGCTGTCGGCGATCGCTACGTGCTCGAGGCGCTGCGCCGCGAGGGTGGGATCTTGGGTGGCGAACAGTCCGGTCACCTGATCTGCCTGCGCGATCACGTCACCGGCGACGGGTTGGCTAGCGCCTTGCTGCTCGGAGCGGCGCTCGAGGGGCGAACCCTCTCCGAGAAGGCCGAGGTCATGCCGAGGTTCCCGCAGGCGAAGGAGAACATCCGCGTCTCCGCAGTGGAGGTGCCCGCGCGGGCGTTCGCCGAGGCAGAGCGGCTGAATTCCGAGCTGGACGGGCGCGGCCGTGTGCTCGTCCGCGCCTCAGGCACAGAGCCGCTCATTCGCGTTCTTGGCGAGGCGGAAACGCTCGAGGAAGCCGAGGCCTTGTGTGGTACGATCGCCGCGCTCGTTCGGAGAGAGCTCGGCTGATCCGCAACGCAGCGGGCCAGGTGCACCGGGCTCTTATTGCATTTTGTAGGGCTACCGTCGAAGGTTTCGGCTTCACCCGGGAGGGACGGAGAAAGGAGCTTCAGGGTGTGCGGGATCATCGGATACGTTGGGCCCCGGGAATGCAAGCCCCTGCTGCTGCAGGGGCTCGAGCGCCTCGAGTACCGCGGCTACGACTCCGCCGGCATCGCCCTCCGCGAGCACGACCGCCTCGACTACGTGCGCGCGGTCGGAAACCTCCAGAACCTGAAAGACGCCGCCGGGCCGAACGGCTCGCGCTCCACGCACGGTTTAGGCCACACGCGCTGGGCGACGCACGGCAGCGTCACCGAGGCGAACGCGCACCCGCTCAGCGGCTGCGACGGCGCAAAGCTTTCGATCGTCCTGAATGGGATCGTCGAGAACTACCGCGAACTTCGTGAACGACTGCTGGCCGCGGGCCACGTGTTCACCTCCGAGACCGACGCCGAGACGGTCTCGCACCTGATCGAGGAGGAGTACCAGGGCGATCTGACCGAGGCGGTGCGCCGCGTCTACGCGCATCTCGAAGGACACTTCACCTTCGTCGCGATCCATTTCGACCATCCCGACCTGCTCGTCGGGGCTCGCCACCAGACGCCGATGGTGGTGGGGATCGGCGAGGGCGAGATGTTCGTCGCCTCGAATGCCGCGGCGTTCCTGCGCGAGACCAAGCTCGTCCAGTTCCCGGACGACGGCGACATCGTCACCGTGACGCCACAGGGCGCGACCTTCATCCGCCCCGACGGCACCCCAGTCGACCACGACCGGATCGAGCTCGACTGGGACGACGAGGGTGCAGAGAAGGGCGGCTACGAGACCTTCATGCTCAAGGAGATCTACGAGCAGCCGGAGGCCGTCGCGGAGACGATCGGGGATCGCGTGCGCCACGGCAAGCTGGTGCTCGACGGGCTCGGCCTCTGCGAAGAGGAGGTACGCGACCTGCGTCGCATCGTCATCCTCTCCGCGGGGACGTCGTATCACGCCGGCGTCGTCGCTCGGTACGTGATCGAGGAGTGGGCCCGCGTGCCGGTGGAGCCCGACATCGCGTCCGAGTGGATCTACCGCAACCCCGTGCTCGACGACGACACGCTCGTGATCGGCATCACGCAGTCCGGTGAGACACGCGACACGATCCAGGCGATGCAGCTCGCAAAGGAGAAGGGCGCGCGCACCGTCGCGATCACGAACATGATGGGCTCGCAGATCACGCGCGAGGTCGACTCCGTGCTGTACACGCGCTGCGGACTCGAAGTCAGCGTCGCGGCGTCGAAGACCTTCACCGCGCAGGTGGCTCTCCTCTACCTGGTTGCGCTGAAGCTCGCGGAGGTGCGCGGCACGCTGCCGCCCGAGGAGCGCGAGTTCATCCTCGACGAGCTCTACGAGCTGCCGGCGAAGCTCGAGCGGTTCCTCGACGGCCACCACCCGATCGAGGAGATCGCACAGCGCTACTACGACAAGCCGTTCTTCCTCTATCTGGGTCGCCATATCGGCCTACCGGTGGCCCTCGAAGGTGCGCTCAAGCTGAAGGAGATCAGCTATATCCCGACGGAGGCGTATTCCGCGGGGGAGATGAAGCACGGCCCGATCGCCCTGCTGGACGACGATACGCCCGTAGACGTCGTCGCGACCAACATCCACGTCTACGAGAAGATCGTCTCGAACATCCAGGAGGTCCGGGCACGGGGTGCGCACGTGATCGCCGTCGCCACCGACGGCAACGAGGACATCCAGCACCACGCGGACGACGTCATCTACGTGCCGACGTCGCCGGCATTCCTGCAGGCTGCGCTCGCGATTGTGCCGCTGCAGCTGCTCGCCTACCGGATCGCGCGCTTGCGCGGGTTGAACGTCGATCAGCCGCGAAACCTGGCGAAGACCGTCACCGTCGAGTAGTCCCGCGGTGCCGCCGCCCTATTCGACGGCGCGAGTGGCGATCACGCGGCTGCCGGGCGGCGCCGCAGAGGACGCGGTGGCGGTCGAGGAGCCGCTCGAGATCAGGATCGGCAGCCAGCCGGTGGCGGTGACGATGCGCACGCCCGGCCACGACGAGGAACTAGCCGTCGGCTTCTGCCTGTCGGAAGGACTCCGGCCGGTGGGCGCCCGCCTCCCGGACGACCTTGCGGCGAACGCGGTCGAGGTGGACGCGCCTGGGTTTGATCCCGCACGGCTGGCACGGAGCTTCTACACGACCTCCTCGTGTGGGGTCTGCGGTAAGGGCGCGCTCGAGGCGGTGGCCGTCGAAGCGCCGTGGGTTGAGAGCGACCTGCGCGTCTCGTCGCAGGTCGTGGCGGCGCTCCCCGAGAGGCTGCGCGAGGGGCAGGCGACCTTCGAGGTAACGGGCGGGCTTCACGCAACGGGGCTGTTCGCGCCCGGGGGGGAGCTTGTGTGCCTACGCGAAGATGTCGGCCGTCACAACGCGATGGACAAGGTGATCGGCTGGGCATACGGCCGCGGCGTGCTGCCGATCGAGCGCTCGCTGCTCTGCGTGAGCGGGCGGCTCTCCTTTGAGC
>Ga0136621_1000503_pt1 | contig 15511 bp, 14 predicted proteins | sample AntDryUQ445A2306_FD_104673 | JGI IMG/M metagenome (GOLD analysis project Ga0136621, IMG submission 104673) | Polar desert sand microbial communities from Dry Valleys, Antarctica - metaG UQ445A (23.06) | ecosystem: Environmental > Terrestrial > Soil > Desert | place: Antarctica: Dry Valley...
ACCAATGGACTTCCTGCGTTCTTCATGGTTCCCAGTATTGCTTGGACTTATAATTTTAGTAGTTGTAGGCTCAAAGATTTTTTCTAAACAGCCAAAACAAATTTCCGCTTCTCATTCAACTTTCAATATTGTTACTGAAGAATGGCAGGCGCCTGACACAAATGCAATTCCATCTACGGAGGAAGGTGATTTAATAAGGTATGGCAGGGAACTAATTGCTAATACATCAAAATATTTAGGCCCAAAAGGCATTGTCGCGCAAATTTCAAACGGGATGAATTGCCAGAACTGCCATATTGATGGCGGCAGTAAACACTTTGCAAATCCATTTTCTGCAGTTCTATCCACATACCCCAAGTTCAGGAACCGCAGCGGAAAAATAGAGTCAATAGAATTTAGAATTAATGAGTGTATGGAAAGAAGCCTGAATGGGAAAAAACTGGACAGCCTCAGTAACGAAATGATAGCAATGAAGAAATATTTTGAGTGGTTAGGCAAAGGAGTACCCAAAAATATACGTCCCCGGGGTACTGGCATTGAAGAACTTCCATTTATGACCAGGGCTGCTGATGTAAAAAGAGGTAAAATAATATATGAATCAAAATGTTTACGCTGCCATGGGGAGAACGGACAGGGCGTTTTAAATCCTGATTCATCTCACTATTTATATCCCCCTCTTTGGGGAGATAGTAGTTATAATATAAGTGCGGGTATGTACCGCTTAATTCAATTGGCCGGCTTTATAAAAAACACCATGCCTTTTGACTCAGCGCAATTAGGCTTTAAGTTGACAAATGAAGATGCATGGGATGTTGCCGCATTTATAAATTCACAACCCAGACCTCAAAAATTTTTTCGTTACGACTGGCCAAGTATTGCCGGCAAACCGGTCGATTATCCCTATGGCCCATACGTAGATAGCTTTTCAGAAACACAACACAAGTATGGCCCATTTGATCCGATCAAAAATGCAAAAAAATAGTGATTAATTCCTGCTAAGGCCAGTCTAACCAGGAATCAATCACTACTAAATAAGCTACTATCCCGCGAAAATATAACCGCATCCATGCTCCTGGGCTCTGCCTAATGCCCATACGCCGGAGGGTACTACTTGTATTCCCGGCAATAATCCTGATATCCAGTCTTTTTTTATTTCCTCTGCATTTGCCTTCATGCCATCTGCCACTGCCGCGCTATACACAGTCAGCGCAGCATCACAAACACAAAACATTACACCACTGTCCTGCAACTCATTAATGCCAATGGCTATATTACCTATTCCCGGTACTTTATAATCTCCTTGTTTAGGTTTCCAAAATGGGTTACGAAGAGAAGAGGCTTTAGTTGCGGCATCAGTTATTTTGAAAACATCTCCAAACTTATACTTTGCCCATAGTCTGTCTTCCATTGCATAAGGAATAGCAGTGTGGCGTAAAACCACCACCACACTATTATCCTTTTCCGGAGTGCCGGTTTTTTGATTAGTCAATAAAAAAACCCTGGGCCATGCAAAAGGGAATATTTCGTGTGGCTGCGTGACATCAAATGCTATTCTATGCTTTCCTTTAATTTTCTTGAACCATTCTTCAGGATCGTCATTGGTGTAGAGGTTCTCAGAGATGGTTTTCGCCCCTGCTGAAAGTGGTGCTGCAATGGTTGCCATACTCACGGCCGTACCAGTAGCAAGAGCACCCAAAAAGTTTCGCCGTGAAGTGGGGCGCAGTTTTTTGTCTTGCATAATAATTTGTTTTGGTGAGTAAATATAAAAACTGTCTATTGTAAGTTACAAAATCTACCTTATAGGATACTGTAAATACAAATAATTTTCTTCCCGGAAAAAATTAGGTTTAAATACCTGAAATGAATTTTTTGTGGAAAATAATTCGTAACCTTTATCTATAAATAAACTAATTATGAAACGTATTATATTCCTGGCCAGTTTATTGGTTTCATTTCATTTTTTATATGCCCAAACTATACCTTACAACGTAGTTTTTGACCTTACCAGCAAAGACACAAATAACCACAAATCAGTACTACGCTGGGTACAGATGATTTCAAATGAACGACCAGATGCACAATTGGAAATTGTTTTGTACGGACAATCGCTTGACATGATTGTAAAAGATAGATCTGTTGTAATCAATGAACTAAATGCCTTATCGAGTAATAAAAACGTTGCTGTAAAAGTGTGTGCTGCAGCAATGAAAAGGTACAACATCGATAAAAGCCAATTACTCCCCGGAATTGTTATAGTGCCTGATGGTATTTATGAGATCATTACTAAGCAAAAGGAAGGTTGGGGCTATATTAAAGCACCACATTAAGTTGAGGCTAAGAGAAGAAAAAAGAGAAAAGGAGAATAAAGAGATATGATTTTTCTAACGTCTCTTTCGGTTCTCTTAGCTTACAACTCGTTCTCCTTTTTTTCTCCTTCGAATTTTTCTCAACCTTGAAACCCTGCTTCTCTTTTTCTCCTTCGGTTTTCTCTTAGCTTAGCTTTGCGGTGCATGATTAAGACAACACCTTCCTCAAAACCAATTGCTATCTGGTTATTAACAGGCGTTGGAATGATCACTATACAGATTATTTTGGGTGGAATTACAAGATTGACTGGTTCAGGATTATCTATAACAGAATGGGAAGTAATTACCGGAACATTGCCACCATTAAATGAGCAAAGTTGGGTGGTGGAATTTCAAAAATACCAGCAAACACCTCAGTACAGATTATTAAATACAGATTTTAAACTGGCCGATTTTAAATTTATTTTTTTCTGGGAATGGCTTCATCGTTTTTGGGCAAGACTGATTGGAATTATCTTTCTAATTCCCTTTATTATTTTCCTGATTCAGCGACGCTTTCGGGCAGATATGATCGGGCCATTGATCATTTTATTCTTATTAGGTGCACTGCAGGGCGCCGTTGGCTGGCTCATGGTAAAAAGTGGATTAAATGGAGATGCGATCTATGTAAAACCTACCCGGCTGGCCTTGCATTTTATTTTTGCGATGGGTTTGCTTTGTTACACTTTTTGGTTTGCTTTAAAATTATTAGTAAAGGAAAAAGATATTATACCTGCATCTTCTTTAAAAAAATTTACAGGATGGATTATTGCTTTAATGACCGTACAATTAATGTTTGGCGCCTTGATGGCTGGTCATAAAGCGGCGCCGGCAGCACCTACCTGGCCCGACATCAATGGCAATTTTATTCCGTTGTATGTTTTTAATCGTCCTGAAGGTTTAAGAAGCCTTATCGAAAACGCCGTTGTTATTCATTTTGTACACCGCATGCTTGCTTACCTGCTGGTTTTAATTATCATTATATGGAGTATAAAAGCATTTAGAAAAAATTCGTCTGCCTTATTTGCACAGGTAAGAATACTTCCGCTTGTATTTGTACTCCTTCAATTGATATTAGGCATTTTTACTGTTTTAACCTCTGTCAATATACGGGCTACCAGGTGGAATACATTCGAATGGATGGCACAACTACACCAGGTGGTAGCATTACTGTTACTGCTTTCTTTAGTTTTTGTTTTATCGCTACAGCGCAAAAGATTTGTGAAACAAACAAACAGCATTGACGCGCCGGTAATTTAATAGTATTTTACATGAAGATTTATTTCTTTATATGGCTTACCTGAGAGGTATATTTTATTCGTTACCCGTACAACTATTGTTCCTTCATTTTAGAAAGTACCAGGTGCTGCTTTTATTTTGGGTCATTCTTTTTAGCGTGGTTAGCGGTTTTTTAATGAAAACATTTGGTGCCGATGCCTTGTTCCTGGCGCCGGAATATTTAGGCAATGTAAATGCCATCAGTACAGGGTTGATGGGCATCTCCATCGGTGTTTTTATAATGTGCTGGAATATTACCACGTTTATTCTTTTCAGCAGGCATTTTACTTTTTTGGCCGCCACCCAGTTCCCTTTTTTAAAATACTGTATTAACAATAGTGTTATACCGGTCGTGTTTTTAATTTTCTTTTTAATACATGGATATTGGTTTGCTCATGACAAAGAATTAATTCCTGCTGTGGAGATTTTCTTTCTTGCCCTAGGGTTTTTAGCCGGGTTGATCTTTATTCTGGCTATGTCATTTTTTTATTTTTTTAGCGCCGATAAAACTATTCTTCGTACTATTTTGCCTTTATTTAATAATGCAAAAAGTTATTTACCACATTTACAGCCCGAGCATTCTGCAGCAGCTTCCGGTTCACTGGTGCGTACGGAATGGTTCCTTGATTCCTTATTAAGAGTGAAGCGATGCCGTGATGTGTCGCATTATTCCGAAGAGTTAATGGAAAAGATTTTTAAACGCCATCACTTTGCTGCTTTCATTTGCATACTGATCGCATATATTTTTCTTATCATCATTGGTTTTTTTCTTGACTATAAAGCCTTTCAAATACCTGCCGCAGCCAGTATTACTCTTTTCTTTGCTATCCTTATTGGTGTATCCGGTGCTTTTGCCTATTTGTTTCAAAGCTGGAGTGTTCCTGCGCTGATAGTGTTTTTACTGTTGCTGAACGTTTTATATTTATCTGAATGGATTGATCCCCGCAATAAAGCCTACGGGTTATCTTATGCAAATAATAACAGGCCAATTTATAACGCAGAAAGTTTGCAGCAATTAGCGAATCCTGCCGCAGTTGCACAGGATAAACAAAACATGGAATCGATTTTAAATAAATGGAAACAAAAACAGGGAGAAGACAAGCCCCTGTTAGTAGTGATGGCCACCAGCGGTGGGGGCACCCGGAGCGCCACTTTTACAATGAATGCTTTACAAAAGTTAGACAGTATTACGAATGGAAATTTCATGAAACAAACATTTTTAATTACCGGCGCTTCAGGTGGAATGATTGGAGCCACTTATTTCCGCGAATTGTACCGTGAAAAATTGCTTAAAAAAAATATTAACCTGCAATCTCCAAAGTATGTAGATGATATAGCAGGTGATTTATTAAACCCCACCTTTTCTTCTTTTGTTGCCAGAGATGTATTTGCACCACAGCAATATTTTACCGTTGGCCCTTACCGCTATTTAAAAGACAGGGGTTATTCATTTGAAATTGCCCTGAATAACAATACAAGGGGATTATTAAATAAACGTCTGCAGGATTATGTAGCAGATGAGACTGCAGCTAATATTCCGCTAATGGTTTTTCATAACGTAATTACACGGGATGGTAAGAAATTATTGATCAGTACACAACCATTGCGTTTTATGATGCAACCCTCTGCAGACAGCAACCAGCTTTCCAACCAGGATGCAGTTGATTTTACTACTTTCTTTGCCAGGCAAAATCCTTTCAATCTTAGGTTACTTACAACCCTGCGTATGAATGCCACCTTCCCGGTTGTGTTGCCAAATGTATGGCTGCCCTCGGAGCCGGTTATAGACGTGATGGATGGAGGTTTGCGGGATAATTACGGAGTGGAAACGGCTCTTCGTTTTTTATCTGTTATGCACAGTTGGATTGAGCAAAACACACGTGGGGTATTGCTTATTCAAATCAGGGACAGGATGGATGGAGGTTGGGAAAATCCTTATGAAACGAGCACCGTCACTGAAAATGTGGTAAAACCTTTTTTCTTACTGCAACACAATTGGTACAAAATGATGGAGTATGCACAAAGCGACATGTCATCCTATTTTTTAGGCAATCACAATTTCTCTGTGCAAAAAATTGCTTTTCAATACACCCCTTACAAAGAGGAAAATAAAGCCACCCTTAATTTTCATCTCACACAACGGGAAAAAAAAGATATTACGTCTTCGCTGGATGGAAAGGGCAACAAGGAAAGTTTAGAAAAAGTAAAATTTCTTTTGAATGCAGTTGATAAAAAAGACACTGCCATTTTGAGTAAAAAATAAATGGTTTGGTTATTCTATAATTGTAACCGGAAAGTTTATTTTAATACGTCAGTTACTTACGCTTCATAAAAAATCAACAAATGATTACTGTATCAACCGAAAACATTTCTTCACTATTTTAATATTCAATTCTTCAGTTGTGCCACAGGGATCGCCATCAATATGCATGGGCGCCAAAGAAAGATTTTTTATTTGCAGCGCTTCGGTTTGAAAATAAATAACGCTGGCATCACTATTGGCAATTTCTTTTTCAATTAACGCATTATAGCCACCCACCTGCTTTAAGGTTTGCAGCAATAGATTTAATTTATTTTGTTTGGTAACAATAACAATATCAAGCAAACCATCAATAATACTGGCTTTTGGCGCAATAGTTACGTTATTACCAAACTGGTTGCTGTTGGCAATGGAAATAAAAAAAGCTTCTGTTTCAAATTCTTCTTTACCGGATTTTATTTTAAAACGATAAGTTTTTGCTGTAAAGAAATTTTTGACGGATTGTTTGATGTAAGTAATCAAACCCCGGTTAGGATCAGCCGCAAAATCATGCGCCACCTGTGCATCAAAACCAAGCCCGCACAGCATGCAGGCAAAATGATTGTTGACCAAAAACGCATCAGTCAACTCCGATTTGCCATTAAAAATAATTTGTAAAGCACTACTTATATTTTTTGGAATGCCAGCGCTTAAAGCCAATCCATTTCCCGAGCCGCAAGGCAAAATACCAAACTGAACTTCCAGATTTCTTAATGAATTAACCACACCATTCACAGTCCCATCGCCACCTGCTATTACTACATCTGTTATTTTTTTTTCTGAAATAATATCATGCAAAAAAAAATAATCATTATCGGCAACAGCAGGGCGCACCGTATATTCAAACCCGGCAGCTTTGGTTTTTTTTTCAATCAATTGTTGCAATGCCCCTTTACTTTTAGTTCCTGAGATAGGATTGATAATATATAAGATATGCCGTTTCATTATTGTGCCTGCGATGTAATTTTATGTATGGATCAAAATACGGGTAAATACATCATATTATGCGGTGCAGTCATTATTGTAGCTGGCATTTTAGTTTATTTTTTTTACGACAGAATGAACTGGATAGGTAAATTGCCGGGCGACTTCAGGGTCGAAAAGCCGAATTTTCGTTTTTATTTCCCGTTTACAACTATGATCTTACTGAGCGTTTTTATTAGCCTGGTAATCTATTTGGTTAGAAAGTTTTTTTAGTTAAGGTCTTCAATAAAGAGTCCTCTATCAAAAAGTTTTTGTAAAGCTTTGTTCCATGCTTCCCTCCCCGCTTCTATTGGCTTACCTTTGCAACCCTTAGTCCCCATCATCTGAAGGGGAATTATAAAGCAGTGTTTAGGGGAAAATTTTTATGAAAAACATTTTAGACAATCATGCAACATCAAGCAACAGTTCATTCAACAACTCCCCTTCAGAGCCTGTCCCGCAAAGGCGGGAGGATGGGGGTATAGCTATCAGAAACATTGCCATTATTGCTCACGTTGACCACGGTAAAACTACCCTTGTTGACAAAATTTTACATGCTACAAAAGTATTTCGCGATAACCAGGATGCAGGCGAATTGATTATGGATAGCAATGATCTTGAAAAAGAAAGAGGCATCACAATTTTTAGTAAGAACGCAGCAGTTCAATACAAGGGAGTAAAAATAAATGTAATTGATACCCCTGGTCACGCCGACTTTGGTGGAGAAGTAGAGCGGGTTTTAAAAATGGCGGATGGTGTTTGCCTGTTGGTAGATGCTTTTGAAGGTCCAATGCCTCAAACAAGATTTGTTCTTCAAAAAGCTTTGCAACTCAATTTGAAACCTATTGTAATTATTAATAAAGTTGACAAGCCAAACTGCCGTCCAGATGAAGTACATGATGCAATATTTGAATTATTCTTCAATCTTGATGCAACAGAAGAGCAGCTTAACTTTCCAACTTATTACGGGTCTGGTAAGCATGGCTGGTTTAATGACAGCCTTACTCCTTCAGCAGATATTACTCCTTTATTAGACGGTATCATCAAGTATGTGCCGCCTCCAAAAGTCAACGAAGGAAGTTTGCAAATGCAGATAACCTCTCTTGACTATTCTTCTTTTTTGGGAAGAATAGCAATTGGAAGTGTTGCCCGTGGCATAATTAAAGAAAACCAGCCTATTGCTTTAATGCAGGCTGATGGCCTTATTAAAAAACAAAGAGTGAGAGAACTTTATGTGTTTGAGGGCATGGGTAAAAAGAAAGTCGCTGAAGTTGTTGCCGGTGATCTTTGTGCAGTAGTTGGTTTAGAAGGCTTTAATATCGGTGATACTATTGCTGATGGCGAAAACCCTGAAGCTTTAGAAATAATAAGTGTGGATGAGCCAACAATGAACATGCAGTTCTCTATCAACAATTCTCCCTTCTTTGGCAGAGATGGAAAATTTGTCACCTCCCGCCATCTGCGTGATCGATTGATGAAAGAAACAGAAAAGAACTTAGCTCTAAGGGTTTCCGATACAGAAAGTGCAGATAGCTTTATGGTATATGGACGCGGTATTTTACACTTAGGCATATTAATAGAAACCATGCGACGCGAAGGTTATGAATTGACGATTGGCCAGCCGCAGGTAATTACTAAAGATGTTGACGGCAGAAAATCGGAGCCCTTTGAAACACTGGTGGTGGATGTACCACAAGAATTTGCTTCTAAGGTTATAGATATGGTTACCCGCCGCAAAGGAGAAATGCTGGTGATGGAAACCAAAGGCGATATGCAGCATTTGGAGTTTGACATTCCATCAAGAGGCTTGCTTGGTTTGCGTACGCAAATGCTTACAAACACAGCAGGTGAAGCCGTAATGAACCACCGCTTTAGTGAGTACAAACCTTGGAAAGGACCCATTCCTGGTCGCAGTAATGGTGTGTTGATTGCTAAAGACAATGGAGCAACTACGGGTTATTCTATGGATAAATTGCAGGACAGGGGATATTTTTTTGTTGATCCCGGTGAGGAAGTTTATAGGGGAATGATCATTGGGGAAAGCAATAAACCTGGTGATATTGTGGTGAATGCAAATGAGGGGAAAAAATTAACCAACCATCGTGCAAGCGGCAGTGATGCAGCTACTAACATCCAGCCGAAACGCGACATGAGTTTAGAGGAATGTATGGAATATATTCAGCAGGATGAATGTATAGAAGTGACACCAAACAACGTTCGTATGCGTAAAGTAGTTTTAGATGAAGATGACCGCAAGAAGCAACAGAAAAGAATGGGTGCGGAGGCGGTATAATATTTAATAATCCACGTCAATTTGATGTGGATTTTTTTCTTTAATTACCTTTGCTATAACAATGAAAAAAGCGTTCATCATATTATTTTTCATTTCTTTTTTTTCCATTTTAGGAAGGGGAATAGCAGAAGCCCAGTGCTCTATCTGCACAAAAACCGCCCAGCAATTGGGTGAAAAACCTGCCAAAGGTTTAAATGCCGGCATCATTTATTTAATGCTTACTCCTTTTGCTATTATAGGGTTTGTAGGTTATCGTTGGTGGAAGAAAAATAAAGATGTTTAATCAAGAGCCAATGCCATTGGCTGTCTTCACAACCAATTTCAAGAGAGATTCGAATATTTTTCTAAAAAAAGATAAAGATTAAAACTGTTGGTCATAGCCTCTTTTTCAATTTCACTTTTCAACTGCAGTTTACTAATATCGTTCATCTTTTTTTGCTGAATTAAATAAAAAGCTTTTTCTGCAAGCAACCAATATCGTTTATCATTGGTAACATTTTGTTGCTGATATTCAATGATTTTTTGAAACAATTCGTCGAGTCCTTTTTGTTGCGTAGCAATAGTTTTTACGATAGCCACTTCATGCTGATGCAAGTGATAAGCCGGTGCAAGCATTAAACGTAGATTGTTTACAAAAATATCTGCATCGGGCCGGTCACTTTTATTCACCACGAAAATATCAGCGATCTCCATTAACCCGGCTTTCATAGTTTGTACTTCATCCCCCCCTTCCGGCACTAACACAACCACTGTTATATCTGCCAGGCCGGCAATTTCAATTTCACTTTGCCCAACGCCAACGGTTTCCACGATAATATAATCAAATTTTGCTGCTCTTAATAAATCGGTGATTTCTAAAATTTTTGGATGTAAACCGCCTAATGAACCACGTGTTGCCAATGAACGGATATAAACTTGCGAATGCGTGTACCAGGCACTCATACGAATACGATCGCCCAGGACAGCACCCAAATTAAAAGGCGAAGATGGATCAATACATAACACTGCCACTTTTTTTTGCCGGTCAACTAATTCTTTTATTAGTCCATCGACCAATGTGCTTTTGCCCACCCCAGGTGGCCCTGTAATACCAATAATTTTTGCTTCGTTATTTGGGAGGGCCTGCATTAATTGCCGGTAGCCGGGCTGCTCATTTTCTACGAATGAAATGCTGCGTGCCAGCGCTTTTATATCACCTTGAACTAATTGATCTAGCAATTGTTGCCACATGTAAAAAACAGATGTTGTAGGTTTATCCCGCTAAAGAAGGAATGTTAGATTTTAATTTTTTTAAAAATTAAATTATAATCACAAATGTATGTTAGTTAGTGTACAGAAAGGCTTGCGCACCAACCTCATTTTTGTTTGTTTATTAGCAATGTTAGCCAGTTTGTTCGTTTCAAGATTTGCGCTATCTATTACTATGATTTTATTTATTTCTGCCACCTTATTCCACCGAAATATTTTTTTACAAGTACGACAGTTTATCCAATCTCCATTTTTGTTAAGTATTAGTTTGTTGTTTTTCATCCCATTTGCGTCTGGCCTTTGGAGCAGTAATACAAATGAATGGTTAGATATAATACGCATAAAATTGCCGCTTTTATTTTTGCCCATTGCCTTCGCGGGTAGCTGGCAATTAAATGAAAGGCAATGGGAATGGGTCGGATATTTTTTTCTTTTTTTATTATGTGTGGGCATCTGTTACAGCTTGTTTTACTATCTACAAAATGCCAATGCCCTGAATGCAGGTTATCTTAAGGCAAAAACAATCTTAACTCCTTTAGACAATGATCATGTAAGGTTTAGCTGGATGATAGCTGCTGGCTTTTTATTGTGTTTATTTTTTTTGCAGGATCATAAAAAAAATAGGATCTTATTTGCTTCATTAGCATTATGGCTGGCCATTTATTTACATGTCCTCGTAGCCCGTACAGGTTTATTTTCGCTCTATATTATTTTATTTTTTTTCTTGCTTAGGTTTTTATTTCAAAAAGGTAAAAAATTTACTGCTTTAATATCAGCTATTGTACTTATTATTATTCCCTTGCTTTCATGGTTTGCGCTTCCTACTTTTCAAAACCGCATCAAGTATTTTATTTACGATTTCAGGTATGTAAAGGATGAAGTTTATTTACCGGGTGCCAACGATGGTAACCGGTTCATTTCTATAAAAGCAGGATGGAATATTCTAAAAGATAATCCCCTCGGTATAGGCGCAGGTGATATTCGACGGGCAAGTTTACAATGGTATGATGCTAATATTCCAGGAATGCTTCCAACGGATAAGATCTACCCCAACAGTGAGTGGATCATTTACGGATTAACAGCGGGATGGATTGGACTAATTTTATTCACAGTTATTATGTTCGTTCCCTTTTTTATAAAAAATATCCAACACCGTTTTTTTTGGAGCTTGTTGAATATTATTACAGCTTTTAGCTTTTTATTTGATGTAGGCCTTAAAGTACAATATGGCGTTTTTATATATGCTTTTGTAGTGCTGTGGTGGTGGAAATGGTGGAAGGTAAAACCGTGAGATGTGAGAAACATAATAGATTTCACTTCTGACGTTTCCCTTTTGACAACTAATTTTTATAGGCTTCTTAAATGATTGTGCATCATATTTGTAATAAAACCAACGGTGACTAATTTTATTCCCATATTCCCTTTAGGCATTGTAGTATATCCCGGCGAAAGCCTGAAGCTGCATATTTTTGAACCCAGGTACAAACAACTTATTAATGAATGCCATAAAGAAAAAAAATTGTTCGGCATACCTGCTATCATAAATAATAATTTACAGGACTTTGGCACCCTGGTAAAAGTCTTGGAAATAATTAAGGTGCATGATAATGGTGAAATGGATATTAAAATAAAGGGCGAAAAAGTTTTTCGCATTCTTGAAGTGATAAAAGAAATCCCTGATAAACTCTATTCCGGGGCCATTGTTAATTATCCAAACAACCAGGAAATAGGTAATACTGCATTCATGCAACTAATTATTACTAGCGTACGTGAATTGCACCGCTTACTAAATATCAGTAAAGATTTTAAAAAAACAGATGAAGAAATTACAGCGTATGATGTAGCTCATCATGTAGGGCTTTCTTTGCAGGAAGAATATGAACTGCTGAACCTGATGGATGAACGACAGCGTATAGAATATTTAAAAAGACATTTGACAAGGGTGATACCCATGGTAGCGGAAATGGAAAGCCTGAAAGAAAAAATAAAATTGAATGGACACTTCAACAACCTGGCAAGCTTTAATTTTAATATTTGATTTGAATAAGTGACAGTTGATAGTTGGTGGCGAAAGCCTAAAATTGAAATAGCTCTAATAGCTCATTAAGTAAAACAAAACCTTTGAGACCTATAAATAACTTTAAACCTTGAACTTTAAACTGTAAAAGCACTAAGATTTTCTCTTCCTAATAACTCTTCATGCCTACCACCATTTGTTTAGATTTTGGCAATACAAGGTTAAAAGCTGCTCTGTTCACTAACGATCAATTAATGGAAGTAATTCATTTACGGGAAGATGTTACTGAGCATCTTTTACAAATTATTAAACAACATCAGCCACATTTCTCTATTCTTTCTTCTGTCATCAATCATTCACCTGAAGTTGAAACACTATTAGCAAGCAAAACCGATTTCCATAAACTATCCAATCTTTCAAAACTACCTTTTACTATCCCCGTAAGCAAACCGGAAACAGTTGGTGCCGATCGTTTGGCCATTGCTGCAGCAGCCGTTCATTATTACCCTAATAAAAACAATTTAATGATAGCCCTGGGTTCATGCATCACTTATAATTTTATTAATAGCGCACATCAATTAATTGGTGGTTCCATTTCACCCGGTATGGAAATCCGTTTTAAATCTTTAAATGATTATACTGCCAAATTACCTTTTGTTAAAGGCGATTGGAATGTACCGTTGATAGGCTATGATACGCTTACCAACATTCAATCAGGTGTGATCATGGGCATCGCCAAAGAGATCGAGGGAATAATTGATTCTTACGAGGAAAGGTTCAGCAACTTTAACGCGGTTTTAACCGGGGGTAATTTACCCTTTATTGTCCCGCATTTAAAAAGAGAGATATTTGCAGACCCTGAAATATTATTTAAAGGTCTGTATGCTATTAGCCAGGTTAATCATGCTTAAGAGAAGAAATACATTAAGAATATTCGTTGCAACTTTTTTTATATTTTCTGTACAATTTGCTTTTTCACAAGATAACTCGCCTTATTCCCGTTACGGTCTTGGTGACTTAGTGCCAAATACAAATATTGTTAATCGTGCTATGGGTGGCATCTCTGCGGGCTATGGCGATTTTTTATCTATCAATTTTAATAACCCTGCATCTTACTCGCAATTTCAAACATTAATAGAAGCAAAATCGGCCAAACCTATATCCGGAAGAGTGTTGTTAGATGTAGGCGTAAATATTGAAAACCGTACACTACGCAGCCCCAACCGCCCGGAGAAATTCACCACATCAAATGCGCTTTTTTCTTACCTGCATATTGGCGTGCCCCTGCGCAAAAACTGGGGATTAAGTTTTGGGCTAAAACCTTTAAGCCGTATTAGTTATGAGATAACCCGCAATGAAAGATTAAAAGACCCTTTTACAGGATTGCCCATCGACAGTGCTTACACCGAATTTAGTGGTAATGGCGGTAGTTATTTACCAAGTATAGGGACGGGTTTTGCCATTAAAAATTTTAGCATAGGTGCAAATGTCGGTTACTTATTTGGCAGAAGGGAAAGCATTACCAAAAGAGCATTGATCAATGATTCTGTGGCTTATAATAATTCCAATCATACAACCCGTTCTACTTTTGGTGACCTGTTTTTTAATTTAGGCACTCAATATAAGATCAACCTAAATAAAAACACTTTTCTTCGCTTAGGTGCTTCCGGCAACATCGAGCAAACTCTAAAAAGCTCACAGGAAATTATTCGTGAAACATTTACCCGCGATGCAAATACGGGCGATCAAAAACTGGACAGCGTTTTTCAAAAGAGTGATATTAAAGGTGAGATCATTTATCCTTCCAGCTATACCGTTGGTTTTGTAGTTGAGCATCTAACAACGAAAGGCGGAGGTTGGTTATTAGGCGTAGATTATGTCCAAAACAAATGGGATGATTTTCGTTTTTTTGGGACTACTGATGCCGTACAAAATAATTCACAGGTACGTGTGGGAGGCCAGTTTCGCCCTGAACCAGGCCGTAGCTATACCAGCAATATTGTTTATCGTGCCGGCTTCTTTACAGGCCCTGATTATATAAATGCCGGAGGCGAGTTACCTCAGTTTGGAACTTCCTTTGGTTTGGGTTTGCCCATTGCCAATTACAATCGTTTAAGCCAGGGACAATACAGCATTATTAATGTATCGCTGGAATACAATAAACGTGGTAACAATGATAACCTGCTAAAGGAAAATACTTTTCGTTTTTCGGTTGGCTTAAACTTTAGCGACCTTTGGTTTAATAAACGCAAATATGATTAACCGTCGTACAATACATTTTAAGTTACAGGCAGCCCTTCTAATCGGCTGCCTTTTCTTTTTAGGATGTGAAAACGATGAAGAATCGATCAACGCATGGTCTGGAAAAAAAGAAATGGTAGAACGGGCAACAGATGTAGTAAGTTTATTTAGCCAGGAAGGCAATATGCGGGCAAGGTTAAAAGCCCCGCTCATGCTGCGTTACCAGGCAGATACTGTTGCTGTGGAGTTTCCTAAAACGCTGCATGTTGAGTTTTTTGATTCTGCCACCAGGGTTGAAAGCTGGCTTGATGCCAGTTATGGGAAATATTTTGAAACCATCAACAAGGTTGTTTTGCGAAATGGTGTAAGGGTCATTAATATAGCCGGCGACACACTGACTACTTCAGAACTTTGGTGGGATCAAAATAAACAACAATTTTATACAGATTCGGTAGTAAGAATAACAGGTAAAGATAAACGCATCAGGGGAGGAAAAGGCTTAGTGGCTTCCCAGGATTTAAATGAAATACTTATAAAATTTCCAACCGGTACATTGCTGATGAGTAGTGACGCCTTGCCCCAATAATTCAAAATCTTATGAATTCAAGATTCAGGATTTCAAGAGCTAAGATTGTCGATGTGAAACGTCGGAATCTCACGTCTCTCCTTTCACGTCTCTCCAAATGTCAAATCTGTGTGTGGCTTAACCCTGGTAGTATTTAATGCTTTAAAAAATTTTTGGTTGCAGTTATTCCGTTTTCAACTAATATTTTTACCTCCTGTGCTGAAAGCTTTCTGATTCGTGGGCCAATGGCACCATCAGGGAT
>Ga0136621_1000504_pt1 | contig 15504 bp, 14 predicted proteins | sample AntDryUQ445A2306_FD_104673 | JGI IMG/M metagenome (GOLD analysis project Ga0136621, IMG submission 104673) | Polar desert sand microbial communities from Dry Valleys, Antarctica - metaG UQ445A (23.06) | ecosystem: Environmental > Terrestrial > Soil > Desert | place: Antarctica: Dry Valley...
AGCCCCTGCGTCGCGATGCGCCTGCCGCCCGCGTCGAACGAGCTCCCGTGCACGCTCGAGGTCGCCGTTGCTCCGCATGGCAAGCAGACGGCCCAGACAGGCTGAGCTCCACGCCTCGAGCAGGCCCGACGCATCCGCCCCTCTCCTGATCTCGTCCACCCGCTCGACGGCTTCGGAAACCCGGATGGCAGAGAAGATGTAGCAGGCGCAGATCTGGCTCTTGCTCTCCCGAACGCCCCTGACCATCCCCGCCCGCGTGGCATGGGCAACCGCACGCTCCGAAGCCGTGGCGCACTCGGCGGCTCTGCACCCGAACCACGCCTCCCTGGCGACGCTCAGCCAGTAGTGGAAGAGACCCTCGTCGTGTCCGGCAGCCTCGAGGACGGCGCGGGCCCCTCCGAGCCTGAGCGTCCTGTCTGCGGACGCTCCGACTCTGATGAAATCGGCGTCGATGTCGACGATCTCTGCGATCGCCCTGACGAAGGGGTCGGCCGCCGTGAGCGCGGCTCGGATGAGAGCTTGGGCATCTTCCTGGTCACCGACCTCCCAGAGCGCCCAGAACTGGTCGAGCGCGAGTCTGTGCCGGCGCTCGTCATCCGGCGGCAGGACAGCCGCCGCGCGCCGGAGGAGCGACAAGCCGGCGTGGACGTCGCCCCGATCGAGCGCGCCTCGACCTCCCTCGGTCAGATGCTGAGCGGCTCGCGTCGAGAGGTCGGACAGAGCGGGATCTCCTCGGTCGAGCTCAGCGCGATACAGGTGCGCCTGCTCGAGGTGGTACCCGAGAATCTCGTCTCGTTCGATGAGCTCGTGCCCGCCCAGCCACTCGGCGAACCGTTCGTGTAGCTCGGCCCGCGTGGCCTTCGGCAGGGACTCGTAGGCAGCGTCGCGGATGAGCAGATGCCGGAATCTGAACGCGTCGTCGCCCGCGAACGTCGAGCTGTTCGGGCGGATCAGCTCCTTCCGCACAAGAGTGGACAGATGTGACTCGAGACCCGAGCGCAGCAGCGCCGGGGAGAGCTGCGCGACGGAGCCGCGGTGGAAGACCTCACCTTCGACCGATCCGCGCTCGATCACCACGCGCTCGTCGGTTCCGAGCTGGTCGAGCCGCGCCTGCAGCAGGGCGTGAATCGTCGGCGGAATGACGATGTCTCCGTCTCCCCCGCCCTCCCGCATCATGGCGAGCATCTCCTCGACGAAGAGCGGGTTGCCCTCGGAGGCGCCTGCGATCCGATCCCGCATCTGCTCGTCGAGGGCAACGCCTCCGAGCAAGTTCTCGATCAACACCTCGCAGTCGTCCCCGCTGAGCGGCTCGAGCAAAATGGAGGACGCGTTCATCTTTCCGCCTCCCCACCCGGGTCGCAAATCGAGGAGCTCGGTGCGCGCGACGCAAAGGAGAAAGATCGGCGCGTCTCGGGAGAAGTCGGCGACGTGCTCGACGAGGTCGAGAAAGGTCGGCTCGGCCCACTGGATGTCGTCGAGGACGACGATCTGGGGACGTTCGGCCGCGCGGCTCTCGAGCAGGCGCCGAAACGCAAGCTGTGTCTCCTGCGGCGAGGTGCCAATGACGACTTCCGGGTCGATCTCGAGCCGGACGAGAATCTCGATGAGCGGCCAATACGTGATCCCTTCTCCGTAGTGGAGGCAGCGGCCGCCGAGGATGTCCGCGTCAGCGGAGCCGTCGTCCAGAAAGTCCGCGACGAGACGCGACTTGCCGATTCCGGCGGGACCGAGGAGCGTGAACAGCCGACACGTTCGCTCGGCGACGGCGTCCTCGAAGTCGCGACGTAGTCGTTCGCGCTCCCGAGCCCGGCCCACGAGCGGCGCCTCAGGGTGGCGTGTAAGCGCCTCGGCGTCGGCGAGCACCTCGAGCAGGCGGAATGCCACGACACGCTCGGACTTCCCCTTGAGCGTGAGCGCCTCGACGGGCTCGACCCGGACGGCATCGCGTACGAGCGCTCGGGTCTCGCCGCCGATGAGCACTTCTCCGGCGGGCGCAGCCTGCTCGAGGCGAGCTGCCACGTTGACGGCGTCGCCCGTGACGAGCGTCTCCCCCGCCCCGCCGACGACGACCTCGCCCGAGTTGACGCCGATCCGCGCCTCGAGGCCGTGCCCGGCGACGGCTGTTTGCATCTCGGCAGCAGCTCGTACGGCGCGAAGCGCGTCGTCCTCGTGCGAGACCGGGATTCCGAAGACCGCCATGACAGCGTCGCCGACGAACTTCTCGACGGTCCCGCCGTGGCGCTCGATGGTCTGGCGAAGATCCTCGAAGTAGCGGCGCATGCGCGTCCGCAGGGCTTCCGGGTCGGTCGACTCGCCGAGCGCGGTCGAGCCGACGAGATCACAGAAGAGGATCGTCACCACCTTGCGCGACTCACGCGCCGGCTCGATCGCAATCAGAGCCGTGCCGCAGGCGCTACAGAAGCGCGCGTCGTCGGCGTTCTCGCGCCCGCAACTCGCGCATGCCACCATGGGCGGAGTCTAAGAGGGCTCGCCCGGAATCGGGTCCGAGCTTGATGGCAAACGAACGACTTCACACCCCGACCCATCCGATGCCGGGCTCCCCATAAAGGGGTCTGCTCTTCGCGCGACCGGAATCCGCGCGAGCGGATTCCGGTCTTAGCGCACTACCGCCTGGAGCTCGGCGAGCTCGATATCCGGCGCGAGCGTCGTCGCGAGCTGGGGATCGAAGCGGCCGGCGCCGACCGCCCGCACCGACGCCGCGCCCGCGGCCACAGCGAGCCGAATCGCGTAGTCCGAGGATCGCTCCTCGACGAGCGCGGCGAGAAGCTGGGCGAGGAGAACGTCGCCCGACCCCACTCCTGAGAGCGGCTCGACGCGTGGCGCGAAAGCGCGCATCCGCTGTGACTTTCGTCCTATGCGGAGCAGCGCGAAGCAGCCGTTCTCCAGGGTGATGACGACGTTGCGAGCGCCCATCTCCGCGATCGCGTCCAGCGCCATCAAGAAGTCGTCGTCATCCTCGAGCTCCTGGCCGACGAGCTGCTCGGCCTCGCCCTGGTTCGGGGAGACGAGGAATGGCCCCGCCTGGACGCCCAGATGCAGCGCCTCGCCTTCGCTGTCCAGGAGAACCCGCACGTCACGGCGCACGAGATCGCGGATGGCCTCTGCATAGAACTCCGTCGGAACCTTGCGGGGAAGCGAGCCGGCGAGCACGACGAAGGCGGCGCCGCGGGAGAGGTAGCGGAGCTTCTCCATCAACATGTCGAGCTCGGTCGACGTGACTTCCGGGCCCCATTCGTTGATCTCCGTGTACGTGCCTGAGGTCGGATCGACCACTGCCGTCGAGGTGCGCGACTCCCCCGCGATGCGGACGAAGTCGTTGAGAATGGCCTCCGAGGTCAGCTCCTCCACGATCCTCGTACCGGTGCGTCCCCCGGCCAGGCCCGTTGCTACGACAGGCACGTCAAGGAGCTTTAGCGCCCGCGCGACGTTGAGCCCCTTGCCGCCCGCGAGCGTCAGGACGTCGCTCGAGCGATGGCGGTAGCCGATCTGGAACACGGGCACGGTGAGCGTCCGGTCGAGCGCAGCGTTGGCGGTGACGGTGACGATCACGTGACGAGCTCCCACATGTTCTCGGCGGTCCGTTCGGCGAGCCAGGCGGCTTTGCCCAGGTTGCCCGGCTCCGCAACCGACTCTGCAGCGATCAGGTTCGACGATGCCACCAGACGATCACCCTCCCAGACCTCGACCCGTCCCAGCCGCTCGCCCTCTCGCACCGGCAGCGCGACCATCGTCGGCACGTAGGTGCGCTCGAGCAGCTGCACTCCTTCTCTCACGGTACGCACAAGCGTGCTCGAAGCAACAAGCTCGACGCGCGTTTGCCCATATTCGGTGTCGGCATCTCCGTACACCCGGCTCGCGTCGATCACTGCCACCCGCTGATAGCGGTCGAGCCCGAACTCGAGCAGGGTGCGCAGCGCGTCGTTTCGTCCTTCGCGGGTATCGACGCCGAGGACCGTTCCGTAGACGGTCGCGCCACTCCTCGACGCGGCCGCGGCTTCCGACCAGCCCGCATTCTGCGTGTGGCCCGTCTTCCCGCCGAGGAGCGGAGGCCAGCTGCCCAAGAGATCGTCGGTTGTCCGGAACTCCTGCCCGCCCGAGAGCGAGAGCGACGACTGTTCGAGCACAGCGCGGATCGAGGGTACTTCGAGCGCGTAGCGGACGAGAAGCGTCGCGTCCCGCGCGCTCGACACATGGCCGGCCTCGTCGAGACCGTGCGGATTCACGAAAGTGGTGTCGACCAGGCCGATCTCTCGCGCCTTCGCGTTCATCAGGGAGACGAACCGGGCAGTCGAGCCGTTGCCGACATGCAGCGCAAGCGCCGTGGCCGCGTCGTTGGCGCTCGGGATGAGCAGGGCGCGAACGAGCTCGCGAACGCTCAGCTCGTCTCCCGCGCGCAGGTAGACCGTCGATCCGCCCACGCTGGCGGCCTGCGAGCTGACCTGAACGAGCTCGGATGGCCGCGCCTCCTCCGCCGCGACGATCGCGGTCATCAGCTTGGTGATGCTGGCGATAGCGCGCGAGCGTCTGGAGCTCTCCTGCGCGAGAACGGCGCCGTCCTCGCCGACGAGATACCAGGCCTCTGCGGGGAGCGTCGGAGGCTCCGCAGGCTCGGTCGAGGCTTGAACCGGCATCGCCAGGACGGCAAGGGCGACGACGCCGAGCAGGATGCTGCGCATCACCGGCGCGGAACTCTAGTGGAAGTGCCGTTGGGGTCAGGCTGAAGCCTGACCCCGTCTCTCACCAACGGCCCGTCGGGGGCCTAGGTTTCAGCCTGTCCCCGTCTCTCACCGTCGCCGTCGGCCCGCAGGGGCCAGGCTTCAGCCTGTCCCCTGCTCTCACCAACCCGATGCCGCCCACACCTGCGTCGACAGCCGCTCCGCAGCGCCCGCAGCCGCGACACGCCAGTCCTCCTCCGTATCTCGGAAAGCGAAGATCACCGACCGGGAAGCCGTCACGAGCGCGCTCGCGGGCCCGCTCGTGAACGCGCGTGCGACGTCGGCCGGAGTGGCGCCCTGCGCCCCGACACCGGGCAGGAGGATCGGCGTCTGCGGCATCAGCCGTCGTGCCTCCGACACGGCGCGCGGCAAGGTCGCGCCGACGACGGCGCCGACGCTCGACATGCCCCCCTCGCCGACGAGCGGCTGTCCCCACTCGTGCACGAGTGTCGCCAGGTGCTGCCACAGTGGCCGACCGTCGGAGAGCATCGCGTCCTGCACGTCCGCGGCTCCCGCATTCGACGTGCGTACGAGGAAGAAGACTCCTGAGCCGTGCCTCCTGCAGGCGGCGAGGAAGGGCTCGACCGCGTCGAGGCCGAGATAGGGGCTCGCAGTAATCGCGTCGGCCAGCGGGATACCTTCCTCGTTCGGCTCGAGATACGCGGCGACGTACGCGCGCGAGGTCGAGCCCACGTCCCCGCGCTTGGCGTCCAGGATCACGAGCAGGCCGATCGACCGGACATAGGCGCAGACCTCCTCGAGCGCGCGTATCCCGTCCGAGCCGAGAGCTTCGAAGAATGCCGCCTGCGGCTTGACCGCGACGACATACGGGCCCACGGCATCGACGATTCCCTTGCAGAAACGCGCCACCGCGCTCGCCGCTGCCGCGCGACCGAGCACCGCCTCCCCGCGGAGCTCCATCGGAAGGACGTCGAGGCGCGGGTCGAGGCCCACCACCAGTTGGCTGCGCTTGCGCTCGACTGCCTGCGCGAGGCGGTCGGGGAAGGCTGGGAGGTCCATGCCTCAAGGCTACGCACCTCATCGGGCTTTGGGTCCCTCACGCAGCAAGGATTTGGGTCGCATCCAGCGAGACGATGCGGAGCTCGGGTCCCGGCCGTCGCATGAAGCCTGCCACAAGCAGGAGCCGGTCCGCGTCTTCAGGCGCGAACGACGGCTCGACGAGTGCCGCCTCCGCGATGCCGGCCTCCACCTCGATTCGCCCCGCTCCGCCGGTCGGAACCGTCCTTACCGCTGCCAACTTGCCGCCCGCGACGAAGAACGCCCGCTTGAAGCCGGGCTCCTGCGCCGGCGCCAGTACACAGGCGTTCACGTTACGAAGCCGGTCGAGCTCTGCGAAACGTGCAACCGCGTCCTCGAGCGCTTTCAGGCGGTCGCGCACGCGCGCCGCGTCCTCGAAGCGGAGATCGCGCGCGAGCCGCCGAAGCTTGGCGTGGAGCGCAGGCACGGCGTCAGCCGGATCGTCGCCCTCGAACCCGTCGAGCGCGCGCACGACGAGTCGGGCCCGGTTCCGGCTCGTGATCGGCCCGTGCGGGCCCGGCTCCGCGCCGACGACCCACCGGTCTCCGCGCTGCGAGAGGTACACGTACCGCTCCGGCCGCCCGCCTCGCGCATTCGCGGGCGGTCGAAGCTCTGTGATGAGGCGGAGCTCCTCGAGAGCGGCTTCGAGCTCGGAGCCGAGCTGCCTCCACTCCACGCACTCGAGCGCGCCGAGCGCGGCCTCCACCGTGGGCCGCTGCCGCGAGCCCGAGAAGTAGGAGCGGAGGCGCGCACGCAGGTCGCGTGCCTTGCCGACGTAGAGAACCGTTTCGTTGCGATCGCGGAAGAGATAGACGCCGGGGCCAGTGGGGGCTCCGGCGATCAGCGCGCGCTTCCCGTGCAGCTTGCGCGCTCTCGGCGCCGCGAGCTCGAGAACGTCCGTGACCGTCCGCGCGCCGCGCTCCTGCGCGAGGCCGAGCAGCGAGACGAGGATCTCCGCGGTCGCGAGCGCATCAGGCAGCGCCCGGTGGCATGGGCTGGTCGACGTTCCGAAGAAATGCGCGAGCGATGCGAGCGAGAATCGCTCGCTCCTGCGCTGGAGAAGCCGCCGCGCGAGCCAAACCGTGTCGACGACCGGCGTCGCGACGCGCCGGCCGGTGAGCCGCTCGACCTCGCGCTCGAGAAACGACATGTCGAAGCGCGCGTTGTGCGCGGTGAGGGGAGCGTCTCGCGCGAAGCCGAGGAAGCGGCGGACGGCGAGCTCCGAGCGAGGCGCTCGCCTCAGATCCGCGTCGCGGATCCCGGTGAGAGAGGCGATGTAGGTCGGGAGCGCGGAGCAGGGATTGACCAGCGTCTCGAAGGTGTCCTCGATGGCGAGCGCTCGCACCCGGACTGCTCCGATCTCACACATGCGGTTGCGAATCGCGGAGAGCCCGGTCGTCTCGAGATCGAAGACGACGAACTCGGCGTCCTCGATCAGGATGTTGGCGTGCGGCTGGTGCACGAGCCCGACCCGTGCGCCGAGCCAAGCGAGCCGAGCATCACGGGCGACGACGTCGTCGAGCAATGAGCGGGCGAGCGCTGCAGGCGCCCGCTCGAGCGCGAAAAGGACGCGGGCAGCATCCTCGGGGGCAACAGGCCCACGCCGAGCCTGCACGAGCTCGACGAGGCGGTCCGCAGCGTCGAACGTGAGCTGCATACATTGAGACTATCGAACATATGTTCGTATCTCAAGGGCCGGTACCTGGCGTCGTGTTGGCCCGAACGCAGAGGGGCCGCCTCTCGGCGGCCCCTCCGAAACCCTGCGAATGAAGCCCGCGCCTAGCCGCTCTTGACCGCGGTCTTGAGGGCGCTGCCGGCCGAGAACTTCGGCACGGTCGTCGCTTGGATCTGCACGCGCTCGCCTGTGCGCGGATTGACACCCATGCGCGCGGCTCGCGCCGAGGTCGAGAACTTGCCGAAGCCCGTGAAGGTGACCGCGTCACCCTTCTTGAGCGCCGAGGTGATCGTTTCGAGCACGGCGTCTACCGCAGCGCCGGCGTCACGCTTGGACATGCCGGCCTTGTCGGCTACGGCATCCACGAAATCCTGCTTGGTCACTGTCCCTCCTCCTATGTCGGAATCTGGGTCTGTCGGGGACTGGGGGACCCTAACAGCCCTTCTGATTTGGCTCAACCATCGCTTTTGCGGCGGTTTTTCGCAGTTCCAGGAGCTCTTCCGCGCGAAAAAGGGCTCGGAGGCGCACGCCGAGGCGCGCGAGAGCGTCCGAGCCGCCCTCCTCCCGGTCGACGACACACACGGCTTTCCGGACCTCGAGGCCCTCGTCTCGAAGGGCCGAAACGGACTCCGCGAGCGCGCCGCCTGTCGTGACGACGTCCTCGAGGAGGCACACCAGCTCGCCCCGTTCGAAGGGGCCTTCGATCCGATTTGCCGTCCCGTACTCCTTGGCTTCACCGCGCACGATGATGAAGGGCAGACCGGACGTCATCGATGCCGAAGCTGCCAACGCGACCGCGCCGAGAGCCGGGCCGGCAAGCCGAACCGCATTCGGCTCGAACTCCGAGACGGCGTCGGCCAGGCTCTCTCCCAAGGCGCGCAGGATCTCCGGCTCCGTCTCGAAGCGGTACTTGTCGAGGTACCAAGACGAACGCTTGCCGGAGCGGAGGACGAAGTCGCCCTCGAGCAGCGCGCGCTCGGCAATCATTCGCCCGAGCGTGATGTCCCTCACGACCGCCGGACGGCCCCGCGGACGGCCGCGGGGCCGAGCGCTGAGCGAGCGATTGCAGCCAACCGCTCGAACTCGGCCGAGCCCGGCTCGAGCACGATCGCCGAGCCGTCGGAGAACGACAAGCTCGCGCGCTCGTGCGGCTCGCGAGATCGGATCAGGTAGCGCCAGCCCCAGACGATGAGACCGGCAAGAACGGCCAGGCGAACGAACGTCGTCACCCGTCTTCACCGTCCTTCGCCTTGCGCGTTGTGCGTCGCCGCTTGGGTTTCTCCTCGTCGATCCCCGCGAGACAGGTGCGCAGGTCGTAGACGACCAGGCCAGACGTGGGATTCGGCCCCGTCGTCGCCGCGATCGTGCGGCCGCCTTCACGGAGGATAAAAAGCCCGCCTTCGCCCAGCTCCACCTCCGCGCGCGCCACCTCGCCCGCCGAGGCGTGAAGCTCCCCGGCAGCAGCCAGCAGGTCGACAGCCGACCCGGCCAAGGCATCGCTCTCGTCACCCGTTGACGCGAGCACGGAGCCCTTCGCGTCCAGCACGACCGCCCGCACGACCTGGGACGAGAGCTCGGCGAGCTCAGCCAGCGCTTGGGTCGCGTCCATCGGACGACGCTATCGCAGGAGCGACGCGAGCGCACGCGCAGCATGTGCGCGATGGGAGTGCTCGGCTTTCCACGGATCGCCCAGCATCGCCACGGTGAGCGACTCGGCTCGCGGAACGAAGATGGGGTCGTAGCCGAATCCCTTGGTCCCGCTCGGCTCGTGGACGATCCTCCCCTCGAGCGTTCCTGACGCCCGCAACTCGGCACCGTTCCGGTCGAGGGCCACGACCTCGCATACGTAGCGCGCTCCACGCTCCTCGACTCCCTCGAGCTCGGCGAGCAGTTGAGCAACCGGCTCGGTCGCCCAACGAGCAGACTCGATCCCGGGTCGTCCCGCAAGCGCATTCACCTCAATGCCTGCGTCCTCGCCCGCAACCCACGCCTCGTCCGATACGGAGCTCCGCCCGTGCCGAGCCTTGATCCTCGCGTTCTCGACGAAGGTCGCGCCGTCCTCGACCGGTTCGTCCGGTCCTCCGAGCGCAACGATCTCCCAGTCCGGGAGCGCATCCCGCCACTCGCGCAGCTTGTGCTTGTTCCGCGACGCGAGAATGAGCCTCATCGTTCGAAGGCGAGGCAAGCCTCTCCCCTACGAACCGTCATGCGCGAGGAGCTGCGGCGGCCTCCAGCTGGGCCGACGTCAACTTCTCTATACCGCTCGCAGCGAGGTCGAGGAGCTGATCGAGGAGCTCGCGCGAGAAGGGGTCCCGCTCGGCCGTCGCCTGCACCTCGACCAGGGCGCCCTCGCCCGTCATCACGACGTTCATGTCCGTCTCGGCCGAGGAGTCCTCCGGGTAGTCGAGATCGAGGACCGCTTCCCCGTCCATGATCCCCACAGACACGGCGGCGACCGAGCCGCGGAGCGCCTTCGAGAGCCCGAAGTGGTCGAGCGCACGGCGAGCTGCGATCCAGACTCCGGTGATCGAAGCGCAGCGCGTCCCGCCGTCCGCCTGCAAGACGTCGCAGTCGAGCCAGAGCGTGCGCTCGCCGAGCGCCTCGAAGTCGCAGACGGAGCGGAGGGCACGGCCGATCAAGCGTTGGATCTCGACCGTGCGTCCGTCGGCGCGGCCGCGCGAGACCGCCCGTTGCGTCCGCTCGCCGGTCGACGCGGGAAGCATCGAATACTCAGCGGTCATCCAGCCGCGCCCGCTGCGGGCGAGCCAGCGCGGCACGCCCTCCTCGACGGTCGCCGTGCAGAGCACCAGCGTCTTCCCTTGCCCATACAAGACTGCGCCGTGCGGCTGCTCGAGGAAGTCCGTCTTGATCTCCAGCGGGCGAAGCTCCCCCGCCTTCCGGCCATCGGCTCTCATGCGGCTGCTGCTTCCAGCGTCGCCACTTCGACGTGCTCGGCCGCGACGATCGGGAGCTGGAGAAAGCGTCTCCCCATCTCTTTGAAGAGCGCCGGGTCGCCCGTGGTCAGAAAGCGGTAAGCGCCCTCCCGCGAGCCGTCGTTCTCGATCCCTTTGCGAGCGAGCATCTCGGCCACCTCGCGAGCGGTCTCGTCCGCGGAGAAGACGAGCGTCACTCCCCGCCCGAACACGCGCTGGAAGATGGGCCGGATCAGCGGGTAGTGGGTGCAGCCGAGGATCACGGTGTCCACGCCCGCATCCTCGAGCGGAGTCGCGTACTCGCGGACCGCGCTCGTCGTGTCCTCGCCGAACGGGTCCGACCCCTCGATCAGCGGGACGAGCCGCGGGCAGGGGATCGACACGAGCGCGGCGCCCGCGTCGAGCGCTCCCACGAGCTCGGCGTAGCGGCCGCTCGCGACGGTCGCCTCCGTGGCCAAGAGGCCGATGCGACGGTTGCGCGTCGCCAGCACGGCGGCATGCGCCTCCGGCGCGAGCACGCCGACGATCGGCACCGAGAGACTGCGCTGGAGGTCGGGCAGCGCGGCGGCGGTGGCGGAGTTGCAGGCCGCGACGATGAGCTTCACGCCCTGCCCTTCGAGATAGCCGGCGATCTCCCGGGCGAAGCGGCGGATCTCCGCGAGCGGCCGCGGCCCGTACGGAAGCCTGGCACCGTCTCCCAGGTAGACGAAGTCCTCATGCGGGAGGGTGACCAGGCACTCGTGTAGGACGGTCAGGCCGCCCATGCCCGAGTCGAAGACGCCGATCGGCCGCTCGTCCATCCGCGGGATACTACGACGGCGGTCGGGGGCTGAGGCCTCGTCCCGTAGGGGCAGGGCATGCCCTGCCCCTACGACCACGGACCCGCTTCACATTCCTCATCTACCCTTTCTGGATGCTGCCGTGGTGAAGACCTGGACTCTGGGTCTGGCCGCTGTTCTCGTGCTCTTCGTCGGCGATGCGGCCGGATCCACCCTCGCGAAACAGGACGTGTCGATCCCCATGGACGACGGCGTGTCCATCTCGGCGACGCTGTACGTGCCGGACGGCGCCGCGCCCGCCGGTGGCTGGCCCGCGCTCGTGTTCCTGCACGGGCTCGCCGGAAACAAGGAGCAGATGAACGCGCTCGTGGAGGCCTACGGCTTCGTCGGACAGAGCTACGTCGTGCTCACCTTCGACGCGCGCGGCCATGGCCAGTCGGGAGGGCTCGTCTCGATCGACGGGCCCCGCGAGATCGCAGACACGCGAGCCGTTCACGCCTGGCTCGCGGCCCGATCCGACGTCGCCGACGCGAAGATCGGCGCGTGGGGCATCTCGTACGGCGGAGGCGCGGTCTTCAACTCGCTGGTCGCCGGCGTTCCCTGGGGAGCCGTCGTCACCGTCGAGACGTGGACCGACCTCTACTCGGCGCTCTTGCCGCAAGGGCTCGTGAAGTCCGGCCTCGTCGCCGGGCTCGCAGGCTCGATTCCCGAGACGAAGCGCGACCCGTCACTAGCGCCGATTCAAGCAGCAGCCTTCGCCGGGAACGCTGCGGTCGTGAAGCCCTGGGCGGCGGAGCGCTCGAGCCTCTCGAAGCTCGGCTCGGTCACGACGCCCGTCTTCATGGCGCAGGGGCGCCGCGACTTCCTGTTCGGCATCGACCAGGCGGCCCTCGCGTTCAAGCGCCTCCGTGGGCCGAAGGTGCTCTACCTCGGCCTCCACGGCCATGCGCCCTCGACCTTCCCGGCCGCTGACACCGGCTATTTGCTGAGCCAGGTACGAGCGTTCTACGACTGCTATCTCGGCCCGAGCGCATGCTCTCGGGCACCTACCGCGTTCGCGCTGGCGCCTGAGGGATTCACCGGCGGACAACTGCCGTTCAAGACCTCGCAACCGGGGACGACGTCGAGCACCGTCGCGTTCCCAGGCGTCACGACCTTCGCCCGCACCGGGAAGGTCGCTCGCACGTCGGCCCGTCGCGGGAAGGCGGTGGAGATCTACGGCTCTCCCACGGTGAAGGCCACGATCGCGGCAAGCGGCGGCTGGTCTCGCCTCGTCGCAGTGCTGACCGCACGCACGCCGCAGGGGAAGGAGATCGTCGTCAGCGCCGGCGGCGTTCCGACCAAGAACGGCGTCCAGACGGTCACGATCAAGCTGGCGAGCCAGGCGACGTTCGTCCCCCGCGGGTCGCGGCTGACGCTGACCCTCGGATCGTCTTCGCTCGCGCAGTCCCCGTCGAACCTCCTCTATCTCGATCTGCCAATGGCTCCGAGCGCACGCGTCAGGGTCGGAAACGCCGTCCTGACGATTCCCAGCCTGCGAAACCAGGTCACGAGATGAGCTGGCGCCTCGTGGCCGCGGCTCTCGTGGCGCTCGTCGTCGCGGCGGGGGCGGGAGCTCACCCGACCCAGGACCCCGGCGTCACGCCGGCCACCGTTCTCCTCGGCGGAACGGTCCCGCTCACCGGCGAGGCAGCCGCGTTCGGCTCCGTGGGCGCCGGCGCCGAGGCCTACTTCGACTACGTGAACGAGACCACCCGCGTGCACGGACGCAGGATCTCATACAGGTTCTACGACGACGCGTACAACCCGGCGCAGACGGTGCAGCTTACCCGCAAGCTCGTCGAGGAGGACCAGGTGTTCGCCATCTTCAACACGGTCGGAACCTCGAACAGCCTGGCGATTCGCGAGTACTTGAACGTCCGCAAGGTGCCTCAGCTCTTCGCCGCGGACGGCTCGCAGGCTATCGGGAGCGGGTCAGCTCGCTACCCATGGACGATGGGCTTCCTGATGAGCTACCGAGGCGAGGGCGACGTCTACGGCAGGAACATCGCGCAGACACGCCCGCGCGCGCGCATCGCAGTTCTCTACGAGAACACCGAGCTCGGCCGGGACATGCTCACCGGCCTGACGCGGGCGGTCGCCGGCAAGGGCCCGAAGATCGTCGCGAAGGAGTCGTACGAGTTCACGGGCTCCGACGTCACCGGCCAGATCGCCAAGCTGAAGACGTCGCGCGCCGACACGCTGATGATCTTCGCCACACCGAGGTTCTTCATCCAGGCGGTCGTCTCGGCGCACAAGCTCGCTTGGAAGCCGAGCCTCTACATCGCCTCGGTCTCGATCGAGCCGGGGATCATGGCCATCGCCCGCGTCAATGCCCCCGAGCTCACGAAGGGCGCGCTCTCGATCGCGTTCGTGAAGAACCCGAACGACCCGGTCTGGAAGAAGGACAAGACGGTCGCGCTCTACCGCAAGATCATGCGCCAGTACAACCCGTCAGGACGCGTGACCGACGTCTACAACTGGTACGGGATGACCGTCGCCTGGACGATGGTCGAGACGATGCGCAAAGCAGGCCCGAACCTCACCCGAGCGGGCCTCCTGTGCGCTGCGCAAAGCCTGAACCTGCCGCGTAACCCGTTCCTGCTCCCGGGCATCCGGTTGCAGACCTCCCGCACCGACTACCGCCCCATGGAGCACGTCTACCTCTATCGCTACGACAACAAGCAGTGGGTCAAGGCGAGCGGGCTCTTGCGGGCACGGGGCTAGAGGGCCTGTCCGGAAAGTGGCTAAGAGCACAGATACCAACCTTGAAACAGAGGAGGAAACGCATGAAACGACGCATCTGGACGGTCGCGCTCGCGGTCGCGTCCGTCGCCGCGCTCGTCGCCGTTCCGTCGGCAGTCGCGGCGTACACCACGGCGAAGCTCGAGGTACGGCAGTCGGGAACCACAGCGACGATCAAGGCGACGCTCGACCCGAACGACGACCCCACCGCGAGCGTCCGCATCTTCGTCCCGACGGGAACCCAGTTGACCACGACGCAGGCGCCGGGCACGTCACTCGGCCCGGTACGGGCGATCGTCAAGGCGCTCGATCTCGCCGGCGCCGATCTCCCGCTCGAAGGCAACCTGATCGTCGCGGCGCCCGGCCAGATCACACCGGCCACGCAGGCCGCGTGTCTCGGGACGGTCGCGCCGCTCGCGTCTTGGGTCATGGTGCTGAGCGCAGCCGGACAGACGTTGCCGGTTCCCGCGTACCTGGTTGCAACGGCAGGCGCGCAGGCCGCGCTCGGCCCTGCGTACATCCAGGTCTGCCTCCCGCCGCCGGATGTGCCCGTCGGAGTCCCGGAACGAGCGACCTTCGGCGCGAAGCTGTACAGCGCCGAGCTCACTATCGCCGGAGTGTTCAGCCAGTCCGCAGGCGCATGGGTCGCGTTCTGGACGCCGTACCGGCCCGCTCTTGGGCAGGTCAACGCTGCAGCCACGGTCGCGTCACCCGCCGCGGTCTCCGCCGGCGCAATCACGGTGGCTGCGAAGAAGTCCGGCAGGGCCGGAGTGGGCGCTGTCGTGAGCGGCCGCGTGACCCAAGGAGGTCAGGCACGCGCTGGAGCGACCGTCGCGATCTTTGGCGGCACAAAGGCGAACCGCCTGAAGCGCCTCGGGAGCGTGCGCTCCTCGGCCAGTGGAGCGTTCACGTTCCGCGCGAAGACCGGAGTGTTCTTCCGCGCGAACGTCTCCGCAGCCGCCGGCGCGGCCCCCGCGCTCTGCTCGGCGATCGGGGCGTCCATCGCGCCTGTGCCGTGCGTGAACCCGACGACGAACGGGTTCACGGCGCAGAGCCGGGTCATCCGTAAGAGGTAGCAACGCCAGGTGCCTGTCACCGGGACATCCCGGTGACAGGCACCTGCTTATCCTCGAGCCCATGGCTGCGACCGTTCGCCTCGGCACCTGCAGCTTCGCGGACGAGGGCCTGCTGAAGCACTGGTACCCGCGAGGCGTCTCGACGCCGAAGGCGCGGCTCGCCTATTACGGGGAACGCTTCGACACGGTCGAGGTGGACTCGCCGTACTACTACCTGCCCGATCCGGCGGTGACCGGTCGCTGGGCGCAGCGCACGCCGCCCGAGTTCGTCTTCCACGTGAAGGCGCACGCGTCGATGACCGGCCACGAGCCCACGGCCGATCTCGAGCAGGCATTCGCACACTTCCGAGCCTCGCTCGAGCCGCTCGAGCTCTCCGGAAAGCTGAAAGGCATCCTCCTCCAGTACCACCCGCGCTTCGTGAAGTCAGACGAGGCCAAGAGGGAGCTGTCGCGCGTTCGGGCTCTGCTCGACCCACTCGTCCC
>Ga0136621_1000505_pt1 | contig 15459 bp, 17 predicted proteins | sample AntDryUQ445A2306_FD_104673 | JGI IMG/M metagenome (GOLD analysis project Ga0136621, IMG submission 104673) | Polar desert sand microbial communities from Dry Valleys, Antarctica - metaG UQ445A (23.06) | ecosystem: Environmental > Terrestrial > Soil > Desert | place: Antarctica: Dry Valley...
AGGAAATGGTGAGGGAGCAAGAAAAATCGCTGGAGGGTGCTCAGCCTGCTAAGCACGACTCGGAGACCGCCGTATGATAGGCAAAAAATCCCTGCGTGTAGATTGATAGGGACTTGATCAGATAAGCAGCAAAGGTGCCGAAATTGATCCTGCTGGTGACTTTATGGTGACTCAACAAGTCTTCACGCTTCTCAAGCCTGCTATATATCATTGATTTAGATGGTGCCGGCGAGAGGAATCGAACCTCCGACCTACTGATTACGAATCAGTTGCTCTACCGACTGAGCTACACCGGCTTATGGATGACTTGTTTAAAGGCCTTTTTCGACTCGGCATTAAGAGTTTGTTGCGCTCAATTTGGTCGATCCAAACCAGCAAGCAAGCATAGTCGATGCCCGCAGTAGCCTCAAGGCGGTGACATCTGATCATGAAGGCGGGCACCAGCCCCCTGCTCCGAGCGAGCGGCGCCCACTGCATAGGCCTCCGGTGCGAGTATCGTCGGTCTTTGGAGCATCAAGTCTGCCGCGAGCCGCGCCGAAGCCGGACCCAGTGCCAGCCCGCATCGGAAATGGCCGGTGTTAAAGAACAGCCCGCTAAGTTCGGGATGTTCGCCAACGTAAGGAATGCCCGCGGGTGAGCCGGGGCGCAGGCCGGACCAGTGATATTCAACCGGGTATTTGCGTAATGCCGGCACCCAGGCAGTCGCCTTGGCCAATAGTTCCTCCCGCGCCGCCGCGGTGGTCGACTTGTCGAATTCGCTCTCCTCCAACGTGCTGCCGACCAATACGCGCCCGTCTTTACGGGGAATCAGATAATCGCCGTGACAGAGAACAATTCGTCGCACCATGCCGGGCGGCGCGTTGAGCACGATGATCTGGCCGCGCACCGGCTGGACCGCGACGGGTGCAAAGGCCGGCGGTATCAGCGTGGCGCTCCACGCGCCGGCCGTGATAAGCACCCGCGCCGCGTTTATTGCACCCGATGACGTCTCCACGCCCGTAAGCTCGCCGCCGCGCACGCGAAGACGCAATACCTCCACGCCTTCGCGATAGTCGATACCACGCATGGAGAGACTTGAACGCAAGGCCTTTACCAGTCGCGGGCTGCGAATCTGTGCAATATCGGGCAGCCACAAGCCTTGCTCGAAGGCCGGCGCCAATGCCGGCTCGCACGCATGTATTTCCTGTCGATCCAGGGCCGTAACCAGAAGATCCTGACCGGCCTGCCAGCGCATCGCGTCTGGTCGTTCGTCCGCATCCGGCACCAGCATGCCGCTTTGAATCCATTGCGGATCGATACCGGTTTCAGCCGTCAAGGTTTCGGCAAGTTGCGGATACATACTCTGGCTGACAGCCGCCATGCGGTTGACCGCGGGTGGATACCTCCAAGGATAAAGCGGAGACAAAATACCGCCACTGGCCCAGGATGCCTCACCGCCCAGCCGGCCGCGCTCAAGCAACAGGACGCGCGCGCCGGCTTCGTGCAGATACCGCGCGGTCAGCATGCCCATCAGACCGCCGCCGATAAGAATGCAATCAGTCATAGGAGTTGCGTTGAGAGTGAGGTAGCAGACGCCAACGCATGGTTGGAGCGGGTGATGGGAATCGAACCCACGCCATCAGCTTGGGAAGCTGAGGTTCTACCATTGAACTACACCCGCCGAGCCTTAAGCAGTTCGCTCAAGCAGTTGCGAAACTTACGTCCCTGTAGCGTTAACCCCAGCTCGCACATCCGTGTGAGGGCGCTCTGCTTAAGAAAATGACACATTAGGTGTCATTTCCTTAATTCAGCTTGCCGATTGAAACTACACCCGCGTAATTGCGATTGTAGGGTCTGGTGAATCGAAGTCATAGTCCGGCGCCATGATGTTTAGGTAAAATGTATACTCTTCACACCGCATGACGGGTTTGATATGAACATATTGCTCAACGGCGAGCCCAAAAGTTTACCGGCCGGAACAACTGTCGCGCGCCTCGTCGAGATGCTACAGCTCGGAGAAAAGCGGCTGGCCCTGGAAATTAACGAGGAAATAGTGCCGCGCAGCCGCTTTGACGAGTGTGCGATCCGGGCCAATGACCGCGTTGAAATCGTACATGCTGTCGGTGGTGGCTGAGCACGCCACGACCGCTTACTCCACACATCGAAAGACACGTTTACATGTCCAGCCCGCTCAAAACCTCCAGTCGCCCGCCGGTTGATTTCTTGCGAATCGCCGGACGCGATTTCACTTCGCGTCTGTTAATCGGCACCGGCAAATACAGGAATCTCGCGCAGACCCGATCCGCAATCGAAGCCAGCGGCGCGCAGCTCGTAACTGTGGCCATCAGGCGCACCAACATCGGGCAGCACCCCGGCGAGCCTAACCTGCTGGACATCCTTCCATCCGATCGCTACACCATTTTGCCGAACACGGCGGGCTGTTTTAACGCGCAGGACGCCGTGCGCACCTGCAGGCTGGCGCGCGAACTCCTGGACGGGCACGACCTGGTCAAGCTGGAGGTGCTCGGCGATGAGCAAACGCTTTATCCGCATATCACCGAAACGATTACGGCGGCCGAGATCCTGTTGCAAGACGGCTTCAAGGTTATGGTCTACACCAACGACGATCCGGTGATCGCGCGTCGCCTGGAAGATATGGGCTGCGTGGCGGTAATGCCGCTGGCGGCGCCGATCGGGTCGGGACTCGGCATTCGCAACCCCTACAATATCCTGACGATCATCGAGAACGCCCACGTGCCGATCATTATCGACGCAGGCGTTGGCACAGCCTCGGACGCGGCGATCGCCATGGAGCTCGGTTGCGACGGTGTGCTGATGAACTCGGCGATCGCCACCGCGCGGGATCCGGTGTTGATGGCATCGGCAATGAGCAAGGCGGTCGCGGCCGGTCGCGAGGCTTTTCTTGCCGGCCGCATGCCGCGCAGGCGTTATGCATCGGCATCTTCTCCCATCGAGGGCACATTTTTCTGAAGCGAATGTCGCGCCGGTTGTTGCGTTGATGCCCGAGCTTCGCCGCATCCGCAGTTATGTGCGGCGGGAAGGGCGGCTGACCCCGGCGCAGCGCGAAGTAATCGCGCGTTTGTGGCCGCGCTTCGGGCTCGAATTGGGTTCCGACAGGTTGGATTTTGCGCGGATATTTGGCCGCGAAGCATCGGTCGTTCTGGAAATCGGCTTCGGTAACGGTGAAGCGCTTGCGCAACTCGCCATTAACGCGCCGGAACGCGACTTTATCGGCATCGAAGTGCATCGTCCTGGTGTCGGTCACCTGTTGCGGCTGCTGGAGAGCAGCGAGTTAGCAAACGTGCGCGTCATCCGCGAGGACGCAGCACTCGTGCTGCGGGAACACGTACGAAACACTTCCTTAACCGAGGTGCTGCTATGGTTCTCCGATCCATGGCCCAAGAAGCGTCATCACAAGCGCCGCCTTGTTCAACCCGAGTTTGTTGCGCTACTGCGTCAGCGCATGCGGTCTGGAGGGTGTCTACATTTGGCCACGGATTGGCAGGACTACGCGCAACACATGCTCGCGACGGTCGATGCCGATGGCGGTTTTGTGAATCTTGCGGGTAACGGTCGCTACTCTCCACGCCCTGTCAGCCGACCACCGACGAAGTTCGAACAGCGCGGCTTGCGGCTGGGGCATGAAGTATGGGATCTGGTTTATAGGCGGGTCTAGACATTTTCGGCAATCGAGGATTCACTTATGCGAGATTTGCGCCGATCAGCCGGATTTTAGCTTCGCTTCGGTCTCGGCAGTCATCGGCGCCGTTGCACATTCGGTGAAGATGCGTCTCGTGCAGTGCGCGCATATATTCATGTCCAGATTTTCGAACAGCGATCCCAGCGCCTCATGTTTTGACGTGTAGATCCTGTGCACGTGCCGGCTCGTGCCGCTGCGTTCCAAAGTCGCGCGGGCGCGCATCCTCAAGCCCACCAGAGAAAAGGTGCCGCCGCGTTGCCGGCGGCGATCGCCTTCCCGCGCCAGTAGGTCGCTGCCCGTCATGTCAATCATGTTGATGCCGCTGCCGACCAGCAGTAAATGCCGTTGCTCCGGCGCTGCCGCCGTCAGTTCGCGAAACTTCATTTCCACATAGTCTATAGCGCCGAAAAACAACGCGCCGTCGATACGCAATACCTTGAGCTGCGGACACTCGGACACGGGTTTGCGGTCGATATTTACCAGGCGGCGGCGTGGGTCTTCGGGATTGGGCGCGAGGCTGACGATGTTCGGCTTGCTGGCGCGGTTGAGATACAACACCAGCGACAGCAGTACACCCGCATAGATCGCGAATGCCAGATCGATAAATAAGGTCGCCGCAAAAGTCGTGAGCAAAATGGCCGCTTCCGCGCGATCGGTACGCAGGACGCGGTTTATCTGCCGAAAATCGATCAGATTCCACGCGACCAGCATCAGGATGCCGGCGATGGCGGGCATCGGCAGATAGGCAGCAAGCGGGGCGGCAAGCAACAGAATGAATATCAGGATCAACGCAGCCGCGATTGCCGCCAGGGGTGATCTGGCGCCGGCCTCGAAATTGACCCCCGTGCGCGTGAACGAGCCAGAGGCTGGATAACACGAAAACAGGCTGCCGATCAGATTGGACAAGCCCTGAGCGATGAACTCGCGGTTGCCGTCGATGCGCTGGCCCGAACGCAATGCCACGGCGCGCGCGATCGACGATGCTTCGACCAGTCCGAGTACCGCGATCGCGAGCGCGCTGGGGGCGATTTCGCGCAATTTGGTCAGGCTGATGTCGGGGGGCGACAGAGGCGGTATCTGCGCGGGCAGCGCGCCGACGAGGCGCACTCCATGTGTGGCGCCGTCGAGCGCAACCGAGAGGATCGTGCCCGCCGACAGCGCGATCAGCATGACCGGCCAGCGCGGGCGCCAGACTCTTATGCCAAGCGCCACCAGCAAGGTGGTAAGCGCGATGCCCAAAACATAGAAGTTGGTTGCATCCAACTCGCGGTACCACATCAGCCAGGCATGCACGAACGACTGGTCGGTCGGGATCGCCAGGCCGAACGCGGCCCTGAGCTGGCTGGTGACAATCAGGATCGCGGCGCCGGCCGTGAACCCGACAATCACCGTATGTGATACAAAATTGACCAGTGCGCCCAGGCGCGCCAAACCCAGCATAAGCTGAATGACGCCCGTCATGCAGGCCGCGGTGATCGCAAGCTGGACGAATTTCTCGGAGCCCGGCGCCGCCAGCGGCGACAGGGCCGAAAAGACAACGATGGATATCGCCGTGGTAGGCCCGGAAATCAGGTGCCAGGAAGAGCCGAACAGCGCCGCGACAATGGCCGGCACGATAGCCGTGTAGATTCCATACTCCGGTGGCAACCCGGCCATCAACGCAAACGCGACGCCCTGCGGCAGGACGATAACGGCGCCGGTAAATCCCGCCCAGAGATCGGCGCGACAAGAGTGGCGGTCAAGCGGGGGCCATTCCTTGAGAAACGGCAGGCGGCTTTGCAGTGAAGAGCGGCTCATGCCCGCAGTTTGCCATCAAAGAGATCGTGACTGCGACCATAGGCTTCGCGCAGGGCGCGCTTTGGCAAGGTTTTAAATTTGTTGCATGCTAGGATGCGTGCGAGTAAAGCAGCCGCGGGCTGGCTGCCGGAGGAAATTCATGTCCAAAAAACATCCTATCGTGGCGGTTACGGGTTCATCCGGCGCCGGCACTTCTACCGTCAGGAATGCGTTCGAGCACATTTTCCTGCGCGAAGGGATCAATCCCATCGTTATCGAAGGTGACAGCTTTCACCGTTACGCGCGCGTAGAAATGATGGAGGCCATCAAACGGGCCGAGAAGGATGGGCGCAGTCTCAGTCATTTCGGCGCCGAAGCAAATCTATTCGACCGGCTCGAAGAACTGTTCAGAAACTACGGCAAGAGCGGTACGGGCAAGCGACGGCTCTACCTCCATTCCGAAGAGGAAGCCGCGGTGTATGAAGGGTTGAAACCGGGTGACTTTACGCCGTGGGACGACATTCGACCAAATACCGATTTATTGTTTTACGAAGGCCTGCACGGTGGCTTAAAAACGGACAAGATCGATATCGCCGGCCACGTGGACGTGCTCGTGGGTGTGGTGCCGATACTCAATCTGGAATGGATACAGAAAATTCATCGTGACAAGTTGGTGCGCGGCTATGCGACCGAAGCGGTGGTAGACACGATCATGCGGCGCATGCGCGACTACGTGCAATACATCACGCCGCAATTCTCGTTTGCCGACATCAACTTTCAGCGCGTGCCCACGGTGGACACGTCCAATCCCTTCGTGGCGCGCGAAATCCCCACCGCGGACGAGAGCTTCGTCATCATCCGGTTTCGCGAGCCGCGGAAATTCGGTGTGGATTACCCGTATTTACTGGGGATGCTGAAAGATTCGTTTATGTCACGGCGCAACACCATCGTGGTGCCGGGGGGCAAAATGGGGTTTGCCATGGAAATTATACTGACGCCGATTATTAACGAACTGCTGGCCCATCGCGGCAATTGATGGCAGTTTCGCGAATCTGCCTTATGCGCAAGCGCGCGTCTCGATAAGCCCCGCGTCTCGATTAGCAATTTGCGCCGGCGTTTAGTCTTCGAGCATCCCGACGCAAGGTACGGAATCCAGCAACGACTCGCGACGGCGGTGCGCACGCACACTTGCGGTGCAATCCCGCCCCGCATAGCGTCGCCAAGTCTTGTCGCCGTTCCACGGCTTGCGTCCCGTAACGTTATAAACCCGCCCTTGGCACGCAATCAGAATCGGCAACTCTTCCACACGCCCATCGTAGCGAGCCAGCTCGGATCGATTCAGAATGAGTCCGTAATCGGCGGACACAACCGGGGAGGCGCCTACAACGAATTGTGGCATTTTGTTGACGGGCACTGACATCAATGATGCTGCACTGGCTCTCATCGCTTATCTCCGTTGCATATATTCCACATTTTTTAACTATAGCGCCACAAGCAACATATCTGTAATTATTATTTTCTATCATTTCGATTGTCTTTATCGATATTAGAGAACATTTGCATCCGCAACAGGTTGTCTTTTTCTTCGTAAGTCTTATCAAAGCGAGGCCTCAGCGGACTCTATCCAGCGCTTTACCTCCGCACTAATCCTGTCGGGAGATTTTCCGTATGGTTGGATCGCGGGACCGATGCGGACGGTAATTATCCCTGGGTATTTTAGAAACTGTCGGCGCGGCCAGTAGCGCCCGGCGTTATGCGCCACCGGTATGACCGGCACATTTGCGCTTGCGGCCAGGCGCGCGCCGCCGAGTTTGTAGGCCGGCCGCTCTCCAAACGCAACACGCGTTCCCTGCGGAAATACAACGACCCAGCGGCCTTGAGCGAGGCGGGCACTGCCTTTGTCTATCAGTTGCTGAGATGCCATCTGCCCCGCGCGACGGTTGATCGCGATCGGCGCGATCAGAGCCAGACCCCAGCCGAAAAACGGTATCCACAACAGTTCGCGCTTGATGACCCAAGCCAATGGCGCGAAAAGTTGTTGCAGGGCCAGCGTCTCCCATGTCGACTGATGAGCAGCCATGATGACGCTCGGGCGATTGGGGATGTTTTCCAGTCCTTCGACGCGGTACTTGAGTCGGCAGATGCGGGCGCAAAACCACAGGTTCAGATCGGCCCAATTGGTCAACAATCGATAACGATGGCGAAAAGGCAATGGAACGACAAACAACGCCAGCCCCGCGTATACGACCACCGACAGCACAAACAACATCGAGAAGAGGCCGGAACGAAGGTAAAGTCCCGGCTTGTGCGGCAGCGTATCCCGCGGCACGTCAGTTGGCGCGGACTAAATAATGATCCGCGACTGCGGCAAGATCGTCGAATACCCGCACGCTGGCCGGCACATCACCCATGCTTTCGGTGTGCGCACCGTTGCCGGTTCGCACCAGCACGGTTTCAACCCGAGCGGACGCCGCTGCCTGCAGGTCACGAAGCGAATCGCCCACAGCGAGCGCTTCCGTCAACGTCACACCCGGGAGCCTGGCGATCTGCCACAACAGGCCCGGTTTCGGTTTGCGGCAGTCGCAGTCATCGCTTGGCAAGTGCGGACAATAGAAAATCGCATCGATGCGACCGCCGAGCGAAGCCAGCCGGGCGCGCAGCTTGTTATGTATCGCGTCCAGCGCAGGTGCATCGAAAAGTCCGCGGCCAAGGCCCGACTGGTTACTGGCGATCATCACCCGGTAACCGGCCTGCGTGAATCGTGCGATCGCATCGAGGCTCCCCGGAATCGGGCGCCATTCCCCGGGAGACTTGATGTAGGCGGAACTGTCGTAATTAATGACGCCGTCACGATCCAGAATGATTACGCGCATGCAAAACGTTAGCATAAATGCGTGCCAATGCACGCGCGCCGGCGCTTGGAGCCAGTATGGCTTACTGCAAATACGATAGATCAGCCGTACGCAAAAACAGGCTGCGCAACTGCACAAGCAGTGCCAGCCGGTTATGTCTGAGCGCATTATCCTCGGCCATGACGAGCACCTCATCGAAGAATCGATCGACGGGCTGCTGTAACTCGGCCAGTTTCAGCAGCGCCTGTTGATAGTCGCCGGTCTTGAACAGTGGTGCGGTCTCGTCGTCGAGTGCCTGCATCCGCTGGAAGAGAGTCTGCTCCGCGTTGTCCTGCAACAGGCTCGCATCAACGGCTACCGATTCGAGTGATTCCACTTTTTTCAGAATGTTGGCAATGCGCTTGTTAGCGGCTGCAAGGCTGGCTGCCGCGTCCAGCCCGCGAAATGCCGTGACCGCGCGTACGCGCCGGTCGAAATCGAGCGGGCGTACGGGCCGGCGCACCATCACTGCATTTATACTGTCGAGCGGGATCTTGCGCTCCGCATAATAGGCTTTTAACCGCTCCATGATATATCCGAAGGTCGCGGACACCGCTGGAGTGGCGTTTAGTTTATCGCCCAACGCGGCGGATGCCTGGTGCAGCATCTGCTCCAGATCAAGATAGAGCTTGCGCTCGATCATAATGCGCAGGACGCCAAGCGCCGCGCGGCGCAGCCCGAAAGGATCTTTCTCACCAGACGGTCGATAACCGATGGCTAATATGCCGAGCAACGTATCCACCCGCTCCGCGACCGCGAGCGCCTGACCAACACCACTGCGCGGTAACTCATCGCCAGCGCGCCGCGGCCAGTATTGCTCGTCCAGCGCCAGCGACACCGCCTCGGTCTCGCCATCGCACGCCGCATAGTAGCGACCCATCACCCCTTGCAGGGTGGGGAACTCGAACACCATGTCAGTCAACAGATCACACTTGGACAATTCCGCGGCGCGGCGCGCGTGCGACACATCTACGCCCATCTGGCCGGCGATGAACTCGACCAGCTTTACCACGCGCTCGGTCTTGTCGAACAGACTGCCCAGCCGCTCCTGAAAGCTCATCTTCTTGAGCTGGTCTTTACGGCTCGCAAGACTGCACTTGCGATCCTGTTCCCAGAAGAATGCGGCATCGCTAAAGCGCGGCCGGATCACGCGCTCATTGCCGATGCGCACCTGTTCCGGTTGCATGCTTTCTATATTGCTGACGGCGATAAAATGGGGCAGCAGCCGACCATCATCACGCGACGTGACCGGAAAATATCGCTGGTTATCCTGCATGGTGGTAATAAGGACTTCCGGCGGCAATTCGAGAAAACGCGGTTCGAAACTGCCCGTGAGCGCGCTGGGCCATTCCACCAGTGCAGTGACCTCGTCCAGCAAATCGGCATCGATTCTGGCCGCGCCGCCCAGCTTATGCGCGAGCCCTTCTACCTGCTGACGAATCCGCTCACGGCGCTCGTGGAAATCGGCCACAACCCTGCCTTCGGTTGCAAGCAGCGCGGCGTATGCCGAAGGCCGCTCTATGATTAAAGGCTCGGGGCAGTGGAATCGGTGACCTCGGGTTTCGCGCCCGGTTCTGATTCCCAGAATTTCAGCATCCACCACGTCGTCACCGAACAGCAGGACGATCCAGTGCACCGGACGCACGAATTCCGCGTCGCCCGCGCCCCAGCGCATGCGTCTGGGGATGGGCAGATTTGCGAGCGCCTTACTGACAATGGGGGCGAGCAACTCCGTGGTACGGCTGCCGGGTTTTCGGCGATGAAAAGTGAGCCACGCGCCACGGTCGGTCTCCTGCCGCTGCAAGCTGTCCACTTCTACGCCGCGGGAGCGAGCGAAACCTAAAGCGGCTTTGGTGGGTCGGCCATCGGCATCGAACGCCGCCTTGAGCGCGGGGCCACGCATGACCGCGTCCTGGTCAGGTTGCCGGGCACTGACGTTTTTGATGTGCACAGCCAGGCGGCGCGGCGTTGCGTAGGTATAGATACCGCGATCCATGAATACATCACCTGTGTTACTCGTCGCCCCCGATTCTGGATGTGGCTCGCTGACGCGCCACGGCATTCCGAACTCAACGTTTTCACTCTCCAGCCCCAACTCGATGCCGGCGCGCAGTGCATCGGCAAGCATTGCCAGTGCACGCGGCGGCAACTCCTCGGTGCCGATCTCGATCAGCAGGTCCTGCTCGTCAGCCATCTGCGGCTTGAGTGATACTTTGAAGCAGCGGGAACCCCAACGCCTCGCGCGCGGCAAAATACGCTTGTGCCACCGCCCGCGCCAACCCCCTTACTCTCAATATGTAACGCTGCCGTTCGGCAACTGACAGCGCGTGGCGCGAGTCCAGCAGATTAAACGTGTGTGACGCCTTGAGCGTTTGTTCATACGCGGGCAGCGACAAGCCCGCGGCGATCAGACGCTGCCCTTCACGCTCGCATGTCTCGAACCACGCCGTCAACGCCTCGACATTGGCCTGTTCGAAATTGTAGGTCGATTGCTCCACCTCGTTCTGGTGAAACACATCGCCATAGGTAATGACTCCCTCGGCGCCGACAGTCCACGCAAGATCGTAGACGCTTTCCACTTCCTGCAGATACATGGCGATGCGTTCGAGTCCATACGTTATCTCACCGCTAACGGGCCGGCAGTCCAGCCCGCCGACCTGCTGAAAGTAGGTAAATTGGGTAATTTCCATCCCGTCCAGCCACACTTCCCAGCCCAGTCCCCACGCGCCCAGGGTCGGTGACTCCCAGTTGTCCTCTACAAAACGGATATCGTGTACAAGCGGGTTAATCCCCAGTGCGCGCAGAGAATCCAGATAAAGCGCCTGGATCGCGAGTGGCGACGGCTTCAGGATGACCTGGAACTGGTAGTAATGCTGTAAGCGATTCGGGTTCTGCCCGTAACGCCCATCGGTAGGTCGGCGGGATGGCTGTACGTAGGCGGCACGCCACGGCTCGGGGCCGATGGCGCGCAAAAAAGTCGCGGGATGAAACGTGCCTGCCCCGACCTCCATATCGTAAGGCTGAAGCAGCACACAGGCCTGAGTGGCCCAGTAATTCTGTAAGGTGAGAATCAGGCCCTGGAAGGTTTTCGGATCTTGGGAAGGCACGCGTGCACAATTATTGGAGGTGCCCACAAGTATATCGATGGGTCGGGTATGCCACCAGACCGAGGTGCTGACGGTTGGGAATTAGCAAACGAAGGTAAGACGGGCTACAGCGATTTATCTATTGAGTAAGAGATCAAAAAAAGTATCGACTTCCCTGTCGAAGATTATCCCTGCGAATGCAGAGACTTCCGTGTCAAAAACCTTTTGTGTCCATTCATTCTCGCCGAGAGGCGCAAAAGACGTCCCTGTCAACGCGCTTCCTGCGCCACCGGCCTCCCTTGCCGGCTGAATCCATGTACCCGCGCATTGCATACCAGCCAGCAATCCTTCGCGCCCTGTTCCATTGTTGCGAGATAGCATCCAGCCATTTCGCACACGACCTTTCGCTTTGCCTGCGCTTTTCCAGCGCTTACCAACCCATCCATGAGTTATATTTTTTTTACCGGTTCCTTTTTTGTTGTTTCCTCATCCGTGAGACTCTTGCACGGGAAGCCAATGCAGGGCGCATGCCAGCAGCTCATTTATCGGATTCGCGATGAATAAACGCATTCATATTCAGTGGGTTATATTTAGTTAACGTCGCGCCGGATTTATAAAGCGGACTTTGTCGCCCGAAAACGGGGCCGCTTACCGTCAGAAAAGACAAAAACTGACGTTTATGGGCAACTCCATCGTCGTACTTCAACGCATATTTATCCCTGATAGCCTGGTCAAGCCTGATCGAACCCCCGGCACGAGACCATGCATCAATTGCAACGTGTTCATAACGCAATGGAATTAGACATTGAGTGAAACGAAACATGTGACCGCGTGTGGATTCGTGGCTGCGCCTCGGTTCGTCGCCGCACGCCAACGCTGCATGCTGCCCGGCAAGAAATATGCAGCAGTTCCGCGGGCGCCTTAAGAGGTAAATCACGATGGCCGACTTGATTCTGGAACCCACCAGTACAGCGCAATGGCAATCCTTGGTGCGAGAGGCATCTGCAAACACGTCACGCAAACTCAACGAAGATCTGGAAAGTTATCTGGTTTTCCTGCTGGCGCGAGGTTGCGAGCAGACCGACCTTCTCGAACGCGGTGTCGCACTCGAATATCTGCGTTGCCTTGAGTCGACAGGCGCGGCCCGTAAGGAACGCCTGCGGGAGGTCGGAGACCACTGTCTGTTATTCGCGGGCCTCTTCCCACACCTTGCCCGCAAGCGACTCATAAGCATCAGTTACTTCGTACAATTGGGCTGTAGCGCCTACCGGCTGCTGGCGCAAACCCTTAACCACACGACCGCACGCCTCTATTGTGACCTCTCGTCTACGTTTGTCATGTTGGTGGATATCCTTCACAGCATGCGAGAGCAGCAGGGTGCGCCTTGTCTTTCGCCGATCGAAGCAATGGACTTGTGGCAGGAGACCGGCAGCGAGCATGCGCTGGTGACCTTGCGCAACTACGCAGGCTCGCGCGCGATTGTAACTTCACTGAAAGACGACGCATCGCAATATCACTAACCGTTCGGCGAATCTTCATTGCAGCCGTGCTGAGTATGGTTGCAACCAGTTTCCTGCATAAAGCGAACGCCCAGACCGTGTGACTACGGCTATTATCGACTTAAAGAGCCTGACGACGTGGGCCGCGATCGGGTCGCGTTGCTTTTCTATGGTGCGCGCGCCGCCGAAAGGCACAATCATGGTGCGTATCTGTGACACGGCAGCGACGTTCGATCCATTAACCTCCCCATATCAACTGGTTACCACGTGGCATGGATTCTGCTGGAGCGGGCCATGCTCGCGCACATATTTACATTCGATTCGTCGCCACGCATTCGTTTAAATTAAAGGAGGACTAATGTCCGCTAGTGAAGTAATTAAAATGATCAAGGACAAAGGCGTGAAATACGTCGATTTGCGATTCACCGATACCAAAGGCAAGGAACAGCACGTATCCGTGCCCGCCCGCACGATGGATGAGGATGCGTTTGAAGACGGCAAGATGTTCGATGGATCGAGCATCGCGGGCTGGAAAGGCATCAATGACTCCGACATGATCTTGATGCCAGACGCTGACACGGCATTTATGGATCCGTTCTTTAGCGATCCAACCGTGGTTTTGCGCTGCGACGTCATCGAGCCCAGCACCATGCAGGGCTACGAACGCGACCCGCGCACGGTCGCCAAACGCGCGGAAGAATACATGCGGTCAACCGGCATAGCCGATACCGCCTACTTCGGCCCGGAGCCGGAATTCTTCGTGTTCGACGACGTGCGCTGGTCGGCCTCTATAAACAGAGCGTTCTACGAAATCGACGCCGACGAGTCATCGTGGAACTCGGATAAAATGTTTGACGGCGGCAACCCAGGACATCGGCCGACGGTCAAGGGCGGTTACTTTCCGGTGCCACCGGTCGATTCCCTGCAAGACCTGCGCTCCGCCATGTGTCTGGTGCTCGATGAGATCGGCATCGAGACAGAAGTCCACCATCACGAAGTCGCCACCGCTGGCCAGTGCGAGATCGGGACACGCTTCAATACCCTGGTCAAACGCGCCGACGATATGCAGGCCATGAAGTATGTGATCCAGAACGTGGCGCACAATCACGGCAAAACGGTCACCTTCATGCCAAAGCCGCTGGTGGGCGACAACGGCAGCGGCATGCACGTCCATCAGTCGCTCAGCAAGAACGGCGAAAATCAGTTCGCGGGCGACGAATATGCCGGTCTCTCCGAGCTGGCGCTTTTTTACATCGGCGGCGTCATCAAGCATGCGCGCGCGCTGAATGCCTTCACCAACGCCAGCACCAACAGCTACAAACGCCTGGTGCCGCACTTCGAGGCGCCGACGATGCTGGCATATTCGGCGCGCAATCGCTCCGCGTCCATTCGCATACCGCACGTATCCAGCCCCAAGGCCAGACGCATAGAAGTGCGCTTCCCCGATGCGTCCGGGAATCCTTACTTTATCTTCGCATCTCTCATGCTGGCCGGTCTGGATGGTATCCAGAACAAGATTCACCCTGGCGAGCCGCTGGATAAAAATCTGTACGACCTGCCACCGGAAGAAGGGAAAAAAGTGCCGACGGTTTGCTACGCACTGGATCAGGCACTGACCGCGCTGGACAAGGATCGTGAGTTTCTTACCGCGGGGGGGGTGTTTACCGACGACCTGATCGACGCTTACATCGAACTCAAAATGGAGGATGTGACCCGGCTGCGCATGTCCACGCACCCGATCGAATTTGACATGTACTACAGCGTGTAAAATTCCCGCTTCAAGTGGCGGTCACTAAAGCGGTCCTTAAAAAGGCGGTTTTGTGATCGAAAGTTAAAATTACCGCTTAAGACTTTTGCCCATGGAACCAGTGTACCGTTACACTGGTTCCATGATCGTCGTTGCACTGATTCTGTTGTGCTGGACCGCAACAACTGCTGGGCAGGACATATTCCGCTGGTCGAACGATGATGGCAGCGTTACGTATTCCGACCAAGCGCCGCCCACGCAAACCGAGGCGACGCGCATCACGCCTGAGACTCTTCCGCCGCTACAGATTGTTCCGGCCGTTGAGGGAACCAACGGGGCCAGGCCGACAGCCGGTCTCGATAATGCCAGTCGAGCCAGAACATACGCATCTTTTTCCATACTTAAGCCAAAGGCACGACGCGCGATCCGCGCCAACGATGGTGATCTGGCCGTTGCGGTGGACGTACGGCCCGGACTGCGGATCGCGGCAGGACACACAATCCAGCTATACCTCAATGGCAAATCGGTCGCCCAGGGCACGCAATCCACTTTTCACCTGGCCGCGCTGAATCGCGGTGCGCACCACCTGCGTGCTGAAGTGCTGGACCCGGATGGCAAAGCGCTGATCTCGACTGACACCGTCCATTTTACGTTGCTGCGGCACTCCCGGTTGTTCTAGTCATCGCACCATTTTAGTGCGGTTGCTTCAGCCGGTGCTGTCGGATAGCGAGTCCCATAGCTTATGTCCGCTCTATCCTAC
>Ga0136621_1000506_pt1 | contig 15456 bp, 12 predicted proteins | sample AntDryUQ445A2306_FD_104673 | JGI IMG/M metagenome (GOLD analysis project Ga0136621, IMG submission 104673) | Polar desert sand microbial communities from Dry Valleys, Antarctica - metaG UQ445A (23.06) | ecosystem: Environmental > Terrestrial > Soil > Desert | place: Antarctica: Dry Valley...
GAAGCGGACGCTGCTCGATCTCGTCGACCCGGTGGCGCTTGGGCCGTCGCTCGGCTGGCGGGCCGGCAACATCCGCCAGCCGGGGGTCGTCGCGAAGGTCAACCTCGGCCTGGCGTCGCTGCCGCGGTTCCCGGCCGCGGGCGACGATGCCGCCACGCTCCTTCGTGGCCGGATCCTCCTCGCGCCCGGCATCGATGCGATGGAGCGCGCGTTCGACGCATCGAAGTACGGACGGATCAGCGATGAGCCGATCCTCGAGGCGACGATCCCGTCGCTCGTCGATCCGTCGCTGGTGGACGGTGGTCCGCGCGGCGCCCACGTGATGAGCATCGTCCTCCAGTACGCGCCATACCGGCTGCGCCACGCGTCGTGGGACGACAGCCGCGAGGCACTCGGCGACCTTGCGATCGCGCGCCTCGAGACGGTCGCGCCCGGGATCGGGGGGCTGGTGACCCACCGCCAGGTGCTGACGCCGCTCGACCTCGAGCGCGACTACGGGCTGAGCGGCGGCCACCCGCTCCACGCCGAGCCCGGGCTGGACCAATTCTTCCTGTGGCGGCCGCTGCTCGGCCATGCCCGGTACCGGATGCCGCTCGAGGGCCTCTACCTGTGTGGCTCCGGGGCTCACCCCGGCGGCGGGATCACAGGCGGGCCTGGCCAGAACGCGGCCCGCGAGATCGTCGCGGATCTGGGCAAGCGGCGGCGCTGACCGTACATCGCCGAGCGCGGTCAGCGGCGCTCGCGGTCGAGCTCCTCGCCGGCCTGCTCCTCGAGCGTGGCGGCCGCGGTGTCGCTCGGCTCCGGCGGGCTGGCGGCGGACGCTCGTGCCGCGGCCGACGCATCCGGCGCGTGAAGGTCGAACGACCACGTCCTGAGCCGCTTGAGGAGGCTCCGGCCGGTCAGGTCGAGATGGATCGGCGTGATCGCGATGCGCCGGTTCACGACCGCGTGGAAGTCCGTGCCCGGGACGGCCAGCCCCGACGGCGGCGGACCGCCGATCCAGAAGTAGGGGATGCCCCGCGGATCCACGCGCTCGATCAGCTGGTCCTGGTATACCCGCTTGCCCAGCCGGGTGACCTCGACGCCCTCGCACTCTTCCGGCTCCACGGCGGGAACGTTGACGTTGAGCAATTCACCTCGCGACAGGCCGTGCTCGAGGATGTTGCGGGCCACCAGCAGGGCCGCCTGCCCGGCCAGCACGAAGTCGGGATGCTCGTAGTACTCCTGCGAGATCGCGAAAGCGGGGCAGCCGTTGATGACCGCCTCCATCGCCGCGCTGACCGTGCCCGAGTAGGTGATGTCGTCGCCCAGGTTCGCGCCGTAGTTGATGCCTGACGCGACCAGATCGAAGCCATGCCTGAAATAGCCCAGGAAGGCCAGGCTCACTGCATCGGTGGGGCTGCCGTCGACCGAGTAGCCGATCGACCCGTCGCCCAGGGTCCGCTCGCGGACCCGGAGTGGGCGCATCAGGGTCTTCTGGTGGCCCACCGCGCTCTGGTTAGTGTCGGGCGCGACAACGGTCGTCTCACCGAGCACGTCCATCGCCTGCTTGAGCGCCAGCAGGCCGCGCGACTCGATCCCGTCGTCGTTCGTGATCAGGATGCGCGGCCGGGTCGTCCAGTCGCCGATGGGCCGGGCCATGCGCCGGAGGGCCCGCGGGCCGCCCCTCGCGGCACCGCCGGCCACCGGCTCGCCGCGCTCCAGATCGACGTCGCGGCGCTCGGTTCGGGCACGCTCGCGGGTCATGTCGGGCAGCTCGCGCCGCGGTCCCACGGTCGAGCCTGTCGGCGAGCCGGTGCGCTCGTCGGCTCGCGGAGCGCCGCTCTTGCGATCGGAGCTGCCGTCCTCGGTCATCGGGGTCGGCGCGTCAGCTGACGATGTCGGTGGGACCCGCGGGGTGCGCCGGTCGGGCGACCGCCGGCCCGCCAGTCGCGGACCGCGAGGCCAGGCCGCCAAGCGGGCCGCCGGCGGCAGGCGGGGTCACGGTGGCCTCGGTAACGTCGGCGTCGGCCGCCGGATCGGGCTCGCGGGGAACGCGTACTCGCCGACCCTCCCGTGCTTCGAGTCGCCGTGCGGCGCGTGCCGCCACGGGACCGGTGTCGCGGCTCTGGCCCAGGTAATAGAAGAAGAACGCGGAGAGGATCGCAGCGATCGGGATCCCGAAGATCGCGCCCGCGACGCCCGCGATCTTGAAGCCCACGAGCACCGAGCCGAGGACCGCGATGGGATGGATGCCCACGGCCTCCTCCATCAGCCTCGGCTGCAGGACGTTCATGACGATGAACCAGCCCACGAGCATCGCGATCAGGGCCGGGACGGTCACCTCGGGCAAGACGAACATCGCCACCAGGACCGGTGGCGCCCACGAGACGAACGGCCCGAAGAACGGGATCGCCATCAGCAGCCCGGCCAGCGCAGAGGTGACCGGGAGGTAGGGCAGGCTGAGCATCGCGCTCGTGAGCAGGGCGACGGCCGCGTAGACCACGCCCATCAGGGCCTGGCCGCGCAGGAACCCGCCGAACGACTTGGCGACGCTCGTTTCCAGCAGCCGGGCGTGGTCCTTGAGCCCGGGCGGCACGATCCGGAAGAGGAACGAGAGGATGCGGTCCCGGTCGATGACGATGTAGAGCGACAGGATCAGGATCAGGATCAGGCTGCCCAGCGCGCCGAGGCTGGCCACGGCGACCTGCTGCAACGGACCGGCGAGGTCCTCGGCGTACTGGTTGAGATTGGCCAGGAAGACCTGCGCCTGGGCGGCGAGATCGACCTGGCCGAGCCCGATACCATCGAGCCGGCGCTGCCATGGCGCGACGATCTCCGGCAGGCGGGTCTGCAACGACGGCACGCTCGCCACGAAGTCCCGGATCGAGCTCGAGAGCGCGCCCGCGACGACCACGGCCAGCACGACGAGCGCACCGAGCAGCAGCGCGTACACCACGATCACTGCGCCGATGCGTGGGAGGACGGGCACCAGGCGGGTCAGCCACCCGACAACAGGGCTGAGGATGAACGCCAACAGCCAGGCCAGGAAGAAGATCAGGATGGTGTCGCCGAAGGCGAAGAAGAGGTCGCCGAGGAAGCCCAGGACGATGAACCCCACGGCGACCGTGGCGAGCACGAGGAGCGCGTCGAGCCAGCGTCGCTGCCGATCGCTCATCTCCATCGCCATTCCGCCGGCGCCTCCGTGCTCCGCGTCACTCGCGGCGGGCCAGCCCGCATGGTTCATGGTATGCCCAGCGCTCGCCGGCCGCGCCCGACCCACGGACCGCGGCCGCGTCCTGGCCATCCATGCGCCCGGGGACTCGTATCGGGCCGCGGTCCGGGATTCCTGGTCTCTCATTCACCCCGGGACTCGTAGTCACCGGATCAGCCACGCTCAGGGCCGGCCCGTGCGTGGGGCAGGGCCGGAGTTGACCCAGATCCGGACTACGGGTCCGGGGAGGCATAGGTGGCCCGGAAACGGGGTGCCGTCCTACCGCAGGCCCATCCGCTCGCGGACCTCGCCCATCGTCGCTACCGCCTGCGGCCGGAGGCGGTCGGCGCCGGCCTCCAGGACCCCGTCGACCTGCTCCGGATCCGCCATCAGCTCCCGGTACCGCTCGCGCGCTTCGGCGTAGCGGTCTACGATCCGATCGGCGAGCAGGCGCTTCATGTCCACGCAGCCGGTCCGGGCGGTCCGCTCCCCCTCCCACAGGGATTCGTAGTCGGCGCCGAAGAATCGCTGCAGCTGGCACACGTTGCAGACCTCCGGCCTGCCCGGATCGGTTCGTTTGATGCGCTGCGTGTCGGTGACCATCGAGAGCACCTGGCGCCGGATCAGCTCGGGCTCGCCCAGCACGTCGATCGTGTTGCCGACCGACTTGGACATCTTCCGGACGCCGTCGGTGCCGAGCACCACGGGGGCATCGGTGAACACCGCCGACGGCTCGGGAAAGGTCTCGCCGTAGCGCCGGTTGAAGGCGCGCACGATCTCGCGCGACAGCTCCAGGTGGGCGGCCTGGTCCTTGCCTACGGGCACCCGGTCGGCCTTGTAGATCACGATGTCGGCGGCCTGGAGGACCGGGTAGGTCAGCAACCCGTGGTTGATGTCGTCGGGCTGCTGCTGCTGCTTCTCCTTGTAGGTCGGCGTCCGCTCCAGCCAGCTGACCGGGGTGACCGTGGCGAGCAGCCAGGCGAGCTCGGTGTGCTCGGGTCGGTGCGACTGAACGAACAGCGTGCAGCGCTCCGGGTCGAGGCCCAGCGCAAGGAGGCTCGCCGCCATCTCGCGGGTGCGCTGCCGGAGCGCCTTCGGGTCGTGACTGCTGGTGAGCGCGTGGTAGTCGACGATGCAGTAGATCGCCTCGAACTGCACCTGGAGCGCGACGTAGTTGCGGATCGCGCCGAGGTCGTTGCCGAGGTGCACCGTTCCCGACGGCTGGATGCCGCTGAAGATCCGGTGGACGGCGGGGTCAGCAGCGGCGGCTGCCTCCGGCGCGGGCTCGGGGGTCATGGTCGGCGAGTGTAGCCGCGGATTGTGGTTGCAAACGCGCCGGGTGATGGTTCACCATGCAGCCGCCCACGTCGCGCCCGCTCCCCCAGGCGGGCTCAGCCGGAGAGGAGGTGCCGCGCCCGGATCCCGTTGGAGTGCCCAACCGGGGCCGACAGCCCCGCGTCCCTGAACCGTCCGAGCCCGACCCGCAGGGAGAGATGCCTTGGCAACCGCGACGGCCACACCTGACCAGCCCTCTGCCTACCAGTTCAAGCTGCCGTTCGTCATCGGCGCGTCCGCCGCAGGCACCGTGATCGAGTGGTACGACTTCTACCTGTACGGCGTGCTCGCCGCGTTCTTCGCGACGCAGTTCTTCCCGCCCGGCAACGAGGTCGCGGCGCTCCTCTCGTCACTCGCCACGTTCGGGGCCGGCTTCGCCGTGCGCCCGTTCGGGGCCGCGTTCTTCGGCCGGATCGGCGACATCATCGGCCGGAAGTTCACGTTCCTCGTGACGATCACGCTCATGGGCGCCGCGACCGCGCTGGTGGGTGTGCTGCCGACCTACGCGCAGATCGGCGTGCTCGCCCCGATCATCCTCGTCGTCCTGCGGCTGGCCCAGGGCCTCGCGCTGGGCGGCGAGTACGGCGGTGCCGCGATCTATGTCGCCGAGCACGCCCCGGACCACGAGCGAGGCAAGTACACGAGCTGGATCCAGACGACCGCCACGGTGGGCCTGGTGCTGGCCCTCGCGGTCATCGCGTTCTTCCGGATCACGCTGGGTGATGCCGCGTTCCGCGAGTACGGCTGGCGGATCCCGTTCATCCTCTCGTCGGTCCTGGTCGTGCTGGCGCTCATCATCCGGCTGCGGCTGCAGGAGACGCCGCTGTTCACCCGGCTCAAGTCGGAGGGCAAGTCGTCCACCTCGCCCTGGCGCGACAGCTTCGGCAATGCGCCCAACCGAAAGCTGATCCTGCTCGCTCTCTTCGGGGCGACGGCCGGCCAGGCGGTCGTCTGGTACCAGGGCCAGTTCCAGGCGCTGTTCTTCCTCCAGAACATCCTGGGCGTGTCGTTCTCGAATGCCTACCTGATCGTGGGCGCCGCCATCGTGTTCGCGACACCCTTCTTCATCTTCTTCGGGCGGCTGTCCGACCGGATCGGTCGCAAACCGATCATCCTGGGCGGCTGTCTGATAGCCGCTCTCAGCTACTACCCGATCTACAACCTGATGTTCTCGTTCGCCGGCCCGATCCTGAACGACAAGGCCAACCCGGCAATCACGTCGACGTACATCAGCGCCAACCCCAACATCCTGGCCCTGGCGGTGCTGGTGTGGATCCAGGTCGTTTTCGTGACCATGGTCTACGGGCCCATCGCGGCCTTCCTGGTCGAGTACTTTCCGGCCCGGATCCGGTACACGTCGCTGTCCATCCCGTATCACATCGGCAACGGCTGGTTCGGCGGCTTCCTGCCGTTGATCGCCGCGACCCTGTTCGCTGCGACCGGCAACATCTATGCCGGGCTGATCTACCCGATCGTCGTTGCGTTGATCACCGTGTTCATCGGCTGGCGCTACGTGCGCGAGACCAAGGACGTGCGGATCTGGGATGAGGTGGGCGGTGAAACCGACAACGTCATAGCCGCTCGGGGTCCAGTCACCCGCCCGACCCCGCCCTGACGGAGCCTGACCCCGCGGGGAGCGTCGCCGCCCAAGGCGGCGCTCCCCGCCTCGAACGACCCTTGATGGATCAGCAGGTACAGGCCTGGCTCGACGGCGCGGCGGCGGACCCGGAGGCGCATTGGGCCAGCGCGGCCGAGCGCCTACCCTGGTTCCGCCGCTGGGACAGCGTCCTCGATTGGCAGCCGCCCACGTTCCGATGGTTCAGCGGCGGGCGGACGAACCTGGCATGGAACGCGCTCGACCGCCACGTCCAGGCCGGCGACGGCGATCGTGCGGCGCTGGTCGCGATCGACGAACGAGGCGGCCGTCGCCAGCTGACGTACGCGCAGCTCCTCGGCGACGTCCAGCGGGTCTCGGCCGCGCTCCGGGAGCTGGGGATCGGCCGGGCCGACCGCGTCACGATCTACATGCCGACGTGCGTCGAGGCGATCGTCGCGATGCTCGCCACGGTGCGCATCGGGGCGATCCACTCGGTCGTCTTCGCCGGGTTCGGCCAGGCGGCCCTGGGCGACAGGATCCGGGCCAGCGGCTCGCGGCTCGTGCTCGCAGCGGACGTCACGTATCGCAAGGGCTCGGCCACGCCGCTCCTGCCGATCGTCGACGCGGCGCTGGCCGAGGGTCGGGGCGACGTCGAGCACGTGATCGTCCTGCGCCGCTCCGGCGACAGCCGGCCGCCCCTCGAGGGCGAGCTGGACTGGCCGGAGTTTCTCGCGGCCGGAGACAGCGGCGACGGCAGCCACGTGGAGCTCGAGGCGAACGAGCCGGCGTTCATCCTGGCGACCTCGGGCACCACCGCCCGGCCCAAGCTGGCCGTCCACACCCACGGCGGCTACCAGGTCCACATCGCCGCGATGGGCGACTGGGTGTTCGGGCTGCGGGCCGGCGAGCGCTGGTGGTCGACCTCCGACATCGGCTGGATCGTGGGCCACAGCTACATCGTGTACGCGCCGCTCATCGCCGGCTGCACGACGATCGCCTGGGAGGGCGCCCTCGACCATCCGACGCCCGGGGACTTCTGGCGCCGTCTCTCCGAGGAGCGGGTGAGCGGCCTGTTCACGTCGCCGACGGCGATCCGGGCGCTCATGCGCCACGGCGAGCAGCATGCCGATGGCCACGACCTGGCGCGGCTCGAGCGGGTCTTTTCGGCCGGCGAGGTCCTCAACCCGCCGGCCTGGGAGTGGCTCCAGCGTCGCGTGCTCGGCGACCGGATCCCGGTCATCGACCACATGTGGCAGACCGAGACGGGCGGCCCCGTGTTCGGCAACCCGTGGGGGATCTCGATGCTGCCGATCAAGCCGGGCTCGGCGGGCATCCCGCTGGCCGGCGTGGACGCCGCGATCGTCGACGCCGACGGCCGCGAGCTGGCGACCGGCGAGAAGGGGATGATGGTCATCCGGCGCCCGTTCCCGGGATTGATCGCCTCGCTGTGGGGCGAACCGGAGCGCTATGGGCACGACTACTGGACCCGGGTGCCCGGCGTGTATTCCACCGGCGACGCCGCCCACATCGACGAGGACGGCTATGTCTGGTTCGCCGGGCGCGCCGACGAGATCATCAAGATCGCCGGCCACCGGATCGGGACGATCGAGGTCGAGTCGGCCTTCCTCGAGCACTCGGCGGTCGCCGAGGCCGGTGTAACCGGCCGGCCGGACGAGCTGCGCGGCGAGGTGATCGCCGCGTTCGTGGTGCTGCGTGCGGGTCACCAGCCGTCCGAGGCGCTCCGCGCCGAGCTGCTCCAGAACGTTCGACGCCTGCTCGGGCCGGTGGTGGTGATCGGCGAGGTGACGTTCGTCGGCATGCTGCCCAAGACTCGCAGCGGCAAGATCATGCGGCGCGTCCTCAAGTCCGTCGTGCTCGGCACGGACCCGGGCGACATCACGACCATCGAGGACGAGGGCTCGGTCGAGGACGCCCGCCAGGCGCTCGAGGATCTGCGGGCGGCGCTGCAGTGACGCCGCCCGTCGGCGCGGTGTTTTTCGACCTGTACGGGACGCTCGTCGACCTCGCGGGGCTCGAGGCTGCCTGCGATGAGGCGGCACCGGGCCACGGCGGCGAGCTCGCCGCCCGCTGGCGGGCGCGGCAGCTGGAGGCGACGTGGCTGCGGACCTGCATGGGCCGCTGGGCGGACTTCGAGGAGGTCACCAGCGACGCGCTGGCCGTGGCGGCCGCGGAGCTTTCGCTCTACGACGAGGCCCTTGCACCGGCGCTCGAGGAAGCGTGGAGCCGGCTCAGTCCGCGGCCGGGCGTCTCGGCGCTACTGGACCGGCTCGATGCCGCGGGCCTCCCGGCCGGCGTCCTGTCGAACGGCTCCATCGGCATGATCCGGGCGACCCTCGCTGGCGCAGGGATTGGCGATCGCTTCGGTCATCTCCTCTCGGCCGACGGCGCCCGGGCGTTCAAGCCGGCACCCGCGGTGTACCGACTGGCGACGGACGCGACCGGACTGGAGGCTGAGCGGATCGGCTTCGTGACGGCCAACGGCTGGGACGCCGCAGGGGCCGCGGCCTTCGGGCTCACCGTCGTCTGGCTCGGAGCGCTGGATGGATCGCTGCCCGCCGTCGGACCGCTCGAGCGTCCGCCGGTGGCCGCTGCCCTGAGCGAGGTCGCCGCGCGCTTCGGCGCCTGACCAGCCACCGGTTCGCCCGACCGGTCGACTACCATCAGCCCCGATGACCGTCGCCTCACCCGCCGCGCCGTGACGCCGGCGCCGCTTCGCGTCGCGGTGCTGGGGGCGGGGACCGTCGGTGAGCAGGTGGTCCGCGGGCTCCTTGCGGAACGGGACGGTAACGGGGAGGGTCGGCTGGCGGCTGCCGGGGCGTCGCTCGACCTCGCCGGGGTCGCCGTGCGCGACGTCGAGCGGGCGGTCGCACGCGGGCTGCCGCGCGACCTCCTGAGCGACGCACCGGCGCACCTGGTGGCTTCGCCCGATGTCGACATCGTGGTCGAGCTGATGGGCGGCGACGAGCCCGCCCGGACGCTGGTCGCGGCGGCACTCGCGGCCGGCAAGGCCGTCGTCAGCGCGAACAAGCACGTCGTCGCGCATCACGGTGCCGAGCTGGAGGCGACCGCGCGAGCGTCCGGCGCAGCCTTCCGCTTCGAGGCGGCGGTCGGCGGGGGGATCCCGATCCTGGGCCCCCTCGCGGCGGACCTGGGCGCAAACCGGGTGGTGCGCGTTCGTGGCATCGTCAACGGCACGACCAACTACATCCTCACCGAGATGGCCGCGGGTCGTGGCACGTACGAAGCCGTGCTCGGACAGGCGCAGGTGCAGGGCTACGCCGAAGCCGACCCGAGCGGCGACGTCGAGGGCCGCGATGCCGTCAACAAGCTCGTGATCCTCGTCCGCCTCGGGTTCGGACTCTGGCTCGATCCCGACGGGGTGGCGACGCGGCCCCCGGGCCTGCGCGGGCCCGGCGGTCCGGGGATCACGGGGGTCACGGCCGATGAGCTCGCCGGCGCGGCGGCACTTGGCCTGGCGATCCGGCTCCTGGCAGTCGCCGATGAAACGGGAATGGCCTCGGTCGTGCCCACTGCGGTGCCGCTGGACTCGCCGCTGGGCGCGACGCTGGGCGTCCGGAACCGAATCGAGGTCCGCGCCGAGCCGGTCGGCGACGTGGGGTTCGACGGTCCCGGTGCCGGCGGCGCCGCGACATCGAGCGCGGTCCTCGGCGACCTCATCGCGGTCGCGCGCAGGCTCGGGAGCACGTGGGCTGGGCGCCCACCCGCGCAGGCCGCGGACGCGGCGGCACCGAGCCCGGCCGCCGGCGGCCTCGAGGACGACGGCCCCGCCCGAGCCTGGTTCGCGCTCCTGGCCGGCGCCCGAGCGGGCAACGGGCCTGGCGACGCCATCCAGGCGCACGCCGAGGTGCCGGCCGGGCTCGCCGTCCGCACCGCCCACATGACCGCCCGGGAGGCGGCCACGGTCCTGCTCAGCACGGCGCCGGACACCCCCGACGCGACGCTCTACCCCATCGATGACTGATGGTCCCATGACGTCCTCGCGCGGCCGGCCGACGCTCTGGGAACGGTACGGCGAGTTCCTGCCCGAGCCGGGCAGCGCCGCGCCGCTGACGCTCGGCGAGGGGTTCACGCCGCTCGTCCCGCTGCGCCGCCTCGGCGAGGCCATCGGCGTGCCACGCCTCTACGCAAAGGTCGAGGGGATGAACCCGACCGGCTCGTTCAAGGACCGCGGCATGGTCGTCGCGGTGGCTCGCGCGATGGCGGGCGGTTCGAAGGCGGTCATCTGCGCTTCCACCGGAAATACCGCGGCGTCGGCGGCGGCCTATGCCGCGGCGGCCGGGCTGGAGTGCATCGTCGTGCTGCCGCGCGGCCGGATCGCCCTCGGCAAGCTCGTCCAGGCGCTCGCCGCGGGGGCCCGGGTCGTGGCGATCGACGGCGGCTTCGACGACGCGTTCCGGATCGTGCGCGCGCTGGCCGAGCAGGACGACCACCCGATCTCGCTCGTCAACTCGGTCAACCCGGATCGGCTCGAGGGCCAGAAGACGGCCGCGTTCGAGATCTGCGACGACCTCGGCTCGCCGCCCGACGTGCTTGCGCTGCCGGTCGGGAACGCGGGCAACATCTCGGCCTACTGGGCGGGGTTCACCGATTACGAGCGCGCGGGTCGCACGTCCGGTCGGCCGCGGATGTGGGGCTTCCAGGCGGCGGGCGCCGCGCCCCTCGTCTCGGGCCGGCCGGTCGAGCACCCCGAGACCATCGCGACCGCGATCCGGATCGGCAACCCCGCGTCACGGGACAAGGCGCTGGCCGCTCGCGACGAGTCGGGGGGACGAATCGACGCGGTGACCGACGAGGAGATCCTCGCCGCGTACCGCGACCTGGCGACGACCGAGGGCGTGTTCTGCGAGCCCTCGTCCGCCGCGGGCGTCGCGGGCGTCCGAAAGCTCGCGGCAGCCGGCCATCTCGGGCCCGAATCGACCGTCGTGTGCGTGCTGACGGGGCACGGCCTGAAGGACCCCACGACCGCCGAGCAATCGGCTGCGGGCGTGATCGACGCCGAGGCTTCCGTCGGCTCGGTGGCCGTGGCGCTCGGCTGGTGAGACCGTCCGGCATGCGCCAGCGCCGGCGCGCCTCAGCGCCGGCACACCTCAGCGTGGTAACAAGCTGACATGGTGACGTGCTGACATGGTGATGAACTGGCTGGCCGAGCTGGACGGTCGGCGGGTCGCAGTCGAGGTGCCGGCGACATCGGCAAACCTCGGTGCTGGCTACGACTGCCTGGGCCTGGCGCTCGGCCTCGTGAACCGCATCAACCTCGAGGTCCGGGGCTGGGGGCGTGGCGATGTCGAGCTCTCGGTCGAGGGCGAAGGTGCCGGCGAGCTGCCGGCGACCTCCGAGAACCGGTTCGTCCGCGGCGTCGAGACGGTGCTGCGCGAGGTTCGCGGCGAGCTGCCGCTCGGGGTTGGCTGGCGAGTCACGATGCGCAACGCGATCCCGCTCGCGCGGGGTCTCGGCTCCAGCGCGGCCGCGACCGTGGGCGGCGTCGTGGCCGGCAACGCCCTGCTCGGGGAGCCGCTGACAGGCCCTGATCTCCTGCGGCTGGCAGCCGGGATCGAGGGCCACCCGGACAATGCGGCGGCGGCGCTCCTGGGCGGGTTCGTGGTCGTGGGGCCCGGCGAGGACGGCTTCGAAACGCTTCGCTTCGACGCGCCGCGCGATCTGCGCGCGCTCCTGTTCGTTCCCGAGCTCCGCCTCGATACAGATCGGATGCGCGCGGTCCTCCCCGCGACGGTTCCGCACGCCGACGCGGTCGCAAACGTGGGCCGGGTCGCGGTCGGCGTCGGCGGCATCGCCACCGGCCGGTTCGAGCTGCTGCGCGTGCTAACGGTTGACCGGCTCCACGAGCAATACCGCGCCGAGGTCTACCCCCAGCTGCCGCGCCTGATCGAAGCCGCACGCTCTGCCGGCGCTCTCGGTGCCTGTCTTTCCGGGGCAGGCTCGGCCATCCTCGCCTTCGGCGACACCGTGGCCGGCCTGTCACGCATCGAGGCAGCGCTGCTGGCCGCCGCCGCCGACACCGACCTCGCGGGTCGGATCATCGTCGTATCGCCCCGGAACCAGGGCGCCCAGGTGCTCGGCCGGACCTGACGCGGTGGCCCGGTGCAGGCGTGCGCCGGCTGCCACCGGGTGACCGGTACGCCCGTCGAGCCCGTGCCCGACCGCTGTTCCGGTCACGGGGTGACCGGTCTCAGCCTTGGCCCGATCCCTCGTCGTCGGATCGCCGCTCGCCGCCCTGGCCGGGCGGCCTCCACGCGTGTCCGGCGTAGCGGAGCTGGCGCTGGCGGAGGTCGTCGAGCCGCTCGGCCTCGGCGCGCATGATCTCGTGCTCGTGCTCGCGCTCGGCCGCGTCGACATCCTCGTCCGAGACCTGCGCCATGGGGGGCTGCCGATCCGCGTCGCCGGCGCGGTCACCGCCCAGCCGTCGACGCAGGAAGCTCATGCCCCGATCTGCGCCCCGCGCTCGCGCATGAACGCGAGGACTTCGTCCCACGCCGCCGCCGACTCGGAGGCGAACTGCGCGGCCTTGCGGTCAAAGAAGGAGTGCGGCGCGCCCGGATACGTGATGACCTGGTGATCGACGCCGGCCCGCTCGAGCGCCTGGTCGAAGGCTTGCACCTCGTCCGCAGGGATCCCCGCATCGGCGCCACCGAACAGCCCGAGCACCGGCGACTCGATCCGGTCGGCGAGCTCGATCGGCGAGGGCATCCCGGCCCGGCCCTCCGCAGCCAGCGAGCCATAGAACCCGATGACCCCCGCGAGGTCGAGGCCCATGGTGGCACTCAGGAAGGCCGCCCGGCCGCCGAAGCAGAACCCGACCGTGAACAAGGCTCGCAGATCCGCCTCAGGGTCCTCCCGGAGCGCCGCCGCCCCAGCGCGGATGTCCGACTGGACCCCTTCCCACGTCGCCCGCTCCACGTGCGGCATGTACTCCCAGTCAGCGTCACGCGGCTCCGTGCCGGCGGTCCGGGCGAACCAGTCGATCACCAGCGCATCGAAGCCGTGCTCCGCGAACCGGAGGGTGAGCTCCTCGTAGAACGGGACCAGGCCCCGAACGTCGGGCAGGATGAGCACGCCCGCCCCGCTGGGCTCCGAGGGACGTGCCCGGAACGCCCGGAACGGCGTACCGTCGGCCGAGTTCAGGGTGACCGCGCCCGCGGAAAGCGACCCGCCCGCGATGGGCGCGATCGGCGGCCGGCTGTCGTGGTCGACGCACATGGGCGGCCATGGTACGGCACCCGCCCTGCCTTGGGCCGCTCGCCGTGGGGGAGGGGGGCGTCGCCGCGGAAACCATCCCGGCGCCGATCATCGGTGACGGCGTGCTCCGGATCGACACCAGCGCGGCCTACCGCCGCGGAGTCCGGTTGACCCGCTGCTAGAATCCGCCGACCATGCCCGCCCCGCTGATCGTCCAGAAGTTCGGCGGCAGCTCGCTGGCCGACGCCGACCGGATCCGCCGCGTCGCCCGGCGGATCGCCCGGGAGCATGCCTCCGGCGCCGCGCTCGTCGTCGTCGTGTCCGCGATGGGCGACACGACCGACGAGCTGCTCGCGCTGGCGGGTGCGGTGACTGACGAGCCCGACGAGCGCGAGCTGGACATGCTCCTCGCGACCGGTGAGCACCAGTCGGCCACGCTGGTCTCGATGGCGCTGCATGCGCTGGGTGTCGCGGCCATCAGCCTGACCGGCGCGCAGGCCGGCATCTCCACCGACGGGCGCCACGGGAAGGCGCGCATCGCGAACGTCGACCCGCGCCGCGTGCGCGAGGAGATCGATGCGGGCAAGGTCGTGATCGTGGCCGGCTTCCAGGGCCTCAGCGCCGTGGCGGCGGAGCGGCAGGAGACCACGACGCTCGGTCGCGGCGGCTCGGACACCACGGCGGTCGCGCTGGCCGCGCGGCTGGGCGCCGCTCGCTGCCAGATCTTCACCGACGTTCGCGGCATCTTCACGGCCGACCCCAGGCTCGTCCCGGGCGCGCGGCAGCTGGCGCTGATCGGCTACGAGGAGATGCTGGAGCTCGCCAACCAGGGCGCGCAGGTGATGCAGACTCGAGCAGTCGAGCTCGGCTGGGTCAACACGGTCACCATCGAGGTCCTCAGCTCGTTCGAGGACGCTCCCGGAACGCTCATCACGGAGGACCCGCTCGTGGAGCAGCGTAACAAGGTCCGGGGCCTGGCCCACGACCGCAACGTCGCCAAGGTCACGCTCGTGGAGGTGCCGGACCGACCGGGCGTCGCGGCGCACGTCTTCCAGCCCCTGGCGGAGGCCGGGATCAACGTCGACATGATCGTCCAGAACGTCGGCCACCGCGGGGCCACGGACCTCTCCTTCACGATTCCGCGGGTCGAGCTGGCCAAGGCCAAGCGGCTCCTCGAGCCGCTCGTGCGCGACCTCGGCTTCCGCGAGATGACCACCGATTCCGCCGTTGCCAAGGTCTCGATCGTGGGTGCGGGCATCCACAACACGCCGGGCTACGCTGCCCGCATGTTCGCCGCCCTCGCCGACGCGGGGGTGAACATCGAGATGATCTCGACGTCGGAGATCCGGATCACGACGATCATCGCCGAGGACGCGCTGGAGACGGCGGTGCGGGCGCTCCACGCGGCGTTCGAGCTCGAGCGGCCCGAGACCGTCGACGTCACGAGGACGGCATCGACCGCCGCGGCCGGCTGAGCGTCGTGCCGGACGCCCCGTTCATCGCCCGCCAGGCCCGCTTCGTGTCGGTCGGCTCCACGAACGACGTCGTGCGCGGCTGGCTGTCCGAGGGGACCCCCGAGGTCTGCCTCGCGGTCGCCGACCAGCAGACGGCCGGGCGCGGACGCTCCGGCCGGACGTGGCACGCGCCGCCCGATGCCGCGCTTCTTCTGTCGCTCGGGTTCCGGCCCGCATGGCTGCCGGCCGAGCAGGTCTGGCGTCTCGCCGCAAGCGTGGGCCTCGCGATGGCCGATGCGGCAGAGGAGGCGGCCGGTCTGCCCGATGGCGCGATCCGCCTCAAATGGCCCAACGACCTCGTCGTCGAGGCCGGGGAGGCCGGCGGCGGCGTGCTCAAGCTGGGCGGCGTGCTCGGGGAGAGCGACGGGCTGGGGTCGCCTGACCCCCGGGTGGTCGTCGGGATCGGGATCAATGCCTCCTGGCGACGCGAGGACTTCCCGGCCGAGCTGGCACCCGCGATGACGTCGCTCCATGAGGCGACGGGCGGCCGGCCGGTGGACCAGGCGGCGCTGCTGGATGCGTTCCTCGGCCGGCTCGAGATGCGCGTGGTCGCGCTGCGCGCCGGGCGGTTCGACCTGGCC